>Ga0302320_10002174_pt1 | contig 46676 bp, 41 predicted proteins | sample Bog_T0_3_FD_202130 | JGI IMG/M metagenome (GOLD analysis project Ga0302320, IMG submission 202130) | Peat permafrost microbial communities from Stordalen Mire near Abisko, Sweden - Bog_T0_3 | ecosystem: Environmental > Terrestrial > Soil > Wetlands > Peat | place: Sweden: Abisko, Stordalen Mire...
AAGCATAAAACATGGCCAGGTTGATGTGAGCCGCCGTCAGGGCCGGCTCATCCTTGATGAGGGAGACAAGTTCGGAAACCGCCAGAGAGAGAATGCCCTTGGCCGCATAAGCATTGGCCAGCAGCAGACGGGCCTCGGTCGTTCTGGAGTTTCGACTCTGCAAATCCCTGGCAATCTGGAGCGCATCGTCATTCATGCCGGCTTTGAGATAGATCTGCCCGATCGCTATCTGCGCGTCGGGATTGCCGGGGGAGATTTGCAGCACGCGCTCGAACTCCTGGAAAGCCTCTTTGTACTGCGAGTTTTTCACGAAGACCTGGCCCAGGCTGGAATGAACCTCCGCTGACCCCGGGTCCGCCTTGATCGCATTCTTGTATTCAATGATGGCGTTCGGATACTGTTCCTGCCGCTCATACTCGGTAGCCCTGGCCAGCGATTCCGCCTTGGCCTTGGCCGGAGACCTTGCGCAGCCTGAAAGACAGACAAGCGACAGCAGGATGGCGAGGACGACAGGAAAAGAAGCGCGACTGTGCGAAGCATCAGGCATGAGCACCGGTACACCCTCACAAGAGAAATTCGGATTTACGCTAGGTGTAGTAGCACGTGCGGGGCCACTGCGCTTCCAAGGCGAAGTCTATAGATGAAATCGCACATTCGTGTCGTGGCGGCACAGGCGGCAGGCCAGCGGTTCAAAAACTCGTGAACTCAGGGAAGTTCGATGCGGAGGTTTGCCGGATTGTGACCGCAGAAGCGCGGCACACTTGCGTATGAATCCACGGTTGAGAAAGTTCCTCCCGGCCGCGTCCAGAAACTGGACGGTCGCGATATATCCTCCCACTGGGAGGGCTTCCATGTCTCTATAGGTGAGAAGTGAATCGACATTCACCAGCAGTCCTGCTCGGGATTCGTGTGGTCCGTTTCCAATTGCAGAGCAAAGGACGCGGTCTGTTTCGGGACAACGCTTGGAAGCTGGGCTCTCGTTATTACGGTAACTAAAGGTCAGACTTTGGTAATCTGTGCGATAGAAGAACAGCGCGGACCTAGCTAAGGGTGGCCGGAAATGATTTTTGCTCATGACGCATCGCGGACGAGTTTATTTCGTCTTCTGTTGAGCGGCCTCCTGCTATGCCAGATGTTCGTCTCGCCAATTACCGCCATCTGCGCTGAGAACAAGCCGATAACCGACACGACGGTTGAACCTGGGAGAGATCGGAGAGGATACGCGGACAGCGCGAATTCCAGCGGCCGAGTGAAGATGTCAGAGAATCCGGCGCTGCTGGCGTTTTCGGATTTCGAGGGTTGCGACCCCAAGTTTGGTTCTTTCGAAGACTCTGCCAAGAACTACCTGCTGCCCGATCCCGTGGATGGGCAGAAATGCGTGGCGGGCATAGGCGCGAATCACGTGCTGTTTGGCAAATTGATCACCCACGAGTTCCCGGTTTCGCGAGATGTCTGGATGAGCGGGTACGTCTACTTCCCTTCCGGCTTCCGATTGCCTGCGGTTTCAACGGGTCCCGACGGTGTCTGCAACGGCGGATTCCATCTGTGGCGACTGCACGAGAGCCTGACGGGCAGCAGGAATCGCATCAGTATGGACTTCAATGTACCGGCTGGGTTGGACGTGATGCAGTTCTATGTGTTCCGGGATAACGGCACGAAGAGTTTTTCGAAGTACACGAAATACCAGCCCGCCAAGTTGCGTGACCGTTGGCAATACTGGCAGTTGCATGTGAGTCTGGGTACTCCGGGACAAAGCGATGGGTTTGTGCGTTTCTATGCCGATGGCAAGTTTGTGGACAGCATGGAGAAGCAACCTTTCCTGCCTGCCGGAGCCGATGCCACTTGGGGATTTTCGTACGCGGACATGCAGAGCAACGTCGGCGGCTGCAGTGCTGGTTGGCCGGTGCAAAACGGCTGGCTCGTCAGCGGCGTTCGCGTCTGCAAGGACAATCTCTGCTGAGCGGGCATCGCAAAGCGTAGCGTAAAGTAGCCACCACCCAGTCAGCGATTCCGTGCCTTTTCAAGACCGGCTGAAATCCACGTTCGTAACATTCCGAGTGCAGTTACTCATGCGAAAGTGCGGCTTGCACTCCGTCAAATTGGAATTTGCCGGAGCCTCGAGCGCTGCCGTCGCCGTGTTCAGACCCATCGCAAGCCCCGAGAGAATCCAAATGTGCGGATACCAGAAGACGGAGACGAAAGCGCCGCTGACAAGATAGCCGATCATCGCCAACTGCAATCCGGACGCGAGACACACCTCCCAGTTCTGGCGGCCGGCGCCACTGGCAAGGAGGCGCTTCCGAACTCTGCCGGTGAGAAGAAAGAAGAAGATGATAATGGCAGCGGCCGCCAGGGTACCTAAGACTCCTAGCTCGGAAATCACTTCAATATACAGGCTGTGACAGACGAATGCGTCGCGATCATTGGCGACGGAAATCCGGTAAGAGGTCTGGCGCACGTAACGATAGTTCGCCGGCCCGACTCCGAGAATTGGATTGTCGGACCACATCCGCAGTCCCGCTTTCCAGAGCAGAACGCGATGATTGGCGGTTTGGTCGTGCTGGTAGTCCTCGGCCGATTGGAAGCGATCGCGGCTGGCGTGGGGCATGAGGTAAACCAGGCCAAGCGCGAACAGCAGGACAAAGACCAGCGACCAGGATTTCTTCGCGCTCCGGGCCCAGGTTGCCAGCACAATCCCTACTGCCCCCACAATTGCGCCGCGCGAGCCGCAGACCAGAATCAACGCACCAAAGGCAAGCAGGCAAGCGAGAAGAAAGATTCGCCACTTTCGTCCGTTAGTGGCCTGGAAAAGAGCCAGAGACAGGCCGAAGACCACGCACATTGCCACTCCGAGATCGGCGGAATTGTCATAGAAACCTCGTCCTCCGCCGATGATTCCAAACTTGACGAATGCCATTTCATTGGTTGTCTGGGCATGACCCACTACATAGGTGCGGAGGCCGTGCTGCGCGATTTTGAAATTCAGAAGGAACAGGAGAAGGATAAATCCCTTGGACCGCCAGCGGTTTGTGATGGCACGCGCGATCAGGAAAGCAGCGATCAGTTGCTCGGGAATGTTCCACAACGGCCCATCGGGAACGACCGTGTAATGGGCCGCGAGGCCGGACATGCAACAGAAAACACCAAGCAGCACAATCGCGGCTTTCATCCGCCCGTTGTCATCCGCGGAAGGAGCCGCGCGGCAGGCGAGCACTCCCAGCAGCGCCATCAGCAGCGAGACCTTGCCAAGCTGGAGCGGGGCGAGAACGGGGTACATCACAGCCAGACGGGTGTACTCGATGAAGATGTAGAAGAGCAGACCGACAAAGTCCAATCCCCAGCGATGCTCTTCCGGCCCCGGCGCGAGTACGGTCGCAGTCTCGGGACGGTAGCTATCCTGTGCCTCGGAAAGGCCAGGCCCCATGCTTAATCCATCGAATCGTCCGTACATTCAATTCGCCATGGTTCTAGCCAAACTGTGCTGCAGAGCGGAGAAGAAGCCCAGCTTGTCGTGGACCGCAGAGCTGGCAGCTTGGTCGCTGGTCAGCAGCGCGTGGGCGGAGAATTGCAAACTGCCCGCCCATTTCTCTGTTGCAGCGCGTTGCAGGAAGTATTGATAGAGGAAGACGTTTCCACGTTCCTGGTAGGCGTCAATTCCGAGGTACCACTTGCCCAGGAAGAATGTCGTGCGGTCTTGTAGCCGCGTGTCCCAAACCGGACTGCCTTCCTCGAGCCCTCGCAGCGTGTCCACGCCCAGTAGATCAAGCAGCGTCGGCGCGATGTCGATGTGCGAGGTGATCTGTTCCATATGAACCGTATGGTCGAGGATTCCAGGGGCGTAGAGGAGAAATGGCACATGGTACGAAAGGCCTTGCATGCTAGTGCCGCTGAAGCTGGGATGCTCGGTCCGGGTCCGTATGCCATGGTCACCGGTGACCACAATCAGCGTGCGATCCAGAGTTTTTGTTTCTTTCAACTGACTGACGATTTCACCTATCCAACTGTCCACTTCGCGGAACAACGGAAGTCCCTGGGCACAGGTTGCCGCGAGGTCGGACTGGGTGGACACGTTGGGCCATGGTCCGTGGGTGAGTTGGGGGTGAAAGGCAAACATGTATCGTGCGTGCCGTGCGGTACTGACGCGAATCTGCTGCTTCAACATATCTTTCAGCAGAATGTCTCTCTGGCGTCTCCACTGCAGCGGGCTCACACCAGTTGGCGCGGCGTCACTTACCGGCAGATAGACTTGTTCCTTGAATCCGAGCGCCGCAAAACGGGATTGGTCGTGTTCCCAGTTGATTCCGCCGTGCTGTGGCAAGAAGATTGCGGTCCGGTAACCGGCGGCATCGAGAGACCTGGCCACTCCAGGCGCTTTCAGGTTGGGAGTGACTGCATCGAACTCCTGGATAAAGTCCCGCGTGTCGTTTGCCGGATACCACGAGCTATAGATTGAGAAGACGGCTCGAGATGTGTACGGGGCTGTCGAGTAGTGCTGGTCCGCAACCAGCGCCTGAGGCGCGAGAGACGCTATGTTCGGGAAGTTGCGCGCGTCGGAAAGGTCCACGCAGGCCGAAGGCATGGTCTCGACCACGATCACGATCACGTCGTAGCCGTCGGCCCTGGACCAGTACTGGCTATGGCGGTTCGGCACCGGAGCATTGGTCAGCTTACGGTATTCCGCGATAAGCTCGCTCGGCTTGTAATGGGCAAATCTCTCCTCGCCGACTGCGTCGGGTTGCGGTTGCAGGAGTGCGGAAAATGCGCTTTGGAATGAGCCGCGTAAATAGGGATTCGCCGGCAACCTCACGGCGAATAACGAGCCCGTGAAAGTCAGCAGAGCCATGGCCAGCACGGAGACGATCATGCAGGACTTTCGGCCCCGCGAGCGTGGGGCAAAAGCGATTGTATCCAGGGTAAGAGCCAGAACGCCTAGACCGATGCTGAAGGCGAGCAGCAGAATCAGTTTCAGGAAAGACGGTGAGTACACGTAGTCAACGAAATACTCCCTGCCTGCGCCTTTCACCCCTCCAAGAAGGGACGAGAGAGACTGAAGGTTTCGAACCTCCCAGAAACACTTAACCTGCACGAATATCGCAAGTGCGGCCAGGGCGCTGACAGCTTCGACGACGATGACGCCGGGGACGCGGCCGAGGAGGCGCACGGCGAGCAGGAGAATTGCCGGCACAACGATTCCGGCCAGCAGGAAATCCTGCCGGTACAGCGCCAACGATTGGAGAACGGACAGATGCGTACTCGACGCCGGCGCGATCAGGTGCGCCACAAATTCGTACCCGCCCGATTCTACGGTGAGAAGAGTTCGCTGCAGGTGGAGCACCATCAGGAAGGCGCAAAGCCACGGAAGCAGGAGAATCGCCGCCCGGCACCAAGGTTGCAGCAGTCTCTCCCATCCAATAGGAACGTCTCCCGGTAAGGAAGGACTCTCGATGCGAGGTGAATGCTTCACGAAAACACGCTCCAAGTTACGGCAGGGAATTCCAAGATCCAGACATACGGCGCGAAGATACTTATGCCGTTGCACATGCAGGGCCACTTCGGAATAGTGCGCGTTGCTCTGAAGCAGATGGCCGGTAGCGGCCGCCACCACCGATCTTGTCGTACTCGTCGCCTGCCTTTGCGGATCGGCAGCGATCTCATCAGGCTTCCGCCGGTCCGTGGATGCGTCTGTACGCCGCCGCAGCCTGCGGTGTTTCGGCCTTGCTGGCTGCATGGGCGTAGGCGCTTGCAAGGTGAGCTCCGACCACTCGCCAGCCGTATTCCTCGATTGCCAACTCACGGGCCGCCGCCGCCAGTTTTCGGCGGAGAGCGGGACGCTGGATGAGACTGACAACACTGTCGGCAAAAATCCGCGGATCGTCGGCAATCAGCATGTGCTTGCCGTTACTGTAGCGCAGGCCCTCGGCACCGATGGTGGTGCTGACAATCGCCTTGCCCATCGCCATTGCATCCAGCAGTTTGAGGCGCGAACCTCCGCCGTCGATAATGGGGCAGACATAGACCGCGCCGCGCGCAATGTAGGGCCGGATGTTTTCTGGATTGGGAACAAACTCGATGGCAGGGTCGGCGTTGGCCCAGCGTGCGAGAAATTCCGGGGGCTGCTGTCCGGCCACGATGAATCGAATGCCGGGACAACAACGCTTGAGCAGAGGCCATATTTCGCGATCGAAGAAGGCCAGCGCGGACTGGTTCGGGTAATAGCGAAGCGAGCCGGCAAAGACAATGGTTTTCTCTTCCAGCAGATCGTCCTGAGGGTGGAAGAAGTCCACGTCGGTTCCGTTCTCCACCACCTGGAATTGCGCGCGCGGATTGATCTCCCGCAGGCGCGCCGTATCCTCGTCCGACACGGTGAGATTGAGCGCAACACGGTGGGTCAGCGTGCGCTCCACCCTGGCAAGTTTCCGTGCCTGATCAAACAGCACGAGTTTTTTCAGAGGATTGGTCTCCAGGGAAGCCCGCCGCTGGACCATGGCTGATTCGCAGTTGTGATGATTGAGCACGGTTGGAAATCGCAACGAGGGCTCGATGAAGAACGCAAGATCGGAAGAATCGATGTGAACCAGGGCTTGCGGAAACTGATCGAGAAGCTCCCGCCAGCGCCGTGCCGTCTCCCGCGAATGGTAGGTGAGAGCGGATTGCGGCCAGCGGGAGAACGGCGCGAGGGCAAGCCTGGCCCACCAGCGCGCACCCATCCATGGCAGTGGAGTTTCCCAGAATTCCACGCGATGGCAGAAGCGCTCGAACTCCCGCCTGCTCTCGGCCAGCATCGACGGGGCCTGCTCCGGACGGTTGAAGGCAACCAGCGTTACCCGATAGCGCCGGGCCGCTTCCTGGAGGAGATGGAAGCTGCGTTGTGACGCTCCGCCGCGCGGCGGAAAGGGAATAAAGTGCGAGAGCCAGATCAGGTCCATGCCGCTATCCTTCGTAGAGCTTACGGTAGAGGCGGAGAATCGCCTCGGCATTGCGTTCCATCGAGAACTCCCGCTGGATGTCCCCGGCCGCAGAGCGGCACAAAGATTCACCCAGACTTCGGTCACCGAGCAACCGGAGGCAGGCAACGGCGAAATCCGCGGGAACAGCCGATGGAACAGTGAGTCCGCTGCGGCCATTCTCCAAGACTTCCCGGATGCCACCCACGGCGCGTCCGACCACCGGAACTCCCAGCCACATTGCCTCCAGTAGAACCATGGGCAAACCTTCATGATCGGAGCACATCACGAGGACATCGAGCGCGCGGAGCACGTCATGGATATCCTCGCGATGCCCAAGAAAGAGCACGTTGCCCTCCAATCCACTCTGCCGGACCGAAGCGAGCAACGATTGACGCAGAGCGCCGTCGCCAGCCACCACAAACTGAGCGCCCGGAACCACGCTGGTCACGATTTTCGCCATGGCCAGGAAGATATCCAGACGCTTGACGGGCTCAAGGCGACCGACAATCCCAATCACCGGCGCCGCCGTACAACCGAGGCTTCGCTTGGCTTCCTCGCGGCTGAATCGGCTGAAAACCTGGGTGGTATCAATGCCATTCCGAATGGTGAAGACCTTGCGGGAACCGTAATTCAAGCGGAGTTGCGGCTCCATCTCGGCACTGACGCCGATGATTGCGTCCGCGGCAAATCTTCCGGTCCAGCGGTCAAGTTGCTGGTGAAACAGTTGGCGCAGAGATTGCCATCCCTGGAACGGCTCGGGCATGCCGTGCTGTGTCCGGAGGGTGACCGGGACCGGGCAGCGCAACGCGAGCAGATGCGAGAGCAAATTTTCCTTGTAGCGATGAGAATGCAGGAGCTGAACCTGCTGCTGGCGGACGAAGGGCACCGCCTCGCGAAGAATCTGCGCAAACCCGATTCTGGATTCTGGAATCACCTGGACGATCGCGCCCGCCTGCCGAAGCTCATCGGCCAGGCGGCCCTCGTTCAGTACAAGGGCCGAAACCCGAAGATCGGCCTTCCGGCAAAGGGCGCGGATGAGAGTTGCGGCCTGAACCTCAGCCCCGGCCCACCGATCTCCTGAGATAACGTGGCAGATCGAGCGAAGCTGCGATGGCGGTTGCGCCACCGCAGGACCAGTCGCGGGATCCCTGCCATCCACTCGGGATGCGTCGAGATGCGCTTTGCGCGTCATGTCAGTACCACTCCCTGGATTGCGCGGCCGATCACAGTTGGTGCAGACTCCTCGTGGTACCATCGCACTGCCGTATCCCGACGTGAATCGTGAACAGCCAGACGCAAGTGGAAATTTCGATTGCCGGTCCTGCGATGGAAGAGTCCTGGGACCGCTATGTGATGCAACATAGCTCCGCTACCCATTGCCATCGCTGGGGATGGAAGACGGTGATCGAGAACGCGTTTGGGATTCCGACCTATTACCTGGTGGCCAGTGAGTGCGGCAGAGTGTGCGGCATTCTGCCGTTGGCGTGGCAGAAGAGCTTGTTGTTTGGAAGCTTCCTCACGGCGTTGCCGTTCTTGAATGCGGGAGGCCCGCTGGCGGACTCCGTAGAGATTGAACGAGCGCTGGTAGCGCGCGCCATTGAGATTGCGCAGGAGAACGGAGCGGCACGTCTTCAACTGCGGTACCGTGGCGAATACCGGCTGGATTTGCCGGCTTCTTCGCATAAGGTCGCCGCCATACGCGCGGTCAGCCGCGACACGGAGGCGATGTGGAAAGCCCTGAACTCCAATAACCGGCGAAAGGTCAACAAGGCCACCAAATCGGGCATGACGGCGGAAGCCGAAGGCGCCGCGGCGCTGGACATCTTTTACGAAATCTTTGCCGAGAACATGCGCAACCTTGGCACCCCCGTGTATGCCAGAAATTTGTTCAGCGAAGTGCTGCGCGCATTTCCGCAACATACCGACATCATTGTGGTGCGCCTGGAAGCGAAGCCGATCGCCGCGGCCTTTGTAATTTCCTTTCGCGACGGAATGGAAGCGACATGGATGTGTTCGCATTACCGCTACCTCGCGCTGCAACCGAATATGATGCTCTACTGGGCGATCGTGCGCATTGCCGGGGAACGCGGCTTCGGCTGGCTCGACTTTGGCCGCTCCACGCGCGACTCCGGCACCCACAAGTTCAAGCAGCTCTGGGACACCACCGACGTACCCCTGCCCTGGGCCAGTTGGACTAAGGACGGAAAAGCGCCCACGGAGTTGAGTCCGGCCAATCCAAAGTTTCAACTCGCCACCAGGCTCTGGAAGAAACTTCCACTTCCGATTGCAAATCGCATTGGACCTCGGATCGTTCGCAACCTCCCGTAAACTGGGGCTGTAACGAGAGCGTCTTGTGATTGCGAACATGACAGGTGTTCGCAACTATCGCTTGCTCGGTTCCCAGGTTACGAAACGCTCTCCGTTGCAGAACAGTACCCATGATTTCAAGGTTGATAGATTTCCAATCATGAAAAAGCTGGCGACCTTGAAAGGAAGCAGCCGCCGCAAGGGCCGATAGCAGCGCGGAAGGATGCCTGAGAGATGGAACAATACCTGCGCGACCAACGCGGCACGGTAGAAGACGCCGGCATTCCAGAGTAAGCAGTTGGAAAGCAGAGCAGCGATGAATCCGAAGGGAAGAAGCCAGCGGAATAGTTTGTGACTGACTAACTCCCACGACACCAGACCGTATACGAATGGATTGAGAAACCTGAGATGCGAGAAAAACACGTCCAGTCCGTGAACGATGGTGCGAACCTTGCGCGGGAACTCGTCTTCAAAGCTAACCGCGCCGACGTAGCCAAGCACACGCGTGTCAACCACGACATCGTAGCCGGCTTCGATGCTATGCAGCGGAACGAAGAAGTCGCTGCTTCTTCCTTCCGGCCAGTCGCGGCACACCTCACGGCGCGCGGCGAACAACGACCCGCTGACGTTGATCAGCGAACGCACTTCTCCCTCCATCCGGCGCAGTAGGATTTCAAAGGAGATGTAGATTGGCTCCGCATTGCCAGCGGCTGGGGGCGTGGCATCTTCACTGCTGACACAGCCCACTTTGAAATCGGCAAAGTTGGTAACAATCGTTCGAACCGCGTCGCGATCCATGCGCACACCCACGTCGGTGAAGAGAACGATCTCCCCCGAAGTGGCGGCCAGTGCCTGCCGCAGGCAGTCCGCTTTGCCCCGCCGCTCGGAACGCAGCAGGCGGACGCCGCGGTCCTGGTAACGCAACACGATGTCTTCCGTAGCCGGGGAAGGTCCATCGCAGACTACGGCAATGTCGATCTTGTCCTTTGGATAATCCTGGTCCAGGCAGTTGAGAATCTTGGCATCCATGAGATTTTCCGCGCCGCGAACCACCATCAGCACAGAGACCGATGGCAGAATCTCCGCGCGCACCCGTTGCCGGGAGCGCAGGCAAGAGAGCAGCCAGAGGCAAGCTGCGTATCCGGCCAGGGTGTAGGCGAGAAAGAGGATCGAAAGCCAGAAGATCCAAAGCATGGTGCACTCTCCGAACTGCGCTGCCGCCGAGGTAGCTTCAGGTACTCAATTTGTCCCGCAGCGACTTTACGCAGTCCAGCGGGAGATGCAGAGCCCGGTAACACGCGAGCGCGCCGGGCGAAAAGTTATCGACGGCCGACGCACGGAAGGACGAGCTGCCAATGTGATATCGCCCTCCGATCAACTCCCCAAGGATGGACTCGCGATCCAGCGAGCGTACCGACATATGAATGCTCAGCGGATAAAAACCCCCGAGACCATGGAGATCATCGCCCACTGCCGCAAGCAGCTTCGGGTTGAGAGCCTTCATCCGGTTGAAGAAATCCAGTGCCTCCGGAGAAGGCAGGAACTTGCCGTCGTATCGAACATTCCAGACTTCCACCGCATTGAGAATGGCTCCCAGCTCTGGGGCACAGTTCCAGCGGATGCGGCGCGGATGAGCCAGCACCGCAAAGGCTCCGGCGGCGCGGATGTCGCGCACCAGGCGCACCGGATTCGATGTGTCCAGCAGCCGCTCACAGCCCACGCCCACGATGTGAAGCTTATTCTTGCAGGAGTACTCGATGCCCCCGATGATGCAGAAGCCATCGTCGGAAAGATACTCGGCTTTCTGGCGTGACATCGCGATCTTCTGCTCGGTCATATCTTCGGAGTGCTCGGCAATGCAGATGAACTGGAAGCCGCGGCCACGATACAGGTCCGCGATCCTGGGCAGTGACAACTGCCCGTCGTTGGAGGCAAGCGAGTGAATGTGCAGCGCGCCCTTGATTAGCATTGGTATGTTCCTCCCGCGTGAACAGGTCCCGCTACCTCGACGTGCACGTTGCGTTCCACAATGCAGCTCTCATAAAGCCGTTCGTAACTTGCCACCATGACCTGCACGGAAAACTCGCTCTCAATGCGAAGCTTTGCGGCCTTCCCCATGGATGCGCATTTCTCTTTCCGATCCAGCAATTCGATGACGCGCGAAGCAATCGCGGGCGCATCGGCAACCGGAACCATGAATCCGGTGCGACCGTCCTCCACCACTTCCCCGGCGCCTCCGCAGCGTGTGGCAACCACCGGCTTGGCGCAGGCCATCGCCTCCAGCACCACCAGCGGAAACCCCTCGCTGGTAGAAGGCAGAACGAAGACGTCGAGGTCGGCAAGAATGCGCGGTACGTCCTTGCGGTATCCCAGAAACTTGAGACGATCTTCCAAACCCAATTCGCGCACCAGCGCGAAAAGCGGGGGCGCAAGCGTTTCATGCAGATCTCCGCTAATCACAAAACGGGTGTCAGGATGCCGGTCGGCGATGAGGCGCGCCGCGCGGATGAAGTACTCATGCCCCTTGGGTCCGCGCACATTGGCAACCATGCCGATGAGCGCAGTCTCGGGCGCGCAATGCAATTCGCGTCGCAGGTCACCGCTGGGCGCTTCCGCAAAACGGGAGAGTTCAATGCCGTTGTAGATGCGATGAAGCTTGTCGCCGGGAACACCAATTTTGCGGAGCATCTCACGGACAAAGTCGCAGACCACGACCACTTTGCGCGCCGTGCGCTTTACCAACTGCAGCTTCAGCCACCCAGTGAACGACCCCGCGTTGCTCAACTCCACCGGGCCGTGATACGTGACAATAGCCGGGCAACCGGAAAGCCGGCTGGCAAGACAGGCGTAGAAATTCTGGTCGGGAAGGTGCGAGTGAATCAAGTCGATTCGCTCCTCCCGAACCAGACGTGCCAGGGCGCGGGGCAGGCGAAGATCCCACCAACTGCGCCACGGGACGCGAACGGTCTGCAGTCCGGCCTCGCGTAGCCGATCCTCGAGCCAACCCGCCTGGTTGATGACAACGATGGAGCGGAAGCGTTCCGGGTTGAGTTGGCTGGCCAGCATGAGGAGCACGTTTTCGGCGCCGCCCGGACCGCTGGTTTCGATGGTATGCAAAATGTTCAGCCGCTTCATCAGAGCTTCCTCTGCGCGGTGCCGCCGCGTCCTGCCGCGAGTGCCAGGCGGAGGTTGACCGAGACGTACTGTTGCATCTCCTGCCATCCGGGCCCGGGATCACTCATCGAGCAAACGTCGTAGTGCAGATCCCGTCCGAAGAAGTGACAGAAGTCGGCGCAAGCGCGCCAGCGCGAAATCGGAGAAGGATACAGTCGCTGTTGCTGCTCGGAGGATCGCAGGCGCGTGATCAGCGAGTCGAGATCGCCGAGCAGCCAGCGGGACTTCACGCCCGCGCGATATTCAGGTGGAGACGGTATGTCCTCTCCGCACGCCAGCCTGTAGTAGATCGCCGGAAAATCGACTCCGGCATCGATCGCCAATTGCAACGATCCCCAGAAACGTCCGTTCACTTCCATCAACTTCGTTTCGCCATCGCGTTCGTCGGTCTTGTATTCCACCATGGCGGGGCCGTTCCACGACACGGCGCGTAGCAATTCCGCGGAGTGCTCCACCAGGGCACGATCCAGCGGAAGACTCTCACTGAGCACGCTGAGACCACCCCACGGAGGTTTTTCGCGAAGCCTTCGATGGCAGAATGCGGCTTTCACTTCGCCCTTCCACATCAGGAGAAATACTCCGCGACCTTCGCCGGCAATCTTTTCCTGCACGAGCGGATCGGGAATGAAGCGGCAAGCAGCCTCGTACTTCCCGATCAGTTCCTCGGGAGTGTGCGCGTACGTTACGCTGCCTTCGCGCCACCCACCCTGGATGTATTGCCGGGAGCGTCGCGGCTTGATCACGACGGGATAGCCCACCGACGCGGCAAAGCGCAGCAGCGATTCCCGGTCACCGGCGCGGGCGAAGCGAGGCACTCCGATCCCCAACTCTTGCGCGAGGCCGAGTATTGCGCCCTTGTCCTGCACCAGCGAAAGCGTCTCCGCATCCTGGACCATCGCTGTAATGGACGGGGCCAGGCGGAGTTTGAGAGGGGCAACCAGTTGCACGGTGACATCGGAGGTCGCCAGCAAATGTGTATAGCCAAGCGCAACGAGCCGATTGCACAGGAAGGATTGGAACTGCTCGGGCTCCAGCACCGGGGAGGGATAGATCACGGTCTCGCGGCAATACCTTGAAACCCCGGCGATCATTTGCGGAGTATCGTTGCCTATCCCCACAAAGACACCAGCGCGCCCAAGCGAGCGCACGGCTGCGAGGGTGGAGCGCAGGTTGCCGTCCGTAATGAATACTTTCATCATTTCCTCAACGCCAGCCGGTCAGCCGGAGGTGAAACATTGCAGGCGAGAAACTTCCCCATGGGCTGGTGATGTTTCCCTCATGCAATAAAGATCGAGGCACGGTAAGCGGGTCGTCTCCCGTACAGTAGCGTCCCGGACGAGTTGTAAATGCCCATTGATATCCAGCGTCCGCGGCCCATCCGCGAACCCGCTCGTTGCAGCCTCCGCTGGGATATGCAAGGGACCGCACATCCTTGCCGGTCCTTTGTTCCAGGGTTTCCCGGCTCTCCAGCAATTCCCTCTTTGCGATTGCATCTTCCTCAACGTCGAGCAGGACGTGAGTAACGCTATGGCTGGCGGCTTCAAAGACCGGCGACATCGCCAGCAGTTGCTCCCAACTCATCAGCCTGTCGATTGCGCCGGGCGCTCTCCCATCGGAAAACTGGATGGTAAGTGCCTGCACAATCGCCTCGCGCCGGGCGGCCGGGAGACCCTTCAAGGCTGCAATCGACTCTGCCGCGCTCGTTACTGGAGCTTGCCCAAGCAAGTCGCCCATCGCGCTGCAAAGCGCTGCGTGTTTCTCTCCAATGTTTTTCCAGCACAGACCGACTCGTTCAGCCCAGCAGAAGCCGTTGCCGGCGAGTAACCCGGTAGGGACGAAAACGGTCGCGTGCAGTCCAGCTTCCCGCAGGGTTGGATAGGCATTCTCAAACGTGTCCAGCCATCCGTCGTCGAAGGTCAGCAGGCAGTTCAGCTTCGAACCTTGGGAAATGTTTCCGCTCAGCAGATCCGAGAGACTGACAACATGGAACTGCTTTCTCAGCATCTGCACAAGCTTCCCAAAAGTCGGCAGCAGAACGACCATGGCCGGTTCCGAGCAGGTGAGCGCAGCCTGTTGCGCGGTCAGAATGCGATGCAGGCCGAGGACAGCGATTTCAGGGCGACGATTCCCGACACGGCGCAACCGGCGGCCGAGCGCCAGCAAGCCGGAGTAGTAGAGCCCCGCTGCCAGCAGATAGTGCGCGATGTGTCGTAAGCGTGGCATCATCTTTGTGTCCCGGACTTACTGTCCCTTCCCCAGCACAACCGTTTTCACCGTCGAAAAAATGATGGCAAGATCAAAGGCAATGGAGGCGTTCTTTACGTAGAAAAGGTCGTACTCTAGTTTGTTCTTCGCGTCCTCGATGGTGGCTCCGTAAGGATAGGAGACTTGCGCCCATCCGGTTACCCCGGGGCGAACCGAGTGACGCAGGTCGTAGTAGGGAATTTTTCCCTCCAGCAGTTGTACAAAGTAAGGACGCTCCGGACGAGGGCCCACAAAGCTCATGTCTCCCTTCAGGATATTTACGAACTGGGGCAATTCGTCGATGCGGAGTTTGCGCATGATGGAGCCCACGCGCGTAATGCGCGGATCGTTCCGAGAGGCCCACTGGGGAGTGGAATTGTGCTCCGCGTCCGTACGCATGGAACGGAACTTCAGTATGTCGAAGGGCTTCCCGTCTTTTCCCACGCGTTCCTGCCTGTAGAACAAAGGCCCAGGAGATTCCAGCCTGATCAGCAGTGCCGCCACAATCATCAGCGGCGCGCTCAAGACGAGGCCGCAGAGGGCGGCGACCGCGCTGGCAAAGCGCGTGACGATAAGCCGCACCGCGGAACTTTTCACGAAACCGTCCGCGTAGATCAGGGTGCTGGGATAGATGCTTTCCACCGGAATCCTGCCGGTCAGCTTTTCGTAGAAGGTCGCAGCCTCGTCAATGCGAATGCCGGCGGAGCGGGCGCGCAACAGCATCTCGACGGGGAGACGCTTTCTTCTTTCGCGCAGCGCAATCACAATGCGCTGCGGTTGCTGCTGCTTGATGATGTTTTCCAGGTCGTCCAGCGGCCCCAGTTGCGTAATGTCCGGGATTGATTCCAGAAACTCCGGCTCTGTCACTACTCCCAGAAGACGGATTGGAAGATCGGACCGCATACAAATCTCCTTCACCAGGGAGATCGACATGCTACCGTTGCCCACCACCAGGATTCGCTCACCCGCCGTCGTCCAGCGATTGACCCACTCCAACGAAAGACGGCCCAGAAGAATAAGGAGAACCATGCATAAGAAGGTCAGCTCAATGACCCCGATCCCGAGCCGGATGGAGGGAAAGATCGCACTCAGAATCGCCAGCGCCAGACAGGAGACTCCAATGGCACTCAGCAGTCTTCCCAGCAAGACTTGTTTGGACTTGATGGCCCGCAGATCATACAGGCTGAAGTAGTAGAAGGTGAGCTGGCATACCCCCGCGATCAGACATCCCTTGAGAAAGTAGCCGTTGCTGTCCGCCGAAGCCGCGGTGGAATGGTGCATGACAAGCGATGCGACGGTGAAGATTCCTGTCGCGATCAAGGTGTTTTCAGCGGCCACAAGCACAAACACACGGCCTGGGACATACCGATTCAGGACGCTGAGCATACAACTAATCCTTTACCGAGGATCCGGAGTAGTAATAACTGCCACCCGGACGGACCTCCGCACCAACCAGCACCGTCCCGATCAACTTCGGGCGAATCAGCGCAATCGCTTCCGAAACGATGGTTTGCGATGTCTTTCCCGCGCGAACGCAGAACAGTATTGTGTCCACCAGGTTGGCGAGCACGCGTGCATCCGCCACCGGAAAGATAGGCGGGGCGTCAAACAGAATAAGGTCGAAGTTACTCTGTGCTTCCTTTACAAAAGCTGCCATTGCGGCCGAGTGAAGTAACTCGACCGAGTTCTGATCGACTCCTCCGGAGGGTACGAAAGAAAGGCTGTCCGTGAGTTGCAGGATCAGGTCGGAGAGCGGCACAGGTGAGTGCAGATAGTCATGCAGACCTATCTCGTAGGGAACCCCGAGCACTTCGGCAATCCCCGCTTTGCGTAAGTCCGTATCTACCAGCAAAACTTTTATTCCCTGTACCTGGCTGAGAGCAAGCGCAAGATTGATCGCGGTCGTGGTCTTGCATTCTCCGCTCACCGCGCTGGAGATCATAAGGGTACGCATTCCCTGCGCCCGCATCGTCTCCAGGATGCGTGAGCGCAATACCCTGTACTGCTCCCATACATTGAGGTGTTCCTCTCCCATGGCGTCGGTTTGCAGTACGTAGAGCCGTTCCAGATTCACCGGAAAGGGAACCACCTTGCCAAGCCGTGGTCGCGCGGGCACCGCGGATGCCATGGTGCGGCCGCCGGCCACCCATCCGGCGTGGTGCGGCTTCAGCCGAGAGAAGGACGCGGGCTCGGATTCAACAACTCCGATTTCCCTGGTAAGCGCTTTGTATAGGTAGTCCAAGTAAATTCACCTCCGGCGATGAGAGTGTGTCCGCCCCATCACTCCACTGGCTGACAGAAACTGAGAGAGTTGGCAAAGCTTCGTAATGCTTCCGGCAATTCGAAATTGGCCTGCTCCACGACCAGTTTCTTCCATGACTCTGGGGTGCGCTCGGGTGCCGCACCCGGTGTTGCGGAGTTACTTTCGGCCACCGCTTCTCCGGTCAGTTCGAAGTGGCGGCCCACATCGTTGACCAGCGCTGCGTCGACTGTCGCCAGCCCTCTGGCATAGGCTGCGATCAGGCAGTTGTCGGCCAGAACATTGATCAGCCGCGGAGTGCACGACGACAGGGCCGCGAGACGGTCAACCGCTTCCGGAAGAAAGATCATGCGCCCATCGCCGCCCGCCCGCGAAACGCGCAGCGCGAGATAGTTCCACACCTCGCAAGGTTGCAGGGTGTTCAGAATACAGCGTGCCACGATGCGCTGTCGCAACGCGGCATGATGATCGGCGGAAAGCACCTGGCGGAGCTCCGGCTGCGCCGACAGAATCAACTGAATCATGCACTGCCCATTTTTCTCAAGGTCGGAAATCAGCCTGAGATCCTCCAGTACGCGGCGGTTGAGATTTTGGGTCTCATCGACCACCAGGATCGCGCGGCGCCCTTGCCCGGCTTGGTCTTCAAGAAAGTTGCAAAGCACTTCCAGCAGTTCCATTGCCGGCAGGCGTCCAACGTTGACGTTGAACCCCGCCAGGACGCTATAGAGCAATTCCTGGGTTGTCTCCATCATCGGATTCAGGATGACGCTGGGCACCACGCCGGCTGCGCGCAACAGCTTGAGAGCCGCATGCAGGAGCGTGGTCTTCCCGGTTCCCGCGGCACCCATCAGGAGCACAATCCCATTCTGCTCGCGTACCGCGTAGAGCAGGTGCGCCATGGTCTCGCAGTGCGGAGCGCTATAGTAAACGCAGTCCGCCGAGGTGTTTAACAGAAACGGATTTTTCACCAACCCAAAATGTCTGAGGTACATCAGAGCCGCCATCCAAATCCTGTGACAATCGCCGAGCGCTGCAAGTAAGCCAGCAGCAGTACCGCAAGAACGGAAACGCAAGTAGTTGCGCCAATCATCCAACGACGCTTGGTTGCCCGCCGCTTCTGCTTGCTGTCCAATACGTACGGGAGGCTGGCCAGCACCATCGAAGAGGTCGCGAGCGTGAGATCACGCTCACTGTGCAGAGTGTTGTCGCTCATCTCCGCCAGCAGCGCCAGCCCGCAGCCTGCAAAGATTCCAACCAGCAGTCCCACAATGTTGATCTGGAGCAGATTGGGTTTGTTGGGTTTCTCCGGAAAGCTGGCCGGGTCGAGAATGCGAAACTGCTCGCCCTGCGCGCGGCGCTCCATCTCGGCCGCGACCGAGGAGTTATTGCGCTTTGCCAGCAGCGTATCGTAACTCGTGCGTGAGGTCTCGTAGTCGCGGGAGAGTTCCGCGAGTTCCTGCTCGACGCGCGGTAGCGCACTCATATGCACCTGTAACTGCTGGATCGCAGCCTCCAGTTGAGATTGGCGCGCCGTGCGCTTCACGACTTCCTTGTCGAGCCCGTCGAGCTCCACCTGTATCTGATCGGGGGCACCCTTCTCATGTCCGTCTGCGCCCCGGTTCTTGGACTTCTCCAAATCGATCTTTTCATCGAGTGCCGACAGCTCCGCCTGGAGGCGCAGAATATCAGGATGCCTTGGCTTGTATTTCTGTTCGGCTGCGAGCAACTCCGCCGTCTTGTTGTCGAATTGAAGTTGCAGGGCCGACTTCATGCTCTGGGGCGTGGAGATCATCTTCATGTTTTCGAGCACGGACGCAAGGTAGCTTCGTTGCTGCTGCGCACGCGTGATCGCATCGGAATTCGCTTGCAGGACACTTTGATACTGTCCGAGCATCTGCAGGCTGGGAACCTGCTGCTCGGGCAGTTCTCCGGCGTGCTGGGACTTGAAGGTCTCGATGCGCTTCTCCTGCTCCTGCAGGGACTGCTTGAGCCTTTCCATCTGGCCGTCGAGAAAATCTGTAGTACCCTCGGATTCCTGTTCGCGATCCTTGAGGTTCTCTTCAATGAACAGGGACGCAAGATTGCGCGTGACCTTCTGCACCAGCACGGGATTGGGGCCAGAGTAGGCGATCTTGAACGCAGCCACGGACTTTGCGCGGTCCGCGGTGAGCTGGTTGGTCACAACCTCCACCGAGATATCGCGACGCATCAGCTCCACCGCTTCGTCTCCCGGCATCTTGCCGTTGGCGGAGTCGTACAGGTTGAATTCGACAATGATTTTGCGCAGCCGTGACCGGCTCAGTATCTCCTGCCGAATGGCTTGTAACCGGTCGCTCACATCCTCGGAGATGGTTGACTGCACATAGTTCGCAGGCACCTTTTGTGGCTCGATCATGACCGTTGCTTCCGAAAGGTAGGAACGCGGAAGCCACAAGCTGCCGAAGAAGACCGCCAGCGAGATGAGCACCATCGGCAACACCAGCCACCACGTGCGCCGGCCCGCGATCTCCACGTAATCCTGAATGCTCGAAGCTGCCCTTTTCATCGCCTTGGCTCCTTAACGCGGTAACAGTCTGTCAACATTGAAAGAGATTCCACTTAGAAACTGTTGTCTGTAGATTTTGTTCTGCAGGGTAAGTGCGCCCTCCTGTAGGCCAAATCCATAGTTGGCAAACCACACAAGGTGGCGCGTCAGGCGTATTCCGCCGTCAACCGCCGGCGTCATGCTCTGGGTGGTTCCCTTTCCCAGGGCACCTTGGGAAAATTCAGATTCCGAGCGCAGATAGGTGGCGAATACACCGGCGAAACCGCGCTTTCCAACCGAACGCTCAAAGGAAACCAACGCAACCCAACTCGTGAGATTACCCTCTGCGGCCCCCGTCTGGTAAGCATTCACGACACTGGCGCGAAACGCGGTCTTTTTCGTTTTATGTACCAGGTCAACATCGAGGTTCAAACCCGGTTGGATTTTTTTTGAGGAGTGCTGGTCCTCACGCAAGTCAGGACCGATGGAAACCGAGTAAGCCCAGTTCTTACGCAGGACTTCCGAGTAGCGAAGCATGGCCGATTGCACCATCAGACGAGAATCTTGAAACGTGAACAGGAAGTAAGCAGCGGAGACCCCGGCACCCAGCGAGCGGTGGGCACTCAACTGACGGTAGTAGAAGAAGCTGGTTTGTGCGGACCACGTACTTGAATCCGGCGCCGTCAGCAGGCTTACGAACTGGTCCGAGTTACTGTGAACGTATTTGGTGACTCCCCCCGAAATGTCTGCCTGAAAATGAGAACGGCGGTTTAACTCGTGGACCAGCGTCAAGCCCGTAGTGGCGCTCTTTACCTTTGATTCGAGGTTCAGCGCGGTGAGACCCGACAGTTCCATCAGCAGAGAGCCAAATGCGCTACTGGCAAAGGAAGAGCCTCCCCACGATGGATATTCGTGGGCATTCAGGCGCCAGCTGAAATTGGTCCGCGGAGAGGATTCGTGCCAGAAGGTCTGGTTGAGAGACTGTTCGTCGCTGTTCAACGTCGTGAATTTCCGGTAATAGCTGAAGGAAGGAAGATACGCAGCCTGATAGACAGTGTGTTTCGCAAGATAACTGACAGAAGCACTGCCACTGTAACGTTGCGCCACATCGCCGATAGGTTGCAGCAGAAAGGCCGGATTCGTGTCATAGACCCCAAGCACATCGGCGGTCATGCCCAGGTTCCAACCGGGAACAATCACGTACCCATAGTCATTCACATGCGGTGCCGAGGGAGGTATTTCCATCATTTGCACATCCTGCACTGGCGGCGGAGCGATCGGATTCGTATCCTGCGCAAACGCCAGCGTTTCGGACATCGCTAACAGAATCGCGATCATCAGCATCCTCCCCCATCGCGTCATTACATTTCCACCTATGGCACCACGAGCGTGTCATGCACTTGGAGTTCCACGTTCTGGTTCGTTCCGTTGACGCTGAGGATCTTCTTGTAGCTCACCGGAATCCTGCGCCGAATTCCATCCCCTTCTATCCTCAGAATGAACATCTTTTCGCTCCTGGCAAAGTCCCGAAATCCCCCGGCGAGAGCCAACGCGTCCAGCACAGTCATCGGTTTGCTCAGCGGATAGCTGCCCGGACGCATCACTTCGCCCAGAACGCTGAAACGCTGACTGCGTGTGTCCTGCACGATCACGGAGACCTCGGGAGATTTCATATAGTCGCCCAGAAGTTCCGTCAGCTTCTTCTGCAACTCCAGCGGAGTTTTTCCGGCAGCGAGTAACTCGCCTACCAGCGGCATCGAGATGTTTCCATCGGGCCGCACCGCTACCAACCGCGAGAGTTCCGGTTCACGCCACACCTGCACCGCCAGGATGTCTTCCTTGCCGATCAGGTACTGGGCATCGGCGGGAGCTGACGGCGGCATCGCGTTCGTCTGTTTGGCTTTCTCCGGTGGCGCCGCGGCCTTTTCGTCTTGGGCGAAAGCACCCGTCGCAATCGACAGGGTCAAGATCAGGAGAACGATTCTCAGCATGCTTGTCATTGCCTTTCCTTCAGTGTTCATCGGTACTTCGTCCTTTCCCGCAGCGTTCATGGCGTGCCGGCTCATTCACGCCTGGCGAGAAACCTTCACCACGATCAGCAGAAAGCCGCTGGCAAACAGGATCAAGGTTCCGGGCTCGGGTACGGTGGCCAACTCGTTCCCAGGATCCTCCCGGAGGTCCCCCGCCAGCACGGCCTGCGATAACACCGGCTGAAGCGAACGGGGCAGGTTGACAATGGACGGCAGCGGCGCATCCATGAGAAGTGACTGCATCTGCTCGGTCATCATGGAAGAGCGCACGGCGTTCTCTGGCCGCGTCTGCTGGAGGCGGTTCCCGCAGCGGCTGCGAATCATGTGCTGCCCATCGGTCAATACGAGTTCGCCGCGCGGAATCGTCAGCTCTTTCGTGGTCCAGAAAATTTGTCCACCCTGGCGAAATGAAACGTACCTCTGCATCGGCGCCTGGGTGCGGACCGCGATCAGGTTTTCAATCTGAATGTCGCCGTAGTGCTCGGCCAGCGATCGATCGAGCCGGACATTTTGCGCCAGTTCGTTCGGCTCGTACACCCCGCCGGGAATGATGGAAAAAGGATAGATCTTGCGTGCCGCGCGGAAACTCAACATGGGCGGCGGTGCGTACACCATGGGCTGGATGTAGACCGAGTGGTAGCCTCGCCAGCCAAGCAGCATCATGCCCGCACAGACACACAGGATGGAAGCAACCACAACGCCGGACAGCAGCCTCCGAATCCTCTTGCGGCTGGCGAAATGAGAACGTCTGACGGGACTCATACGCAGATACCGGCCGGAACTTGTATGTATCCGGCGCTGGCCTGCGAGGCGCCTAGATGGGTTCCATAGGCTTTGCTGACGGTGCCGAATGGAAATCTCTCCACCAATGTCTCCAGCCGGCCCTCCATGCCCTCGAGGCCAACGTACTGCCGGAGGCGCGACTTCAAACCGACACTCATCCTTGGCTGGCCGGGATCGATCTCCCATGGGTGGAGATAGATCATCATGGTTTCGCCGGAGGCTGCAACCCGCTGCAATCCCCCCAGCACATAGGGAAGCGGTAAGATGCGAAGATAGGCGCCGCCACCGACCGGAAGATTCCTGCCCAGAAATCGCCAGGTTGTGATCGGCAGTTCCCAAAGCCCCGACCGGCTGCGATTCGGAAGCCGCGAGGCATCAGGGTCGCTGTAGAGATCATGCTTGATGGGATGGCTGCTGGAACTGTAGAGGAAACCTTCTTCTGCCAGGATTTCCCTGGCCCAGTCCATCCCGCTGAGAATAGAAAAACTCGGGGCGCGGTACCCCGTCACACACTGCCCACTGCAGCTCTCGATGACGTCCTTCGCCCGCCTTGTATCTTCGCGAAACTCGTCGTGAGTGAGGCGATAGACGGGACGATGCCAGTAACTGTGGCAAGCCACCTCATGCCCACGGGCCGCAGCCGCAACGACCAGTTGGGGAAAGCGCTCCGCAACCCAGCCGAGAAAGAACAGGGTGGCACGGACACGGTGGCGATCCAGTAGGTCCAGTAACCGCCAGGTATTCCATTCCACCCGAGGGCTCATCGCTCCCCAGTCCGCGCAAGGAGCCGCGCCCGTCATCGCTTCCGTCTGGAAGTAGTCTTCGACGTCGATTGTGAGCGCATGCAGCACGACTTCTCCTTGGGTAGAGCCCCGACATTCGTACAAGATCCGCACGGCGTCGTTCACCGCGACAATGACTTCAGGCTTTGGCGGCACGGCGGTAAATCTTCATGCCGGCCATCAAGAGACACGAGCCAAACAACGCCAGCGAGGCAGGCTCCGGAGAAACCGAGTCCCAGCTCGAGTCCAATGTTCCTTCTACCGTGGTCCCGTGCGATCCCGTGAGACCCAGCAGCGAGGAGGCATTCGTAGCAGTCGAGGAAGAGAACGAGAAGGTAAGCGTGTTGCTCGCATTCGATCCGTTGCCCAGTTGAGCGAAGTTCTGCAGCAGCGTGCTATTGGTACAGCCCGTCGCGGTGCAGGCACTGAACGATAAGTTGCTGAGCACCAGGGTAAGCGAGAAACTACCATGACCATTGGGGTGGCTGGGGCTGGTATTGGTGTCGATTTCGATCATCTGTAGCGAGCCATGCATGATGCCGGAATTTGCGTTGCCGATGGTCAGGGTTGCCGCCGAGTTGGAGGCAAAGTAGCCGGTCAGCCCGTCCGAACTGACCCGGTTCAGGAAAAAGTGGCCGCCTGCTCCCGCAGAGATCACCACCGGGGCGTTCATCGAGGAATCCCCGCTCAAGCTAGTGGAGCCATCTCCGATGTAGCCGCTATCGACGTACAGATTGGAGAACGAGATGTTCTCGCCTCCCGTAGTCTGGGTGAACGTGATTCCATTTCCGCCAGAGCTGGCGAAATTGATGACGGTGTCCGCATGTAGCGGAATCCGGGCGATGATCAGAAACATGACCAGGGTTAAGAAAACCAGGGATCGTTTCATCAGAGGCTCCTGTGCTGTTTTCGCGCTGGCGGTATCCAAGAGCACGAGGTCATTCCGCAAGCTGCGCTACCTCTGATTGCACGGGGGAGTCCAAACCAGGATCAGGAGCCGGTTACGAATGGTAACTCTGTGCATGGCACAGGCTTACGGGAGATTCATGCAAAATGGAGATTCCGATACGAATCCCGAATAAGTCGGCGTGTCTGAATTACAGACATACCTGTCCAGAAATCAAACGCGGCATCGAGATTGGATTCAGAGAACGTGGACTACTCCAAGAAATCGCGAATCGCTCGATAAATACAAAATAATGAGCAAATGTGATTCCGAATTCGGGAAATGTCCAGATGCTGGAATCCTAATTACTCTCGCCCTGATTGACTGTTGGCACCAAGAGTGGCAAAGTCACAGTCCACTCCGGAACGAACTGAGTAGTCAGCGACTGCAATGCCGAACTATAAAGTATTGGTAGTAGACGATGATGCAACGTTGTGCAGCACCGTCCGTTCGTACCTTGAGTTGAAGGGCTTTACTGTCTCCGAAGCCGGCACCGGCAAGAAGTGCCGCGAGGCTCTCCTGCAGAGCCAGCCCGATGCCATCGTGATGGATTATTTCCTTCCCGACACCGACGGTCTCCAACTTCTTCGCGAGATACACGGCATCGACCCTTCGATCCCCGTGCTGATCATGACCGGCGCCGCGACCATCGACCTGGCCGTGCGGGCCATGAAAGATGGCGCCGAGCAGTTCGTAGCAAAACCTTTCGAGCTATCCGTTCTGCTGAAGCTTCTCGAAAAGATCTTCGAGAAGAATCGCTTCATTCGCCGTGAACTGGCCGTGCGAAACCGCGTGATCCGTTATAAGCGCGATCCATTCCTGGGATCCTCGGAAAGCATCCGCCGCCTGGAATCGACCGCGCAGAGCATCCTCGGAACCTCGCTTCCAATCCTGATCCAGGGTGAGACTGGGACGGGAAAAGGGGTGCTTGCCGAATGGCTGACCAAGCAGGGACCGCGATCCAGCGAGGCATTCGTCGATCTGAACTGTGCCGGCCTGAGCCGGGAACTGCTGGAGAGCGATCTGTTCGGTCATGAGAAGGGAGCCTTCACCGGTGCCATTACACAGAAGATGGGACTGATGGAGGTTGCGCACCAGGGAACCTTGTTTCTCGATGAAGTGGGAGACATGGACATGTCGATCCAACCGAAACTCCTGAAGGTGCTCGATGAGCACCGCTTCCGCAGAGTCGGCGGCGTGCGCGACCGTTCCGTGGATGTTCACATGATCGCAGCCACGCACCAGGACATGGAAGCGCTGGTGGCGGAGAAGAGGTTTCGCAGCGATCTCTACTTCCGGATCAGTACCATTCCGCTCGCCATTCCCCCGCTTCGCGAAAGAATCAGCGATATTCCCGTGCTCGCCGAGTGGTTCCTGCATCGGCTGCGGGAAGACCTCAACCGCGGACAACTTCAGTTTGACAAACGCGCCATGGTGGCCCTGGAAGGCTATCGATGGCCGGGCAATATCCGCGAACTGCGCAATGTGCTGGAACGCGCGGCCCTGGTTTGCAAGGACGGAGTCATCCAGAAGGAAGATCTGTACTTTCAAGTTTCCCAGACCTCTCCGGCGCCGGCCCAAGCTGCCCCGGGCAGCGACGTGGACATGACTCTGGAGGAAGTCGAACGGCAACATATCAGCCGCGTTCTCCGCAGCGAAAACGGTAAGGTGGACCGTGCCGCTGCAAAGCTGGGAATCCCTCGCAGCTCGCTCTACGTGAAAATCAAACAGTACGGCATTACCTCCTGAACTTCTCCTACTGGGCGCGCCCGCTCCCCGTCGTAACCCATTTCCCATCTCTCCGATCTCCGGTCTCTGATTCGAATTATCAATTCCAGAGACTGGACCCAATCAGGCCGCGGCAATTCCCAGCATTCAACTTGCATCTCCTCTACTCTTCCACTTAGCGCCAACCTGACTTGGCAGGAAACGTGCTATCCAACCGGCATGGCCCAGAAATTACTTCTCATCGACGAGAACATCCAACTGCTGACGCTGATCGGCGACTACCTATCCAACCTTGGCTACGAGGTGCACCGCGCCAGGGAGTCGGACGAAGCCGAAGCGCTTCTCAAGAACTACGAATACTCCACCGTCATCACCGGAGCCGACTGGGAAGACTTTGGCAACACCGGGCGAACTCTGACTCAGTGCATCCAGAACCTCGTGTATCGGCCCAGGATGATCGTCCTCGAGGAAACCGTGGCGAGCGCCTCTGCCACTGCTTTGCCCGGCAATGGCGCAACCTTGTTCGTCGAGAAGCCGCTCTCGCTCCTGCGTCTCGGCGAGCTTATGCAGGAGCTTGCCAGTTATTGAACGCGCGTGGCCGCCCGTGAGCATCGGCTGCCGCCCTTCCACCAGGTCGATTGCGCAAGCCCCGCAAATCGGAGAGTCCGCCGTGAGCACAATTCTTAATCGCGTCGTCGATCGTTCCCCGAATGCATGGACATCCAGATTCGGGACTCGAATCGGGACTCGTCACGCAGACAGTCAAGGATCGCCCGTGCTGCAATCAAGCGTGCCCCGGCAAGTGGGTTGAAGTAAGACACTTGGACTTTCCTCCGCTTGGGAACTACTTTGGCAACCGCATTGCACTATCTAGCAGAAGAAGGTTGAGATTCGAGAATCGGCTCACCGTTTCTCGTGCTCGTTCAATCCTGGCGGAATCTGCGTCAGGCGCACTACACAGCCCCGAGGCAATTTCTTGCCCGCGGTCAGAACGGAGGGTACATTCATGGAGCGCCGGTTACGGGAAGCAGCAGTGCTGGGCAAAGCAAACGATGTGACGCGGAGCGCGCACAAAACCCAGAAGAGTGGGCATCCTCCGGAGCCCGAGTTGTCCGTGGTATGCCAGAATCAGCAGGAGATCTGGGGAATACGCATCCTCCTGCTCATCGTCGCTATGGAGACAGTAGTTTCGTTTCTGATGCCGCGTCTTTCCAGCCAGGTGCGGCTGGAGATCAGCTTCCTGCCCCAGCTCCTGACCGTGTTCGTGGTGCTGGTCTTGATGCTTGATCTGCGCGTCATGTCGCAACGTAAGTCGCTGCGTAGTGTCTCCAAGGCGCTGCTTGATTCCATCTCTTACATTGACAGGCTGGAAGACATTTCGCTCATCGATCCGCAAACTCAGACTTTCAGCCGAAGTTTCCTCTACCAGCTATTCAGTCAGCAGTCCAAGTCTTCCAACCGCGCCGGCACTACCATCACGTTGTGTTTGATTGAGGTGCGCCCCGACCAGCAGCCCGTGGCTTCCTCGGTCTCGGAAGAAAATGTCGCGAACGCAGGATCGGTTTTGCGCGCCAATTTTCGCGGCTCCGACTACATTGTGCGCTACACCAGGGATCAGTTTCTCGTCCTGCTGCCGGACACCAACCAGCCGCAGGCGCAGATCGCACTCGACCGCCTCAACAGCAAGGTGGAGTTCTGGAACCTTGATAACGAAAGTTCCTCGATCTCACTGCGGCAGGAGATGATCAGTTGTCTCCCGGGAGAAGATCTCTGGGTGCGCCTTAGCGAGATGGAGAAGACGCTGCAAGAAGAAGCAATCTGCGCATGAGTGGATCGGCTGTTCCCGTCCCTCGGCGATGTTACGGCGAACTCGTAAGACGGCCTGCAGTTCATTTTGAACGGATCGCATTTCACTTCTGCCTTGATGGGGGATGGGAAATGCGGGGAGTGTGGTGGAATGACCCTGAAATCCTGCGCGTTTCGTTTTGTACCCAAACCAATCCTGGTTGAACTGCGCCATCGCAAGCATCTGCATGATCTCGCCGCCGCGTCCGAGCCAGAGGAGGCCGAGGTAAGAAAAGTGCTCCATCCGGGACAAACGGCCTTGGACATCGGAGCCAACTATGGAGTATTCACCAAACTGTTCTCCGAACTCGTTGGAGATCTCGGCACGGTGATTGCCTTTGAGCCGGTGCCGCAGACATTTCGCACCCTTGCAGCAGGTATCGATCGATTTCACCTGCGCAACGTGCAGGCCAGAAACAGCGCAGTCTCCGACCAGGTGGGTACAACTTTCATGACCATTCCGTTAGACGCGGAGAGCAACACTGAGAACCTGTATCAGTCTCATATCGTCGCTTCCCCCGGCACGGAATCCTCGTTCGCGGTCAGCACGCTGACCGTCGATTCGCTGCAACTGCCTCGCGTGGACTTCATCAAGATCGATGTGGAAGGACACGAGCTCGAGGTGCTTCGCGGTAGCCGGGAGACGCTTGCCAGGCACCATCCAACTCTCATGGTCGAGGTAACGTCCTCCCGTACCGTAGAGTTTCTCTGCGATGAGATGAATTACCAGCAGCCCTTCATCGTATCTCCATCCAACTCGATCTTCCGGTTTGCGGACCAGTCCGCGCGCTTACTGAAGATGGAAGTTCTTACAGAATCGGACAATGATTGATCGAAAGAGTTTGCGGTGTTCGATCCAGATTGTCGCAACCACGCGCGCGGTGTGAGCCGCCGCACGCGAACTCATCTCGTACAGAAGCCCGTGCCATCCACTTCGCCAGTTCAGGAATGTTCGAGGGTAAATTTTCGAAAGGTTCCTGCCAGTCCTTCCGGTTTAGGCCCTGCGGGGTATACCAGGGAGAGGTTGCGGGGGATGCGCAATCCCTGGATCGTTGCGGTCGCGATCTTTCCCAGCGGCAACCTTGGCAGAATCGCCGCGCGCGTCACAAATCCGATCCCGAGACCGGATTCGACACTGGAAATAATTGCTTCGCTCGAATCCAGTTCCATCACCACTTCCAGATCTTTGACTTTGAGGCCCGCTTTTTCCAGCGCCGATTCCAGCACGCGCCGCGTCCCCGAACCGCGCTCACGCAGCAGAAATGGCGCGCCCTTTAGATCCTCGATGGTGAGCGACTCCCGCTTTTTCCATGGGTGATTCGCAGGATAGAGCAGCACCAGCTCGTCTTCCATGAAGGGCTCGACCTTCACGTCTTTGCGCAGCGCCGGTCCCTCGATCAGACCGATGGCGATCTGCCCCTCGATCAGCCACTCGACGACCTCTTCCGTGTTTCCGCTCCTGATCTGCAGCTTCACGCGCGGATGCTCGCGCTGGAAGCGTCCCAGCATGCGCGGCAGAACGTATTGCGCAATGCTGGTCGAGGCGCCGGCGCGCAGCAGGCCGGAGTGCTCGCCCTCGAGCGACGCCAGCTCTTCCTGGGTCAGAGCGACCAGTTCCGCAAGTTCGGCGGCGCGCTTCTTGAGGATACGTCCCGCCGGGGTCAGCACCACGCGGCCCCCGGTGCGGTCCAGCAAACGGGTGCTGAGTTCATCTTCGAGCGCCTTGATCTGCTGGGTTACGGCTGGCTGGCTCAAGTGCAACTCTTCGGCCGCTCGCCGAAAGCTCAAGTGTTCACAGACCGAGCGAAATACCTTCAGCCGGAAGTTCTCCATTGCCGTTCCTCACTTGCCCTGGTGCGTATCCTGCGCAACTGCCCTCACCCCACGGCGTGACCGGCATCACAGCCACGGCGGAGCGCGATAAGCTGGTCTAATTCGATATTACTTAATTCGTATGGACAGTGGAGCGATTCTGGAGCAACATCCCACCTGTCGCACTGCCGACCTCCGTTCCGCTCAAGTTGCGTGCGTTTACGCCCGCGGCAAATGGATCTCATCATATATAACCCGGTAACAGCGGATCGGACTTCGGACGGCGACCGACAGAGTTCCAGGAGAGAGTCGTCATGCGCTCATCCATCTGCTTCACCGCCGCTCTCGCGGCGGCACTCGCTGTTGCCACTGCGTTTGCGCAGTCGCCCGCCAAAACTGACACGAAACCCGCCGACAAACCGGCAGTACAATCAACCGCCAAGCCAGCCGACGAGAAGGACAAGAAGCCCCGCACCCTCGAAGGATACGTCGAACAGGAAAAAGATTTCTACCACGTCCTCATGACCTCACACCCGATGTTCCAGTATGAAAAAGAAGGACGCATGGTCGGCAAGTACCAGATTTCCGACCGCGAGGAAGAGTTCGTGGAATTCGGTGGCGGCAAGGAGTACGCCAAACAGAACAACCAGCAGGTCTCCATGACCTATCGTCTGGGCGCCGAATCCATCCTCGATCTTCCCAACAACTACGTGGGAGCCAAGAAGTGCGGCGAGTGCCATCCGGCGCAGTATCAGAAATGGCAGAAGTCCCGCCACGCCAAAGTGGTCCGCTTCCCCGATGAGATGGATGAGATTCCCAACAAGGATCTGAACAAGCCTCTCTATGGCTCACAGGCGGCCGTACTTCCCGAGGGCATCACCAAGGACGATGTGTTCGCGATCATCGGTACGCCGCGCACCAAGTACGGCTTTATCGACAGCTATCTGGTTCGCGGAACCTATCACATCGAAGGTGGAATGTTGAAAGACCGCACCGGCACGCTCGTCGCCGGAGGCAATCAGCACTCCCACCACTGGGCGGAATCTCTCACTCCGGAGATGGCGCAGAAGATCGCCGGATTCGTCCCCGGCTTCCCAACCAAAATCGAAGACTTCGGCGACAACGGTTCCAAGGTTTGGGGCATGACATCCTACGGCGCCAAGAACCGCAAGGCGATGCTCTTCCAGCCCGCGACCTCTTACTGCGAGGTCTGTCACAGCTTCAAGTTCGATTTCAAGAATGAAGCCGAACTCGTGGCCGCGCTCGGCCATCCCGAAGAACTGCGCAAGCACACCATCAACAAGGGCATTACCTGCGAAGAATGCCACGGCGCGGGGGCTCACCTGTACGGCGCGCGCGGCGCCGGCATGCCTTCCAACTGCGAACGCTGCCACCAGCGCTTCGCCTGGAACGCCGACGAGGCCAAGGCCAATCCGGACAAACCTTTCAGCTCCTTCTTCAAGACCAAGTGTCCAGCCTGCGGGACCGAGGGTTCGCAGTCCTACAACACCGCGCACTACGAGAAAGGAATGCGTTGCGGAACCTGCCACGATCCGCACGAAGTTACCCAGAACGACTGGCGCGACAGCTTCACCAAGCCTGGGCTCAGAAAGCAGTGCCAGGATTGCCACACCGAACAAGCCTCGTTCTTCAAGGAAAACAACATTCACGGCAACAATGACTGCACCAGTTGCCACATGCCGGTCATGATGAGCTGCGAAAATTTCGGGACCATCCAGTTCCCGGACAACGGCGGCTTTGATGCCACCCGCGCCGCGCATATCTGGAAGATCAACGTCGATCCCGAAGAGAAGTCGCTCAATCCGCCTCCGGGCAAGGATCGCACCTTCAAGGACGGCGCCTGGCGTCTGACCAAGAAAAATGGCAAGCCGTACATCGATCTTATGTGGTCCTGCGGCCGCACCAGCTTCTCCGACGGCAATGTCCTCGCAGCCGGTGGTTGCCACAGCCCCGCGCAGAGCTCCCAGCCCAAGGAACTTCAGTTCACCAACCAGAAGATGATTTATGACCGCGTCGTGCTCTGGCAGAAGCCCGTCAAGGAAGGCGTCACCGAGGTGAAGACCGCGCTGACCCTTGCCAACTCGCGCATGATCAACGCCCATCTCTCCGATACTCAACGGGCGCAGGCGCAACTGATGCTGAACCAGGCGCAGGCAATCCTCGACTCGGTGCAGAAGGACGGTTCGTGGGGAGTTCACGCGCCCGACTACACGCTGCACAAAGTGAAAGAGGCGAAGGTGCTTGCGACCGGCGCCAACGCAATTCTGTTGAGCGGAAACAAGCAGGTAGCAAAGAACTAGACCTCCGGACCGGGGCAGCGCACCTCACCCGTGCGCTGCTCCCGCCGGTTGCTCAGAGGGTTTTCATGCGCATCCCGGCAATCATTCTCGTGCTCGCCGCATTGGTTACCGCCGCGGCGTGCTCCACTCCTTTGCAGGGAGAGAAATATTCCACCATCACTCTGCGCGAGGCGCGCGATCTGCGCGGCAGGCCCGGCGTGTACTTCGTCGATGTCAACGAGCCCGAGGTTTACGCGCGCTACCACGTCCCCGCCGCCATCCAGGTGACCAGCGAAGACTTGCAGCGCTTCCTGCCGCGGGACTTGCAGGCTACCCTGATCTTCTATTGCGCCGAGCGGCGCTGTTTCGCCAGCCACGCCGCCGCCCGCGAGGCCGTAAAGCTCGGGTACCGCAGCGTGCTGGTCATGCCCGAAGGAATTTTCGGATGGGTCAACGCGGGCCTTCCCACCTCGAAAGGCGCCGCAAAGTAATTACTCATCCGTACTTGTGATTGGCTTTGAGCGGCGCTCAATCACTACAATAGCGACATGAATGGACAACCTGCAATTCAGGTGCCCTGTCCAATAAACAGTCAACGCGATCATCATAGAAGCCGACGCGGGATTTCCTTCCAAGGACGGATCGGCTCTTTTCTGAGACAGGATGGAGAGACTTCGTGGGAAAATTTGGGAAGCTGATTGTTGCCGCGGTGGTTGCCTTTGTAGCGCTCCAGGCAGTGCGGCCCAGCATTCCATCAGAGCCCGCATCGGCGGAGTTGCAGGCTCCGCCTGAGATCAAGCTCATTCTCCAGAAAGATTGCTATAGCTGCCACTCAGACCAGAGGCGGCTCTCCTGGTTCGATGAAATCGTGCCCGCCTACTGGCTGGTACGGCATGACGTACTGACCGCGCGGGAGCATCTCAATTTTTCTACCCTGGGTTCCAAGCCCGCCGCCGTCCAGAAGGCGACGCTCTACGAGGCGGTGAACATGATTCAGCTTGGACTCATGCCACTGCCTAAGTTCGTCAGACTCCATCCTGAAGCAAAAGTGACATCCGAGGAGTTGGCGACTTTAAAGGCATATCTCGCGCCATGGGCGCTCGCACCTGCCCAGTCCAGCAACGCGTCCGCAAGCAATAGCCCCGAGCCTGTCTCTCCTGCAACGGTGCAGCCCGAGTTCAATGGCTTTCCTTTTGATCCCGACTTTAGAAACTGGAAGCCGATCAGCACCACGGATCGCGGCGACAACAACACTTTCCGCTTTGTGCTGGGTAATGATGTCGCGGTGCAGGCTGCGCAGTCGGGAAACATCTCGCCATGGCCCGATGGGACGCGTTTTGCCAAGATCGCCTGGCAGCAGGAAACCGGCGCGGATAGCCTCGTACATCCCGGCAAGTTCGTGCAGGTAGAACTGATGTTGAAAGACGCTACGCGCTACAAAGACACTGACGGTTGGGGCTGGGGACGCTGGCGCGGCATGGATCTGAAGCCCTATGGCAAGGATGCTCGCTTTGTGTACGAGTGCATGGGCTGCCATCTCCCAGTGCGCGGCAATGACTACGTTTACACGTTGCCGATTACCATGGCCGCAATCAGTCGCAATGAGGTGGTAAATAACCGTGCCGCCGCACTGCCGTCCAGCCTTCCCTATCAGCCGCTCAACTGGAGCGCAATCACCATGTACGTCGATCCCAAGAACCACACTATGGCGACGCTCTACGGCAATGACGTCGCCGCGCAGGCCGCGCATGGGCAAGACGGCGACGGTTCGAAGCGCTCTGTGTATCCTTCCGGCGCATTGCTGGCGCTTGTCATCTGGGCCCAGCGCGATGACCCACACTGGTTCGGGGGACGCATTCCCGATACACCGCAGTCCGTGGAATTCCTGCAGTTTTCACCCACAGCTCAGCCCGGCAGTTATCGACGCTTTGCCGGTGCGGGACTCGTCGAGGATCGCTCCGCAGCCGCCATTGCGATCGAGCGGATCGCTTTCATCCAAGCTCTACCGCCTACGCAACTCCCGTAATCTATTCGCTGCGGCTTATGCTCTGGCTAAACCGCAGCAAGCAGCTTTCCGATTGCTAATGCGTCATCGCCATTTATGATTGGATTCCGGCGTGCCCCTACCGTCACAATAGCGTAATGGCGAAGAACGCTTTCTTCCTCGGCTTGATCATCGCAGCCAGCGGACTCATCTCTCCACCCATCGCCCTGGCGTGCGGGCTTGCCTATGGGCTCAGCGTGGTGCATCCCTATCACGTCGATTCCCGAAAGCTGTCCAAGTTCCTGCTGCAACTTTCGGTGGTGTGCCTGGGGTTTGGCATGAACCTGAGCCAGGTCCTGCAAGTCGGGCGCTCCGGGTTCATCTACACGGCCGTCAGCATCACGGCCGCCATGGTGATTGGTTTTCTTCTCGGAAAACTGATCGGAGTCGGACGTGTCGCTTCGTTCCTGATCTCGACGGGCACCGCGGTCTGTGGCGGCAGCGCCATCGCTGCCGTCGGCCCCATCGCCAATGCCACCGATGAGGAGATGGCGGTCTCGCTGGGCACGGTATTTGTGCTCAACTCCGTCGCCCTGCTGGCTTTTCCCGCAATCGGTACCGCGCTCCACCTCACCCAGACGCAGTTCGGTCTCTGGTCGGCCCTGGCCATTCACGACACCAGTTCGGTCGTCGGTGCCACCGCGAAGTACGGAGCCGTTGCGCTCGCCGTAGGCACAACCGTAAAGCTCGCCAGGGCGTTATGGATCGTGCCGCTCTCCGTGTTCACCGCGCTCGTAACCAGGAGCAAGGCGCGCATCCAGTGGCCGTGGTTCATCCTGTTCTTCTGCTTTGCGGCGGTCGCCAACACCTATGTCACGGTCTTTCACGCCCTGTACCCATCACTCGCTCATCTCGGCATCACCGGCCTCACCGTCACGCTCTACCTCATCGGTACGGGACTCTCCCAGGCAACCCTGCGCGAGGTAGGAGTCCGTCCTCTGCTGCAAGGTGTACTCCTGTGGGCCATCGTCGGACTCGCCTCGCTCGAGTTCATTCGCCTTGGGTGGATTCACCTTTAGACCGCAGCGCTACTTTGTAATTTCCGATTCACGCAAAGCAGATTACAGTCAATGGGAAGCTGTGCATGGGACAAGCGCTTTCCTCGTCGCGGCAGAAAGGATGAAGCCCATGAATGCATTCGATGAGATGAGTCGCGAGGACCTGCGCAAGGCTCTCGAGATGTTTGCCAAGAGCTGGCTGGCGCACGATGGTTGCTGGTTTCTAGCCGCCGAAGATCAGTTCGGCCTCGACACGGCCATCGCGCTGGATACCGCCTCCTGGGCCCGCTTTGCCGCCATCGAGGCGCGTCGTATCATGGCGGCCTTCGACCTTGAGGAAGCCGGCGGCCTCGCTGCTCTCGACCGGGCGCTTGGAATGCGCATGTACAGTCTGATCAATGCGCAGCGCACCGAATGGTCCGACGACCGGAGCCGTCTGCGCCTCTATGTCGACGTCTGTCGTGTGCAGGAGGCGCGCCGTCGCAAGGGCCTCGCGGACTTTCCCTGCAAGAGCGTCGGCATGGTCGAGTTCGCAACCTTCGCCCGCACCGTTGACTCGCGCATTCGAACCCAATGTCTGCACTGCCCGCCCGAGGCTGACGCCAATCAATATTGCGGCTGGGAATTCACCCTCGATCCGGCAGACGGCCGCTAGTTTACGTTCGGCGAGCGGCCACCACCAGATAGCTATAGGGCCCAATATTCACCGCGCTTTCGCATTCCCAGCTTTGGCCGCCAAGCGTGTCGTCCACCGTGCCAGGTGAGATTCGATGCTCCAGCGGCGGCCCCGGAGGACGACTCACCTCAGGCCTCCAGTCCAGAATTGCAATTCGTCCGTCGCGCCGCACAATCCGCTCCGCTTCCCGCAGAGCCGCAACAGGGTCGACAAGCTCATGCCAGATGTTCGCGTACAGTACCAGGTCGCAACTCTGGCCGGGCAGGTGACTCTCGGTTGCGCTGCCGTCCACCAGTTCGAGATTGCGGGGTGACTCCGGCGCGTTCAGTTTCTCGCGCAAAATCGTCAGCATCTCCGGTTGAAAATCCACGGCGAATACCTTGCCGCTGCTCCCCACGGCCTTGCTGATCGGGATCGCAAAATAACCTGTTCCGGCGCCGATGTCCGCCACAGCCATGCCCGGACGCAATCGCAACGCGTCGATCACTGCCATCGGCGGAAGCCACTGCAACCGCTCGGGATCTTCCAGTTTATGTGCCTGCGAGAAATGGAATACTCGGTCGTTCATTCTTCTTTGCCTCGGTTCGTTTCCATGGTGCTGATCGTCGGTCCTGATCGTCGGTGCCAGTCGTCGCTGCCAGTCGTCGCGGAAAAGAGCACGCACGCGTACTGACCTTTACCGCTCCTCCTCCTGCATCAGCGCATTGCTCGACATCACGTGTACTTCGACTTCTTCGCCCGCCTGCAACGAGTCGCGCGCGGCCGGAAGAATGGCCAGCCCGTCGGCCCTCATCAATGTTTTCAGCATGCCGGTGGATTGGTCGCCCGCGCTGAACGCCAGCAGTTTCCCCCCGCTGGATTCCAGCCGGACTCTGAGCAGCTTCACCCGTCCGGATCGTTTGGACACGTTTTCCTGCAAGATGGCGGGAACCGACGGCGGCAGTATGCGCCGGTATCCCATGGCTTTCAGGATCGCGGGCTTCACCAGTTCCGCAAAGATGATCATGGAGGCAACCGGATTGCCGGGCAGGCAGAAAACCAGGCACCCGTCTTTCACTCCAAACGTGGTCGGCCCGCCGGGCCTGACCTCCACCGAGTGGAACACTTGCGTGACACCAAGGTCGCCCAGTACCTTCCGGACCAGGTCGCGCTCCCCCACCGACACTCCGGCGGAAGTGATGAAAATGTCCGCCTGCAGCCCCATGTTCATTTTCTCCACGTGGCTCGCCACCGTATCGCGAGCGATGCCCAGCAGTTGCGGGACCGCGCCGCACTCCCTGACGATCACCGCCAGTGACACCCCGTTGCTATCGACGATCTTGCCCGGCTCAACCGGCTCTCCGATCACAACCAGTTCGTCTCCCGTGGAGAGAATCGCGACCCTCGGGCGGCGAAAGACGGTCACGCACTTTCTGGAAAACGAGGCCATCATGCTGATCTCCGGCGCGCGAATCACCGTGCCCGCCGCGATGACCAGTTCCCCGCGGTGCAGGTCGGAGGCGGCGAAGCGAACGTTCTGATGGCGCCGCACTGCCGCGTTAAACGTGACGTAGGTGCCGCACATCTCCGCGTCCTCGAACGGAACCACGGTATCGGCCCCTGTCGGAATGCGCGCGCCCGTCATGATCTTGACCGCGCATCCCGGCTCCACCGGACCGCCCGGCGACCCACCGGCCGCAAGCAATCCCGTGACCCGCAAACTGGCGGCATGCGCGCAATCCGCGGCCCGCACGGCGTATCCATCCATCGCCGAGTTGTCGCACATCGGCATATCCCACGGAGCGACGATGTCCTCGGCGATCACCAGGTTCAGCGAATCGATCAACTCCACCGGCTCGGTGCCAAAGGTTCGAGTGTGGCCCAGAATCATCCGCCGCGCTTCGTCAAGAGTTGGCATCGTCTCCCTCTGTGTGCTGCGGCAGTCCGGCGGAGGAAACGCCTTCCGGCGCCGCCTCCAACCTTCCCTCTTCAAGGTGAATCACCTTGGCTCCCAATCTCGCGCCCAGGCGCTCATCGTGACTCGACATCACGATCGTCATGCCCCCGGCGGCCAGCGTTACCGCCAGCGACTCAAACAGCGAGGCGCTCGCGCGATCCACATGCGCCACCGGTTCGTCCAGCAGCAGCACTTCCGGCTTGCAGGCCAGGGCGCGGGCCAGCGCCACTCTCCGGCTCTCACCGCCGGACAACTTCCGCGCCGTCCGCAGTTCGAATCCGGCCAGTCCGACCCGCTCCAGCGACTCCCTGACCACTTCCCGCGCGTATGCCTTGTCAGCGCCCCTTGCTACCAGTCCAAACGCCACGTTGCTGGCCACGCTGCCGGAAAACAGATACGGATTCTGATGCAGCAGCGTAACGCGCCGGCGCAGCAGGGCGCACTCTCCCGGTGTCCAGTTTACCGTCACGCCATCGAAGCGGACTGTGCCCTTTTCCGGCTTGTTGAGGAACGCAAGAACGCCCAGCAGCGTGCTCTTCCCCGAGCCATTGGGCCCCACCAGCACATGCAGTCCTCCGGTCGTGATGCTGAGTTCGTCGACGGCGACTCCGAGCGTGTTGCCATAGCGAGCCTCGATGCCGGAGAGTTGGTACTTTGCCATACTCATGCGCGGTGGCTCTCCTGCGCCAGCGTCAGGAAAATGTTGACCGCCAGCGAAACCGTCATCAGGATGACTCCAAGCGCCAGGCCGTACGCAAAGTCTCCCTTGCCGGTCTCCAGCGCAATCGCCGTGGTCATGGTGCGCGTGTACAGGCGGATGTTGCCGCCGAGCATCATCGCCACGCCGACCTCGGAGATCACTCTTCCAAATCCCGCGATGATCGCGGCCACCAGTCCGAAGCGCACCTCGCGCGCCAGTTGAAACAGGCTCTGCAGACGGCTCGCTCCCAGCGTGCGCGCGGTCGGCAGTATCCCCTGGTCCGCTCCCTGGATCGCGCTGAGGGTGTAATTGGCAATCACCGGAGTGGCGAGAATCGCCTGCCCGATGATGATGGCTCGCGGCGTAAACAGCAGTCCCATCGAGCCCAGCGGCCCCTGCCTGCTGAGGAATCCATACACCACCAGTCCGATCACAACCGTGGGCATCGCCATGAAGCTGTTCAGCAGGACGCGCACCACGCTCTTCATCGGGAACTCGCCCAGCGCCACCCCGACTCCCAACGGGATTCCAACCATGGAGGCAAACAGCACCGACCAGATTGCGACATCGAGCGATGTCACGACCGCGGAGATGACCTCCTTGTCTCCCGCCAGAATCAAGGCGATGGCCATGCGCAACGATTCTGTAATGAAACCCACTCGCTATTTCCCCTTGAAGGTAAAAAACACGGGATCGCCCTGCACCTGGTAATTGGCGATGATGCGCTGGCCCTCGGCTCCGGTGATGTATTCGATGAACTTCATCGCCAGATCAAATTTTACCTGCGGAAACCTTTTCGGGTTCACCGCGATTACGCCGTAGGGGTTGAACAGTCCGCGAGTCCCAGCCAGGGCCGACACCTGCTCCACCGTGAGCCTCGCCACCGGCCTGCCCGGCTTGGCAGATGTGCGGCTGCCATCGTAGAGCACCACCAGGTCCGTCTTGCCATGACGCAGCGCGTTATACGTTCCCCGGTCGGCCAGGGTGTAGCCGCGCAACTCCGTCGCCATGTTGATGACCTCTCCCATCCCCTGCCCTGCCGAACGGTACCACGACCCCGCGGGCGCCATCCCGGCAGCGGCCCAGATTTCCTTCTCCTTCTGATGCGTGCCCGACTCGTCTCCGCGCGAGACGAACACCGATCTTCGGGCGGCAATTCGCCGGAAGGCATCGGCCGCCGTCGCCGCATGCTTCAAGTCCGCCGGATCGTTGGCCGGGCCGATCACCACGAAGTCGTTGTACATCACATCGCGGCGATTCACCCCGAAGCCGTTCGCCATGAACTTGTCTTCCAGCGCGCGGGCATGCACCAGCACCACATCGACATCGCCTTGTTCGCCCAGTTTCAGAGCCTTCCCCGTGCCCACGGCAATCACGTCCACTTTGCAACCGCACTCTTTTTCAAATGGAGGCAGCAGCACATTCAACAGCCCGGAATTCTCCGTCGAGGTTGTCGTGGACATTCTCAGTCGCGTTTGTGCGGGAGCGATCGAGCAGAGGAGGGCAATGGCAATGGCGGCTAGGGTGGCTCTGTGTCTCACAAACTTCCTTCCCTGACCTCGGCGGAGCGGCGCCACAACCGCGGCACCCTCTCAGTTGCCAATGTACTTTGCGTACAGGCTGCGGGCAACCCCAACATCGGTTGTGCCCTTCAAGATCGCACGCCCATCGGGAAAGACCGTCAAGTCAAAGTCTTCGATCTGAGCCCTGAGCGCAAACTCGTTGACCTTGACGGTGCCAACCGATGCCAGCCTGGCGGCCAGTTCCTGCAAGTCCAGGTGGCGCTCACGGTCGTAAATCTGCACCGCATTGCGCCCGCACAGACCGATTGGCGCACGCCGCTTTCCGGTGAGGTAGGTGAACTCCCTGCGTCCGCAGGCCGGGCAGTCCGGGTTCGCTTCCGGCTGCGGCACCTGCATGATGTCGCCGGCCCACACATCCACCATCGTCAGCCGATGCGACAACTGCTCCGCGTGGCCCGTAAGGATCATCAGTGCGTCGGCCACCTGCAATGCCGCAATGGTAGCCGTGATCGGCCCCAGAACGCCGGCGGTTTCGCACGTCTCCTGCGCCCCGCCCGGAGGCTCGGGCAACATGCATCGCAGGCAGCAGGTCTTTCCCGGCACCACCGGCATCTTCAGCCCGTAACTGCCCACCGCCGCTCCGTAAATCCACGGAATGTCGTGGCTCAGCGCGTAGTCGTTAATCAGGTAGCGCGTCTCGAAATTGTCCGTGCCGTCCATCACCAGATGAACGTCCTCGAGCAGATCGTCCACGGTTGCAGGCGTCAGATCGCTGATCGCCGCCTCGATCTCGATGGAGGAATTGATCGCCTTCAACCGCGCCGCCGCGGCCGCAGCCTTCGGCATCGACGCGTCCGCGTCCTTCTCGTCATACAACGACTGGCGCTGCAGATTGCTCCACTCGATGTAGTCGCGGTCGATGAGCCGCATGAAACCTACCCCGGCGCGTGCCAGCAACTCTGCCTGCGCGCTGCCCAGGGCGCCGCATCCCACAATCGCCACACGGGATTCGGCCAGGCGGCGCTGCCCCTCTTCGCCGATCGGGCGAAAACGAATCTGGCGCGAGTAGCGATCATGATCGATGGAAGCCGTCATCTCATTCCTGTCCAGACCTCAACCAACTTTCCGCTCTAGCGGTCCGTGCACGAGTAGCACGGATCGACCGCCGCCTGAATCAGCGGCACGTCCGCCAGATCGCTGCCCTTCACCATGGCAGCCACCGCCGGTATGTTGGCAAAGCTCGGAGTACGCACCTTCACCCGCGCCGCCGTATCGCTGCCGTCCGATGCAAGGTAGTAGAAGACTTCGCCGCGCGGCGCCTCGATCCGCACCACCGCATCGCCTGCCGGAACCGAGTAAACATCTCCACCGTGAATCGCGCCCTCCGGCATCTGGTCCAGCACCTGGTCGATGATCTTGCAGCTTTCCACGATCTCCAGCGCCCGCACCACCACCCGCGCCAGCACATCGCCCGCGCTCTGCACCGGCACGGAGAACTCAAGCTTTCCGTAGGCCAGGTAGGGCCGGTCTCGCCGCAGGTCTATGTCCAGTCCGGAAGCGCGCGCCACCGGCCCCACCGCGCCGTACGCAATGGCATCTTCCCTGGTCAGGACTCCTACGCCCCGGCAGCGTGCCAGCACGGTTTTGTCGGTCGTCAGCAGCGGAATCAGCGCGCCTTCCGTCACCGCGCGGATATCGTGCGCCACCTCGCGCACCTTCCCCGGATCCTGAATGTCCCGATTCACTCCCCCGATGCGGTTCATCGAGTAGTTCACGCGGTTGCCGGAGATGGACTCCAGCGTATCCATCACCGCCTCACGCAGGCGGAAGATCTGCATAAACAAAGTTTCAAAGCCGATGAGTTCCGAGGCAATGCCCGCCCAGAGTAAGTGGGAGTGCAGGCGTTCCAACTCCGCCATCACCATGCGGATATGCTGGGCGCGTTCGGGAACTTCGATGTTGCCAATGCTTTCCAGCGACATGCAGAAGCACATCGAGTGCACATTTGAGCAGATGCCGCACACGCGTTCCAGCAGCGCAATCGACTGCGTAATGTTCTTGCGCTGGGCCAGCCACTCGATGCCGCGGAAGTTGAAGCCGACCTTCAGCGAGGAACCGACCACCTTCTCGCCCTCGCACTCCACCTCGATCTTGTAGGGCTCTTCCAGCGCGATGTGATACGGCCCGATCGGAATGCGGTAACTCATAGCTTCTCTCCACTCTTGCACAGCAGCACGCCCGGTGCGTCTCCGTCGCGCAGCATCAGGGCCGGCGTCTCCGCGCGGCCGGCGAAAGCCACCGCATAGTAGTCGCGGGTCTCGCGCTCCGCCCAGTCGGCCCCGGGATACGTATCGACGATACTCGGGACAGCCACGCCTTCGCCAAGGTGCGATACCACCGAGAGCAGCACGCCTCCCATGTCCCAGTGCCACGACAGCCGCATCGCACGTGCCGCCTCGGGCGCGCCAACGATGGCGACGAAGCGCGCCTCGGACTTGAGCATCGTGCGTGCAATGTCCTGAACCGAAGTGGCAGGCGCCGTGAGCCACCAGCCGTCGGCCCGTTCCGTCCAGATGCCGCCCACCGCGCTCCTGGTTTCTTCTGCGTTCATCGCGTCTTCTCCTTCTTGCTTACCGCGCTATCCACGAACGCATCATTCACGAACGCCGTTGCAATCAGGCTGCGCTGCAGGTGCCGGCGGCGGCAGCGCGGGCACAGGCGCACCAGCGCGCGCGTCTCGTCCTTCACGTAGTCAAACGCCTGTTTGAGAAATTCATCGCTGGCAAAGCGCACCGGATCGCCACACTCCGGACACGCACGGAACTCCACCACGAACTGCTTGCTCCGCTCGCCGGGGTGTTCGTACGAAGGCAGCGCGCCGGGTTCCATGCTCAAGGCATGTGCCGGGCAACGTTCCATGCAGCGCCCGCAGAATGTGCAGCGCCCAGGTTCATAACTCCAGTCGTATGTCTTCCCCTGGTCCGAACCGAGGATGGCGTTACTGACGCAAACATAGGAACAGATGCCGCAGCCGATGCACTTCTCGGTATTCATGCTCACCGCGCCACGAAACAAAACGGGAGTCGGTACGCTGCCGGGCAGTGCAACCGTGGCACGTTCGTCGGCCACGTTCCCAGCGATCATTTTCAGGATCTTGATCATCCTAGTACCCTCCTCCGCGGACCACGAACGCAGCCACCAGTGCCAGTACCGCGGCCGCACCGCCCCACTTCCACATCATGTTGGTTGCCTGCGCCAGTTTCAGACGCGCCGTGGACGAGGCCAGCAAGGTCAGCAGCGGCACCATCACCAGCGAAAGCCCCACAAAGCCCGCCGCGTTGACATACCACAGCGTGCTGCGCACGGGAACGGCGAACACCACCACAAAGCCGATCAGCGCCGTCCACTCCATCGCGTGCGCCAGTTCCCACAGCGCCAGGCGCGGCCCATCGAACTCCGTCAGCGGTCCGGCCAGCACTTCCTGCTCGGCATTCGCCAGAGAAAATGGATTGAGGCGCAGTTTGATTGGCAGGCAGAACACAATCGCCAGCAGCGCGGGAACGCGAACCATCCATGGCGTCGAAGCCACGATCTGAGAGCAGCGCATCGACCCCGCCGAGGCGCCCATCGCAATCAGCGCGGCCAGGAACGGCACATTGGAAACGACGCCGACCACGGCCTCGCGCGTCGCTCCGACCTCGCCGTAGATCGAACGCGAAGCGTAGCCCGCCAGGATGAAGCACAGCGGAGGCATCTCCAGCAGGCCGACCAGCAGAATCAGGTCGCCGACAAAGCCGCTCTCGCCACGGAACACCGGCAGCAACGCCAGCGCGCCGATCGTCGTCCCAATCGCCAGCAGCGCCAGCCCCGTCAGCATCGGAATGTCGGAGGCAACGCGGTTGACCGGCAGCTTCGCCAGCAGTTTCACCGCATCGTAAAAAGGCTGCGACAACGGCGGCCCGATGCGCCCCTGGAAGCGCGCCCTCAGCTTCCGCTCAATGCCCAGCATCAGCCATCCCATCGGCAGCGCGTAAAGCAGTCCGGGAAAGATCAGCAGCGCAACAAACGCACGGTAGGAATTCATTTGCCACCTGCCATTGTGGTCGATTTCCCGAGCGCAAGTTTTTCGATTGCCCGGCTGATTCCCTCAATGATGGCGTGCGGACGCGGCGGACAGCCGGGAACGTAGATGTCCACCGGGATGATCTTGTCCACCGGACCGTCGATCATCGGACTTCCCGCAAAGACGTTGCACGTCGCCGGGCACGACCCGATGGCCACCACCACTTTCGGCTCCGGCATCTGCCCGTAGATCGTCTCCAGCGCCTCGCGCGTCGTACGCGTCACCGGCCCCGAGACGCACAGCACGTCGGCGTGCCGCGGGCTGCCTTCCAGCCGTATGCCCGCCTGCTCCACGTCATAGCGCGGCGACAGGCAGGTAACCAACTCGATGTCACACCCATTACAGGAGCCCGCGTTGAAGTGATACAGCCACGCCGAACGGCGGCGGGCGCGCTCCACCAGGCGAAAGATCAGGCCGTGTTCCGTTCCGCTCATAGCGCACCTCCGAGCAGCCGGGGCCAGATGCCGGCCCCCAGCAGCGTGATGGCCAGCAACAGCACGGCCACTGCCATCCACGTTCTGTTGTATTGCACCGGCCTTTCGGTCGCGGTGTCCGGGCCCCACCAGTACAGTGCGATGGCGCGGGCATAAACCGCCACCGAAAGCATCGCGGCGCCGCACAACACGGTGAGCAGCGTGGCGTCGCCCGCAACCGCCGTGAAGATGCGCCAGTGAGCCGCATATCCCAGCGTCGGCGGAACGCCCAGCAGGGCAATCGCGCCGATGGCAAACCCCACCGAGCCGATGGGATGGCGCGATGCCAAGCCGCGCGCGCCCGTCAAACTCGCCCCGTCCGCCTCGGGACCGGAAATACTTACGAACAGCAGCGCCTTCGCTAGGGCATGTACGGTTGCGCCCAGCAGCGCGCCCGTCAGTCCAAACTCACCGCCAACCGTCAGCGCCACCACCAGCAGTCCCAGGTCTTCCACCGTGGAGAACGCCAGCAACCGCTTGATGTTCGGCTGCGCCAGCGCCAGCAGCGCGCCCAGCACCGCCGAGCCAACTCCCAGCACCAGCCACGGCATTGCGGGAGTGAACAACCATGGCTCCGCCGTACGCAAGGTGAGAACTTCGGCAAACGCCGCCACGTCCACCACCCCGATGACCAGCCCGGCCAGCACTGCCGGCGTCGATTCGGCAACCAGCGGCAGCCACAACCAGAGCGGCACCAGTCCGAACTTCACCGCGATGGCCGGCAGCAACAAGGCCAGCGCCAGATGCGCGTTGCCATGCTCGGCCGCCAATGTTCCGCCCACCATCCCGATTGCCGAAATCGCAATCGCCATCAGGTAACCGTAACGCGCGGCCGCAGCCCCCTTGCCGTTCCATAGGGCGAGCAACGCTACCACCGACGCGGCCTCCAGCAGGCCAGTCCTGAGCAGTGCGCCGTGCACCAGAATTCCGCCAACGGCGAGACCGCCGGCAACCGCCAGCGGCAGCAGCAGGCCCCGCCACGCCCGCGCAGCAGCCGATGCCAGCAGCAAACCCGCCAGCGAGACTCCAACGCCCAGCGCCAGTATCATCGTCTGCGGCGCCGCCATGCCCGTCTCGTGTATCGCGCCGGGATTGCCCACCGGGGCAAACCACCCGAAGGCTCCGACCGCTGCGGCAATCACCGGAAGCGCGGCCCAACTGTATTGCTCCGCTGCCGCCAGTGGCCGCGCGATGGCCGCAGCCACTTTGCTGAGCCCGTGCCAGATCTTCAGCCACAGAACATCGGCATCAAATGCGCTATAGAAAGGCGCCAGCGCGTGCTTCACCGCGTAGGAAAAGTCGCTCGCCCCCAGATGCCCTTGCGGAGTCAGCATCTCTCCGCCGGTAAACACCGAAGGCGCGCCGCCCGCCGTAGCCGTGCCCCGCGAGAACGTTGGTACCCAGGCCACCAGCGCCCCGAACAGCAGCGCCACCACGCCCAGCATCATGCCGCCCGAAGCCAGCCACAGTCCCTGCCCCGAGGAAAGTCCGAACCAGCTCACCCCGGTCAGTTGCGCGCATCCCAGCGCGGGAAGGATCGGGTTCAGCAGGTACGTCACGGCCAATTGCGGCGCCACGCCCAGCACGATGCAACCGGCCGCCAGCGCTCCCCCACCTGCGATCATGGTCCAGTTGGATTCGTGGACGTGCGCCGTGGCGCTGCCCTCGCTCCCCAGGAACACCCCGCTGGTCGCCTTCAGGAAGGAAAACACGGTGAGGATGCTGCCAATCCACGCAATCAGCGCCAGCATCGGCTGATGCACTTCCAGCGCGGCGTTATAGAGCATCCACTTGCTTACAAATCCATTGAGCAGCGGCACCCCGGCGATGCCGGCCGCGCAGATCAACCATATCTGCATGGTGTGCGGCATCTTTCTGCCCAGCCCGCCCAGTTGGTCCATGTCGCGCGTTCCGCACGAGTGCTGCACCGAGCCCGCGCACAGGAAGAGTCCACCTTTGAACAACCCGTGATTCAGGCAGTGAAACAGCGCGGCGGCAATGCCCAGCGGAGTTCCCAGCCCGAGGCCCAGCATCATGTATCCGATCTGGCTCACCGTGTGGTAGGCCAGCAGCCGTTTCAGGTCGTGCTGGGCCAGCGCAAACAGCACCCCGATCATCAGCGTCGCGGCGCCCAGCCAGGAGACCGTCAGGCCCCACGATGCGGGCCACGGACCCACCGAGTGCAAACGCGCAATCAGATAGACGCCCGCTTTCACGTAGCAGGCCGCATGCAGCAGCGCGCTGACCGGCGTCGGAGCCGCCATCGCGCTCGGAATCCATGTGTGCAGCGGAAACTGAACGCTCTTTGCGGCCACCGCCACCAGGATCAGCAGGAAGATTCCCGTCGTAAACGCGCCCTGCACGCGCACATCGGTCCACAGCGTCGAACCCGTCCGATAGTAGAGCAGCGCCACCGCCGCAAATAGTCCGTACCCTGCCAGGTGCGTCATGGTCAGCACCTTGCGCGCTCCGGACGCGGCTTCGCGGTCCCGGTACCAGAAGCCGACCAGGAAGAACGAAC
>Ga0302320_10002178_pt1 | contig 46638 bp, 40 predicted proteins | sample Bog_T0_3_FD_202130 | JGI IMG/M metagenome (GOLD analysis project Ga0302320, IMG submission 202130) | Peat permafrost microbial communities from Stordalen Mire near Abisko, Sweden - Bog_T0_3 | ecosystem: Environmental > Terrestrial > Soil > Wetlands > Peat | place: Sweden: Abisko, Stordalen Mire...
CCCTCGTTTAAAGAAATGGATACCTCCTCCAGCCTATCGCACCATCGCTGCGATATAGTTAGCTCGATGCTTCCCCGCAGACGCCTCGCCTTGGCATGTTTGCTCCTCACCGCAGTCTGCGCCCAGTGCGCAGCCGCTCAATCGCCCGCGCTCAACACTGCCAACCCCGACCCCCGCCATGTCGACGCCACCCAGTTCGGCCAGCGCATCCGCCTCGGGCCCAACTGGCTCTTTGCTCCCGGCGACAACCCTGCCTGGGCCTCGCCCACCTTCGACGACAGCGGCTGGCAAACCATCTCCACAAGCAAGGAACTCACTGCATACGGAATCCACGACATCCCCTACGCTTGGTATCGCACTCACATCCATCTCCGCCCCGGCACGCGTAACTGCGCCATCGCTCTCGAAAAAACATTCGGCAGCTATGATGTCTACGTCAACGGCGTTCGCATCGGTTCCAACGGCAACATGGCCGGCCGGGTCCGGTTCTACCAGCGCGCACTTGCCGCTTACTCGGTGCCCGACAATCTGCTCACGCCCCAGGGCGACTTAGTCCTTGCTCTTCGCTTCTCGGTGGATGTCTCCGGCAACAGGGGACGCGGCACCAGCATGCCCCTGCGCACGCTGAACCCCAACGCCGCCTCCGGCGTCTATCTCGTCAGCCGCGAAGCTGTCCCACGCGACGAAAGCTACGCCAACGCCCACAACACCTACGACGATCTCCTCCTCGGCGGTCTCGCTCTGCTGGGCGGCCTCGTCGCGCTCGCCCTCTCGCTCGCCCTGCGCTCCCAACGCGAATACCTCGCCGCAACCGTGTATCTTCTCGCCTCTGCTACCGTTTACTCCGTTTGGTTCTGGACGGATACTCGAGCCTACACGCTACCCAGCTACTGGCTTGAGGGCCTCTTCCACGGCGCGGCCAACATTGCCATCATCGAGTTCGTTCGCATCCTGCTCGGCCGGCCCCGCTCAAGCTGGCTCACTACCTTTAAGATTGCCGCCTTTGTGGCGCCTTGCGGCATGCTGCTCTCCTTCTCCGGCATCGGAGGCGGGTTCAACCTCGGCTTTTTTACCTACTACACGCCCATCCTCCTCGTCGATATTCTGCTCGCCGTCATGCTGCTGCACGGCTGGCGCGGTGGAAACCGAGAAGCCAGGGTGCTTTTGCCCGCTGTGTTGGTTCTAGGCTTCGGCCAATATTGGACATTCATAAACTATCTCGCCTTTTACATCCACATTTTTGCGACAGCTCATCCACTGCCCGCGCTGCACCTCGGCAGCTACACCTTCAGCATCCCCGACATCGAAGACTTCGTCTTCTACCTCACCATGCTCCTCTTCCTCGTCCTACGCACTGTCGCGATCGCTCGCGAACGTGCCAAGGCAGCCGCCGAACTTGAAGCCGCCCGCACCATCCAGCAAATTCTCATCCCCGAAGACATCCCCATCGTCCCGGGTTTCGTCATCCACAGCGTCTACAAACCCGCGGGCGAAGTGGGCGGCGACTTCTTTCAAATCCTGCCAACCAAAAACGGCGGAGTCCTTGCCGTCATCGGCGATGTCAGCGGCAAAGGCATGCCCGCCGCCATGACCGTCTCCCTCCTCGTCGGAACCTTTCGCACCCTCGCCCACTTCACTGAGAGTCCCAAAGAAATCCTCGCCGCCATGAACTACCGCATGTTCGGTCGAAGCTCCGGAGGCTTCACCACCTGCCTCGTTCTACGCGCCGATCCCGGTGGACAGCTCACGATCGCAAATGCCGGCCACATCGCGCCCTACATCGCAGGCGAGGAACTGCCCATCGAAAACGGTTTGCCCCTGGGCCTCTCAGCCGACACAGCCTACACCGAATCCACATTCCAACTAGGCCCCGGCCAGCAACTCACCCTCGTCACCGACGGCGTCGTCGAAGCCCGCGACAAAACCGGTGTCCTGTTCGGCTTTGAACGCACCGCTGCCATCAGTGGCCAATCCACCGAACAAATTGCCAAAACAGCGGAGTTGTTCGGCCAGGACGACGACATCACCGTCCTCACCCTCGCACTCGCAGCCTCATGAAAAGAAGAACGACTCCATCCACCGCCCTCCTTGCAATAGCCATCCTTCTTGCGCTCGTCGCCGCCCCATGCGCAACAGCGGCGCCAAACACGTTCACGCTTTCCGGACGCATTCTCAATTCATCCGGAGAAAATCCCGTCTACGTCGCACTTTGGAATCAGGACAGCTTTCTCAAAACCCCCGTGAAGCAACTCCGCATCGCCCCCGGCACTGAACCACAATTCGTCTTTCAGATCCCGCCCGGCCGCTATGCCATCAGCGCCTTCGAAGACAAGAACGGCAACGGCACCCTCGACATGGGCCTCTTCGGCCCGAAAGAACCATCCGCCTTCTGGCCCGCCTTCAACGGTTGGCACAAGCCGCGATTCGAAGAAGTGTATTTCACCGTCAATGCCGATATCCCGCACGCCGACATTACCCTCAAATAACAACACTCCTCCCCAGCAGGCAAGGAAGATGTCCCCTGATTTACGCTGTAGTTTGTCAGGAGTCATCTCGCCCATGTCCTCCAGAATCGACCTCTCCGCCCTCATCCTCCTCTCCTCGCTCGCCGCTACCGCCCAATCAATCAACACCATTTCGCCCGACCTCCGCGCCCGCATCGACCGCATCGACCACCAGGTCCTTGAGCAGACCGGCGTGCCTTCCGCCTCCGTCGCCATCGTCCTGCACGGCAAGCTCGCCTACACCCACGCCTACGGCAACGCCCGCATCGCCACCGCCACCACACCGGCACTCGCGGCCACCCCGGAGATGCGTTACTCCATCGGTTCCATCTCCAAGCAATTCACCGCCGCCTCAATCCTGCTCCTCCAGGAGCAGGGCAAGCTTTCGATCGACGACCCCGTCGGCAAGTACATCCCCGGCCTCACCCAGGGCGACAAAGTCACCATCCGCCAAATCCTCTCCCACACCTCCGGCTATCAGGACTACTGGCCTGAGGACTACGTGATGACCACCATGCGCGGCCCCACCACCGCCCAGCAGATCCTCGACGCCTGGGCCAAAAAGCCGCTCGACTTCGAGCCCGGCACGCAATGGCAGTACTCCAACACCAACTACGTCATCGCCGGCGCAATCATCGAAAAAGTCTCCGGCGAACCTTACTTCCAATTCATCACCGAACACATTCTCCGCCCGCTCGGCATGACCAGCGCCTGGAACTCCGACCAGACCAAGCTCGGCCCCGACGATGCCACGCCCTACTACCGTCATGCTCTCGGCCCGCTCCGCACCGCGCCCAAAGAAGGCCTCGGCTGGATGTTCGCCGCCGGCGAGCTGGCCATGACCGCCCACGACCTCGCCCTCTGGGATGAGAGCCTGCTGGCCCACTCGATCCTCAAGCCCGAGAGCTACGAGCAGATGTTTACCGAGGTCAAGCTGACCAACGGCCAGGGCACGCACTACGGTCTCGGCGTCGATGTCAAAGACGTCGACGGCCATCGCTCCATCGAGCACGGCGGAGAAGTCTCCGGCTTCGTCTCGGAGAGCCAGGTCCTCATCGACGACGGCACAGCTGTTGTCGTCCTCACCAACCAGGACGCCGTCGGCGCAGCCCAGATCATCGCCCACCTCGCCGCGCCCATCGTCGCCGCCTACCCGCCCACTCCGGAAGAGCAGCAGGCCCTCGCCATCTACCACGGCCTCCAGCAGGGCCACATCGACCGCAGTCTTCTCGCTCCCAATCTCAGCGACTATTTCACCCCCGGAGCCGTCGCCGATTTTCAATCGAGCCTCGCCCCACTCGGCGAGCCGCTCACCTTCCACCAGACCCACTCCGAGCTCCGCGGCGGCATGACCTTCCGCGCCTTCGACATCGTCTATCCCGGCAAGCACCTCGAGCTCACCACCTACACCTACCCAGACGGCAAACTCGAGCAATACCTCATCGAACCGTCAGAGTAGCGCAATCACTATGTGGTCTCACCGCCCCTCATTCTCCATCGCGCTCACCGTCGCCTCCCGCGCACTTCTCCTGCGCGACCGCCTCAGGGGCAGAGTTCCGTCCCACCGCCCGCCAGCGCCTAACCTCACTGCCACCGATCACGACGTCCCGAGCGGCAGTAACCTGCTCCACGCCGTCTACGTCGAACCCGCCGGCCAGCCCGTCAAGGCCACCGTCCTTCTCTGTCACGGAATCGGCGAGGTCGTCGCGCAGTGGTTCCCCGTTCAGCAACTCCTCGCCGGCCACGGCGTTGCTTCTCTCGTTTTCGATTACTCCGGATATGGCCGCAGTTCCGGCTCCATCCACTGGACCCAGTGCGAGGAGGACGCCATCTCTGCCTTCCATCACCTCGAGACTCTCGCCCCAGGCCGCCACATCTCTCTCCTCGGCTTTTCTCTGGGCTCTGGTATCGCCCCTGCAGTCGTCAACGATCTGCCCGTTGACCGCCTCATCCTCTGCGCCGCCTTCACAAGCTTTGCCGAGGCCACGCACGCTATCGGCATCCCCCGCTCCCTCTCACGGCTTATCCCGCCCATCTGGGACGCGAAAGAAACCCTCTGTGCCTGCGCCCGCCCCATCCTCATCGTCCACTCCACCACCGATCGCTTATTCCCCGCAAGCATGGCCCGCGAGCTAGCCTCGTACTGCAGCGGCAATGCAAATCTGCACTTAGTCACCGGAGTCAGCCACAGCGAGCCTTTCTACTTTCCCAATATGTCTTTCTGGGGTCCCGTCGTCACGTTTCTAACCATGTAGCACCAAATCCCAAAGAAACCAGACAGGCCCCCTTCCAGGATTCTTCACCTAGGGATGTTGCTCAATAGCCACTTGGATCGCAGCGGTGTTTCCGCTGGCTGCCAGGGCAACGAGGCTCGTGGGTGTGCCGGGCAACGTGGCCGGCGAGAAGCTCACAGTGCCGTCGATTGCGGAGGTGCCAGTGCTGGACTGCGTGGCGAGCAGTGCGCCGGGTGGGCACACGCTGTGCTGGGCGCAGGGCGGCTGCCAGGCATAGAGCGCCTGGTAGAAGGCGACTGTGCCACCGGCCATAGGGTTGCCGCCGTTGTCGAGCAGCCGGAGGATGACAGCCGCTGGCGTTGCGGAGAGGGCAAGAGTTTGTGCTGTGCCGGAGACGGCAACAAGCGAGGCATACTCCGGCCGCGATCCGAAAGCTGTGTAGACTACGCATTGGCTGGTGCCGTTGAGACAGGCGTTGATGGTGGCTGTCTGGCCTTCGGCGAGAGGACCGACAGTGAACGTGGCGGTGGCGATGCCGTTGCTGTTGGTCAGGACGGTGGACGATCCGAGCGTGGCGATGCCTGAGCCGGCGGTCGCTGTCCAGGTGACAGACTGGCCGGGAGCGGGCTTGCCTGCGGAAAGGACAAGAGCCTGAACGGTCCAGGTGAAGGTGGCGCCGGCGGCCAGCGAAAGCTGCGGGGTGAGAGACGCGAGCACGGGCGGCGTGCCTCCCCTAAAGTGCGCCTGCAGGCTTGAGCCGTTCGTGAGCGAGGCAGTGACGATCGAAGGCGTGCTGTCGACAGCGACGACGTTCATGGTGGCGCGGCCGTCCCCGGTTGCCACGACAGCACAGACGGGCTGTCCGCAGGAGAGCGTTGCGGTGCCGGAGGTGACGGTGTAGACGACGCTGACGCCGCCGGCGGGTGTCAGGTCGGGGCCCAGCGCGGTCACGGTAAAGGGAATGGGCGTGGCCGTGGGCACCGTTCCGGCGGGAGCGGTGTTGAGCGTCAGCGCGTCGCCTGTGCCGGAGTTGTAACTGACGGCTCCGGAGAGAATTGTAGCGGCATAGAAGACAGGCAGGTCGTCCACTTCCACATCCACCGAGCCGGTAACACCGCTGGCCGCAACCGGTGCGATGGCGGTGATCTCGTTGGGAGAGATGCTGGTCACCAAAGCCGGCTGTCCGCCCACAAGCACCGTATCAGCAATGCGAAAGCCCATCCCGTGGATGACGATGGGACCGCCAGTTGCAGGCAGACGCTGCGGGGATACCGTATCCGCATAGAGCACCCAGCCGCTGTACGCGTAGTCCGGACGGCCGTCGCCGCGCTGGTCGGCGATGCCGATGCGAACAATGTCAGAGCCGGTCGAGGAGACGCGGAGGAAGGTTTCGCCGGGCGCGAGTCCGTTGAGGGCCGGGGAGGTGCCGACAGCGGTTGTGCCGACGGCGTCGAAGGCGTCCCACACGCCGAGGACAGGCATGGCTTTGTTGCTGGTGGGCGTGCCGGTTTCGTCGGTGGTCTGGGTGACGACGGTGAAGGTGCGGTTGGCGCGGACCGGGAAGCTGAACCAGTCTGCTTGGCCGACCTGGCTGAGACGGCCAACCCACTCACCGCCGGAAGGCATGGGGCGCGGGAGCATCTCGGTGCCGATGGCGTCCTGATAGCCGCCGACAGCGGATTCGGGCGCGATGACGGAGAGCGTTTGCAAGCATCCAGCGGACAAGTTGGATACGGTAACGGGCGAAAGCGTGCCGGACGGTGTGACCTGACCAACGGTGTAGGGGCCGACGGAATTCTCGAGAGTGTCGAGCGGGTTGATGGGCTCGAAGCTGACCTGATAGCTGGCGGAGGTGACGCCAGGAGGCAGCGGAATATCACTCAGGTCGAAGGAACCCTGAAGCGAGGAGTCGCTTGAGCCCCACTGCGAATATGGGATGCCATTGGCATCGGTGGTTCCGGTGATGGGGTTGCCGTGGTTGCCCGAGAAAAAGGCGCCCGAGACCGCTGTGACCGTGTACTGGTAGAGCGGGTTGCCGTTTGCGTCGAGCGGACGGGCGACGACGTTGACGCCCTGCATACCGCTGCCGGTGCGGAAGGATACGGTTCCCTGGATGGAGACGGTGTTGGCGGCGGTGAGGATTTTGCCTGGAAAGTTGGCGAGGTTTTGCGCGGTGATGGGGTAGATGCGGTTGAGGGCGGCGATGTCGTCAAATCGCAGTGTGGACGGGTTCGGGATGCAGATGCCGCCGGTTGGACCGCAGATCCCGTTGAGCGGCTGCATTATTGGCCAGCCGTCGGTTCCACCAATGAAAATTGGCGGGGGATTGACCTGGGAATAGTCGAGACCGAGTACTCGGCCGAAGGCGCGCTCGAGATCGAAGCTCATCATCGCGAGCAGGTTGGGGCTCGTCGCGCAAAGGCCATTGAGGACGATAACCGCGTGGGCGATGGTGGCGTCGGGATTGAGATTGTCCATCCATACCCAGACACCGTTGTTCTGGCAACTGGTGGGCTGGCTTGCAGTTTGGCCGAAGAGGGCATCGATTACCGAGCCGTCGGCATCGTAAATAACAGCAAGCGGGTAAGTGGTTGCCGTGGTCGCGACGTCGGAAGGCTGAGCGATCGAGGGTTCGGTGGGCAGGCTTGAAGCGTTGGCCACAATGTCGGCGCCGCTGACATCTTCGTTCAGTGAGCCTTTGTCTGTGAGGGCAACCCCGGCGGTATTTACGGCGCTCCAGAGCGCGGCCGCGGCATCCACCATGGCGGTGGCCTGCTGGTTCGAGACCTGGGCGTTGAGCCGCCCCTGATCGACGTAGTAGTTGAGCTGGCCATTGGCCCAGTGGACGGGTTGGCCCTGGACGCCGGGATTGAAGAAGGTGGAACCGGCGATGAATTTGGGCCCTCCAGCGCGGACGACGGGTGCGGCAAGGACGAGCAAGAAGGCAAGAAAGTGGGCTACGCGGAGTTTGGAAGGGTTGAGCACGATTCCCTCTCGCCGGGAAACGTGCATTTGAACGGCCTAAGATGTGCGGGAAAGATTAGAGATTTTAAAAGAATTGGGTTAAAGAATTTTTAGTTTTGTTCAACTTGCCGATCCGGACATCCCGCAAGGGTGTCTGGAGACCCCCTCTCGATGGGGTCTGAGGCTGAAATTGATTTGCCCTTGGTTTCACGGTGGTTCGGGCACGTTCAGCAGAGGACGACAGCTGAGGAGGTTGAAGATGAAACCAACAATATGGATCAGGCGATACTCACAAATCTGCGCATTGGCGCTTTCCGCTATAGTTGCGCTACCCGCCATTGGTCAGGCCGGCAGCGGAGTCACCAACGACAGCAGCACGGGCATTTCCGATCTCGTCATGGGCAGGTCCGGCGCACCGATTGCGTTGTTGAAGTGCACAAGCGCGGATGGTTTGTCGTCGTGTACGGCAGACCAGGTTGCGGAGCTGAATCGGCAGATCATGGCGAGCAGGAAGCAGCATAAGCCGCTGGCCGATGTGCAGGATCTGGACCTGGGACAGCACAGCTGGCTGAAGTGCTCGCAGATGGATGGCAAGGCCTGCACGGACAAGCAGCTTTCAGCCGTGATCGCGGTGGCGGCCGAGGGGCAGTCGAAGGGAATCGGGTTGCGGCTCGTGAAGCCGATCGAAATGGCTACTCGCTAGGGCTGAGAACACGGATCAGGGACAGGGAAACTTTCTGGTTGAGTGCCTATTGTCCCACCTCCCACCCAACCACAGCATCGACTGGAACTTTCAGACCGGATCCCGTGCGCTCGCCCGGGATAACAAGCTTTTCGCGCTTCCAGCGCCATTCAAAAAAACATGCAATCCTTCAAGAGACGCGAGGAATCCTCAGCGGCTGGGGGGCTTGCCGATTCGGGTTCCTGGGCGAAAGTGGTATTGCCTGTTGATTTACGGGCGGCTTAGGGTGGGCACGCTGCCGGATCAGTTCCCGAATCCCTCAGGAATCGGACTTCTGCAGCGCAAGCGAAACAAACAAGGAGGTTTATGCAGATGAAACGAGGAATGTTTCTATGTCTGGCGGTGATCGCCGCCGCTACCCTTCCAGCCATGGGAGCGAGCGGGGCAAAGCCAGCTGCTTCTACACCGGGATTGAAGTGCATGGGGGACGACGGGGTGTCGGCCTGCACGGCGCAGCAGGTGCGCGATCTAAACAGCGGGATCTTGGTGGGCAGGCGGCAGCATGAGCCGCTGAAGTTGGTGCAGGCCGTGACGCTGGGATCGAACGGCCAGTTGAAATGCGCCCAGACCGACGGAAGCGCCTGCACGGATGCACAGCTTTCCGCCGTGATCGAGGTGGCGGGCGAGACCGCTGCGGCGAGCAAGACGAAGAACAAGGGCGGCGGGGGCTTCCATGTGATGAAGTCGATCGACGTCGCCAGCCCCTAGTCGGATGTTTGAGGCCGGCCTGTCCATAAACAGGCCGGCTTTTTATGTTCGGACCGGGGCTCCCCCCAAATTCTGAGAATCTCAGACCCCTGAATCGCTTGGCTTACAAGCACGACGGGCCAACTCTGCTGCAGTTCGGGTCTCCTTTACCCCGATGCCCTGCCTTGTGGTAATCTCCGCAAAATACCCCGATAAAGCCAACATTTCCTGATGCTTGCAGGACGTTCTGACGCTTCGGTCACCTGTTTGGAGATGACCGTCAGCGGGGAGTTTTGGGCCTAAGTGGGATTGCCGCTGGGGAGAATGCCGCCTAGCTTTGACAGGTAACCAGTCGGGTTGAGACAGAGCCGGAAGAGTGTACGACCCGCGGCACGACGTGAACTTTCGAGGTGGCTTATGCGGATGATTTCCTACAAACCAATTTGCGCGACGGTCGTTTTGGCCGCATCGTCCCTTTCACTCTTTGGCCAAGGCCCGAGTGGTGGACTGAACTATCGAGGGGTGTCGGATCCGATGGCCTCGGCTTCGATTACGCTCCTTCAATGCACCAGTGCCGACGCTTCGTCGCCGTGCACGGCGGACCAGGTGGCGGTGCTGAATCGGCAGATTGTGGAGAGCAGAAAGCAGCACAAGCCGCTGGCTGACGTGCAGAACCTGGATCTGGGACAGCATAGCTGGCTAAAGTGCTCGCAGATGGACGGAACGGCGTGCACGGATGAACAGCTTTCCGCAGTGATGGCGGTGGCGTCCGAGGGCCAGGCCCGGCGCAGTGGACTGCGGCTGGTGAAACCGGTGGAAATGGCGACGCGGTAAAAAAGACAGAGATCAGGGAACAGAAAAGCTCTGGGGTGAGTGAACTGCCAGCCCACCCTTCCGGATGAAGCACCGGAAGGATGGGGGCACCCTCGGCATCCTCACCGATGGATGGGGCGCACGGCGAAAGCTTGAAGTTCACGGTGGGAGCGCGGGTCTTGAGAACGGCGCTGCGCGGCGTGGCTAAATCTCAGGAAAAAAGTCAAAGAAGGCGTCGAGCGAACGCTTGAGCTGGGTTTCGATCTCCTGGCGCGAGCCCTCGATGGTGTGCATGGTTACGTGGGCCTCGTGTCCGTTGGCCAGCTTGAGGGTCGCGTCCTCAATGCCGATGACCTCTCCTTCGGGGAGCAGTCTGAGTCCGTAGATTAGAGTCAAATTCGCCATAAGTGACATGATAAAGAAGAATCCGGCGTGTGCGCATGTGCCTGCGCTGGATATGTGACTCTGCGGCAGCGCCCCGGCTCATGCATGAATTGTTCTACAAGGACAATGCATCCAGTTACCCGCGGTCGTGGTTTGCTTGGGCCACTACACTGATGGGATAACGGGTGTTGAACCCCCGCCGCGGCAGAATGGAAGTGTTTTCTTTCCCACTCATCCGGGCAAGGAACGCCGGGATGAATGGGGCACGGGTGGTGAGGGCAAGCATTTAGAATCAGCACGGGAAACTTTATGACAGAGATTCGCGACACGGTAATTCTTGGCTCGGGATGCGCCGGGCTGACTGCAGCCATCTACACGGCGCGCGCGGGTTTGAAGCCTTTGGTTCTGGAAGGACACGAGCCAGGTGGACAGCTTTCCATCACAACGCTGGTCGAGAATTTTCCGGGCTGGCCGGAGGGCATCCAGGGGCCGGACCTGATTGAGAACATGAAGAAGCAGGCGACGCGGTTTGGCGCGGAGTTCAAGCTGGCGCACCTGAGCCGCGTGGAACTGGGCGCGCATCCCATCAAGCTGCACACTCCGGCCGGTGAAATTCATACGCGGACGCTGATTGTGGCCTCGGGTGCGAGCGCGCGCTGGCTTGGCTTGCCGAGCGAACAGGCGCTGATCGGCCATGGTGTTTCCAGTTGCGCAACCTGCGATGGTGCATTTTTCCGCGGGCATGAGATTGCGGTGGTGGGCGGCGGCGATTCAGCGATGGAAGAGGCGCTGTTTCTTACGCGGTTTGCTTCCAAAGTAACGCTGCTGCACAGGCGCGATGCCTTCCGCGCATCGAAGATCATGCTGGAGCGGGCGATGGCGCATCCGAATATTGAACTCCGCACCAACACAGTGGTCGAAGAGGTGCTTGGCGTCGAAGAGAAGGATGTGAAAGGCCTGCGCATCAAGAACGTCAAGACGGATTTTGTGGAAGATCTGCCGGTGACTGGGCTGTTCCTTGGCATTGGCCATGAGCCGAACGCGAAGATGTTTCACGGGATGATGGACCTGGACGAGGACGGCTACATCAAGACGACGGGCAACGTGCTGACGACGCACCAGGGAGAAGTGATTCCGGGAGTGTTCGCTTGCGGGGATGTGCAGGACAGGCGGTATCGGCAGGCGATTACGGCTGCCGGTTCGGGATGCATGGCGGCGCTTGAGGCGGAGAAGTTTCTCGAGGAACACGGGCACTGAGGTCTGTCACGTTCGTACACTGAGCCCGAAAGGGAGTCCCTCGTACCGGATCCCCAAATGCGTGGCACCGGGGCACCCGTAATCCTTTCAATCTAGAACTTGTGGAACGCGAAGAAGACGGCGCCAACCAGAAAGCCCGCGGAGACGGCGTGGTTCCAGCGCAGGTGCTCGCCGAAGTAAAAGGTGACGAAGACGCCGAAGACCACAAGCGTGATGCATTCCTGGATCACCTTGAGCTGGACGGGTGAGTAGCGATCGGCCCCTATACGGTTGGCCGGAACCTGAAAGCAGTATTCGAAAAAGGCAATCGACCAGCTGACGAGCACGACCTTCCACAGCGCATCCTGGCGATACTTCAAATGACCATACCAGGCAAAGGTCATGAAGATGTTGGAGATGGTGAGCAGAATAATTGTCCACATAGAACTTTTTGATGCGGGCGGACGGGGCAGCGATGACGGCGTTGAGTGAAAATCTGGAACGGCTGGAAGAAGTGATCGGGCAGGCATGCCTGGCTGCGGGACGGTCGCGCGGCGATGTGGAACTGATGGCCGTATCGAAGACCTATCCGGCGGAGAAAGTGGTTGAGGCCGCGGAGCTTGGGCTGCGGCTCTTCGGCGAGAATCGCGTGCAGGAGTTTGCTGGGAAGGCTGACGGGCTGAAGGAATGGCGCGCGGAGGGAATGATTGCGGCGGAGGACGCGCCCGTGCTGGTCCACCTGATTGGGCATCTGCAGTCGAACAAAGCGGCGCGTGCGGTGGAACTTTTCGATGCGGTAGATTCGGTGGACTCGTTAAAGCTGGCGGAACGGTTGAACGACGCCGCGGCAAAGCTGGGCAAACGGCTGCCGATTTTGATCGAGGTCAAACTGAGCCCGGAAGAAACGAAGGCTGGGTTGGAACCTGAGTCGGATGAGGCGGCGCAGTTGCTGGAACGGCTGCCAGATCTGCATCATCTGCACGCGCAAGGTTTGATGACGATTGCGCCCTCGGGCGTGGCCGAGGAAGAGACGCGAGCGTGCTTCCGCAGTTTGCGCACGTGGCGCGATGCGTGGGCTGCGCATCATCCGAAATTGTCGCTCGATGTTTTGTCGATGGGGATGAGCGGAGATTTCGCGATCGCGATTGAAGAAGGCGCAACGCGGATTCGCATAGGCACGGCGCTGTTTGGCAAGCGTGCGCTGTGGACCGGCGACCCGGAGTGATGCTGCGCGCGGTCGACGGTGGCGTGACGCTGGCTGTTCGTGCGCAGCCGGGCGCGAAGCGGACTGCGATTGCTGGCGTGTACGGCGACGGTGCCGCTGCGCAATTGAAGATCGCCGTGCAGGCTCCTCCGGTGGAAGGCCGGGCTAACTCGGCGCTCGTAGAGTTTTTGGCGGACACGTTTGACGTGGCGAAGAGTCGCGTTGAGTTAGTGAGCGGAGAGTTATCGCGGAGCAAGGTGTTTCTGGTGCGGGGAGTCACGCGCCAAGACGCAGAACAACGATTGTCGCCTTGGTCTCGCAAATCCTGACCTATCACATCTCCCGCACAATGCCGTTTGCTATACTTTTCGCGGAGAATCGCTGAAAGTCTCGCATGTCAAGTACGAATCGATTGTTCCGTTCCGTTGCCGCCCTCGCTCTCGCAGTCATCGCCGTTCCACTCCTCGCCCAGCAGCCCTATCCAATCGATGGCTACATTAATGTGGTCCATTCCGCCACGAGCTTCGAGGTCGAGGGACGCACGTTCTTTATTTCCCCGCAGACAGCGTTCGGATCGATGGGGTCGGAGTCCCTTTCGACGACTAGCCCGCTGCGCTACGCGCTTGGGGTAGGCGTCTATGTCCAGGTGGACGGCAGGGACCCTACCGGGATGCGGCCTATGCTTGCCACGACCGTGCTGGTCCGCGACGAGCAGAAACGAAACCTCTCCGGCATTGGGGTCATCACACGGGTCGTTTCCACCGCGCCGAATACGGTCTTTGAAGCCGATGGCTATCTCATACGAATAACGCCATCCACAAAGCTCGCTTTTCTGGGAGGTCTCGGCTCTTTTGCCGACGTCTCCGCGAATACCTGGGTTACTTTCAGCGGCAAGCGCGGTCCGGACAACATCGTTGATGCCGCCAAGCTGCGGTTCATCCCCGCCAAACCCACAAAGTTCAAGGCTGCCAAGGATATCGAAATCGCAGAAGTGAGAACGCGCCCCGCCGGAGCCACGGACAATGCCCTGACGAGCAAGGCGATGGGTACCCCTGCTCTGCCCGCTGACGGCGCATCCCTGCAACAGGATGAACAGATCAAGATCGGGCTTGCGCGATGGCATACGCTTCCCGCCGACCAGCCGCTTCAGCAACGTCTGCACCGGATCGGCATGGCGCTTATTCCCGCATATCAGCGTGAGATGACTGACGACAATCCTTCAAAAATTCACTTCCGCTTCTTTGCCGTCGACGACAACAAGTTGCGCAGCGCTGGGTGTCTTCTCGACGGCGCGGTTTTGGTTTCAAAACAGACCATCGAGCGGCTCAACGACAACCAGCTTGCTGCCATCGCCGCCGATGGCGTTGCGTGCAATTTGCAGAGGCAGGCCGCGCGTACGGTGGTGGCCACGCGCAAGGAACTGGGATTCGATATCGCACTGGATGTGGCCGGCGCGTTTGTCCCGGGAGTGGGCCTGGCTGAGATGCTCAGTCCCGGCATATTCCCAGACAGTAATATGGCTGCGATGGAAGAGGAGCGGCTGCGGATCGCTCTCGCGCTGATGCACGATGCAGGCTTCGATCCATGGCAGGCACCCGAAGCCTGGCGGATTGCCGAACCCGGCAAGGTTCCCGCAAATCCGGCAACGCTCCCTTACCCGGATAGCAGTTGTTATCAGTTGCAGATTCTGAACCTGCAATATGGTGCCGATCTGGCGGGAAAAGCTGTTGCGCAGTAGAAAATTTTCCGCACAGGACAACAATTTCATCCTGGCGTGATTCTTGCCTAGAGTCCGGCAGTGCGGATTGGGCAATTCTTCAGCGGCCGTGGTGCGCCAGCGCCGCGGCCAGCGCCTCTTCCGGCTCGGGCCGGACGCGGAAGTCGGCGTGGGCTTCGGCGAATATGATTTTGCGGTCTTTTCCGATGACGTATGTGGCGGGGATGGGGAGACGCCAGCTTGGTTCGCCGTTGACGAAGGGGATGTTGACGAGGATCGACTGATAGTAAGCGCGGTGGTAGTCGGGGATCGTGTAGACGAGCCCGAATTGTTCCGCGACCAGGTTGCCTGGATCGTGCAGCACCGGGAACGGCAGTCCGTGCTGGCCGGCCATGAAGTCGTTTTGGCGCGCGGTCTGCGGGCCGATGGCGACGAGCAGGCCTTCACGCTCGCGAAGGGTGCCGTAGAGGTCGCGCCAGGCCTCAAGCTCGGTCACGCAGTAGGGGCACCAGCGCCCGCGAAAAAATTTGACGACGAGCGGACCGATGGCAAGCAGATCGGCGCTTCGCACGGTCCGACCTGACGCGTCTTTCAGAGCAAAGTTTGGCGCGATAGCGCCGACCGGGAGAATTTTCTCTTCAATGCCGGATGCGAACAGCTCAGCAACAGCGCGCTCCCCGACAGCCAGGCGCTCCTCCTGCACAAGGTGCCGGGTGTTGGCTGTGATCTCATCGAGTTGGTCTTGAAGCGGCGACATGGAAGTCCAGTGGTGGATCATTTACCTAGACGCATCGAAACGTAAAGTGCCGCAATCGCAATAAGGGCTTGGACCGCGGTGAAAGCAACAAGTACCCATGTTGCACGATTTAATGATCGGGTCGATGTTGCCAGTTGCTCTGTTGCTTTGTACATCAACTCCGCGTCATGCTCGCTCTGTTTGCCTGCTTGCTCATTGCTGAAGAGAAGCTTCTCAGTAAGCTCGTTTGCTCTAGCGCTTATTCTTATTTGGCTCTCTGTCAGATCTTGTGTGCGCTTCGTTAGCTGATTATTTTCAATTCCTATCTTAGAGTTTGCCAATCCGATGAGTCGGGGGACTTGTTTGAAGGTATCTATGTCATCGATGGCTGCGGCCCTCTGGAGCAACTCACTGACCGAAAGTTTGTCATCATCCCTTGCCATCGTGCCCCACCCACCTAAACTCTTACCGTCCGAAGCGTTGTTTCTGTCCCATGCCCATGCCGGCCAATCCGCCACGCATCATGTTTCTTGCCAGCCCGCCCTTGCCCATCTGCTTGAACATCTTGGCCATCTGCGCATACTGGCGCAGAAGCTGGTTCACATCCTGCACCGTAGTGCCGCTACCGGCGGCGATGCGCTTGCGGCGCGTGCCACTGATGATCTCGTGATTGTGGCGCTCTTTGGGCGTCATGGAATTGATGATGGCTTCCAGGCGCGTGAATTGTTTTTCATCGATGTTCTGCGAAGCCTGCTGCAGCCCCGCGAAAGGGCCGACCGAGGGCAGCATCTTCAGAATGCTCTCCATGGAGCCCATCTTCTTGATCTGCCGTAGCTGGTCGCGGAAGTCTTCGAGCGTGAAGCCGTCACCGAGCAGAGCTTTCTTGGCGAAGTCTTCTGACTTTTTGCGGTCGAGGGTAGACTCGGCCTTTTCAATCAGCGACATCATGTCGCCCATGCCGAGGATGCGACCCACGATGCGGTCGGGATGAAACGGCTCGAAGGCATCCGGCTTTTCACCGACACCCAGGAACTTGATGGGCTGGCCTGTCACGTGACGGATGGAGAGCGCCGCGCCGCCGCGCGCATCGCCGTCCATCTTGGTAAGGACGACGCCGGTGAGGCCGAGACGCTGGTGGAAGGCGAGCGAGGAGTTGACGGCATCCTGGCCGGTCATGGCGTCGGCAATGAAGAGGATCTCGCTGGGGTTGAGGAGCTTTTTGAGGCGCGCCATTTCGTCCATCAGGTCTTCGTCGATAGCGAGGCGGCCTGCGGTGTCGACGATGAGCGTGTCGCAGCCCATGATTTTAGCTTCGCGCAGGGCTTCCCTGGCGAGGCGCTCGACCAAGGCGGTGCCGGCAGGATCGCCCTTGAGGTCGCCTTCGTAGAGGCGAACCTCGACGGTCTTGGCGACCACCTTGAGCTGTTCGCGCGCGGCTGGACGGTAGACGTCAACCGAGACCAGCATAGGCCGGTGACCGCCCTTCTTGAGCCAGGCGGCGAGTTTGCCGCTGGTGGTGGTTTTACCGGAGCCCTGGAGGCCGGCCATGAGGATGACAGTGGGCGGCTGCGACGCGAATTTGAAGCGGGCTGTGTCTTTGCCGAGGGTGGTGATGAGCTCGTCGCGCACGATTTTGACGACCTGCTCGGAGGGCGAAAGCGCGGTCAGCACTTCGGTTCCGACGGCTTTTTCGCGGATGTGCTCGATGAGGTCGTTGACAACACTCAGGTTGACGTCGGCTTCGAGCAGGGCGACGCGGATTTCGCGCAGGGCTTCGGCGATGTTTTCTTCAGTAAGCGTGCCCTGCCCCCGGAGGGACTTAAAGGCGCGCTGCAGTTTGTCTGTGAGGTTTTCAAACATGGTCAATACCAGTGTATCGCGAGGGCGGAGTCGGCTGTGGCTGTGGCGAGTGATCCGTGTTCAGGCAACAGGGTTCAGGGGCCAGAAAACTTTGAGCTTGAGTGAATGGCAAGCCCCCTGATTTCTTCCTAGGCCGCCAAATCCTCCGCCAGCGCTTCCAAATGGAACTGCTCGACCATCTCCTCCAGGTTTCCCGCCGTCGTCATCAACTCACCGGTTGCCGCCACCACCTGCTCCACGCTCCCCACATTCTGCTGCGACGTGGTGGCCACTTCCTGAATTGTGCCTGCCACCTTCACTGCGGCCACCGCCTCTTCGCGGGCGGCCTCCGCAATCTGTTCGACCCGCGCATCCACTTCCACCACCAGCGCCGCAATCCGGCCAAACGTGTCGTTCAAGCTCGAAACCGCCACCGCGCTGCGCGACGCGCACTCGTTCGTCCACTTCACCCCTTCGGCCGTCTGCGCCGTCTCGTTCTTGATCCCTTCCACCAGGTCCGACACTTGCTGCGTCGCCTGCGCCGTGCGCTCCGCAAGCCGCCTCACCTCGCCCGCCACCACCGCGAATCCCCGCCCGTGCTCTCCCGCGCGCGCCGCCTCAATCGACGCATTCAGCGCAAGCATGTTTGTTGCCGCTGCAATCTCGTCAATCACACCCGCAATCGATCCAATCTCCTGTGCCCGCGATCCAAGCGTTGCAATCCTGCTCGACGACTTCTGCGCCCCTTCAGAGAGCCCTTGCATCAGGCTCACCGAAGACGTCACCAGGTCCGCCCCTTCGCGCGCCGCCTCCGCAGCCTCCCGCGCCATGCCGGAAGCCTCGTTCGTGTGTTGCGAAATGCTCTTCACCTCGCTCGACAACCGCTCTACTGCCTCCGCAGCCTCGTCCGCATGCTGCTTCTGTTCCGTCATGCGCGTCACAATGCTCCGCGAAATCCCGCGTATCTCGTCCGACTTGCCTGACGTAGCCGCCGAGCCCTCCCGCACCTTGGTCAGCGTCCTCCGAATCCGCAGGACGTAGTGGTTAAAGCTCCCCGCAAGCGCACCAATCTCATCGCCACGGCTTTCGTCCAGCAGCGTATTCAGGTCCGCGGAGTTCATCCGCGCCGTCAGTTCCTTTACCGGAACGCAAACCAGCCGATTCATAAGCAGCAGTTGCACAAATAGAATCAGCCCCACCATCGCTACGGTTCCCGCTGCGGGCAGGCTCAGCGCCTTCATCTCCAGCAGCAACACGTCCATATTCGGATACGCCGTAACCACCGTGTATCCCCATGGTACGTACGTCTTCCGTTTCACGATCCATCCCGCCGGATGGTCAAGCACCTGCCGCACCCGGTCTGAGGATTGCTCCTGTCCCAGAACAACCGGCGCACCCGAGGGATCCAGCAACGCCACAAACCCGTGATCCAGAATCTGATCCTGAGCAATGCTTCCAATCAGCGCCGACATCGAATCCAGCCGATAGCCCGTGTAGTAGGCCCCTACCAGTTCCCCACCCCGGTCAAGCATCGGAACATAGCTCGTGGTGTACGGAACCCCAAGAATCTTCACCACGCCCGAAAACGGATGGTGGTTCTTGAGCGCCACAAACGCGTTGCCCGTGGCGTCGAGCACCGTGCCCACCGCGCGAGAGCCGTCCGGCTTCAGCACGTTGGTCGTCACGCGCACAAAGTCTGTTCCGGTCCACACAAATAGCGTCGCCGTCCCACCCACCAACTCCTTCACCCGATCGACCAGGCCAAAATTCAGCGATTGCGACTCGACGCCCAGCCGCAGATCCGGTACCGCGCGCCCTCCAATCTCAATACTTCCTTTCAGCTCGGGCTCGCCCTTCCGCTGGCACTCAGCCTGCAAAATGCGCATGCTGCTATCCACTTGCTGCCGCGACAAGACATCGAGACTCGCAATCTGGTCCAGGGCCTGGTTCGCCTCATGCTCCGCACTCGCTGCCGCCTGCCCGTAAATCCAAACTGTTGCAACCCAGCATGCGCCCCCCGCGCACACAATGCAGGCAATCATCACAACCACCAGAGTCGACACCGCAATCCGCTTCCGAAGCGTTAGCTTTTTCATTCCCCGAACTCCTCGCGACACCAGAATTCCTCGCCCGTCGACGAACTTGTACGACCTCGTCAACGCATCCGCGCGGTCGCCGCTTGGGTACGCTATCGGCTGTCGGTCCGTCCTCATCACAACAAACCGCGAAATTCCGCAAAGCGAAAAGAATCCGGTTCGAATCCCCTCCGTCTTCCTGAGAACTCTCTAACAAATCTCCAACCCCGCTTTCCGGCCCAATGGAGCGTCAGGCTTCCGGGGTGCCGAAAACTCTTAGCCGGTCCTAATTTGCTTCGATACTGTAAAGCCGTTGAATCTGCTTCCGCGTGACGCTGTCCGGCGTCTTCTTCAGCGCAAGATTGCGGAGAGCGCGCAACAACGGATTCCGCAGGTGGCACACCTTCCCGATGGACCAAGACATGGAGACGGTCCAATTCACCTTCGCTCGTCGAACCTGTTCGAAGCGCTCCCATGCCGCCCCGCTCAGTCCCAGCTTCTCGAACGAATCCGCCAGTACCAGCGCGTCTTCCACGGCCATCGCGCCGCCCTGTCCAAGATTCGGAGTCGTGGCGTGCGCCGCATCGCCCATCAGCCCAATCCGTCCTTGAGACCATTGCTTCAGCGGCTTCAGGTCGCTGATATCGGTCTTCAAAATGTCTTCCGGCCGGGTCTTTTCAAGCAAACCTATCCATTGCGGAAAGTACGTACGAAACAGCGTTTCCGCATGCGTCCTTATCGCGCTCGCCGAAGCAGCTTCTCCCGCCGGCGCATCGAAGGTCATGTACCAGTAGTAGTCGGTGACATTGATCTTCGAGAAACCCACGCGACAGCCTTCCGCCCAAATCTCGTAGGCCTCGTGCTCGGCCTCGACGGGCAAGATGCGTGCATCCCGAGCAATCGCGCGATACGACGAGGAGCCCGAGTACCGCTTTTCCCCGCCCAGCCCCGCCATGCCGCGCATCCTGGAGTTGAATCCATCCGCCCCGGCCAGAATCGCGGAAGCGCAAGTAGAACGATCGGACAGCCTCGTCAGAACTTGTTCGCCGCTCTGCGTAACGGATTGCACTTCGCAACCAAATCGAACGGATCCTGCCTGAAGCTGTTCAAAGAGGAATTTCTGCAGCACGCCGCGATGCAGCGCTATCGTCTCGAAACCATACTCCTTCGCAATCTCTGACATGTCGGTCGTCTGAATGTCGCCCGACTTCCAGTCCTCGAGCCGCAGCAGTTTCACCATCCATCCTGCTTCCATGATCTTTTCCGCGAAGCCGAGCCGGGCAAACACCTGCATGGGATTCGCCGCCATCCAGATACCCGCACCCACTTCGGTAAGCCCGCCGCCCCGCTCAACGACCGTCACCTTGTACCCACGCTGCTGCAGGGCGATTGCCAGGGTCAGCCCGCCAATCCCTGCTCCCTGAATCAGGACGTCGCAATCTTCGTCCGCTTCCACTTTGCCTTTCGCTACACTCATGTTTCAATTGTAAGAAAATTAGCGAGTAATCGCTCGCCTTTTCTGCTCGCTTTTTGAAGAGTTCCGAGGGGACGAATGAAGAAGTCGATTAAGCCAAGAAAGACGCCCCAACAAGCCCGATCTCGGCAAACACGAGAAGACATCCTCGAGGCCACTGCTCACCTTTTGAACCGCAAGCCCCTTGGCGAAGTCTCCACAAACCACATCGCGAAGAAAACCGGAATCAGCATCGGAACCTTGTACAAGTACTATCCCAACAAGGACGCCATCCTCGTCGATCTCTCGTTGCGATTCATGCAGCAGGATGCGGAACTCTTCGGACGAATCTTCGCAGGCTCTTCAAGCACCCATCCGCGCAAAAGCGCTCTCGTCGACGACCTCGTCGAAGCGCTCATGACCGTCCATCGAGAGAATGCCCAGGTAAGAGGCATCGTCTACCAGAATCTCGAACGCCTGAAACTCCTCGGTCAAGCCCAGAGCGCGACGCGAAAAATTCACGCCGCGGGCACCACTTCCATTCCTCGCCTCGATCCGATCACGACATGGGTTGCCATCTCGGCAATCAACGCCGCTGTCCACTCCACGTCCCAGCTTTCCCGCGAACTCCAGCAATGGGACTTCGTCAGAGTTCTGGTGCGCAACATTCTCGAAAACTTGCTGACTCTACATTGAGCGAGCCAGCGCGGCCTTCTCCAAAACAAAACGCCTCGCACCCATCTGGGTGCGAGGCGTTTCCACAAGGGCTCTACTTCGTTTCCCTCGTAATCGCATCCGCAGCGTTGCCGGCCACCACCCAGCTTGCCGACCCAGCCACCACCGCTTCATCCTCAAACCACAGAAACCCGAAGTCGTCGATGCACTCGGGAAAATCCGGCTTGATGATGATGTATCCCGGAATCACCGCCCCCGGAATGTACGCGTTGTCCGCGCGATTATTGCTGTATGTCTTCATCTTCGATACCGTACCCACGCCGGCCACATACGATGTGCTCGATACCGGGTGCGTGCCCAGAATGTAATTCACTGCGCGCAGCGTATATTCGGGCCCCACCAGATCCGGAAACGTCTTGTGCAGAAAATACATGCGGATCGCCATGTCCACCACCGCGCCCGATCCGCCCCACGTGCCCAGGCTCGGCGGCACGCCAAACGGTGTGGCATCCAACTGCTTATCCAACCCCGCTACATAGGTCTTCACCGCTTCCCGCATCTGGTCCTTCGCGCTCGCGTCGAGATAGGGCAACGCTCGCACTGCCGTCCAACCGCGAATGCCCATCTGCTGCGGCGTAATCATCTGCGGGAACAACTCCTTCAAGCGAGACTTGTAGGGCTCCGCGCCGTTCGTCGCGATCGTCAACTCCAAAGCCGCAGCCCAGTCAAGACCGGTAGTAAACCCACCGCGCCCTGCGCCTGGCGGCGGAGCCGATGGAACTGCCGGTGTACTAGTCGCGCCGGAACCAGCCGGGCCACTCGCGTTCTGCCCGCCAGTCACCACACCCTGCGACGCAGCCAGCACACCCACTGGGGGCGCATTTGCTGGAGCCCCGCCCCCAAAGAACCCGCCTGCGGGAAAAGCCGTTGGGTGCGCCTTCTCGTCGTTCCATGCCTTGATCGCCGTCTCGAGACAGTCCTTCGCTAACGGGTCATCCCACCCCTTCAGCACATCGGCCGCTGCCGCCAGCGCCGCAATGCCATTCCACTGGAAAAACGGATTCGTCGAAGTAAAAATCCAGCGGTCGTCCGGCTTGCCGGAGTAGTCACCCTTCACTTCATTCGGACCCAGTGTCGGGTCGTAGATGCGTCCGTCGGTCTTCGACGCGCCGTCCCCCAGGTGCGTATATTGCCGCAGATCCGGTTCGTGCGTCCCGCGAATCGAGTGCCCGATATTGTGGTACTGCGCCAGAATCAGCAGCGCGCCGTGCTTCACCTGCTCCACCGTATCCGGCACGCCATCGGGACGATGCATCTCCACCTCGCGTGTCGTTTCATCCACCGTGAGCTCGTCGTATTTCAGATCGAATGCGCGATACGCAAGCGCCAGGCTCTGGATCACATTCAACTGCGCCGGCTCTTCCAGGTCGTAGTCGCCCGCGTCGTACCACCCCCCCACATTCATCCCCGGAATGTGATCGCCGCCTTTGTACTTTCCATCCGTCGCCGTCGCCTGGTTCCACCCGTCGAACTGTTCTCCAACCACCGGCGCCATGCGGCCATCGTCCAGGTGCGATGCGCCATGCCAAATGCGGTATCCCTCGCGAACAGACACGTGGTCCATCTGCTCGGCCAGGTGATGATCAAGGCTGTCCTGCCAGATCTTCGCGTACGCATCCTTCGCAATCGGGAACGGCACCGTGCGCTGCCCCGCGTACTCAATCACGTAAAGCCCCGGGTCTTTCACCGGCGTAAAGTCGAACTTCGAATAGACGTACCGCATCCACGGCGTCGCGGGTGTGATCGGACCCTCGAACGCCTCCTTATAGGTGCCGTCCTCCGTCAGCCGAAGCACCTTGGCCGTCTTCGGCCCGTCGTACTTCGGGTCGAGTTCAATCACCGCCACCTTTGAGAACTCCGGCGAATACCCCACCTGGCTATGCGCAATCATCGGCGGCCGCGTCCAGTTCGGGATCACGTCTGGCCGGATGTGCCACACAATCGCGTTGGTGGTTTTGCCGGAAGGGATCAGAGAGCGCAGTACGAACCAGCCGTTCTGCGCGCGGTCGCGTCCGTCGAACAACATCAGGTCGCCTGTGTCCGAAACCACGCTCACCCGCGACAGGGCGTCGTCCACGCCCAGCGTGATGGTCTTGCCTTCGGCAAAGGGCAGCGGCTGCGTGTAGCCCTTGGCCTTGTCCCAATCTTCCAGGTAGTACGCCTTTTTCGGTTCATCGGCCAGCGGCAACACCTTCACCATCGCGTCGTCTGGCGTTCGCGGAAAAATTCCTGCTTTGCTCCCATCCACCAGGTAAGCCTTGCCCATATAAATCGAGGGCAGAAACTCCAGGTTGAAGCCCGCTCGCCCCGCCAGCTTCTCCGGCAGCGGCTTATCCAGGTTGATGGTCACCTTCACGCCGCCCGGTTCCGCCGCCACTTCAAGCGTGTAACTCAAATCGAAGCTCGGGAAAGCCAGGTTGGCCGTAAGCCGATTACTCGTTTTATCTGCCTGCCTTCCTTTGAGTGTCGCCACCAGGTCCCACTGCTCCGGCGTCGGCATCAGCCGCACATCGCCGTTCGTAGCAATGCGCTGCCCGTGGAGAATCATCTCCATGGCAGTGTTCTTTTGGTCCACGAAAACGGGATGGTACGTGCTGTCGTAAAGAAATACGCTGAAACCCTGCGTATCGAGGTAATTCTTGTCGGTCACCGTCATGGCAAAATCGCCACCGAAGATGCTTGCACTAGAGCTAAGGGCCAGAAAGAGACATATTGCGATTCGGTTAAGCATAGGTTTAGATCTAACTGCTCCTTTGCCTCAACCTAACACGTCATGCTCACCTTTGGGGCCCGGGGGTGAGCCACAGGAACCCTTGGACGTGAGGCCCAATGTTCAGGCACCGCTTCCATCTGCCCCCGAACACTGCCCCTGTTCACTGTTACTGACCACTTAACACTGTCCACTGACAGCAGCACCGTCTCAGGCTTCTTTCAGTAGCTCCGTGCGATACTTCGGCGCAAGAGCCTTTGCTCTCGCAATGAAGTCAAGTTGTTGCTCTTTGTCGAGCTTCGGTGGTTCTGTCGTGCGCGTCGCAACCGGCACGCCTAACTCCCGGAAAAACTTGTCCAGCCCAGCCGGCGCTCCGATGCAGAGCAAGCGCACATCCTGAGCCGAAGAGTTATGGAACTGGTGCGGCGCGTTCGACGGAACGTTCACTGTATCCCCCGCCCGCGCAATCGATTTCTTGCCTCGGAAGGTTACTTCCATCTCGCCCTGCAAAAGAATGAAGGTCTCCTCGAAGTCGTGACGGTGGGGCGGGGGTCCGCCGCCAGGAGGGATGTGCATATCGATCACGCAGAAGAGTCCATTCGTCTGATCGCCAGAAACTGTAATCGTGTAGGTGTCTCCAACAATGCCGATATGCGGAAGCGTCTCATCGCTGTCAGGCTGGGAAAAGGTGAGAGAACGCTGCAAGTCGTCCGGAGGTAGCGGCGAATACTGTGCAATCGATTCAGGCATGGTCAATCTCCTTTGTCTGTTGCTGAATTCCGTGAAAAGATTCGGTTTCCCGATCTCCGGGAATAGAGACCGGAGGGAAAGAAGCCGGAGGCTCAGTTTAATGACAAACTCCATCCTTGCGTTACTTGCGAATGACTCCTGCGATGAGAGACGCGAAAGCTACTATCATGGCCTCCTCCAAACGCAACAACCTTCCTCAAAGTACATGAATCAAGAAAAGGCCCACAACAATCATCACCGCACCGGTTACTCCATGAACCGAGAAGGCCGTCGACTTCGATCCGCCCGACCACAGCACGTTGGACATGTCTCCCAAAGCGATGAGCGATAGCACCAGCAGAGCGATGCCTGCCGTCCGCGCGTCCGTGGTCATCATCAGCGTCAGGACCACCAACCCGGATGCAATGTCCCGGATTCCTTTAAGGCGTAGCCAGGGACGCGTGTCGGCATCGAGTGCCGGGAGCCTCAGACCAAAACCTCCCATGATCCGTTCGGGAGCCAGAACGTAGAAACTGCCGATAACAATGATCGCCGCAGCCATCAGAGCAGCCACGGAAAGTGCGATAGCGTTGTGCATGATAAGTTCTCCTTGTTAGAAAATCTAGCAACGCTATGTAGGATGCATCGCTTTTGACTTGGATGCAAGAACATTCGCAGGAAAATTTTCTCCCGCCGCAAAATATAGATTCTAGCGGTGCTATAATTCCTATCAATGGATTCGCAAGTGGCAACAAATCGCATTGCGGAACGAAAACTGCGCGACAAACAGGCCCGCCGGGAGCAAATTATCGGCGCCGCTCGGCGAATCGCCGAGCAGGAAGGGTGGCCCCACGTCACCGTTCGCCGCCTTTCCGACGAAATCTCCTACAGCCAACCCGTCTTGTACGCGCATTTTGAAAACCGCGAAGCGATTCTCGATGCGGTTGCCCTCGAGGGTTTCCGCGAGATTGGCCTCGCCTTGGAGAAGGCACGCAAACGAGCTAAGCCTGGAAAAGCGGTTGAGTCGGTCGCCGCCGCCTATCTTGAGCTCGCCGCGTCGAACCCGGCCCTCTATGAAGCGATGTTTTCGCTTAGCCTCAGCGTCCCGTTCGATCACGCGGACACTCCTCCGGAGTTGCGATTCGCGTTTTCTCAGCTCCGGCAGTTGTTTCCGGGCCAGAGCTCAAAGGCAGAAGTAATCACTGAGCTGTTTTGGGCCAGCCTTCACGGTGTCGCCGAGCTGACAAGAACCAAACGATTTCCGCGCATCCGCCACAAAGAGCGCGTAAGGGCACTCGTCGAGCTCTTTACGTTCCCAAAATGAGACGATGAAACGGCACAGCAACGGCCTCAGGCACCCGGCACCCGGCAGCAACCCTGCTGCCGCTACCCGATTATTCCGCTCGCAGCGCGTCAACGGGATCGACTGAAATGGTGCGCCGCGCAGGCAAATAGCTCGCCAGCGCCGCTGCAGCCAGCAGGACAAAGGGCACCGCGAAGAACGTCAACGGATCAAGCGGGCTGACTCCGAACAGCAGCGTTCGCATCAGCCGCATCACCCCGGCCGCAACCCCAAGCCCAACCGCCGTGCCCACCAGAGTCAGCACCAAAGCGGAGCGAACGAACATCCACACCAGCCCGCTCTTGCTCGCGCCCAGCGCCATGCGTATCCCAATCTCCCGCGTCCGCTGCGATACCGCATACGAAATCACGCCGTAAATTCCCAGGATGCCCAGAGCCAGCGCCATCGTCCCCGCAATGCCCAGCATCACCAGCGTGAACGACGTCCGCGCCATCGATTCGCCAACCATGTCTTCCATCGTACTCACGTCCGCCACCGGCACACCTGCGTTCACGTCCCACACCGCCCGTTGCACCTCGTTCACAAACGCTTCTGTTCCCGCGCGATCGCTGCGGATCGCAAAGTACACGGTGCGCCACGCTTGCAGCTTTTCCGGCTTCGCGGCGTCGCCCATCAGCGTAGGCCAGTACACCGTCGCCGGCGACACCTGGTCCACTCCGTTCTCGCGTACATCCTCCACCACGCCCACTACTTCGTACCAGGGCATGCCCTGAAACTCCTGGAACCTCTTGCCGAGTGCGGCGCCAGGCGAGCCGAACAACTCACGCGCAAGCCCCTCAGACAAGATTCCGACCGGCCTCACGCCGTAAATCTCCGCCCATGTAAAATCGCGCCCCGCCACCATCCGCGTCCCCGCCGTGTGAAAGTATCCCGGCGAAATATAGTTGTACAAGCGCATGGGTGGACTTTGCCCTTCGTAGTTCACACCTTCAATCAGAATCTGATCCCAGTTTGGTTCCGCGCCGCTCATCGGGACCGACGCCGTAAATCCAGCCGACTTCACCCCTGGAATCGCCGACAGCTTTTCCAGAATGCTGTTCTGCATCCGCACCACCGAAGTCGAATCGCGCACGAGCGTCGTCGGAAAAGAAAGTCGAATCACCTGCAGCGATCGCGGATCCGCGAAACCCGGATCCACATCGCGCATCGCCATGAACGTGCGAATCATCAGCACAGCGCTGATCAGCAGTACCAGCGCCATCGCCACCTGCGCCACCACCAGAACACTGCGCCCGCGCTGCCGATCGCGCCCTGCACTCGACGTTCGCATGCCTCCCGCCAGCACAGCCCGCTTCCGCGAAGGCCCGTAGCGCATTGCCGGAATCGCCCCGAACAGCAACCCAGAAATCACAGACAGCGCCAGCGTAAAGCCAATCGACCGCCCATCCAGCGAGATCTCGTTCAGTCTCGGAAGCTCCACCGGCCCGATCCTCGTCAGCAGCCGCAGCCCGCCATAGGCCACAGCAACTCCGGCCGCTCCGCCCAGCATGCCCAGCGTCACACTCTCCAGCAGCAGTTCCCGCGCAATCCGCCATCGCCCCGCTCCCAGAGCCGAGCGCACCGCAAGTTCCTGCTGCCGTCCATCCGCGCGTACCAGCAGCAGGTTCGCCACGTTCGTGCACGCAATCAGCATCACCACGCCAATGGTCGCCATCACCACCCAAAGCACGGTGCTGATGCTGCCCACCACCGTCTCTTTCAGCGGCTGCAATTGCGGCGCTATTCTCCATCGCAAGTACCAGTGCGGATCGTCGCCCGATGCATTTGTCCACGAGTCCATCCACACATTCAGCAGCCGCGCCACATCCGCATTCGCCTCCGCAAGGCTCACCCCCGGCCGCAGCCGCGCAATGCCGTGAAACGCAAAGCCCGCCAGAATCTGATGGCTCCGATCGAACGCCAGCGGCGTCAGCAAATCGAAGTCGTAGTTCACAAGCTTGAACTCGCGCGGCATCACTCCGGCAATCTCGCGCGATTGCGAGTTCACCAGGATCGTGCGTCCCACCACGCCCGGATCGCCCCCAAACCGGCGCTGCCAATACCCGTAGCTCAGCATCACCCGCCCCAGGCTATGCGAGTCCTGGTCCTTTTCCGTCAGCCATTGCCCGGCAACCGCGGGAACACGCAGCGTCTCCAGCACGCCTCCGGAAATCTGCGCCGTATTCACCTGCTCCGGCTGTGCCGTGCCCGTAATGCTCGCCGTCCCCGGCAACCAAACGCCCATCGACTCAAACACGCGGTTATGTTCGCTGAACGTCAAATACATTGAGGCGGATAGCCGCAGCTCACTGCGAAACTCCGCCAGTCCCGGCGCGCCCGGCGCGTTCAGGTGCAGGGATACCAGGTGTTCCGGTTCCGGATAAGCCAGCGGCCGCAGCAGCACACTGTTCAACACGCTGAACACCGCTGTATTCGCGCCAATCCCGATCGCCAGCGTCAGCACCACCGTAATCGTGAACCCCGGCGACCGGCTCAGCCGCCGAAGCACATGCTTCAAATCCGCCAGCAGTGCTTCGACCCTCTCCCACTGCCACACCTCACGGCTCCGCTCCTTGACGAGCGTCACGTTGCCAAATTCCCGGCGCGCCGCTCGTTCCGCCTCGTCCTGCGGCATGCCCTCGTCCACCAGTTCATCGATCCGCTCGTGAATGTGTTCCTCGATCGAGACGGAGATGTCCTCGTATCGCTGATTCCTTGACAAGAGCCGGCCCAATCGCGTCATAGCTCGCCTCCTAAGCCTTCGCCGCGGAAAGCACGCGGTGCAAGCCTGCAAACATCTTGTCGAAGCTGATCCGTTCGCGCTCGAGGTGCCGAACGCCCGCCGCCGTGAGCCGATAAATCCGCGTCGGCCTGCCCTTGGCCGAGGTCCCCGCCTTCGCCTCCAGCAGGCCTTCCTTCAGCATTCGCTGCAGCGCCGGGTAGAGCGATCCCTCTTCCACCTGCAACAAGTTGTCGGAAACCTCTTTGATGTGTTTCACCAGCGCATAGCCATGCATCGGCTTCAGCCGCAGTGATTGAAGAATCATGATCTCCAGCGCGCCGGGAAACAGGTCGCGATGTTCCGGGTTCTTTGCCATGCCCAGGATTATAGCCCCAGAATACCTATTTTTAAAATAGGTATTCCAATAAGACCCAACCCAGCTCGCCCCCGACCACTGAATACTGTTCCCTGTTCCCTGCCTTTAAGGATCCCGGTATTCGCGGCGCTTGACTTCACGGAGGGCATCTTCGTGTCCCTGCTCTGCGGCCATGCGGGTCCAGTAGCGATACTGCGTGTAGTCGGGCTCGATGCCGCGGCCTACATCGTACAAGTGGCCAAGCTGAAACTGAGCCCTCGCGTTGCCTTGCTCCGCCGCGCGCCGATACCACAGCGCAGCCTGCATGTAGCTCTGCTGTATACCTTGCCCAAGGTAGTAAAGGTCTGCGAGCCGCAGCTGAGCATCCGCGAAGCCTTGCGCTGCTGCCAGCCGATACCAGTGCGCTGCTTCGGCGTCGCTTCGGGCCACTCCCTCTCCCTTTTGATACATGAGGCCAAGGTTGTATTGTGCCCACGCCAGTTCTCCGTCTGCGGCGCGCTGGCACCACTCGAACGCACCGGCGAGATCGCCGGCGCTCGCGCACCGGAAACTCAAATTCGCTTGAGCATACACGTGGCCCTGCTCCGCCGCCGAACGCTCCCATCGTGCAGCCAGCGCGTCGTCCTGCGGCACGCCCTTGCCGACTTCATACATGGTACTCAGAATGTACTGCGATTCCGCGTGCCCCTGTTCGGCGGCCCGGCTGAAGCTTGCCGCTGCTTCCGCGAATCGGCCCTCGTTGTAGGCAGCCACCGCCTTCTGATAGTCAGAGTTCGAAGAAGAATTCGCAGCGTCGCGCCGCCCCCGTGCCACAATGCCGGAGCGAACGGAGTGCAGCGCCAAAGCGCCTCCGGAAGGGATATGCTGCAATCCCGATTGAGCTTTATTTTCCAAGCGCGATCACCTGGCGTTCCACAAACTCCAGCCGGTATTGCGCATCGGCGATGCGCTCGCGCAGGCTGGCTGCCAGCTCCGACAGCAGATCGCGATCTTCGTGGGAGGCCGCTTCGGCATCGGTATACAGTTGGCCAATCTCGCTTCCCAGCAGCGCCTGTTGTTCGCCATCGAGCGCGGCAATGTCTCGCTCCGCATGTTGAATCTGCCGCACCAGGCGAAGCAATACCAGCCCGTCCCCCTCATCTGCCGCTGCCCCGCTGATCTCGAGATGGTCGTCCAGCATTCGCTGCAACGTCTCCGCATCCCCCCGGCTGTAGGCCTGGTTGGCGCGCGTCATCAGCAAGGTGAAGTGTTTTTGTTCTGCCTCGTCACTTGCAAAGTCAGGGTGGATGCGCTTGGCCACCTCGCGGAACAGCGACTTGAGACTCGGCGACGGATCAAACTCCTCGGGCTCCTGCTCCCCGCCAAACGCGGCTTCGTGGGTTTCCCGCGCACGTTCCCGTGCTGCCTGCGCACGCCGCCGCGCGGAGTCCGAGTCGTACAGATCCACTTCCCGCTCCGTAATCCGTGCCGCAATCTCGTCCAGCTCCGCATACAGAACGCCCACCCGTTGCAGGTAGCGCCCTTCAAATGCCTTCAACTGAGAGCGAATCTGGGCAATGTCGGCTTCGCGCTCGGCAAGCAACGAACGAACAGTAGCAAGCCGCTCGCGCTTTTCAGCGAGACTTGCTGCGTTGGGATTGGGCTGAAGGACAATTTCGGCCGGCATAAGCCTCGTCTCAGAGCAGCCTTCAGTTTAAACCGGCCAGAAAATCTGTCAGACTTCGGTCTGGTTTTCAGTCATCGACGTTTTCTTGGACAATTCCTGACAACCCCTCGTTCTTAATCGCAACATTCCTGGGTTTTAAAACACCCCATTCATGGAATTACTGGGTGCATTATCTCGAAAATCGGAACCATTGAATCGAACATTTCGCGCGTTTAGGTGAAACGTTTTCGAACTTTTAGCGCGGTTTGGGTTATATGTTTGTGAACATTTTGAAGCATTTACCGCGGTTTCCAGCCCAAAGAAAAAATTCAGGTCCACACCAAAAAAAAGAACTGAAAGCTGACCACTGACAACTGCTTTTAGTCAAACACCACCGTCTTGTTCCCGTAGCAAAGGATCCGCCGGTCCAGATGCCACCGCACCGCCCGCGAAAGCACCAGCCGTTCCAGATCCCGTCCGCGCGCAACAAGATCCGGCACCTGGTCCCGATGCGAAATCCGCGCCACATCCTGCTCAATGATCGGCCCGTCGTCCAGTACCTCCGTTACGTAATGACTGGTCGCGCCAATCAATTTCACACCCCGCGCGTGCGCCGCATGATACGGCCGAGCACCCGTAAACGCTGGCAGAAACGAGTGGTGCACGTTGATGATCGCCGCAGGATAGTGCGCAACAAACTCCGGCGAAAGAATCTGCATGTACCGCGCCAGCACCACAAGGTCCACTTCATATTTGGCCAGCAGTGCAAGCTCTTCCGATTCGGCCTCACCACGCGTTGCTGCCGTCACAGGCACGTAATGAAAGAGGATTCCGTAGAACGCCGCCAGCAGTTCCACTTCGCGATGGTTCGAAACAATCAGCGAAATCTCGCAGTCCAGTTCCCCCGTGCGCCACCGGTGCAGAAGGTCCACCACGCAGTGCAGATATTGTGAACAGAACAGTGCCACCCGCAGCCGCCGCGAACCAGCGCTGAGTTTCCAGCGCATCCCCAGTTCCTCAGCCAGTGGCGCAAACCGGGCCTTCAGGCCCTCGAGATCGAATTTCGCTCCGCCATCCCCGTCCGCCGTGCCGCCCTCGGCCAGCGAAAACTCCACACGCATGAAAAACAGGCCCAGGTCGTGGTCCTGGTGTTGATCCGCGTGAAGAATGTTTGCGCCCAGTTCGTACAGCAAGCCGGAAACCCGTGCCACCAGTCCCTTGCGGTCGGGGCAGTCAATCAAAAGAACAGCTGAATCTCGCATCGTTACATAAGATTAAACCGAAACGATCTAAGATGGATTCATTACTGAAATCCGGCGTTGGCATCCGCCATGGTCCTTACCGAATTTAAAAAATAATCGACGTCACACCCATCTAGTTCCCTTCAGCGTCGCCGCGAAAAGAGAAGCCATATTCTTCGCACTGATGACTACCAGGTTGCCAACCCAGCGATGCCGGCAATGGACTTTGATTTTTGGGGTGAGGATGGGGCAGCAACACAGTTCATTGGAAAGGTCTTCTGTTCCCTAATCCCTGTTCCCTAATCCCTGTTCCCTATTCCCTGATCCCTGTCCCCACCGGCCCTGCAAACAGAAAGTCCCACGACTGATCCAGAAACATCCATCTCTGCTCGCCGAACCAGCTCGTCGGCAACGACGGAACATGCAGCAGCGTATGTCCGCCCATGCACATCAACTCCGTGCCGCTCCATGCCAGAAAGGTTCGTGAGAACTGCCCTACCCGCGCCGGATGCGCCACTCGCCGCAAACACACCGGGCAGCGCCGCTGCTGATCGCTCAACACCCAGCTCAATCCAAACAGGCATGCGAAAAATGTAACCACGAGTTGGATGTAAAGGGCCTCGTTCTGATTGAACCAGCGGAATCCATACGCCACATCCAACGCACTGAAGCGAACAAACGGAAGCAGCAGCGCAACCTTTGCGAAAAGACATCCTGATCGGCAAAGTTTGCGCCACCACGAAATGGAATGCAGGCTCACGCTGTCTTCTCCCGCCGAAAACGAAGTGACAGCCGGCAATGCAAGAAACGCCAGCAACACCGCAAACAGAAACACATCCCAGGATCCAGGAGCCGTGCTGTTGAGCTTGATCCCAAGCAGATCGTCCGGCGAACGATGCGGCGCATACGACGTAATCGGGATCCGCTCCTCCGACATCTTTGACTTTCCCGACGAGGACAAATGCGCAACCACGTAGCCCGCCCCTTTCGTCGCAGTCTGAGAGTCCGGTTCCACCAGCCACGCATCCACCTTGCCCGGCAATTGCCACGGCTCAACTCGAGCAACACCAGCAATGGTGGCATTGCGCATCCCGACGCGCACCACGCCGCCCGCCACATGCGGATCGGAGCCGAACTCGCGTTTCCAAAGGTCTTCGCTCAAGATGACGCTCGGCAGATCGCCGTCGCCACTCGCATCGGTTCGCCTGAAACGTACCGGCAGGCCCATGAGCGCAAAGAAATTCGAACTAGTGCTTGCAATTCCCCAACGTGTGTTCATCGGTCCCAGGTTGACGCGCTCTTTCGTCACCCTGTAGAACGCAAAGCCGTCAAAGAATTCCTGTTTGCTCTGTCTCCATAGCTGGTATTGGCCTGACGATATAGTCGGAGGGGAATCTTCGTTGTTGGCGTTTTCAATCAGCACCAATCCAGATCGAAACGGCACCTCGGTGAAGCTCTGCTCCGCACGAACGCCGGGCAGCACCAGCGACAGCCCATAGCTTAGCCCGAAGAGCAAAACGAGAAACACCAGACATTGCCACGCCGCATCGATTGAAAAGAATCGCAACGGCAGCGATCGCCGGCGCGGAGTCGACTCATGCCCGTCGATCCTCCGCAGGCAAAGTGCATCGTTGAACGCACCCAGGCAGAAACCCGCAATCTCTCGCTCCTGCTGCCACGAAAAAACGCCGTGCGCTTGCGAACGCGCCTGCCAAAGCTCCCCGCGCCACTCCGATCGCCACTCCAAGCGCCGGCACGCAGGAACAATCAGTGAGGCAGCGCGGAGCATTCCCACGTTGACGGCGCAAGCCGCTGCTTCCAATGCGGACTTCATACGCGCCGCGCCTCCTCCGCCGGTATCAGCCGCTCCAGAAGCGGATATCGTCTCCGCGACGACTCAAGCGTGATCCTTCCCGCCGCGGTCAGCTTGTAATACTTGCGCGGCGGCCGCTGCTCGGCATCGGCAATCGACTGCTTCTCCCACTGCGACCGGATCAGGTCATCGCGCTCCAGCCTCCGCATTGCCGGATACACCGTCCCGCTCGGCAGCCCTGTCATCTCCATAATGCTGAACCCGTACACAAAGCCGGCGTCCAGCGCCTGCAGAATCATTGCCGCGGTGTGCGAAAGTTTTGTCTCGGGAGTCCTGTCGCCGGCCATGCGCACATATTACCTATGTAGCGATCTACTTGACAAGCCAATATGATGAATGCTACATAGGGTGACAGCGGTTTCGATTCTGCTGCTATTTGAAACGCAGAAGCAAAGTGGCATTTTTCTCAAGAAAATGCCACCTCGCATCATCTTCAGAGGTCAATAGTTGAATCGAAACCGCTCTAGGTGACCCATGCTAGAGCTCCAGCACCTCTACCGCAGCTTTCGCACCATCCCCGCCATTCAGGACATCAGTTTCCGCGTGGCTCCCGGCGAAATTGTCGGCTTCCTCGGTCCCAACGGCGCGGGAAAATCCACCACCGTCAAAATCATCACCGGCATGCTCCGTCCCGATGAAGGCCGCGTCCTCTTCGAGGGCAACGACATTCGCAACGACATGGTCGCCTTCCGCGCGGCCATCGGCTACGTTCCCGAAGAAGCCCACCTCTACAGCTACCTTTCTGGCCTCGAATATCTGCAACTCGTCGGCCGCCTGCGCGGAATAAGCGAAGCCCTTCTCGAATCCAAAGCCGCGCACCTGCTAAGGCTTCTGAACCTGGAATCGTGGCAATACTCCCCCATCTCCACCTACTCCAAGGGAATGCGACAGCGCGTGCTCATCGCTGCGGCCCTCCTACACGATCCCAGACTGTTGATCTTCGACGAGCCGCTCTCCGGCCTCGACGTCGTCTCCTCGCGCCTCTTCAAAGACCTGCTCGAACTGCTCGCCGCCGAAGGCAAGGCGATCCTTTACATCTCGCATGTCCTTGAAGTCGTCGAGCAGGTCTGCAACCGCGTCATCGTCATCGCCAAGGGAAAAATTCTCGCCGACGCGCGTCCCTCCGAACTCACCAGCCTCATGAGCCTGCCCAATCTTGAAAGCGTCTTCGCGCAACTTGTCCAGCAGCAGGACACGCGCACCGTTGCCCAGGAGATGGTCGAGGTGATGCAACTCCGCCATGTCTGAAAACTTCCAACGCCTCCTCACCATGTCAGCCAATCAGCCGCTCGCGCTCAACGCGCAGGCCGCGCTCGGCCCTGCCCGCGAGCCGCAACGCAGCCAATTCGTGTTGCTCGTGCGCCACTTCCTCGAACGCTTCTTCAATCACGAGACCGCATCCCCCGACGGCGACGCCAAAACCCGCCTCGTCCAGATCGCCGCCGCCGTCGGCCTCGCTCCCTTCATGATCGCGATCTATCTATGGCCCATCTACCATCCCATCCCCGGCTGGCCCCCGGGCAAATCCGTACCGGTTGGACCTCCGCCGTATTGGCATCAAGTCAACCATCACTTCTTCTTCGTTCTCTATTCGTTCGTTGCCATGGGCATTGCCACAGTGTTCGAGTGGGACATGTTCTTCCCCGACCTGCTCGATCTCTGGGTCCTCAAGACTCTGCCCATTGCGGAAACTCGCGCTTTCGCTGCCCGGGTTTCAGCCATTGCCATCTTCCTTGGTGGATTTCTGTTCGACATCAACATCTTCGCCACCTTCGTAATTCCCGCGGCCACCGATCCGCCCAATCTGTTTCCCTTTCTCTGCGCTCACGTTCTCGCCGTCTTCGGCAGCGGGCTGTTTGCCGCCGTCTTCATCCTCGCCGTTCAAGGTGCGCTTCTGGCTATCCTCGGCGAGCGCTTGTTTCGCAAATTCTCCTTGCTCTTGCAGAGTCTCTTCATTACCACCCTCCTTTTGCTCTTGTTTCTCCTTCCCGTCCTTTCCGGTGTCGTACCAACACTCTTTAAGTCCGATAGCGCCTACACGCTCCTCTGCCCGCCCTTCTGGTTTCTCGGTGTATATCAATTCCTCCTCGAAGGTGCCGCCGAACTGCCGATCTATGCCAAGCTGGCAAAGATCGCGTGCTTCGCGCTGATTCTTGCTTCTGCGATAGCCGTGGCAACCTATCCAATCGCCTACCTGCGCCGCGTCCGCCAGCTTGTCGAAGGACCTGGAAAGCGCTCCCATCGCAATTGGGTTGCCCGACCGCTCAACGCCCTTCTGCACGCAGTTGTGGTCCGTCTTCCCTTGCGAAGAGCCGTCTTTCACTTCATCACCCAAACCGTGCTGCGCGTGCCCCGCTACCGCATCCACCTTACGCTTTACGGAGGGGCCGGCCTGTCCATCGTCACCACCTCCATTCTGCGTTTCACCATCGCGCACGGTACAGTTCGCATCGGCATCTCCTCCGACGGCATTCGTTCCGCGCTCGGCATCGTTGCCTTCTGGGTCATCGCCGGCATGCGCATGGCCTTTGTCTCTTCCGGCAACAATCAAGGCAGTTGGATCTTCCGATTTGTGCACGGAAGGCCGCCCCGACTCCCCACTGCCCTCCATCAATTCCAGGCCGCAATGGTATGGGTACTCCTATGGGCGAACGCCATCACCTTGACCACCTTCGCCCTCCTTCGCACAGTCTCCCCGCCCGCGTTGCTTACCTGGCAAGCCACCACCGCGCAGATTCTGGTTGCCTGTGGCCTCTGTCTGCTGCTCACCGACCTTCTCTTTCTCAAAGTCACCATCGTCGCCTTCACCGGTGAACCCACGGGCGACCAGCCAAACCTCGCACTCACGGTGCTCAAGTACTACACCTTCTTCCCGGTGCTGGCCGTCGTTCCCATTGTGACGGAACCCTGGGTGGAAGCGAGCCTCAGCCACATGGCCGCTGCCGTCTGCATGATCGCCGCGACGCACTTGCTTCTATCGCACCAGCACCGCTCATTCGTTCGTCAATACTGCAATTTTCCCGCTCTCGAACAAGGCGAAGAAGATTTCCCCATGAAACTCGGCCTCCGCTACTAATGTTGCCGAGCTCTGGAATAGAACCCGAAGGCGGGTGACCGTCGCGCTCTGGAGGATTCGAATGCTCGAAACAAAATCGGCATTGACGTTGGCGCTGGCCGGTTTTCTGGCATGGGGATTTATCCTCTCCATCTCTCAACCGCCGTCCGCAGAATTCCATCTGGAACTAAGCTTTCATCGCTGCGAAGCGCAGGGCGCCCACAGCTTCGAACTCATCGTCAAACTCGCTCCGCAGAAAACATCTTCCTCGTCGTTCAACGATGACGCTCTCCGAACGCTGGCCCAATCCCTCGAATCTCTCCGCGATGCCGCATGGGAGATCTATCGCAGACAACGGCATCTGGCCTGAAGGCAAATTCTGCGGAATTTCCGGCACGCCCGTCGACGAAGCGCAAAGACCCCACCCGCAGCACTAGCTGTTCCGGCGGACTGCCGTTCGAGCACACGCCCTGAGCAGCTCCTTTGAAAAACCAGCACAGCACAAGCCCTTCCCGGAATCGGGAGTTCCAGCCACTCCCGATACGCACGCAGAAAAAAACGCCGGGGCAACCTCCGCCCCGGCGATGTGCGTGCAACGCAACGAAACTTTCGAAATAAAGTCCCGTTTCCTGCCGGCGATCAGGCTGCAGATTTCCCCCGCGTTTCAAACGGAGTATTCAACTGTTGACGGAGATTGCCGGCCAAATCCGCGACCACCTTCAGCTTCTCAGCCACCGAAGAAGGCATTTCCTCGCCCTTGAGCGCCAATTCTGAATGGAGCAGCAATCCGGCTACGGTCCCCTTCAGCTCCGTCTCGATCGCAGCCGCCGCGGCGCGACGCGCTAGGGCCTGCTCGCGTTCCCGGCGATGCAGCGCCGCGCGTATTTCGCGGATGATCCGCGATGCCCCGGAGAGCGCAAAGTTAATCTGCATGGGGATGGCGAGGCCTGCATGCGCCCAGAGCATCTCGGCCGCGGCCGGATCGCATTCGGCCATCGTCTCATCCAGCACGAGCGCCAGAAACTCCCGCCGCCGCAAAAGCGCCAGAGCCGCCTTGCGCCCTTCCGACACTTCCACGTCCATGCCCAGTTGCGCTCCAACCACAGCGGCGCAATTGCGAGCTCCTTCCATTCCGGTCACCATAAGAATGCTCATCTCAAATCTCCCGTTCCCTTGCTTTCTGGTTGAATCTCGTGGCCCATCCGAACTGTCCGTGGCCTGTGGCTTCCGCTGTCCTCAGGGCGCGTGCGGGAAAAGCAGAACGCTCCATCCTTCTGTGCATCCCTAGCACCCGGCCCTTGGTCGAACGAGACGCGCCTACCTCCCTCGCGAAGACACGGCTTTGCGATGGGTCGGATTTCTCATTCGTCGTGCAGCGGATCGGCGATACCGTATTCCTTGAGCTTGCGATAGAGCGTCGTCTTGCCGATGCCCAGCAGCTTCGCGGCCTGCAGTTTATCCCCGTTCAGCGTACGGATCGCCCCCAGGATCGCCTCGCGTTCCATCTCGGCCAGAGTCTTCAGTTCAACATTGCCGCCCGCCTCGGCCGCATCGCCCTGCGCCGCAACCGTTCGCCGTGCGTCGAGCCCCTGCTGCTGAAGCTGGGTCGGCAGATCGCCCAGGTGCAGCACCGGACCGGAGGATAACGCGCAAGCCCGTTCCACGGAGTTCTCAAGCTCCCGAACATTTCCCGGCCAGTCGTGACGCATCATGGTGCGCAGCGCTTCGTCACTGAGTGTGAACTTGGTGCCGTGTTCCCGGCTGATGCGGTCAAGAAAGTGCGCCGCCAGCAGCGGAATGTCTTCGCGCCGGTCCCGCAACGACGGCAGCCGCAGGTTGACCACGTTCAAACGGTAAAAGAGGTCTTTTCGAAAAGTGCCCTTCTCCACCATCACGGCCAGATCGCGATTCGTGGCGGCAACAATCCTTGCCTTGATCGGCACACGATGGTTTGCTCCCACCGGCCGCACTTCCTTCTCTTGCAGCGCCCTCAGCAGCTTGGCCTGCAGATCGAGCGTAAGCTCGCCAATCTCGTCCAGAAAAACCGTTCCACCTTCAGCCGAAACCAGGAGCCCATCTTTGGTCCGGTTGGCCCCGGTAAATGCGCCCTTGACGTATCCGAACAGCTCGCTTTCGATCAGCGTCGGCACCAGCGACCCGCAGTCCACGGGCAAAAACGGCTTCTGTGCATTGGGACCATAGGCGTGGATGGTCCGCGCCACCAGTTCTTTGCCGGTGCCGCTCTCGCCCAGGATCAACACCGGGTGCGTGCTTTGGGCCACCTTCGACAAGATGCGGTAAAGCTTCTCCATCTCCCCGGAGCGGCCGATCATGGCGCCGAGGCCCTGCGAAAGCCGCAGCCGCTCCCGCAACTGGCGGGTCGCGGAGTCGGTGGTGTGGCTGGCTGAAGCACGTTCGAGCACCGTTGACAGCTCATCCATGGCAAAGGGTTTGGTCAGGTAATCGGAGGCGCCGCAACGCATCGCTTCCACCGCCGCATTCACCGAGCTTGAAGCGGTCATGGCGATCACAAATGTTCCGGGATAGAGAAGCTTCACCTCGGAGACCAGCTCGAGCCCGACGTTGGTTCCAGCCGGCAGGTTCACCAGCAGGATGTCGGCCGCGCGGCCCCTCATCTGACTGCGGGCCTGGCCAAGGTCTCCCGTGCTTTCCACCGCGTATCCGAGGCTGCTGGCGATTTCGGCGCAAGCCGAGCGCACCACGGCGTCCGCGTCCACGACCAGCAGGTGCAAATGCACGGCTGGCTCCGCGAGTTGAGGGATAAACTCCATGTCCCGTTTTTGAAAAGCTGTTTCCAACATTGTATTCGCCTCTTTCGGGTTAGAAGACTCTGGTATCAACGCCTCAGGATTCCGCTCTCGACGCCTCGAGCCTTCGAGGCATTCCGCTTTCTTCTTGTTTCAAGGTTTCTTAAAGTTCCCGCTTTGAGGTTTCCGTCCTTCAAACGGAGATCCTCAGCCTTCTTGCCTGCCATCCCCAAAACATTCTCGGAATCCTTGAACGCTCTGGAATGGTTTCCCCATTCCCGCCGCACGCAGGCTCAAGAGCGGCGGGATTCTCCCTGTCCAGCAAGGTGTCCTGCCCGCCGCACGGGAAGCTCAATTTCGAAGCTTGCTCCGGCCGGGGCCTCGCTTGCAAGCTGAATCCGTCCACCGGCCGCTTCCACGATCGAGCGTGTGATTGCCAGTCCCAAACCTCGATGCGAGGCATGCCAGGCGCCTTCATTCTCCTCGGTTTTTTTCCGGGTCGAGTAGCCGGAACAGAAGATCGCCTCGCGTGCTTCGGCGGCAATGCCCGGACCGCTGTCTTCCATCGTCAGCCGAACGGCCTCCGCGGCGCCCAGCGTGGCGACTACTTCACACAGCCCAATGTGAATCCTGCCGCCCGCCGGCATGGCCTCGGCGGCATTCTTCACCAGGTTCACCATCACGCGGGTCAGGTCCTCGCCGCTCAAACGCACGGGCCTCCGGGCGCCGACGACGTCGACCGACACGGCAATCGATGGGCCAGCAAGAGCCGCCAGCAGATTTTGATTCGCAATCAGTTCCTGCGCCATGTTTTGTATCGGTGCGGCCAGCATCAGGTCAAGGTACCCGGCACGGGTGCGGGCTCCGGCAGGCGCCCTCCCACCAATCACTCTCTCCATGGTCCGGGAGACGGCACGCTCGACTGCGGTCGTGTTCGGCCGCCCGGCCTCCGTTTCCAGAGATGCGGGTTGCGCGGCCACGCTGCTCGCTTTGGTGTTCCCAGCCGCCCAAAGGGCACTGCCAGCCAGGAACGGGGCGGCCAGGGCTGTGTCCTGTTGGCTCGCGTCCTCCCGCTTCCCGCCGTTCGGGCTCGAACCGCCCGGTTCCCGTCCGGCGCTATAGGACTCGACGAACGAGGAGTCCATCTTGCCCGCGTCGAGCGCCACCAGCTTCTCCACCAACCTGCGGCTTGCTGCCGCCACCAGGCGCAATTCATTCCCATAATGAGCGAAAGGAGCCGCCAGCACTCCCGGTTCTTCGAGCAGGTCGCAGTAAAGGCCCAGCGCCGTCACCATGTTGCGTGCGTCATGCGCAACCTCGGCCACGCTTTCCCCCTCGCAACCCAGTGCGGCCAACGTCTCCACCACCGCTTCCACTCTCTTCCGCTCCACTCCGCTTCCCTGTGTTGTTTCCATCTGTTCCATGGCCCACTCCATCCGTCGCTCGCTTCCTGATCGGTCCTCGGGAAATCAGCCGTTCGGCAACGCAGTCGGATTCCCCACCCAGGAAGCACGCCCCCTTCTGAGCTGCCCGTTCGCGTTGCCTGTGAACGCTGCCGGTTTACGTTCCCGATCTGCTCTCTTGCGTGCGATTGCTGTCCCCTTCTAATACACGTCGAGTGCCAAACCCGAACGCTTTCCCTAAATTCCTGATAAGGGCAAACTTGCGGCCAAAATCCCCTTCCAGCCGAGCCTGTGCTCCCCCTCCGTCCTTCCCGAATTGGAACCATCTCCTTTGCCACTTGCTCCTTAATGCCTCTACCTTCAAGCGTTTACGGCCATTCCCGCGCGTCGTTCCATTTTGGTCCCCATTCCCGTCTTGAAACCCGTTTCGGATCGCTCTCGGAGACCTTTTCGCGGGGTGGGTACAATCGGGGGTATGGAAAAAGTTTCTGAAGTTTTTTTTCGTTCCGGGGGGCGGAGTGCAGACCAGTTGCGGGCTCTTTCGCTTGTGCCTGGGTTTGTGCAGACGGCCGAAGGGTCGGTGCTGGTTTCCTTCGGCAACACACGCGTGCTGACCAACGCCACCATCGAACAAGGAGTTCCGGGGTGGCTGCGCAACTCAGGCCGCGGATGGGTGACGGCGGAGTATGCGATGCTGCCGCGTTCCACGGTGACGCGCACCCCGCGGGAAAGCGAACGCGGAAAAATTGGCGGACGTACACATGAGATTCAGCGGCTGATCGGGCGCAGCCTTCGCTCCGCTGTCGACATGCATGTGCTGGGCGAGCGCACGGTGATTCTCGACTGCGACGTAATTCAGGCCGACGGGGGCACGCGGACGGCGGCGATCACGGGAGCCTCAGTGGCACTGGCCATCGCGCTCGATGCGCTGGTCAAGGCGGGAACGCTTAAGAAATCCCCCATGAAGCAACTGGTAGCGGCAACCTCGGTGGGCATCGTGAATGGCACGGCGCTGCTCGATCTCTGCTACGAAGAGGACTCGACGGCGGAAGTGGACATGAACGTTGTGATGACCGAAGACGGCGGCTTGATCGAAACGCAGGCGACGGCGGAAAAGGGCAACTATACGCGCGCGCAGTTGAACGAACTGCTCGACCTGGCGGAGAAAGGTCTCAAGGAGATCTTCACGGCACAACGAGCAGTGGTGGCGGGGGCGAAGCAGGGGTGAGGCAGTGGTCAGTGGGAAGGGGCCAGCATTTAGCTTTATTCTTTGGCGTGCGGAGCTGAGTTTTTTGGGGGGGCTGAATACGCGGGAAAAGCCTTCAGAATGTTCGAAATCATACGATCCAACGGTGCGAAATGTTCGAAAACGTTCCACCCAAATGCGCGAAATGTTCCATCAGATGGTTACGATTTTCGAGATACTGGACCCAGTAATTCCCTGAATTGGGTGTTTTATAACCCAGGAATGTTGCGATTAAGAACAACTGAAACCAAAGAATTGACCGCAGTTGCGCGGAAATGCATTTTTCGGGGCTTGGGATGCCTATCCAGGCGCAATGCAGACCTGGCTCTGCCGGCGTTTGCAGGGACCTAATCCCTGTTCCCTGCTTCTTGCTTCCCTGCTTTCAAGAGCCGATCCCGGATCGCTGCGCCGATCCCTTGCGCAGGCGGGAGCGGGCAGAGGATCACCGCACATCCCATTCCATCGAGAGCGTGCAGGCCGGCGTAGAGGGTGCGAGCCATCTGCTCGGGCTCAGACCATCGCCCCCAGGGAAATTTGGGAGCGCGGGCAAGTTCGGCGGGCAGCTGAATGTCAGCAGGCTGCATGATGCCGTATCGTTCGCCTTGAACGGCCGCTGCCGCCTTCGCGAGGCGAACGCCAAGATCGGTAGCGTTCGCTTCCACCAGCACGAGGCGCGCTTTGGGAGCGTAGTGGCGCAAACCGACGCCAGGCGACGGGAGAGCTTCCCGCGGAGTCTCAAGCAATTCTCCAGAAGGCTGAAAGAGTTCCACAGGGCCAGCGGTGTTGCGAATCTGTTCCAGTGTGACGGCGCCGGGGCGATAGATGCGCATGGGCGACTGGCAGGGATCGAGAACCGTGGATTCAACACCCTGCGCCGTTGGGCCTGCGTCGAGAACAGCGTCAATGCGGCCATCCAGATCATGCAAGACATGCGCGGCCGTGGTTGGGCTGATGTGGCCGAACAGGTTGGCGCTGGGCGCAGCTACTGGAACACCGGCCTGCCGAATGAGTTCGAGCGCAACCGGATGCGCCGGCATGCGGATGCCGACAAAGGGGCGGCCGGCCGTGACCAAATCCGAGACAAGCGGACTGCGCGGCAGCAACAGCGTGAGCGGGCCGGGCCAGAACGCCCGCATCAAGCGACGCGCCGCGTCGGGGACGTCGTGCACAAGCGCATCAAGCATCGACTCATCGGCAATGTGCACAATCACGGGATCCCATGCGGGCCGGTTCTTGGCTCTGAAGATGGAGTCGACCGCAGACTTGTCGAGGGCGTTGGCGCCGAGGCCGTAGACCGTCTCCGTCGGAAGCGCGACCAGTCCGCCAGCGCGCAGAATGCCGGCGGCGCGCCCGATGGCTTCGCGAGCGAAGGGGGAGTCGGGACGCCGGGGATCGACCACCAGCCTGAGGGTATTCACACATCCATTCTCTCTGGTTGGGGCAGATAGCACCAGCGCCGGTTGCCGTATACTCACTGCTTACGATGGCAGTCGAGACGGAGATCAAATTCCGGGTAGCGGATGTGGCGGAGCTCACCGAGCGCTTGAAGTCGGCTGGCTTCGCACTCGAGACGGCTCGCGCGTTCGAGAGCAACGTGCTGTACGACACCCCAGACCGCGACCTGCGCGCACGCACCGAGATCCTGAGGATTCGAAGTTATGCCGGCCGCTGGACGGTGACGCACAAGCGCCTGCCCGACACGGGGCCCGGGGAAGACCGGCACAAACACCGCATCGAAACGGAGACGGAGGTTGCCGACGGCAACGTGCTGGCAGAGGTGTTTCAATCGCTTGGCCTGGTTGAGGCCTTTCGCTACGAAAAGTATCGGACCGAGTGGAAAGACGGCGCCGGCCATTGTGTCGTGGACGAAACACCCATCGGCAACTTTGCCGAGCTAGAAGGCTCAGCCGAGTGGATTGACGAGGCCGCGGGCCGCCTGGGCATCGATTCCGCCGACTACATTACGTTGAGTTACGGAAGGCTGTTCGACCAATGGCGCGAGCAGCACCACTCCGATGCAAAGGACCTGACCTTTGCTGCTGTTGCTTTGAAGGCGTAAAGCGCACCTCGTTGAAGGGAACCCTGCGCTCTGCTGGTTGTGCTGCTTTCTGCCATGGTGGGTTAAAGAAGAAATGCACCACCTTCCACGCTGGAAGCGCGCAGGAGTGTTTACCGATAGGTAATTGACCCGGTAGGGACGCTCATCACTGAGCGCCCCCCGGACAGATCCGTACGTGCGCGTTTACGCATACGGCTCTTATGAAGGATGGGTGGCGTAAAAGCGGGCGTGGGGGTAAGGGTGCAGGACTCGGGGTGTTGGTATCCACCTGTCGAAGACCGGAGCGAACTTCTCCCACTTCTTCCGGGCGCGTTGACTGCGACGAACGAGTACGTCATGCCACAGTCGATTGACGCGTTTGCGGAAGAGGCGCAGTTGATCGATGTTGCCGGGGACAGCGTGGTATTGGTAGTAACCGGTGACAACACTCCGTAGCCATACACCGACCTGACTGGTGCGATCATGCTTACGGCGTCGAAGATCAGCCTTGATGGCCTTAAGCTTCGCAACCATTCGCTTCTTCGCAGTAATCCGCCAGACGGTGAAGGTCTCGGTCTTGTGACGTTGCCCACAGAAGTGGGTGAAGCCCAAGAAGTTGAAGGTCTCCGGTTTCCCTTCCCCACGCCGTTTCCGTTCACGGGCCGCATAGCGCCCGAACTCGATCAGCCGTGTCTTGTCAGGATGTAATTCCAAGCCGAACTTTGCCAGCCGTTCCTTGAACGCTTCGAGGAACCGCACTGCATCAGCTCGCTGCTGAAAGCCCAGCACAACGTCGTCGGCGTAGCGAACGATGATGACATCGCCCTTCGCCGCCTTCTTGCGCCAGACATCAGCCCACAGATCGAAAAGGTAATGAAGATACACGTTAGCGATCAGTGGCGAAGCCACTGATCCCTGCGGCGTACCTTTATCTGTCTCTGACCACTGGCCATCTTCCGATACTCCCGCCTTCAGCCATTTCCGGATCAGGCGAAGTATCCTCTGATCAGCCACCCGATGCTCGATGAACTTTAAGGCCCATTCGTGACTTAAATTATCGAAAAAGCCCATAACGTCCGCGTCGAGTATCCAGTTCACCTTCTTCCGCTGGATGCCCACCGCCAGCGCGTCAAGCGCCTGATGTGGGCTGCGGCCCGGTCGGAACCCGTAAGAGAAGCCCTTGAAGTCGACCTCATATATCTGATTGAGGATCGTCACCACAGCCTGTTGGACGATTTTGTCCTCCACAGCCGCGATGCCCAGCGGACGTTGCCGACCGTCGGCCTTCGGTATATAGACTCGCCTTGAAGGTTGAGCCCGGTACGCCCCACGATGAACCCGGCCGTGAAGATCGATGAGTCGATCTTCCAGTCCAGTTTCATACTCCTGCCACGTCACACCATCTACTCCGGGCGAAGCCTTACGTTGAAGAGCGTAAAAGCTGTCACGGAGTAAATCAACGTTCAGATGGTGGAGCAAGGAAGTGAACCGTACTTGCTTCCTTTCCTTTGCTGCTTTTCGCACACCGTCCAGTCCCTGGGACATGCGCTCCCCGCTCTGTGTCGGTTGCATGTTGAACTGTGCGATGTTCTCCTTCATCTGCGCCCTTCCCTCCCCGGCCTCCGCAGAAGCTTTTGCCTCCTTGTTCGGCTGGTTCACAGGTACTACGGCACAGTGTGACTTCTCCGGCACGTACACGTCTGCATTATGGTTTATGGCCTTCGCAGACCGGCCTTGGTCGTTAGACAAAGGCGTGCTGGAGATCTCCCGGTTCTCGTGCATGTTGTTTTCTTAGCGTGCGCGGGTTCTTAGACTACGCAGGACCGGTCAGCCACTCGCGTGTAACGCGGCCGCCGTATTGCCTTCCTCACTACGGAATGGAGTCGGCACCCTGATCTTCCGCCTTTTCGAAGCTCAATCGCCCGGCCCACCAATGCCTCTGTCTACGCTTCGAGTGACACCTCACGATGTAACCCGCAAGACTCGAGGTCAGGATGGATTCGCTACTTCCTTTCCTGCAGGGGACTTGCACCCCCTACAACATGCCGGTTTAGCCCGGCGCTCTCCGTAAAGGCGGAATCGCGCGTTTATTCCGCCGTTGACAGAGATATTTTACATCGTGATACGATATTAGTGCCAGGTGTCGCTAATGATTCCCCGCGGCAAG
>Ga0302320_10002179_pt1 | contig 46626 bp, 44 predicted proteins | sample Bog_T0_3_FD_202130 | JGI IMG/M metagenome (GOLD analysis project Ga0302320, IMG submission 202130) | Peat permafrost microbial communities from Stordalen Mire near Abisko, Sweden - Bog_T0_3 | ecosystem: Environmental > Terrestrial > Soil > Wetlands > Peat | place: Sweden: Abisko, Stordalen Mire...
CGTGACTATTGATTTTCACTCAACGGGTGTCCTCCCGTTGGACCGGCATCCGGATAAGGCGCGCCGAAGCATTGTGACGTGGATTGTGACGTAACCGGTCGTGGTCGCAGGGTGAGGGTGGGGATACGCACGGGTACCCACGAATACTCAGGCTTTTGAAACATTCACGCGTGCGCCAGCGAAGCCCCTATCAAATCAGAGGCTTGCTGGCAATCACGATCATCGGCGATCAGTCATGCGCAACGCGCCGTTACAATTCACACGCAGGAGGTCCGGGGTTCGAGTCCCTGCGCGCCCACCATTCCAACCTTTCAGAATCAGTAGTTTGCGGTTGGTTTGATCCCCATTGCTGTCCTCTGAGCCCGAAAACGTATCAGAACCGTATCAAAACCACTCCGGCCCTGAATTTCCGTATCACAACCCTACCTCACCATTTCTCGTTGGCACTGCGATCCATCTTGGTCAGTGCCTCCCGTTTCATTTGAAGCTTCATCTGCGAATACTTCTTGAATACTTTGGCGTCGGTTTGCCGAAGCATCTGTGTCACCCACTCGTCCGCCACACCACCGGCACTCAGCCGCGTTGCATACGTTGAACGGAGATCATACAGCCGGAAGTACGGAATCCCCGCCTTCCGCAACGCGGTTTCCCAGGGTTTCCTAAAGTTCGTCTGATACCCGGTTGGGTTCAGCGGACTGGGGAACAGCCAGGGTCCGGGCCCTGCAACTTCGATCTGATCTCGGAATGCTTCAGCGGCGATCTCCGTCAGCGGAACCTCGGCAACCCCGGTGGGAGTCTTCGATTCCGAAATGAAAATCGTCTTGTTAACCAGATCGACCTGGTCCTTGCGCATTGGCGCAAGTTCCTTGTAGACACGCAACCCGGTCTCGGTAAGAATCCGGATCACGTTCCGCAGGTACGCGGGCGAGTGTTGTTCAATCGTCTGCTGTTCCGACCCCGCCATGTAATGCGGCCGGAACAGTCCCTTGAGAATTACGGGAAACTCGACACCGGCACACGGATTGGCCGGGCAGAGCTTTTTCTTTACTGCGACGCTGAAAATCCGCCGAAGCACCCGAAACTCCTGATGCACCGTTGCCGGCTTCAGCAGTCCGAGTTCAATTATCCCCGACTTCCGCCGCACACGTCTGCGCTGTTTGAGGCGGCTCCGGAGATGTACCTCAATACCCGTCGCGTCGATTTCCGTGAGCTTCATCGGTCCGAACACCGGGCGAAGAGTCTTGAGGGCGTTGTCGTTCACTTCGTGCGTCTTTTCTGCGCGAATCGGCGGCTTCGAGTAGTTCTCGACAAAAAAATCCGCCCATTCGTTGAACGTAAGATGCTCGCCTCTCCGGACCGTGGCGAGCGTATTGTTGTCTCTGGCGTACAGCCGTTCGCGCAGTTGCCGTTGCGCGTCCTGCCAGTCTTCCGTATGCGTCGATTCGAGGCGGCGGCCACCGGATCGATCCCGGTAGCGCATCCACCAGACCTTGCTGTCATTGCGTCGATATACAACTCCGTCATGTTTACTCGGTCGTGCCATATCCCACCTCCTGTTTGAAAGTTGCTCGGAAGGGCTCAAGATCCGATTTCAGAAACCGGATATTGCGGCCCATCACGCGGAGATGGGGAATCTGCTTTCGCTCAACCCAAAGATACACCGTCTGGGGGCTGACACCCAAGTAGGTCGCGGCGGCGCGGACAGTGAGCGGAAGGTCTTCCCTCGCGGTTGTGAAAAGTGTCGCTGTGCTCATGGCAATCTCGTTGGTTAAACTGGCCACCATGCAGCGGTGACCTTACCGAACCAGACGCCGCAAAGCAACAGGAGCAGGGCCGCCAGCACTACGATGGTGAATTTCCGGTTGGACATGGGTTGCTGGTAGGCCGTTTTGACTTCCTGCACGATTTCCACTGCTCGCAAGCGAGCGGTATTGATATCTCTCTGGATCTCATCGCGCAGTGCCGCTGTCGAACGACGGACCTCCTCCTCGATAGCCGATTCGGCGCGTTTGTGCGCCCACTGCGCGCTTGCCTGGAATTGTGCGAGGTCCGCCGCGACCCGGCTGCGAATCGCTTCGAGCGACTCCTCCAGTACCAGGCGGTTCATCGTCACGAGCGCGAAGGCCGCGTCGTCGGGCTTAAGGAGGAATCCGTGTTGGGCTGCTACCTCTGCGATCAGACGTTGCACGTTGAAGGTGATTGGATTTGCCATGGTGTCACTCCATTTCGATCCGGTCTAGTTGTTCAAAGAGTTCGCGCCGAATGATCGTCAGGCGCTGTTTCGAAACGAGTGAGAAATCGGGAAGCCGGATGGCCTCTTCGAACGTCAGCCGGTTCGACAGCATCTGGCGCATGTCGTCGCCGTAGGTGTTTGGGTTGCGTTCCCGGATGAGCACCGTTCCGAGAAGCTTATGTGCCTGCTCCTCGGCGACACGGAACTGCTCGAAGGACTTGCCATCTTTCGAGATCTCGCCGAAGTACTCGTTCAGCCAGACGATCACGTTTTTCTCAGTTGTAGTTTCAGCCAGACGTTTGAATCCATTCAGCGTGTCGGTCAGAGCCTGTCCGCCGACAACCACGGAATGGACGAAGACTCGTCGTGACTGTGCCGCGAGGAAAGACAGGATGTCGTTTTCGAGAATGTAGCTCCACAGGGGAACGAAGGTTGTAGCGCCGGTGTCGACGATGCAGACGCCTTCGATCTGGCAGATTTTTTCAAAGAGTTCATCGAAGCGCTTATCGTGAATTGCGCCACGCCTGAGGACATTGATATGCTCGGCTCCCAGTGCCTGGTACTGCGCGAATGTCGCGTTTACAGGGTCTGTGTCGAAACAGTGCGGCGTGGTTTTTTTGTGCTGGAAGTACTGGCCAAGAATGGCGGAGATCATACTTTTCCCGACACCGCCCTTGCCCTGGAGAACCAGATGAACCTGATTGCTTTTCGTTCTTGCTTTTTCTGTCGTTGCCGATGTAGTTGCCATGTGAAACGCTCCTTTATCAATCGATCAACTGCTCTTGAATGGAGAACGGATCGTAGGTGAATCCGTCCGATTGTTTTTTCTCGCGCTGCTCGCGAAGATTGCTGAATGGGTCCGTTGTAGCCGGAGACTTGGGCTGCGGTTCAGCCCTGGAGTCGGCAGCGGCGCGCGGTGTCAGTGCGGGTTCTGATCGACGCTGGCGGGATTGCCTGCTCCGAATCCGGGACACGTAAACCCGAAACTGCGGATAGGGAATGTCGAAACCATCGGCGCGGACAGCGTCCCAAACCTCGCGCAGCTTCTTCCCCGTAGCCAACGCGGCCTCGATCTCAGCCCAGATCCATGCAACCCGGCCCGTGCTGGTTGCAGGCTCAATACCGGGCAGCGAACGAAGATTGACCAGTTCGGATTTCGTTCTCTTCCGTAGCGGCAAAGCGGAGTTCGCGGATGTTGCCAGAACGAAGCCTCTACATATAAGGGCTCAGAACGGGAGTTTTGGACAAGAAGTGGAAATATATCTGTTAGCAACCGTCCGCAACAGATCGAAACAGCCTGCAACAGCCGGGCGAGATTCGGGTCAACGGCAACCGTCGGCAACAGTCTGCAACCAATAAGCAGTCCAAAAAGGCAGCAAAGACCCGGTAGTGGAACATAAAGGGATTGTCGGACGGGTTGAGGTTTTTTCACTCGCAACGTGTGCGCGGTCAGTACTTTCCGCTGTGGGACAAACTGCCCTGCGTGTTCGACTGATGTTCGACACGGAAATTACGGCGAAGAAATTTGTCCAAAAAGGCCTTTCTGAGCCCTTATCTGTAGAGGGCCTTTTTTATGAAACATCCAGGCACATCCCGCAGCGCCAGAGTCGCGGTCCGACTTACCAGAGAAGAACAGCATCAGGTTGAGGAGGCAGCGAAGAGCCGGGGCTACGCAAATTCCAGCGCGTTCATCCGTGCTGCGATCCGCAACGAACTGGATGGGCGAGCCGAGCTGACCGGTACCGACGAACGGATTGGAGCAGGCTTTGATCGTGTGTCGCGCGATATCTTCCGCGTGGGTCGGGGACAGCAGGCGCTATACGCGCTGATTGACGCTTTCGCCAAGGCGACTCTGGCTTGCATGCCGGAACCGCAGCCCGAAGCCAGACCACAGGCTATCGCCCGCGCGAAAGAGCGTTACGGGCGGCTCGTCAAGGCTGCTGGTGAGGCGATGTCGGGCGATGCGCGTGCGGCCATGCAGGATCTGGTGGACCATGGCACGAACTGACGATGAACGCGAAATCCGGCTCCGGCCACCAAAGCCTCGCGTTACCCGGAACGAAGGCGCAGCATGGTCGCACGGATTCAAACTGCTCATGCACTACGCTCGCAGCAGCCGAATGAAAAGCAACCGCGCGCCAGGCGGAAAAGGGAAATCGGTGCGTCCCTACCACCAGCGTTGCGCGATCCGCGTGACGTACCTGAAAAACAAGATCCGGGGACAGTGGAAGGCGCACGGGCGCTACATTGCGCGCGAAAGCGCCGCATTTGAGAACGACGCCAAGGCCGTGGGGTTCAGCCGGGAGACTGAGCCCGTCGACATTGCCGAGCAACTTGCGAGCTGGCAGGTGGCGGGAGATCAACAGATGTGGAAAATCATCGTGTCTCCGGAATTCGGTGACAAAGTAGATCTGCCGCGGCTTACGCGCGAACTGCTGGTAAAGATGGAGAAGGACCTGGGCACAGATCTCGAATGGGTCGCGGCAGAACACCACAACACCGAGCATCCGCACGCTCACGTGGTGATTCGGGGCGTGAGAGATAACGGTGAGACCCTGCGTTTGAGCCGCGAGTATGTGCAGCAAGGTATTCGGGGTATTGCGGCGGACCTGTGTACGCGCCAACTGGGGTATCGCACGGAACTGGACGGGGCCGAGGCGGAACGCCGCGAGGTCACCGAGAAGCGGCTCACCTCGATCGACAAGCGGCTATTGAAAGACGCGCAGGAATTCGTTCCGGACTCGGGATCGGAGTATTTCACGGTTTCCCGGAATCCCGCGCAGACTCGGGCGAGCGAAACTGCGCGGTCTCGTATACGACATGACATTGCACGCCTCGCCGTGCTTCGCCAGATGGGCCTCGCAGAATCGACAGTACCAAACGTGTGGCGCTTGCGCCGGGATATCGAACCGGTTCTCCGGGCGATGCAGCGAACCGCCGACCGGCAGCGGACGCTGGCAGCGCACGGTGTCTTGATGTCAGACGAGCGTCTGCCGATCGAAGTGCTCGATCTGAGGCAGGTCACCTCGGTCGAGGGCAGGGTGCTCGTTCACGGGCAGGACGAGCAAACGGGGCGCAACTATCTGATGCTCGAAGGAACGGACGCAAAGGTCCACTTCATCCAGTACACGTCGGAGATGGAAGAAGCCCGCAGCCGCGGTGAACTTCGGACCAATTCGTTCGTGCGGCTGCGAAAGCTATCGGTCACAGCGACTTTGGACGTCAACGATTTGGGCGACGCGGAAAGACTACTGAAGAACCCCCTCCATCTCAGTGAGACTGCGCGAGCGTTTCTCAAACGCGGGATCACACCGACCGAAGACGGCTGGGGCGGCTGGCTGGGACGGTATCAGGCTGCTCTCCGAGAAGTAACCTCCGAAACGGAGGAGCGGAATCTAGGCGATCAGACGGGCATCCGAGACCGGCGGCGAGATCGTTCACCAGACCGCGGCCGATAGTTGCTTCCTCTCTTCCTGTTAAGGTTGCAGGTTCGAATCCTGTTTGGGAGCCGCATGATTTCGACTTCCCGGTGTGCGGTTAGCTACTCTGTCAGGCGAGGCGCAACAGGAGGAGCGTGCCGACTCAGTCACAATATCCGCGAGCCCGCTTATGAAGGAGCCACGTCGTTGGAATCGGCTTTAAGGCTGGTAGCGTCCCGAGCCTGCGCATCGATTAGACTGAAAACGGTTGCGTCGCGACCAGGAGCACTATATGTCGATTCCCGAACTTCGAGGAGCAGAATTATTGCGAGAGGGGGAAACGTATGCACGGGTTATTGTCGCCTGGCATCGCGAAATCGGCTTGAACATGGCTCCCGCCCGAATGGTGTATGACGGCGAACCGCGAGAGGAGAGCCTCAAAGAGTACCGGGACGCTGTGGCATTTTTCGCGGACAGCGATTTAGGAACATTGGAGGTTCAGGCGAAACTCGCCCGAACGCAAATCTCAGGGACGTTTGAGTGGTTTTACCACGAGGTCATTCCAACCTCCATTTGGAACCGATTCGCGGAGGTACTGCGGTCTCAACCGCCAGGACACCTCTTTGAGGCTGCTCGGCACATTCAGCAGCTTCACCAAAGTTTCGCGTCGATTCAGCAGATTCAGCCTGAAATCAAAGAGCCGACTCCCGAGTTTCACACGGGTGATCGCGGCGTAACGGTGCGGTTCTCCAGCCACGATGACCTTCAGCAGTTGGCGAGGCACCACTACGCGGACTACATCCAAGAAGAACATGCCGGTATCGGAGGTGCGAATTTCTTGCTGTCCAGTTCATTGGAACGTAGCACGGAGCGCGCTGGCGAGGTCACTCTGCTTGCACCGGAGTACCTGGGCTTTGAGTTGGATCGGGAATCCGTTGGTGATCATCTACTCTCGAGGTTGAGGGCGGGCGAGATCCGTATCGAATCCCTGGATGGTTTCTGATGGCCTACCATGTTCGCATGAAGTTGTCGAATCCGACTGCCAATCTTGTCTCGGTCACTATTCCGGCAGGATCAGTCTTCGAAGTGCTCGATCCCTTTTCGAGGGTTCAGAATTTGATGACGGCGCACTCGGTTTCTGTCTCGTTGTCGCCGGGCCAGGTGGATGTAGTGGAAATAGATAGCTGGTGTTTGAACCAATCTTTTTCGCCGCCGAGCCACACCCCGATGCGACCGACGCCATTTCGCCCAATCGCCCCGTATTCGAGTCAATCCGACGTCTGGGGCGATCTCGGTCGAAGGCGCTGAGGCGACATGAACGGACGTCGGCTTGACGAACTGCAGACGGAGATTCGTGGGTGGATCGATCAATCAACGCTTCGGTTCCACGCGCAATTCAATGAGGCTAATCAGATTTGGGTCCTCAAGTATTTCAACCCGGCGTTCCTAGCCGAATTCTTGCGACGCAAGCAGCTGGTCATATCGAATTCGCCTGGCTTTACGTGGGGCGACGGTCTCTATGTGACGCCCCTGCTAAATCCATATTCCACAATGATCTACGGGCGCATTGGCGTTCTGGGTCGGCTCGAAAATACGCCTGTGCTTAGGGCGTATGACGCAACAGATCGAAAAGGGATCGAGCTCTATCAAGAATGGATTACGTACAGCACTTATTTGTATCGCTTGCTGACCACCACGATTCACGCGGACCGAGCGAACCGGCTACTCCGAAACGCTTTTCGCCGCTCTTTTCAAATCGACATCACTTACTTTCGTCCAGACCAGTACAACAGGAATTACGTTTCCCTCTCGCAGGATCACTGGTTTGTCGTTTCCGACTGGGCCGGAATGCTGTCGCAAGGGCCCAGTCAAAGGCCGACGTTCTCTTCAAGAATTCGCGGGTGTGAATGGGTTGCCGTAGTTGGTGAGCAGTTTCAGGAGTCGACCTGGAAGACGCATTTTGTTGACTTGATCGGTCCCCACCTACACCCTTCAGGGCACAGACATCTGTCAAATGGAGCGCTGGCCAGCTTACTTCGCCAGTACCATGCCACCACCTCGACTGGCGGCGGGCAGAAGGTCGCTCACATTCTGGAATAACATGGACCTTCTAACTTTCGTCACGTCCAAATATATCGATCAGCTTGATCGGCCGGGTGCCGATACCGATCAGGAATGGGCGCGCCACGCGCTCGACGTCGCCATGGAACAAGAGGAGGCTGGCCCGCGACCAGTCGCCACCCGCAGAGAACTGCTGACTGCCTATCTGAGGCTCGCTGTCGAGGACCTCGACGTCCTTCCGATCCGTGTGCACGAATGGTTCCTTGAGCAGATATGCAACTCCGCGGAACTGCCGGAAGTGAACGATCTGGGCGGAAGGATTTCCCGCACGTACTTTCTGTCGGGAGCGGGTTTGTACCGGTATATCTGCCTCAGCGCCCTTCTATCCCTTGACGAGCGATTGCAGGATCGCGACAAAACACACGTCCGATCAATCTGGGCTTTCATTCTTGATGTTCATAATTTTGAAGGCTGGAACAAGTCTGCCATGATCGGTGAACTGACGGACATCCTTATTGACGTCGGCCACCTCACGGCACATCCACGGTATGCTGATCAAGCGGTGCGCGAGTTGTGGGCTGATGTGCGTGAGTTTCGCGAGATCCAAATAGAAATCGAAGAGCGGGTTCGGGAAACGGCAGAGCGGTCTGGTGCCGAAAGATCGGCTGCCCTTCTGCACCTCATCCGGCGTCCGGAGCGATAGCAAGGGCTTCTCACAGGTTGTTTCCTCCTGATCGGTTAACCCAATTGCGATATTTTGTTCCGCCAAGCCGGACAATTTCGATTCCCGGCGAATAGCCGAAAGTCGCGGCCGCAGTTCCTTCCTGTGCATTCCACTCGCAAATATAGCGCTCAGGACTCTCGGACAGGATAGCCCTCCTCTTCGAGGCGCGCCTTTATTTGCAGGAGCCTCGCGCACTGTTTCTCGGACGGAATCTTTCGTGGCATTGCTGCTGCAACGGAAAGAAAAGAATCGTCGTCTGGAGTCACAAGTCTTCGCTGCCGGCCCCAGTCCTGGGCGTCGCGCCAGTAGGGCGTCCCGAGTTCTATTACCCGAGTCTGCATCTGAATTCCAGTTACGATTGTTTGTTGAGCTTTGGCATCCTTCTTTACGAACTCTTCTTCGTCGCGACCGATGAGTTCCGGAGCGACATCTCGCAAGAACGGGACTTGAGTGTCACGCACTCGGCTCCAGCAGAGTTCCTTCTTGCACCATTCGGTAATATTCTGAAAGCCGCTCAGTGGTGATACTATGACCCCAAAGACCGCCTCATTCGGCGCATCAGATGCTGGTCTGCGAAGCTTGCCACAATAACGCCAGGAAAAGCGAGAAGACTTCAGATGTGTTGATCCCCGGTATCGCCGTTTGCCGCGATTGTCATATTCCCGGCAGGCAGGATGCCGCCCGCGCCAACTGCGCCGAGTGCCACCTGTATCACGACCCCGCGCAACGCAAAACCTTTCAGGGGCGGCTTACTTTGGACGAGGTTTCGGCGGATCGTTAGTGACGGTGTAAAGCTTCCCGGTTGCCGGATGAATATAAAGTTCGCGCGCTTCCACGAAGTTGAATGGACGCGATCCGCGGCGATTGAATACCGACAGCTGATTCCCGCTCTCGTCCACGGCACGGTCGCGATCGATACCCCGCGAAATCATCAGGGCCGGACCGGCCGTCCGGTACGTCGCGATCAGCCTGGGTGTCGGAACCGGACTGAATCCCGCGAAATTCGGGTTGTCGCCCGGGCTGAAGATCTGCACAATCCTCATGCCGTTTACTCCGTCCGCAACATAGGCAAACGCGCTGGCATTGGTCATCGCGATTTTTACGTCGCGCGCATCACTGATGGACCCGCCGGCGTTGAACATCTGCGTGAGAACGGGATGTTCCGGTTTTTCGACATCCACAATCGCGATTCCCTGCCTGCCGCCCGCTATGTACGCGTAGGTTCTGGAAACGTACAGATTCCTCGCGTCGGCCAGAGGAACCAGCGCGCCTTGGACAACTCGCGGCTTCCCGGGTTCCGTGATGTCGATTGTCTTCAGGCCATCTTTATCGACGATCAACGCATAGCGGAACTGGATAGCGATTCCCTGCGGGGCATTAAGTTCTGGCGCACCGATCTCCGCCGCGATTTTCGGCTGCAGAGGATTCGCAATATCCACGATCGCCAACCCGCGATTGCAAAGAATATACGCGGAGCTTCCCGCAATCGTGATTCGCCTCGCTCCATCCAGGGCGCCCGAGGGGTTGAAGGCCAGAGCTCTTTTCAGAAAGTTATTCGCCGGATTTCCATCGAGCAATGTGAGGACTCCCGGGCTTCTTGATTTCAGATCCGGGTTCCCGACGACCACGAGGCCTTCGTAGAGATCGGTCACGTAGAGAAATCCGTACATCGGCGCGATCGGATTCTCTTCGTTGGCCGGATTGTGTTCACGCGAGGGATCGATCGCGAGCGTGGATGGCGCGCCCACGGCGGTGGCGAATTTTGTGCGCACGTAAAGTCTTTGCCCGATAGGCGATACGGGCGCCGTATCGATTTTTTCGGAAAAATCCTTGTTATCGATGTTGGCCACGTCGAAAGCGCGGAATCCTCCGGATCCCATCGCGGCATACAGATATTCGCCGCGCAGCTGGACATCCAGCACGTTGCCGTCATGGTGTTCCGCTTCGCTGAGCCGCCGGCCGCGTTTCACGAATTTCTCGTAATCGTCCGAATAAACGGTCTTTTGGAGATCGCTGCCAAATACCGCCGGAGGATCGTCATGCTCGGAAACGTTTACCGCCGCGACACCGTTTGACCCCTCGGCTACATAAATGTAGCGGCCCATAAAGTTCACCAGACCGGTACCCTGCATCAGCAACTGGGCCATCCATGCGTTATTATCGCCTTTTGCGGAAACATGGCAGTCGGTACACTGCTTTGTTTCGCGCGCGCGCACGGTGTGGGGATAGTAGGGGCTGAAAGCGAAGCCGCTCAACCCTTCGGCTGAGATCGTCTGCTGTGTGCTGTACAGCCAGTCGCGATTGCCGTTCTGGGAACTGACCACCACGGCGCAGGTGGACCGCGTCGGCGCGATCCGGTGCTTCAGAACGGTGCTGTCAACTCCCAGCATGTAAATATCGTCACGCAGCACTTCGAAGTTATAGTTCGTGTAGTTACGAGTGGTGAGGCCTTCATTATGCAGCATCGGCGCTTTCGCATTCGCCTTCATCGGAAGATGGCAGCCGAAGCAGCTTGTGGTCCATGACGTATGGCAGGCGTAGCAGGTCATGCGGTTGTTCGCGTGAGCCAGCATCGATTCGTCCGTCTTCCCATTCCCCAGCGTTTCACCGTCCTTCAGGATCGCTTTCGCAAGCCGCGATTTCTCGTTGTAGTGAACATTGCCCGGAGTGATACTGTCCATCACTTGCACCACTTCCCACGGTTCGCGGTCTTTTTCTACCATGGAACGCTGGAAGATCTTATCGTCATCCCGATAAAATTGCCGCTGCCCCCAGGGCGTGCGCTTCAGCTCCAGATCCTGCCCGCCCGCGGCAGCTGCCGCGGCAGACGTTCGCAGGGTCGCCTTCTTCGAGATGGTTCCGTGACAATCCACGCAATCCACTTCAACCGCGTTGCGCGTTTCCCCGTAGAGATTCCCGTCGCCGTGGCTGTCCTGTTCGAAATGGCAATCGATACAGTGCAGGCCTTTTTCGAGGTGGATATCGCGCAACTGCACTGCCTGATCGGGGCTTGTTGTCGCGGGAAGTACCTTGTCTTCGGCGTCCAGAAGGTTTCCTTTGCGGTCGCGTTTGAAGACCGCGCGAAAAACCCAGCCGTGACTATGAAAATCCCCGAAACGCGACTGCTTCAGTTGCTCGTTGAACTCCGGCGTTCCGGTCATTTCGAGAAAATCCGGGTCGGACCACTTGCCGCGCGCCGCCGCGCCCTCCGGATTGGAAATGAACGCACGATAGCGTTCCTCGTCCGTCGGATTGTGCTGCTTCGCGGGGTACATTTTTTCACCGTCGGTTTCGTTATCCCACCAGGTGAATCCCAGATAGGAGGCCACCATATTGGTTCCCGGATGAATATGACACGAAATGCACTGGCTGGTAGGAATAGCGAGCGTGAACTCATGTTTGATCGGATGCCCGGGCTCATTCTTCGGAATAGTCGGATCGATCTGAGCGCTGCGGCCCTGATTGCCGTACTTCGCGTACGACGCGGCATGCACCGACGAGCGGTCGTTCGCATAAACGACGTGGCATGCGGAACAACCACTGGCACGATAGTCTCCGGGATGATCGTTCGTTCCCGGCATCGATAGAAGCGGATCCAGCAGGCGGGTTTTCTGCAGTCCGAGAAAGACCGGATCTGTGGCCAGCAGCGTTCCGGGCCCTCGATCGGAGAGCTTGCTATCCGGACGTCCCGGCGTCTCTCCCGGATCTGGATTTCCCACATCCGCCCGCGAACCGCCGCCGCGCTCGAAGACACGCAGGATATTGCCGGGTTGGGAATACTCCCAGCGCGCGAGCGGCGAGAGCTCCGGCAAGATTCCTTTTGTCGTCGTGAGTTCCTGGCTCGGCGTTGGCGACGTGAGCAGGGCGCGAGGCTCGCCCGAGGGTGAATAGCTCTCACCGAAATGGGGATCTTTCAGAGGAAATGAACCGTTGTTATAGAGTGCAGCGCCCCAGAGCATGGCGCCGTGCGTCATCATGCTCGTGCTGACGGCCCGCACTTCCCGTGCATGACAATTCGAAGATCCGCATGTTTCCTGCGCCACCCGCAGGTCGCCGGGGTTCACAAAGCGAATGTAATCGCGATCCTCCTTCAGCCAGTCCGCCGCGGAGCGTACGGGATTGGCGGCGCTTTTCCACATCCCGGGCAGTTTTGGTCGTGGATGTGCGGACGCTTCCGCCTGCCGGTAGGCGCGGTCGGCGGGGCCAGAACCGCCGGGCTGCGTCACCGCCGGATTTCCGCCATGACATTCGGTGCAGGTCAGATGAACCGTCCCCGTTGGGTGCATGGAGGAGGAGTCTGTCTGGCCATGACACGATACACACCCGGCCGAACCTGGCGCCACCGGTGTCATGGGGCTCTCGGGCTGCGCGGCAAGAAAACTCAACAGGCCGGCGGCTCCCGCAATAAGAACCGCCAACGAAATTTTCCTGCGCAGGATCATCGCTCAGAACCGAAACTTCACGCTGGTAAAGACTGCGAATAAGGTATGCCCGAAATAAATATCGCGAAATCCCTGGAAAGGGAAGAACGCGTTGAATCCGGAAGTCACGCTGATGTTCTCCGACAGCTTCGGGCGATAGGTGAAGCCAATGCCGGAATCGGCACCAACTCCGGCGTGAATGGGTTGCTGAAACAGCACCAGTTCCAGCGGCTCGGTATCGGCGAAACGAATCAGATTCAGGTTCAGGAAAGCGCGCAGCCGCGGCGTCACATCGGCGTCGATTCCGCCATTGTAGAGAATGAGTCCGGGGTTCACGTAATTCGCCTGCCCTTCGATTTTACTGGAGCGAAGGTCGGTTAACAGGCTGTCCGGGGACGTCAGCGCGATACCGCTGCCGGTGAGCCGGATGCCTTCGCGATTCCAGAAGCTGAAGATTCCTCCCGCGAAATTCGGGTTGTCGAAGATGCCGTCAAATCCTGTCGCCGTTCCCCCCAGCGGATTCTTGTCGCCGGAAGCATAGAAGAAAGACACCCGATAGCGCAACCAGTCTCTGTCGAGCGAGATTTCCGCCGCAGCCATCTGAGCGTTCACGCGGACGCTTCTTTCTGCGATGGGGTTTAAAGAATCCGTGCCCAGCACTTCATAGAAAGCATGTGTCAGGTTCAGCTGTCCGATATGCCCGTTGCCGGTCAGCCCGTAATATTCCGTTCGTATCTTATGCGGTTGCACAATTCCCACGGGCGCCGGGCGGACAAGAAAATTATTGGTGTCGAACTGAAAGGCAGCGTCGTCCTTGTCGTAATGAACGCTCGACTGAAGGGTGTACCCGTGCCAGATGAAATCCTGCCGGTAAAGGTTCGCGACAAAGACGTTCTGGTGGCGATACTGAAAACTGTTCAGGCCGCTGTTGGTGTCTTTTTCCAGCATCGCGAATCCCGCCACGTTGAATTGATACCGATTGGAATCGAGCGTGCCGAAGATCCGTACTCCCGGCTCCTGATCGGAGAAGATGAATCCGCGGAAATCGCTGTTGAAGCTCTGAATACCGGCACGGGCCGAGATGAAGTCGTAGCTGTTGCTCAGATCTCTGAGTTTTACCTCGGCAAACGCTTCCTGCACTCCGAAATGCGTATCGTAGCGCGAAGTGCCATCCTCTGGATCGGCGTCCACAATTCCGCGCTCGTGAGTTGCCAGGTAATTGAGGTTTTCTTCACCCGTGAGACGGAAGCGCCAGTCCGGTGGACGAAATGAAGTATCGCCGTGAAACAGTTCACCTGTGAATGCGAAGTTCTGGCTGAGAAAAGCCTGCCCATCCTTACCGAAGAACGGATAGCTGCCGGCACGCTCGGACGCGACGTTGCTCGGGGTCGGCAGCTTTCGGCCGTCGACAAAACTGGTGCTGACGAAATTCAGGACAAGAAACGTCCGGTTGCCAAGGATCGGCGCATCCCCCTTTAGCTTGTTCTGATTGAAAGGGTCGTACCAGTGCCCCTCGCGGTGTCGCGCGCTTTGGGGAAACTTGTATTTCCATCGATCGGTCGCGGGAACAAATACCTTTTCGTCGCCAGGCAGCGCCCCGGCCGGAACTCCTTCGTTTGGCCGAGCCTCTGCGTCCGGGCGGATGATATCGCGATAAGGAGATGAGTGCGTCTCGGGTTCGACGGGCGGTTGGATCCGGGGCAGACCAGTCGCGTTCGCCGCGGTTGCGGGGAGGGCGGTCATCGCGATTTGCATCACCGCCAGTTGCCCTGCCTCGATGCGCACCGATTTATCGACTTCCGTGAAGCTATCCCGCGTGAAACTAACGCTGTAGTCCGCTGGCGTCAGGTCGCGCAGCCGGAAAATGCCGTCGCCGCTCGTCGTCGTCGTTGCCGTTCGCCCGTCCGCCGAATGCAGGCTGACCAGCACACCTCCCAGGCCAGGCCCGGTGTCAATCCTGACGAGACCGCCGACCGCGCCCGAGCCCGGCGCCGTTTCGCGCGGAATCCGCTGCTGTACCGCCTGTGCGTGAGCGATCCCGGCGACCATCGCCAGCAGGATTCCGATCTGACGGATGTGCCCCACTAGAATGTCGGGTTCCGTGGGAAGTCCCAATAGGGCAGCCTCTGGCCGCGAAGCACGATCTGATCGGCCCGAATCCCGGGCGGAGCGGGAAAGGCCGCCGCGCCCGCCGCGGTAACAAAATCATCCTGGTCAACTCCATCGCCGCTCACACCGAGGCCGCCCACCAGCACGCCATTTCGATAAAGCGGGGCGCTGCCGGGGAAGAACACAATGCCGTTCTGATTCGCGTTCGATGGCTGGCTTCCCTGCGTGCACGGGTTCGCCGTGTCCAGCTTATATAAATTGAAAAACGGGCCGGGCTGTGTGTAGTTAATGCCGGGAGGATAAAACGGCTGAGCGTCAAAACCAATCGTGCGATTGGTGACCGCCGTTCCGGCCGGTATTCCCGGCAGATCCGCGGAGCTAATCCCGGAGCCGCTGAAGTAAATCACATTCCTCGCCTTCGCGACCGCAACATCGATGCTGAATACTGTCGAATCCGCCATTCGAAACAGACCAATGATATTTCCATCCAGATCGGATACAGCAATTGCGAACCTCGCGCGCGAGCCATCCGGCAGGCGAATGACCGCGCGCGTCAGATGGGCCTCAGCGATTACCGCCTGAATGATACCGTCCACATCATTCATGCTCAGGCCACCAACGGGACCATCCGAGGGTCCGGCGAGATAGCCTTCCGGAGGTGGGCCCGGGCTGTCGACAGGCCCCACGATGAAGCTTCCATCAGACACGCCGGCGCCACTCCCGCCGGGGCGCGTTTTTTGGGCGACAAACGGAAGGGCAATACCATTGATAACGACGACGCCCGGTGCGGCGGGCGCGGCGCCAAATCCTGCGCCCACGGCTCCCGAGTACGCCGCGAACTCCGCTATCGCCGGCGCATCGCCCGCCACTCCAATTCCGCCCACCAGCACGCCATCCTGAAACAGCGGCACCCCACCGGGATTCACCGCGCTAACATCACTGTCGAGCAAATCCTTCTTTCCCGTGATAATGCCAGGCCCCGGCGAGCTTCCATCGAAGGATGTCGCAGAGGGCAGCGATTGCCCGCTGAGGTAGTTCACATTCAGAGAGCAGCCCCGGTTGGTGTTCTCGATGCCATACAAAGGGCCGTTCGATGTGTAGGCAATGGTTGGCGGGAAATGAATACCGCTGATAAACCGGACTGTGCGCGACGAGAGCGGCGCCTGATCGTTGCTGAAAAAAGCCGCCGTTCGCGCCAGACCGATCGCGACGTCATCTGTCGCGGTCTGCGCACTGAAAGTGCCCGCGACTGTCGCGGGCACTGCGTTCTTGTGATAGACGGCCAGCACGTTGCCCTGGCGATCCGTTACCGCGATCGCCAGAGCTTCCGAGTTCACGGATGACGCAGCCGCGTTAACTACCGACTGGACCGCATCAGCCGTCATAACGGGTGTCGTCTGGCCGAACATTCCGGAGGGTCCGGCCAGAAGCATCAGAACGCCGTATGTCAGACGAAGGCTCCGCATCACAACCCGCCGGCCAGAGCGCCTAAATCGCGCAGGCTTCGCGCAAATGCCTCCGGATTGTACGAGGACGGATTTTCAAATTGTTTATATAAGTCGCCGATCGCCGTCCGGATTTTTGCATCGTTCATGGGCCTTTTCCCTTGTTCGTAACCAATGAAAAGCGAGTTGATGACCATACCTGCCTGTTCAGCCGAGCGTTCTCCCTGAGCGGCGATTCTCTCGGAATCCGCGCAGATTGCGTTGATCAAACCTGCCGAAACCGCGGAATCCGGATTCATCGCGGCCAGATCGCGCGCCAACGTGTCGGCCGTGGCGGCGGCCTGCCCGGCTGCGGCTGAGATCTGTCGCCGGTCCGCCTGCGGATCGCTCACCAGTTGATTGACCTTCGCGACCTCAACATCCAGTCGCCGCGCGGCCGCTCCGTCCAGCTGTTTCGCTATCAGGTCCAGAACGGCAAACCGGGAAGCATTGAAAGGCGGACTACCCGCCTTGCGCCCGGCATAGCCGCGCTCCTGCCGCCAGCTGTCCTTGGCGGCTGTGAGACTGTGATGGCAGGCGAAACAATCCAGATCCGCATATTGGGGCCAGATCTGGGCGGCGTCGCGTCCGATGCGGCGCATCCATTCGCGAAGTTGAACAGCTTGCCCCACAGCCAGACCTTTGGCGACGGCCGACGCGTCACTCGCCCCCGCTTCTTTCCAGTGGGGAGGCATGACGGCGGAGAATGACTCAATTTCAAAATAAAGATCAGGATGCCCGGCGGCGATCATTTCGTGATCCACGGACTTCGCATCGTCGCCGAGATGGCATGACAGGCACTTCTCATTGCGGCGGATCAGATCGCGCGTATCATAGAGTCCGAGCGCAACTGATTTGGCGTAGCTTCCATCGTTTGCCGTGTGGGGGCCAAGCCAGTTCGATGCGGCGCCGTGGCAATTCTCGCAGCTCACGCCATCGTTGATGTCAAAGGTTCGGGCTTTCTGATCGTCCGGAACATCCAGAGTGTGGCAACCGATGCACCTCGATGAAGTCGCGGCATTGATGTTCAGGTTATGTGCCATGCGCTTGCCAGGATCGCCTGTCAGCGCGGAAAACGCCCGCGAATGTTTATCCTGAACCGCCCAGGTGGTGTATTCGTTCTGGAGAACAGAATTGTCCGAGCGCGGCTGCACTGCACCGTGACAGCTTGCGGAGCTGCAGGATCCAGGTCCGGTGTACCTGGGTTGTTGTGCACTCGCGCTCCCCGGGAAAAGCAGCGGCGTCAGGGCGAATGCGGCCAATTCAAAAGCCACCCGCGAAATGCGGAACTGCCGCGCTCGATGCGTGATTTTCAAGCGATGACGCACTTCCATGGCGCAACCGGGATCCGTCCGAATACAGCCCGTCCTGGGAGAAGAAACATGATGCAACAGCCATTGTACTCATCCAGGCGCCCATCGAAAACGCTGAGTAGTGTCCTGATTGGAATTTCCTCGGGAATCATTGAACGCCTTCAGCGGAACCCTCCACTTCCATGCGAGTGGTCCAAAAGTGCTCCAGGACTCCAAATGCTGATCGAAACGAGTTCCACGCTGAGCGAAAGCGGGTGTGCTGAATTGGTGTAAGCCATACACGCAGGAGGCCCGGGGTTCGAGTCCCTGCGCGCCCACCACTTTTTTCATAGTTTCTCGGCGTCCGTTCTTTCGAGCAGGAGACGAATTTTTCGGCCCAGCGAGTCGCCCGAAAACGGCTTCTGCAGAATAGCGCTCCCGTCGGGCGGGGAAATCGAATCGGTCGAGCTGTCCGAATCCGAATAGCCAGCCACAAACAGAACGCGCAGCCCAGGGCGCATGCCGCGCAGCAAGTGGACCAGTTTCGTCGCCGCCGGTCCTTCGGTTGTCTTTGCCGTGATCAGCACGTCGAAAGTATCCCGGCCGCGGGCGATACGTTCCGCCTCGCTCGCATTGCCGGCAGTCAGCACGCGAAAACCCTGGCGCTCCAGCATGTCGCGGCTGAGTTCGCGAATCAACGGCTCTTCTTCCACCAGCAGGACGGTGGCGACAGCATTCACACCGCGTTTCTGCGCCGAACTGAGTCCGGAAGCCAGGGGCAAATACAACGAATAGCAAACGCCGGACCCTGCCCCTGATCCATCGGGAAGCGGCTCGATAGCGGCGGTCATCATCCCCCCATACTGCGCCAGAATGGCCTCGGTTGTTGCCATCCCGATCCACGGCCGCAGTTCACCGTCCTGGCCGCCCATACCTGTGACAACACAATGCACGGCGAGAGCGACAAACGGCCCAACGGTTTCAATCGGTCCGGTCGTCCCGATGTTTGTCGAGAGCACAATCTGTTTTGTGCCCGCGCCGAACTCACGTGCGTGAATGACGAAGCTGGTGATGACTTGCTTCAGGTGGCCGGGATCCACCGTCACAGGCGTCGGCATTTCCGTGAGTGACAGCGTCAGCGAGTTTTCCGGATACAGGTTTCTAACGAAGTCATTCACGTCGATCAGCGCCGAATAGGTATGATTTGTCTGCCGCTGGCTGAAATCCAGAATCTGGCGGGTGAGCGCCGCGGCATTGTGCACGGAACGGCCGACGGCATCGAGACCGGGACGCACCGGGCTATCCGCGGGAAGAACCTCGAGCACCTGCTGGAGTCCGTTCACGATGCCGATGCCGATACTGCGGAAATCCCGCGCAATGCCGCCTGCCAGCCGGCCGAGAGCTTCCATGTGCTGCGCCTGACGAAGCTGTTGCTGAAGCCGAATTTGCCCGGTGACGTCGGTTAGGGTGCCTTCGTAATAAAGAACGTCGCCATTCTCGGCACGCACCACACGCGCATTTTCCCTGACCGTGATAATGCGATGGTCGCGGGTGCGCAGCTGAAACTCGACATTGGCATAGCTCCCATCGCGCTCCAGCCTGTCGCGCAGACGCTGGTGGAGGTCGGGGTCGACGAAGGTCTCGCGCACCACGCCCGGGACGCTCAGCTCTTCCTGGCTCGAAAATCCCAGCATGCGAAGCAGCTCGGGATTCGCGGCCAGAATCCGGCCGTCCGGCGAGGTTTGATAGACGCCTTCGAGAAGATTCTCGAACAACTCGCGGTATTTTCGTTCGGACTGGCGCAGAGCCTGCTCGGCCTTCTTGCGTTCGGTGATATCCGTCATCATGGTGAGCACGCGGGCGTCGCTTTGGCCGGATTGATTGCTGGATTGATACAGGCTTGAGCAGGCCAGCACCCACACCTCGGCGCCATCGGAGCGTCGCAGTCTGCGGTCCCATTGATCCCTGACCCCGACGCGGGGGTTCCGCAGCCGTATGCGTTCCACGGGAAGATCTTCGGGAAAAACAAAATCTTCCAGCCGGTGGCCCGTGATCCGGTCCATCGGGCGACCCAGAATCTCGGCCATGCGCGGATTGACGTAGCCCACGACCTCATCGCGATCGAGCATCCAGATGCCTTCGCCGGCGGTTTCGACAAGATGCCGCTGCCAGTCCTCGCCTTTCGCGGCACGATCTCCGACGATTCGCAGCCGGCGGCTGTAGGCGCAGAGCGCAATGGCTTCGGCCAGGTAGAGAAGGCAGTGAATCCAGACACTCTGGCGATCCGCGCCGGGCAGCGCGGAGTCGTGAGCGTACCAGACCGTAGTGAGCGCGGCGGCAGTGAGCGCCGGTCCGAACCCCGCCCGCCAAATACAGACAATGACCGCGGCCATGCCGCATAACGGGATGGAAATCCGAAGGCCTGTCCAAAGCTGCGCGCGGAAGTGCAGCGCATAGACGAACGCCGACACAGCTATGGCGAAGGAATAACCGGCCCAGGCGGAAGCTGTCAGTTTCTTATCTGTTGTCGGCATGAGAAGAAAGCGAAGGCGGCGCTGCGGGCGTCAGTCTGGAAATCAGTACGCCCGAAACAACGACGACGACAGCGCCAATCACGTTATACCAGAGAAACGCGATGTTCGTGAATCGGCCGATCGCGATGACGGTGGCCTCGCCGATCAGCAGAGCCCAGAAAGCCGAGCCGCCCCTGACGCGGCTGAAAAAGAAGCCCAGCGTAAAGGTTCCGAGCAGCACGCCATAGACATACGACCCGACCTGATTGACCGCCTCAATGAGCGAGCCAAGGTGTCTGGCGTATTGTGCGAAGGCCACGGCCCACACGCCCCAGAGCGCGGTGAAAACGCGCGACGCTATCAGGTAGTGATAGTCGGAAGCGTGCGGTTTGAAATGGCGGCGGTAAATATCCATCACGCTGACCGCGGCGAGCGAATTGAGCTCGCCGGAACTTGACGACATAGTCGCGGTGAAGATCACCGCGATGACCAGACCGATAAAACCGATAGGAAAATACTTCGTCACGAACGAGAGGAAGATGTAGTTGGTGTCGCTGAAGCCGCTCTGGCCGTCGGTTTTCTGGTAGAGGCGAATGCCGGCGGAGCGCGCGGCATCGGCATCGCGCTGCGCCACCTGGTAGTCTGTTTTCGCATGGCTCATGGCCGCGCTGTCGCCTGCTTTGCGGGCGGCGTTGAGCGAGTTGGCGGCCTGCATCCGCCTCGAAAACGCGTCATCGAACTGCGTCTGAATCCGCGTGTAGCCCGGCTGCTTCGCCAGTTCCGTCATGGCGACCCGCTGGAACAGCAGCGGCGGCTGATTGAACAGATAGAACACGAAAACCATGGCGCCCACGAAGAGAATAAAAAACTGCATGGGCACCTTCGCCATCGCGTTGAACAGCAGGCTGAGGCGGCTCTGAGCGATCGACTTGCCGGTGAGGAAGCGCTGCACCTGCGACTGATCGCAGCCGAAATAGCCGAGGAACAGAAACGTACCGCCAAACAGTCCGCTCCATACGTTGTAGCGATTATTCGGATCGAACTTCAGATCCACCACGTTGAGCTTGCCGACGGAGCCGGCGAGATAGACGGCATCGGCGAAGCTCACGTTGTGCGGCATGAGCGAGATGACCGTGATCAGGGCCAGGATGAGGCCGGAGAAGATGACGCTCATCTGCAGTACGTCGGTCCACGTGACGGCGGGGATACCGCCCGTGGTGGTGTAGAGCACACAGACGAGGCCGATGATGACGATAGTGACGGTATCGTGCCAGCCAAAGATGGCGCTCATGACGATGGCCGGCGCATAGATGGCGATTCCCGCAGCCATACCTCGTGAGATGAGAAAGACGATGGAAGTGAGCGCGCGCGTCTTGGCGTCGAAGCGCCGCTCCAGATATTCGTAAGCGGTGTAGACGCCGGCTCTGTGAAAGATGGGGACGGCGGTGGAGGCGAGGATGACCATCGCGACCGGCAGGCCGAAATAGAATTGCACGAAGCGCATGCCATCCACATAGGCCTGGCCGGTGGTGGCGATGAAGGTGATGGCGCTGATCTGCGTGGCCATGATGGAAAGGCCGACGGCGTACCAGGGCATGGTTTTGCTGGCGAGCAGATAATCGTTTACGTTCCTGCGATTGCGGCGGCCGCGCCACAGCCCGAACGAGGGCACGCCGATCATGGCCAGCACCATGACAACCCAATCGATATGGCTCATGCAAAATACCGGGTGAAGCCGTAGAAGAGCACGATCAGGAAGACCAGCCAGACGATTGCAGCGATATAGATGTTGCGCCAGGAGCCGAAAATGGGCGGCGGTTCGGGATCATAGGCGGCATCGGGCAGTTTAAATTTCATTCCGCGGTTAATTCTCCGCGAAGAACGGTGACGGCCTGGCCGGAAAGAAAAACGCGGTCCGCGACGGGCCGCACTTTTACGATTCCGCCGCGTGGCGACGCCTGGTAGCCGGTCATTTCCGTCTTGCCGATTCGTCCAGCCCAATACGGCGCGAGCGCGCAGTGCGCGGAGCCTGTGACGGGGTCCTCATCGATGCCGGAACCGGGGGCGAAGAAGCGCGAAACCAAGTCGTAGTGGTGGGTGTTGGCGGGGTCTGCGAGCGCCGTCACGATGATGCCGCGCACGGGAAGCTGACGCAGCAGGTGATGATTCGGCTTGAGCGCGCGAACGGTGGCCTCGTCGGCGACCTCCGCCAGATAGTCGAACTTGCTGCGTCCAATGGACTGGATTTCGCAACCCAGCGCTTCCGCCAGATGCTCGGGCGGGTCGGCCGGTTCCACGAAGGTGGCGGGGAAATCCATTTCGATCCAGTTGCCGAGCTTATTGCAGACGAGGACGCCGCTTTTGGTATGAAAGCGCGCTTCGGCGTGGGGCGCGAGGCGACCCGATTCCCAGAGGACGTGGGCGCTGGCGAGCGTGGCGTGGCCGCACAGCGCGATTTCGACGGTGGGAGTGAACCAGCGGAGTTGGAAGGCGCCGTGATCGGCTGCGTCGGGGACGAGAAAAGCCGTCTCCGAGAGGTTCATTTCCATGGCGACGTTGGCCATCCATTTTTCCTCGCGAGGGGCTTTGAGGATGCAGATAGCCGCGGGATTGCCCTTGAACGGGACCGCAGTGAAAGCGTCGACCTGAGTGATTTCGACTGGCATCTTTAGATTATGTCCGATCCTGGCGAAGATGGCGGAGGTAAAAGCAAAAACGAAAAAACAAAGCCAATTTGTTGGCTAAGTCGTTTGGATGCAGCGCCGCGCAAATTGGGTTCCGCCGGTTTGGGGCTGAAAGCCGAAATCCGGGCATACTCTCTCCTCACCTGAAAACTAACACGCGAGGACCAGGCCAAAGAGACATGTTTTTTGTAAGTTACTGAAACAGCGGCAAATCGAGGTGCAAGATCGATTGGAACGCCAATTCACACCAGCCGCACCGGCCCCGGATACCGAGCAACAATCGCGTCCGTTGTGAGCAGCGTGATTCCCTCGGTGATCGACTGAGCGATCAGTAGTCGGTCAAAAGGATCTTTATGAATCGCAGGCAATCCATCGACGGCCACCGTGTGCTCCCCCGTGATCGCGAGTTCCTCATAATCGTTATCGATGAGACTGCGCCGCAGCACTCTCGCGTCCACCTGAAAATCGTCCCGCCCCAGGCTGCGCTTGATCGCAATCTCCCACAGGCTCGCCGGGCTATAGATCAGTTGGTTGCGCGCATCGCTCAGCAGTGTACGGGCCGCGACCGGCAACCGCCCAGGCTGACCGGCCGCCCACAGCAGAAGATGAGTATCCAGCAGAATCCTCATCCGCGTCCGTAGAACAATTCTTCAATCTCACCGCTGCCCATGCGGTCGAAATCGTCCGGGACGTTGATCTGGCCTTCGAGGAAACCAAGGCGGCGGACCTCTCCGGCGACCGGAGCGTCCAGCGCCATGACCTTCACCAGCGGCTTTCCGGCCTTGGCGATGATGAACGGCTCGCCCGCCGCGGCCTGTTCGACCAGCCGCGAGAGATGGGTCTTCGCTTCGTGGATGTTGATGGTGTTCATGAACTAAGTCCTATGGACCAAGTCTATTATAACTGAGACTATCGTCCTACATCCGTTACTTGCCGGCGGGGGTTGCGGCTGGTGGGGGCTTGGGGGCCGCGACCGGAGGTTTCGGCATGATGCCGGACATGAGATCGGCCAGCGGCACGGCGGTGTAGTCGTCCGGAACGAGAAAAGCCGAATCGGGAACCGGCGCGGTGGAGATGGACGTCAGCTCTTCGTTGATTTCCATGATCGGTGCATTGGGGTCCGCCGTGGAGGCGCCGCCAGCCGCGGGCGTGCGCGGGGCCATCATCGCCAGAATCGGCATGGCGACTTCCGCATGCATGCGCAGGGTAACGGAGTGCGCGTCCGTGACTTCCTTCGCGTAGATAGCCAGGCTATCGGCAATGCCGGGGAACTGGCTCAGCATTTTCTCCACCGATTCGGCCGGATTCATGCCGCCCAGAGTCATGAAACCGGACGCCACAAATTCCTGTAACGCCGGATTGCGAGCAACCTCCTCCGGCGTCGCGCGCCAGAGCTGCAGAACGATTTTCATGACGGGACTCAGCGGCGCACCCTGCCCGAGCGGAATGCCCAGAGCGAGCACAATTTCATGTTCGTCGGCCTGAATTCCCTGGATCTGGGCGGTACGGCCGGTGGTTCTGGAATCGACCGTCAACTTGATGGATGACATCAGCCCCGCCATGCCGGCGGGCAGTTTCGGCATCGCGGCGGCAAGCTGATCCGCATACTGACTCACCGAAACGGTGATGTAGTGCTTGTTGGCGGGGTCGAGCAGGGTCAGCTTGTCGTTCGGAAGATCTGCAATGACGTCGAGCAGGGCGGTTGTCGCGTAGAACTTCGTCCCTTTGACTATGATTTTCCGCCCGGACGGCGAGCTGAGGATGTGCGAAGCGTTCAGCATTTGCGTCATCGCCGAGGGCAGGGACGGGCTCAGCGTGTTTTCGGTCTTATAGGTCAGCGTCACGTCGGCCGTGAGCAGCGAAGGGATCAAAAGGATACAGCTCAGGGCGATGGCGCGGTAAGACATGGGTGGACTCCGCAACAAGCTTAGCGCAAACGATGGTTCAGGTTGTTAAACTGAGGAGCGCTAAACTAGGGAGCGTTCGCCCAGGCAAATGTCGCGTCAAACTCAGAGTTCAATATTGTTCGCCGCGGTCATACTGTTCGGTGTCCTGGCCATGGTGACGCTGGTGCCCTGGTCCAATCACATGGTGAGCGATCTGGGCTATCATACGCTCTGTCCGTTTGCGCCGTGGAGTACGCTCACGCTGCTGTTTCTGGGCTGGCTGGCATGGACAGTGCGCGGCTATATCAATCAGCAGGACAATCCGCGACAGGACAATCCGCAGCAGCAGAAGTGAGGATCGAAACATGGAAGACTGCACGCTTCACCCCAGTATGAAATCGGTTATGTTGGCGTATGTGCTCGCCTTCATCGTCGCGCTGGCGGGAATGTGGGGCGTCTATCAGTATTCCGACGGCCATCCCGACATGCCCGACTGGGTTTATCTGCTGCCGCTGATCCTGCTGCTTCCGCCGCTGAATATGCAACTCAAGCGGCGCGTGGTGACGCTGCGATTTCATGACGACCATCTGACGCTGGAGAGCGGTTTTCTTTCACGGACGCGGCGTACGGTAGATATGGCGAAGATCCAGGATGTGACAGTGCGGCAGAGTTTCGGACAGCGCCTGATGAATACCGGGGATATTGTGCTGGAGAGCGCGGGGGAGAGCGGTGCGATGGGAATCCGCAATCTGGACCGGCCGCGGGAAATTGCCGACGGGATTCTGAGCAGTTCGAAGAAATCGCAGCGGACGATTTAAGGCATCTTTTCCATACACGTCATGCGCTCGATGCCGCACTCCGTAGCGCCGACACCATCAGCCGGAACAGCACTTCCACGTTGACTCTGGCCCGCACCGCTTTGCCTGCGATGGTGGCCGGTCTGAACTTCCATTGCCGAACCGCTTCGATGGCTTTTTGTTCCAGGCCGAGGCCCAGGCCCTTAGTCACTGCGATGTTGCTGGCGGTACCGTCGGTTTCCACGACGAGGGTCAGGATGACTTTACCGTTGAGTTGTGCTTTGCGGGCTTCATCGGTGTATTCCGCCGCGGGACGAAATATCGGCTCCGGCGGCGTCATGGCTTTGGCTGTCGTATAGATCGGGTCCCCTTTGCCTGCGCCCGTGCCTCCACCGTTTCCACCACCATTTCCGCCGCCGATCCCACCACCGCTACCCGGACCGAAGCCGGTTCCACTACCACTGCCCCAGCCGATGCCATTTCCAAAATTGCCGGCGGCGCCGATCAGGCCGGCCAGCGGATCGCCGTAGTGCGCGTTGGGGTCCGTGGTTCCGACCCACTCGGGCGGGATGTAGAGTTGCGGGGTGACGGCGAGCGGCGGCCTTTCAGGCGGGGGCGGGGGAGTGTAGTGCCGCATGATCGGTTTGGGCAGGGCCGTGGCCATGGGCGCTTTGAGGGCGCTGCTGACACCACCACCACCGCCGCCGTGTTGTGGTTTCACGATCTCCACCGGATGAGCAACCGGCGGCGGCGCAACCAGCATGGTGATCCGCGTGACCAGCTGAACGGCCGGAGGGCTGGTGCTGATGGACCACGCCAGACACACCACGCCGATGTGCAGCAGTACCGACAGAACGCCGGAATTGCCATTGACGCGATAGAGCCCCCAAAGCGCGTGTCCCGGCAAGTCGCTTTCCGCGACCGGCTTCGAGGTCAATTCGAGCGGCGGCAGCTTTTCCGGATGCAGCGTTTCAAGGATATTCGCGAAGATGGTTCGGTACCAGGGCAGGCTGGTATCAGGGGCGAGCAGACGATCCAGGTGATCGCTCGTCTGAAAAGCTCCGAGTTCTGCGACCATGGCAGGTACCTCCTCGATAACTTCGCTTCTGTATGCTGAACAACAGCACGGCGACGGCCAAGGGCGGAAGCGTCGCGGGATGAGTGCGATACGCGGCATCGCAGCCATCGTCCGGCTGCGCGCCGGTGCGCCAAGCCGCGCATTTCACGCATAGCCGCGCATATTAACTCTGGTTAGGTACTGGATAGTCAACGTTCGCAGATCCACCATCGGCCAACTGGCGGAGAGTCACAAACCGGGGTATACAGGAAGAAGTGATGTCCATGAATCCTGCAATGACAGATGAGAACGCGGCCAATCCGGCCAACGATAAGAGTAGTCGCCAGGAAGAACGCAACCCCGCCGATTGCGTTGTGGAACTGACCTGGAAATCCGACACCGGCGAGAAGCTGTTCGAACACTGCCGTGCCGTCGATATCACGGAAAACGGCGTGGCGGTGGAGTGTCCGGAAGCGCTGCCGCTCATGTCCAACGTGATCATCTGGGCGCCGGTTTTTCACGTGGCCGCTCTGGCGCAGGTGCGTCATTGCACGTGGCAGGGAAGCATCTACATTCTGGGGCTGAAGTTTCTGGCGCGCACCACGACGGTGCAGAACGATCCTTACGCGGCGGACCATTACGAACTGCTGCGGCTAAGTCCCGGCGCGGAGCCGGAAGCGGTGGAGCGGGTATACCGCAGGCTGGCGAAGCGCTTCCATCCGGATAATCCGGAGACTGGCGACGCCGAGACCTTTCTGCGAATCGCCGAGGCGTACCGGGTGCTCTCCGATCCGCAAAAGCGTCTGGATTACGATGCCGAGCGCATCGCGGGGCGTACCAGTCCGCGCTTCCAGTTCCGCTCGGCGGAGTTTTTTTCCGGTGTACTGGGCGAGCAGAACCGCAGGCTGGCGATTCTCTGCCTGCTTTATCGCAAGCGAACCAGTAACTATGAATTCCCCGGCCTGTCGCTGTACGATCTGGAGCAGCTGACGGGATGTACGCAGGGCGAATTGGGTTTTTCCATCTGGTACAACTGCGAAAAGGGCTTCGCCCGCGCCAGCGACCGCGACTATTGCCTGACGGCTGAAGGCGTGGATTTCGTGGAGAAGAAACTGGCGGAGGATCGCGGCGAGTTGCTGGCGATTGCCGCGGGTACCACGCCGCCGCTTCCCTCGCTCACGGAGTTGTTCGCACTGGGCGAACGCCTGCCCACTTAATAGCCGGCGTTGCGATATGCTGGGCCGATGCGACGGATCGTTTTATTGGCGTGCGTGATGGCGCAGCTCTGTTTTGCGGCGCAGCCCGTGATTTTCGATACCGACATGGGCAATGATATCGACGATGCGCTAGCGCTCGCCATGTTGCACGCGCTGACGGATCGCGGCGAATGCGAACTGATTGGCGTCACGCTCACGAATTCGAATCCGGCGGCGATGCGCTATGTCCAGATGGTCAATATGTTCTATGGGCGGCTTGACCTGCCGACGGGCGCGGCGACAAAGGACCTCAACGGCGGCGATGGCGACGGTTACATGGCAGCCACTATACGGACTATGCGCTATGTCAGGGACGGCCCTTTCGATTTCGCGCCCGATCTGTTGCGCAGCCTTCTGCAAAACGCAACGGAGAAAGTAGTCATTATCCAGACCGGCTTCAGTACAAACCTGGCGGCGCTGCTCAATACACCGAAAGATATCGCGCTGGTTCGGGAGAAGGTGGCGCTGGTGGTTGCGATGGCCGGTAATTTTGCCGATGGCGCACCTGAATACAACGTGAAAGTGGATGCGGCTTCCGCGAAGGCTGTCTTTGAGCGCTGGCCCACGCCGATTGTGTTCAGCGGTTTTGAGATTGGGCGCGATTTACCGTATCCGGCGACGAGCATCGAGCATGATTTCGGATACGCATCGCCGCATCCGGTGGCGGAATCGTACAAGGCCTATAAGAAGATGCCGTATGACAGGCCGGCGTGGGATCTGACGGCGGTGCTGGAAGCGGTGCGGCCATCGCGATACTTTGGGCGTTCGGAAAAAGGCACCGTGGCGGTGAGCGCGGATGGTGTGACGCACTTCACAGCGGGGCGTGGGGACCGGCAGTATTTGCGGCTGGATCCGGCGAGGCGCGCCGAAATTCTATCGGTGATGGAATTGCTGGCGAGCGAGCCGCCTGCCCCCCGCTTTAAATTTACCGAATGACGCGCGGCTGGGCGCGTCTCGATGGAATCGATCTGCTGCGTGGCCTTGCCATTTTCCTCGTGCTGATGAATCACGTCAACATGCGACTGGCGATCGCGCGGGTGCCTTACACGCGTGGGATGCCCGACCAGCTGGTGCAGTCGCTTTTCTGGAGCGGGCAACTCGGCGTGCAAGTCTTTTTCGCCGTCTCCGGATTTCTTATCACCTCGACGGCACTGCGGCGCTGGGGCACGTTGTCGAAGGTCGGTATTCGCGATTTCTATCGGCTGCGGTTCGCGCGAATCGCGCCGCTGCTTCTGCTTTTGCTCGCGGTGCTCAGTGCGTTGCATTTCGCCGGGCTGCGGGATTTCATCGTGCAACGGAAGACGGGCGGACTCGGGCGCGCTTTGCTCGCGGCGCTCACATTCCACATCAACCTGCTCGAAGCGCGTCGCGGATACCTGCCCGCGAACTGGGATATACTCTGGTCGCTCTCGGTGGAAGAGACGTTCTATTTTTTCTTTCCGCTGATCTGCCGCGTGTTTCGTGGCGGCAAATGGCTGATCGGGCTTCTGCTGGCCTTCGTCGTGATGGGGCCGTTTGGCCGTACGGTGCTCGCGCAGAACGGTGTCTGGAAAGAGTACTCGTATCTGGGCGGAATGGATGCGATCGCGCTGGGTTGTCTCACCGCTCTTCTTGTCGCGCGAATTCGTTTCAGTCAATCGGCGCTGCGGATTTTCTGCGGGGCTGGTTCGGTGCTGGTGGTGTTCAGCATCTGCTTTTCGATTCAGGCGGATCAATGGGGGCTCGAACGCACGGGCCTGGAGATGAGTGTGATCGCCATCGGCGCATGCATGATCGTGATCGCCGCCGCGCAATCGCAATGGCGGAGTCCGAAACTCCTCAGGCCGCTGCTGATGGCCGGACAGCGCAGCTACGAAGTCTATCTGACGCACATGTTCGCCGTCTTTGCCTTTTTCGATTGGTTTGTCGCGCGCGGCAAACCGATGGCCGCGGTGCCTGCGTTGTTCGTGGTGGTGATCCTGGCGGCGGTTGCATTGGGCGAGGGCGTCGGACGATTCTATTCGGAACCGATGAACCAATATCTGCGGGCGCATTGTACACTCGGGAATTCTGACAGAGAACACGGAAACAGAGTCCGCGCCCGCGCATAACGCACCCTGGCTCTTCGGGGTAGTGGTGCTTCCGTACGGCTTCACGAGTTCGGTAACGGTTATTCTGATGCCGTATTTGCTCAGGAAGTACGGCATGCCGGTAGATCGGATTGCCGGTGTTGTGGGAGCGGCTATTTTTACCATGGCGTGGGCGTTTCTATGGTCGCCATTAGCCGATACGGGCCTGCGCAGGCGGTCGTGGGTGATCGTTTCCGCGATCTGCTCGGGAGTCGCTGCCGCTGCCGCGATTCTGGGCGTCCACGATTCTCCGGTTATACTCACGGCGTTACTGGTCCTGACGAATGCATTCTCAGGCCTGTTGAGTTCGGCGTGTGGCGCCTTGCTTACGGCGATGCCGGAATCGTTGCGTGGCCGTTCCGCGGGGTGGTATCAGGCCGGTAATACCGGTGGAGCTGCGATTGGCGGAGGGGCGGTGATCTGGCTGGCCGACCACGCGTCGCTTGCAGTAGTAGCGATGGCGACACTGGCGGCCATGGCTTTGCCTGCCCTGTTAGCGCTGTTGTTCATAGAACCCGCGCCTGTGCAGAGGGCGATTTTCCCGCAACTGAAAGGCATGGCTTACGATCTGCGCGAATTGCTGCGCTCCGGCCGCACCTGGCTCGGTCTGATATTTTTTCTGTCTCCCGTAGGCACGGCCGCGATCCAGAATCTGATTTCCGGCGTCGGCCAGGATTATCACGCATCCGGCAATGAAGTGGCGCTTGTGACGGGTCTTGCGAGCGGATTACTGGCCGTCTTCGGTTGTTATATCGGCGGCTTCGTGGCCGACAAGATGAATCGCATGGTGGCCTACGCGCTAGCGGGCGGGTTCGCGGCGATCTTCGGCGTCTGGCTCGCTCTTGGACCGGCGAACGCCTTCACTTACGCTGCGGGCTATTCCGGTTACTCCATAGCCGCCGGATTCGCTTACGCGGTCTACACGGCGCTGCTGCTCGATGTTGTCGGCAAGACGAAACATGCGGCGGCGTTCGCATATTCGACGCTCAATGCGTCGGGCAATGCGTCGATCGCCTATATGACCTGGGTGGATGGCCTCGGTTACAAGCACTGGGGCGCGCGCGGACTCATGGCTACCGATGCGGTTGCGAATGGCGGGTTCATGGTGGTGCTGCTCCTGGTAGCCGCGTTTGCCGGGCATCACTGGCATCACAAGCGCGAAGCGTCGTAACTACTTCCGGAGTTTCGTACCCCAAACAGCGCCGCGTTTGATCCACTCAGTGAGCACGCCGATTTCTTTCCGCGACAGCTTCGGACCCGGCGGCATCTGCAGTTCGCCTTCGTGACGAAGCGTGGCGATCAGCAGGCTTTGATCCGGCCTGCCGGGCACAAGCGCGGGTCCGTAGGTGCCGCCGGAGAGCAGGCTCTCGCCGTCGAGGAACGATATGTTCGCGTTCTTCAGTTCTTCGTTGTGACACGGCAGGCAGCGCTTTTCGAGGATCGGCGCGACGCGCTCATCGAAGAAACGAATATCCTTTTGTTGAGAAAACGCCGGGATCGCAATGAGCAGCAGACTGAGTACAGTGCGCACTACTGCTTCATGCCAACGCCGAACTGATTGCCGACGCGGACGACCTTGCCGTTCGAGATCACGACATCCAGCAGCTTCTCGCTCTGCACCTGGCGGCCGACTTCATCGGTGAGCGTGGCGACGACTTTCTTCGTAGCGACGTCGATCACTTCGCCGGTGGAGGAATAAGCGAAGCGGCCATCGAGACTCATGCTGATCCAGCCGACGCAATCGCGCATTTTGAGGTCGGTGACCTGCTTTGGCGGCATGACCGTGTTGTCGAAGATGTGGATGGCGCTGTTGTGGCAATCGGCCAGCCAGAGTTCCTTTTCGTCATGCGTGAGCGCGATGCCGTGAGCGGGGCAGCCGTGGCGTTTGACATCGCCCTTTTCGAAGCCTGTCACTTCCACGTGATAGAGCATCTTGCCGGTGTGCAGATCGCCGATTTCGAAGCCGAGGAGATTATTGACATTGACGTAAACCAGCGAGTCGGCGCCATTCACCGTGAAGGGGCGAATGACGTCGGCGAAGGGGCCGACAGTGCTGGTCACGGTATTCGTTTTGGTATCAGCGACGGAGAGGACGTTCGATTTCAGCCCGCCGAGATAGACGTGCTGGCCGTCGGCGGAATAGATGGTGTTGTGCGAACCGGATTTGGTTTCGATAGTGGCGACGACCGCACCAGTGGCGGCGTTGACGACGTGCCAGTCGGGGCCTTCGAGTTGCGGGACGTAGAGAGTTTTGCCGTCGGGCGAGATGGCCATGCGATCGCAGCCGCCTTCGTAGGTCTTATCCCAGATCGTTCTGCCCGTCACTGCGTCAACGGCAATCATGTGGTTGAGCGACGTGACGTAGATGCGGCCCGTTTGCGCGCTGGCGGCAATACCTTTGACGTTTTCGGGCTCTTTGCCTTCGGACGTCTTCCACGTCGGGATGCGCTTCACGAACTTGTAGCCGTGATCGATATCGAAGACCAGAATGCCGACGCCGCCGTATTCGACATAGTTGCGCGTGCCGGGGCTGGCGACATAGAGATAGTGCTGCTCCGCTGCGGCAGGCAGGCGGGGCGCGATAGATACGGAGAGCGCAATGGTGAGAAGGACGGCGGCGGAGATCGGAAGCTTCATAGTGGACCCGTGGGAAACATGGGTCATTATATGCAATGCGAGGCGTGAGCGATAGACTGGAGAGTCTTTATGGCAGACTTTATTGGAGCAATCGATCAGGGAACCACCAGCACGCGGTTTCTGGTTTTCGATCGCGCCGGGCACATCGTTGCCTCGGCGCAGAAAGAGCACGAGCAGATTTATCCGCGGGCCGGGTGGGTGGAACACGATCCGGATGAGATCTGGCTGCGTACGCGCGAGGTGATCGCCGCAGCGATGGAGCAGCGCGGCTTGCGGCCTGAGCATTTGGCTGCGATTGGCATTACCAATCAGCGCGAGACCACGGTGCTGTGGAATCGCAGGACGGGCAGGCCCGCGGGCAACGCCATCGTGTGGCAGGATACGCGCGTGGCGGACTACATTCCGGAACTCGCGCGCGAAGGTGGCGCCGATCGGTTTCGCGTGAAGACCGGGCTGCCGCTGGCGACCTATTTCAGTGCCTTGAAAATTCGCTGGCTGCTGGAACACGTCCCCGGCCTGCGCGAACAGGCGGAGGCGGGTGAGCTTGCGTTCGGCACCATCGATACGTTTCTGCTGTGGCGCCTGACTGGTGGTCTGCATCTGACGGATTCGACGAATGCGAGCCGCACACAGCTCATGGATCTGAAGACGCTCGATTGGGACGAAGACCTGCTGCGAGCGTTCGGCATCCCGCGCGCGATTCTGCCGGAGATCCGATCCAGCTGCGAGGTTTATGGCGAAGCGAAGCTGGATGCGGTGCGCGGCGTTCCCGTGGCGGGAATACTGGGCGATCAGCAGGCGGCGCTGGTGGGGCAAACCTGCTTCAATGCGGGCGAGGCGAAGAATACGTACGGAACGGGCTGTTTTCTGCTGATGAATACGGGTGGCGATATTGTGCAGTCGCAGCACGGCCTGCTCACCACCGTGGCGTTTCAGTTCGAAGGGCAGCCTGCGTCTTATGCGCTCGAAGGCAGCGTTGCGATCACAGGCGCGCTGGTGCAGTGGCTGCGGGATAACCTGGGGCTCATCGCGAAGAGTTCGGAAATTGAAGCGCTGGCGCAGCAAGTGGACGATAACGGCGGCGTTTATTTTGTACCGGCGTTTTCCGGGCTGTATGCGCCTTACTGGAAGCACAACGCGCGTGGCGTGATTGCGGGCCTGACGCGCTATTCCAACAAAAGCCATCTGGCGCGCGCAGTGCTGGAGGCCGCGGCTTTCCAGACGCGCGAAGTGGTGGAGGCGATGGAAAAAGATTCAGGCGTGCGGTTGAGTGTACTGCGCACCGATGGCGGCATGGTGGAAAATGAGCTGCTCATGCAGTTCCAGGCGGATATTCTGGGGCGCACAGTGGTCCGTCCGGCGGTGAAGGAAACGACGGCGCTGGGCGCGGCATACGCGGCGGGCCTGGCCACCGGCTTCTATGCGGATCTCGACGAGCTGCGCGCGCAATGGTCCGTGGATCAGGTGTGGGAACCGCGTATGGATACCGCGCGCCGCAAGAAGATGTTCGGGTTTTGGCAAAAGGCCGTTACGCGGTCGTTCGATTGGCTGGAGGAATAATGGCGCACGGCGTGTTCGGAGAGTTTATGGGAACGCTGGTGCTGATCCTCCTGGGCAATGGCGTTGTTGCCAACGTGCTGCTGAAAAAAACCAAGGGCGAAGCCGCGGGGTGGATGGTCATTACGACGGGCTGGGGGCTGGCGGTGATGGCCGGCGTGTTTACCGCGATGGCGTGTGGCAGCGAGGGACAACTAAATCCGGCGGTGACGCTGGGTGCCGCGATTGTCTCCGGCGACTTCAGCAACGTGGGCGGGTACATTGCCGCGCAATTAGCGGGCGCGTTCGTGGGAGCGTGTCTGGTCTGGCTGCACTATCTGCCGCACTGGCGCGAGACGCCGGAGCACGATTTGAAGTTTTCATGCTTCGCGACTTCGCCCGCGATCCGGAGTCCGCTGGCGAATTTTCTGAGCGAAGTGATCGGCACGTTTTTACTGGTGCTTGTGGCCGATGCGATATTTTCGAAAGCCGTGGCGGCGAATGGGCCTGTGGCGGGGCTGGGACCCTGGCTGGTGGGAAGCCTGGTGTGGGGGATCGGGCTCGGGCTGGGTGGAACAACCGGCTACGCGATTAACCCCGCGCGCGATCTGGGGCCCAGGATCGCGCACGCGATTTTGCCAATTCCGAATAAAGGCGGATCCGACTGGAATTACTCGGCCATTCCGCTCCTGGGGCCGTTGGTGGGCGGAACGCTGGCGGGATTATTTGCACGATTCGCGCATTTTTGAATCGGCCTGGTGTTTCGTTCCACAAAGCTACGAATGTCATCCTCGGCGCCGGCCGGCAGCGGCGAGGGAAGAATGATGTCGTACGCGTTCGTCGAGTCCCCGGGCAGGAGACGCAAGGTTAAGCGTTGGGCTGCGAGGGCATCGAAGGGCTCAGAGTCGAAAACAAAGAACTCCGCATTCCGCCCGGTAAGGGCATAGAGCGCGATCTCGCCGATTTTCCCGCAGTCGTCGAACATCGAAGACATGGTGGCAGCACCTCAGAAGCCGAGTTCGCGATCCCAGTGCAGATCGGTCGCCGCTTTATGGACATGTTCGAGCGCCTGATCGATGTGCTGGTAAGCCGCGTCGCGCCAGCCGCGGGCGCGGCCGTTTTCTTCTTCGCGGCCCAGATCGGCGCGCGCGGTGCGCAGCAGTTCCACCACCTTGCGGAAGCGTTCCCGGCGTTCGAGGCGCAGATCGATGCGCGGATGCTCGTCGAGATCCTTGTGGTCGAGGACGGCGGCGCGATCGATCTCGCCGATAGCGGCCTCTACTTCGTGATCGGCTTCCACCATATGACGCGTGACGTTAGGTTCCTCGCGAACGCGCAGCAGGAACTGAGCGGCGCGCAGATTGCTGCGGGCGCGCAGGTACGCGGGATGGTGGCCGGGCGTATCGGCGTTCAGGGCTGTCGGCGCAAGCGCCGCGGCCAGCCCGATCAGACTCAGCGCAAGTATTCGTAGTTTCATTTGTCCCCCCGGAATCATAAACGCAGAGCTATGTTAGCAAGTTGCGGTGAACGGGTGTAACTGAAAGGTTTTTAATGCTATAGCCAGCCGCTGCGGTATACGAACCACCAGCTGGCGGCGAAAATCGGAATGGTTGCCGCGAAGCCCCACCAGAAAGGCAGCACGATTTCCGCTCCCAGGCTGAGGACCGTGAACGTCAGCCAGAACATCTTGCGCTCCATGCGCCAAGTCTACATTGTCGCGGTTCAGGCGACGACGGCGGCCATCGCGATGGTCAGCAGGTTCCATCCGACGATGAGGGAATAGCCCATGTTGGCGAGGCGAAGCGCGGCGAACTTCCCCTGGTAATAGAAGTAGAAACCGATGAACGTTGCCAGCAACTTTGCGGCCACCAATCCCATCCATGGCGCGTGGGCAAACGGCAAAGCCCACGAAAGCAGCGGATTGCCTTCCTGAATCCCTTTGCTCAGAAACAGCAGAGTCGTCAGGACGTCGAGGCACTGCAGGACCACGAAGACGGGTAAGGCATTCGCTCTTGTCCACACGGCGCGCGTCACGCAACTATCATGTAGCGCCCGGCGTCCTTTGTATAGGCGTACAGTACCGGTACGCGGACGGCGCGAAGGCACACGATTGTTATCCTCACAGCAGCAGCGGATGCGGTTTATCGCGAAACTCGGTCTATCGGCTGGCGCGGTGGGTGCGGCCGCCGTGGTGCTGGCCGGGGGTCTGTTCGGATTTCAGTTGCCGCCCTTTCGGGAATATCCGGGTGTGGAGTATAGCCTGGGTGAGATCAAGCTTCCGCCCGACTATCGGGAGCAGACCGAATGGACGTTTGCCCGCCTGATGTATCCGCAGGCGCCGGGCGGAAGATACGGCCGTCGCGGCGGTCGTGGTGGCGGCGGAATTTGGACCGAGGGCAACTCCATCTGGACGCAGGACTATCCGCGCGCCGATCGTCATTTCTCCGAGGCCATGCGGCGTCTGACCCGCATTCAAAGCCGTTCCGTGGAACAGCCGATCAATCTGGACGATAACGCGGCATACGACTGGCCGTGGCTTTATGCCGTGCAGGCGGGACACTGGCAGTTGACAGATTCGCAGGCGAAAACGCTGCGGGAGTATCTGCTGCGCGGCGGTTTCTTCATGGCCGACGATTTCTGGGGCCCGGACGAATGGGAAGTTTTCATGGCGACCATGCGCAAGGTGCTGCCGGGGCGCGATCCCGTGGAACTCGGCAACGACGATCCGATTTTTCACTCGGTGTACGATCTGAGCGAACGGTATCAGGTGGCGAGCGAAGGCTCGGCGCAGCGCGGTGTGAGCTATAAGTGCAACAACTGCCCGGCGCGCTGGCTGGGGATTCGCGACGACAAGGGACGGCTCATGGTGGCGATCACGTATCAATCCGATATCGGCGATTCGTGGGAGTGGGCCGATGCGCCGTATTATCCGGAAATGTATTCGCGGCTGGGTATTCGCATCGGCGTCAACTATATCGTTTACGCGATGACGCACTGATTTACGTATGATGGGCGTATGAATCGCCCGTGTGCAGCTTTCCTGTGTTTCGCGTTGCCGCTGCTTGCCCAACAGGCGCGCAAGGCGCCCGCGGATATCAAGCCGGGCAGCATTACGTATGAAGACATCGCGTATCCGTATGCGGTGCACTACCTGCCGATCACGCTTTACGGGCAGGATGTGCGGATGGCGTACATGGACGTTGCACCCGCGGGTCAGCCGAACGGACGGACTGTGGTCCTGTTCCACGGCATGAATTTCGGAGGCTTCTATTTCGGTGGCCCGATTGAAGCGTTGCGGAATGCGGGGTTCCGGGTGGTGGTGCCGGATCAGATCGGCTTCGGGCGGTCTTCGAAGCCAATCATCCCCTACAACTTTCACGATATGGCGCTCAACACGCGAACTTTGCTGCAGTCGCTCGGCATTACGAAGGCTGCGATTGTGGGGCACTCGATGGGCGGAATGCTGGCGGCGCGATTCGCGGCATCGTATCCCGATATGACTGAGCGCGTGGTGCTGTACGACCCGATCGGGCTGACGGACACGCGCTGGGAACAGCCCTGGCACAGCGCGGAAGAGGCTTACAAAGTCACGATGGCGCGGACGCCCGATCAGGCGTGGCAGGCTGCTTATGCCAATATCGAGCGCTATTTTCCGGATGCGTGGAAGCCGGAATACGAGCAATACGTGCGTATCCTGTACGCGCCTACGCTCAGCAGCGATTGGCCGCGGCTCGCGATGGTGCAGGCAATCTACCGGCAGATCACGTATCTGGACCCGGTGGTCCACGATTGGGAGCACATCAAAGTGAAGGCGCTGGTGATGGGCGGCGAGAACGACGGGCAGAATTTCCCGGCGCTGGCGAAACACATTGCCGATACCATTCCAGACGCGCAACTGGTGCTGTTTCCCGGCCTGGGACACGTACCGCATATTCAGGCTCCGGATATTTTCGATCGCGCGTTGTTGAAATTCCTGACGAGTTAGGGCAGTTTCGGCATCGGCGCAAACCGCCCCCCCGGGGGAGGTTGCGGCTGTGTAAGTTACGCGTAAGTGGTCGTTACGCGAGGAATGGTATTTGCGGGCGCGCGCGTTAAGCGCTGAAGAATTCCTGCTCGGCGCGGAGCCAGTCCTGCTCAGGGTTGCCAGGCTGGAAGCCGCGGGCTTCCCAGTAGCCGTAGGCGATTTGGGAGATCTGCGCATGCGCGCTCAGCGTAACGGTTTCCGTTTCGATTTCGATAATGGCGACAGGCTCGGCGATAGCGACGGGCGCGGCGGCCGCTTTGCTGTGTTTTACGGTCTTGACACGCGGTGCGGCTGCCTTGGGCTTGACTGCACGGAGAGGGGTGGACGCTACGGTTTCTTTGGTGCTGATTTTCTTAGGCATAAAATGGGTGAAATCCTATTATAAACCTTGCATATTACATTTTCGCAAAGAAACGTTTTATTTGCCCGATAAGGCGTTTCCGATTCAGCCTGAAATGGCGCTATAGTGAGAACGCCTGCGTATTTTAATCGCTATCGCCGTTGTATTGTCGGCCACGATGGGGCCGCTTTACGCGCGTGCGCTGCAGGTGGATGTCACCGGAATTATACAGCCGGTGACGGTGGAGGTGATCTCTTCGGCGCTGGATCAGGCCGAGGCTCAACATGCGGAGGCGCTGGTGGTCCGGTTGAGTACGCCGGGCGGTTTGCTGGATTCGACGCGTGAAATTGTGGAGCGGGTGTTGCGCTCGAAAGTTCCGGTGGTGATGTGGGTGGGGCCGGGCGGGGCGCGCGCGGCTTCGGCCGGGTTTTTTCTGCTGGAAGCCGGCGACATTGCGGCGATGGCGCCTGGCACGAATACGGGCGCGTCGCATCCGGTATCGGGTTCGGGCGAAGATCTGGAATCCGAGATGAACCGGAAGGTGGAAAACGACACGGCGGCGCTGATACGAACGATTGCGGGGCATCGCGGGCGCAACGTGGATTCGGCGGAGAAAACGGTGCGCGCGAGCGTGTCGTATACGGATAAAGAGGCGCTGGATCAGCATCTGATCGACGTGATTGCGGAGGACCCGGCGGCGCTGCTGCGCGCGCTCGACGGGCGCGAGATTACGCGCTTCGATGGCACGAAACAGACGCTGCATTTCCGGGGCGCGCGGATCGAGGCGTTTGAGCCCACGCTGCGACAGCGCATTCTTTCCGCGATTGCCGATCCGAACATTGCGCTGCTGCTATTGGTGCTGGGCGCGCTGGGCGTTTATGCAGAGTTTTCATCGCCTGGCATGGTTTTGCCCGGCGTACTGGGGGCGATTTCGTTGCTGCTGGGACTGGCGGCGCTGGCGATGTTTCCGATCGCGTGGCTGGGGGCGGCGCTGATGATTCTGGGGCTGGCATTTTTCGTACTGGAAGCCAAGTTCGCTACGCACGGAGTGCTGACGCTGGGCGGCGCAGTGGCGTTGCTGCTGGGCGCGCTGCTGCTGATCGATACGAACGAGCCGGCATTGCGCATCCGATTCAGCATGGCGCTCGCGGTAACGATTCCGTTTGCGCTGATTACGAGTTTTCTGCTTTCGATTGCGGTGCGGGCGCGGCGCAATAAGGTGGTCACGGGGATGGGCGCGCTGACGGGAAGTTATGGCGTGACGGTGGGGGATTTGAATCCCGCCGGGACGGTGATGGTTCGTGGTGAATACTGGAATGCGGTGGCGACAAGCCGCGTTGCTCCGGCCGGGCGCGTGAGAGTGATTGCGGCGGAGGGGTTGACGCTGAAAGTGGAACCTGCGCCTGAACGAAAAGGAGAATAGCCTGTGCCGGTACTCGTAGTGATTCTGGTAGTGCTGATTTATCTGATGTCCTCGATCAAGATTCTGGCGGAATACGAGCGGGGCGTTATTTTCCGCCTGGGACGTTTGCTGCCAGAGGCGAAGGGGCCTGGCGTGGTGCTGGTGTTCGCTCCGCTGGACCGCATGGTGCGGGTTTCGCTACGCATCGATACGATTGAAGTGCCGCCGCAGGATGTGGTGACGCGCGATAACGTGACGGTGAAGGTGAACGCGGTGATTTATTTCCGCGTGGTGGAACCGAGGCTGGCGATCGTGGAGGTTTCGAATTTCCTGTATGCCACTTCGCAACTGGCGCAGACGACGCTGCGCAGCGTGCTGGGCGAGGTGGATCTCGACGGCTTGCTGGGCAAGCGCGAGGAAGTGAATATGCGGCTGCAGTCGATTCTGGATCTGCACACGTCGCCGTGGGGCGTGAAGGTGTCGATGGTGGAAGTGAAGCAGGTGGATCTCGCGGAGCAGATGATTCGCGCGCTGGGCAAGCAGGCGGAGGCGGAGAGGGAGCGGCGCGCGAAGATCATTCACGCCGAGGGCGAGTATTCGGCTTCGGAGAAGCTGGCGATGGCGGCGCAGGTGATTCAGCAGCAGCCCGCGGCTATTCAGCTACGCTATTTACAGACGCTGGTGGAGATTGGGGCGGAGAAGAATACGACCATTGTTTTTCCGCTGCCGGTGGATCTGCTGGTGTCGTTCAATAAACTGATGAATAGCATTAGCGACAAGAACGATAGCGGTAAGCATGATGGTGAAACGCCTAAGGTCTGAAAAATATGAACGACAACGATAACGACGGCGAACGCGAGCTGGTGCTGGGCAACAAACAGTTGCTCGGCATATTTTTCGTGGCGACTTTGCTGTGCGGCGTGTTTTTCGCCATGGGTTATGTGGTGGGGGGGAACTCGGCGAAATCGGCGCTGGCGGCCTCGGGCGATACGGCTGCGACTCCTGCGGGTGGCCAGCGCGACGAGCCGAGCGCGACGCCGACTGTTGCCGTTCAGCAGACCACTCCGCAGATTACACAACAGACAGCGGACACCGGCGCGAATCCGGTGAGCGGCGATGCGGGATCGCAGTTGCCTGGTCCCGAGCCGGTGCTGAAGGATAATCCGGCGGCGGCGGTTCCTGTGACCGTGCCGGCGGCGCCAGCATCGAAAGGAACACCCGCGCCTGCGCCCGCGACGGAAGCCGCTGTTTTCGTTTCGGTGCCGGAGAAGGGCGCGCGGTACTGGCAGGTCACGGCCACGCCGCGTCCGGCGGCGGATGCTTTGGTGCAGTCGATGCGTGACCGGCATTTACCTGCGATTCTGGCGGAGAGTTCGAATCCGAAGCTGTATGAAGTGCTGGTGGGACCGTATCGCTCCGATAAACCGCTGGCCGATGCGAAGACGAAGCTGATCGAGATCGGTGGTTTCGACGGTCTGATCCTCAAGAAATTTTGACGCCTCTGGTCCAGATCGATGCGCCGCGGCCGCGCCTGCCGGAGTGGGCGCGGCGCAGCGCCACGCATTTCGAATCGCTCAACACGCTGAAGACGAGCCTGCGGGCGAAGAATTTGCATACGGTTTGCGAATCGGCGCGATGCCCCAATATCCACGAATGCTTCCATCGCGGGGCGGCCACGTTCATGATTCTGGGCAACCGGTGCACGCGCGGTTGCGGATTCTGTTCGGTGCCGAAGGGGAATCCGCGGATTCACGATATGCGGCTCGATGGGGGTGAGCCGGCGAATGTGGCGCGCATGGCGGCTGAGATGAAACTGCGGTACGTGGTGATTACGAGCGTGAATCGCGACGACCTGGCGGATGGCGGCTCCACGCATTTTGCGGAGACCGTGCGCGAGGTGCGCGCGGCGTTGCCGGAGGCGCGGGTGGAAGTGTTGACGCCGGATTTCGAGGGTAATATGGAGGCGGTGGGGCGCGTGCTGGACGCGGCTCCGCACGTGTTCAATCACAACATGGAAACCGTGCCGAGGCTTTACCGGCGCGTGCGGCCGCAGGCGGATTACCGGCAGTCGCTGGAGGTTTTGCGCTTTGCGCGGAAGCACAGGCCGGAGGTGATGACGAAATCCGGATTCATGGCGGGGCTGGGCGAGACGCCGGATGAAGTGCGGCAGCTTTTGCACGATCTGCGGGAGCAGGATGTGGATGTGGCGACGATTGGCCAGTATCTGCAGCCGACGCGGCGCAACCTTGCGGTGGCGGAGTACGTGACGCCGGAGCGCTTCGACGAATACAGGGACATCGGGCTGGCGATGGGATTCCGGATGGTGTTCAGCGGGCCGCTGGTGCGGAGTTCTTACATGGCCGACCTGGTGAACGAGCAGGCAGAGCGCGCGTGACGGGAAGGTTGGTGAACACGCTTCTCGCGCTGAGTGCAGCGGGTCTGCTGATTCTGGTTTTCCCTCCTTTCGGATTTGCGTGGCTGGCGCCGATCGCGCTGACGCCTTTGCTGGTGGCGTGTGCGCGCGAGGATAGCTGGAAACGCCGTTTCGCGCTGGGCTATGGAGCTGGCGTTGTCTACTGGTTCGGAATCTGCCACTGGATCCAATGGACGCTTGAGCACCACGGAGGCATGGGCGGGTCGCTCGCGTGGGTATTGTTTGCGATGTTCTGTCTGGCGAAGGCGCTGCAAACCGGAGTGTTTGCGATTGCAGCCGGCGTGGTGATAAGGAAGTGGTACGCGGCGCCAGCCATCGCAGCGCTGTGGACGGCGCTCGAGTGGACACATCGCTATACCGGGTTTGAGTGGCTAAATCTGGGGAATGCGGCGAGCGATATGGCGATGCTGCCGCTGCGCCTCGCGCCGGTCACAGGCGTGTGGGGGATTTCGTTCTTGCTGGCTCTGGGCGGTGCGGTGATCGCATGCGCGGTGGTGGCGATGACGATGAATACAGGTCAACGCCCGGCGGTGTGGCTGTTCGCGGTGCCAGTGTTGCTGCTCTTTCCGAATTTGCCCGCGGAGCAACACGGCACTGCCACCGCGGTGGTGGTGCAGCCGAATATCGACGACGATTCGGTCTGGACGGACGATCTGCTGGCCAGCACAGAGCGGCAGATGCGTCTGTTTTCGCTGACAGCCGCGGGGCGAGAGGGTGCGGCTGCGGTGATCGTGTGGCCGGAGGTGCCTGCGCCGTTTTACGAAGCGGACCGGCCGTTTATGGAATTTGTCTCGTCGATCGCAAAGCAGGCGCGTGCGGCGGTGCTCACCGGTGTGGTGGCACGAACGGCGTCGGGCGAACCGCTGAACTCCGCGCTGCTGGTGGATGAAGAGGGCAAGCGCGTCAGCCGTTACGACAAGGTGAATCTGGTGCCGTTCGGCGAATTTGTGCCGTGGCCATTCGGGCTGGTGACGCAGAAGGTTTCGACGGAAGCGGGAGATTTCGCGGCTGGTAGTCAGGTGGTTGTTTCCGATTTGGGCGGGCATAAAATCGGCACGTTCATTTGCTATGAATCGGCTTTTCCGAGCTATATTCGACAGTTCGCGGCGGCGGGCGCGCAGGTGTTTTTCAATATTTCGAACGATAGCTGGTTTGGCAGGACGGCGGCGCGGTATCAGCATCTGCTGCTGGTGCGGATGCGCGCGGCGGAGAACGACCGGTGGATTGTGCGGTCCACGAACGATGGAATTTCGGGGGTGATCGATCCGGCGGGACGTGTGGGGCTCACGTTACCCGAGTATCAGGAAGCGGCGGCGCGCGTGCAGTACAACTACATCGCGGATGAGACCTTTTATACGCGGCATGGCGACTGGTTTGTTTTGGCGTGCTGGGTGATTTCGATTGCGGCTGTGGCCGCGTCCTCCCTGCCCCACAAATCTACAGTGGCACGTCAACCTGCGCGAGAATCTCTTCGATGATGCGTTCGCTGGCGGCGGCGCCGTAGGCTCCGCGGCGGTTGGACATCGGCGAACGCGAGGCCGCGAGAACGCGGTGGGCCAGCACTTGGGGCGCCAGTACCTTCACATCGTCCGGCAACGCGTAGTTGCGGCCGCAGATCACGGCATGGGCCTGTGCGGCGCGATAGAGCGCCTGCGAACCGCGCGGACTCACACCGAGCAGCAGGTTTTCGTTGTTGCGCGTGTGCTCAATGATGGCCAGCATGTAGTCGACGATGGCGGAATCGACGGTGATGTGCGTGACGGCATCCTGCAGGCTCGCGAGGTCGCCGCGGCTGAGCACGCAGGGAGTGGTTTCGCCGTGATGACTGCCTGGCTGGCGGATAATCTGGCGCTCACTTTCGGCATCGGGATAGCCGATGCGGAGGCGCATCAGGAAGCGATCGAGCTGCGATTCGGGCAGAGGATAAGCGCCGTGGTGTTCGGCGGGATTCTGCGTGGCGATCACCATGAAGGGTTCGGGCAAAGGCAGAGTGCGGCCTTCGACGGTGACCTGCTGCTCATTCATGGCTTCGAGCAGCGCCGACTGGGTCTTCGGAGTGGTTCGATTGATTTCGTCCGCGAGCAGGAAGTTCGCGAAGACGGGGCCGGGCTTGAATTCGAATTCTTCGTTGCGGGCATTCCAGACGGTGACGCCCAGCACGTCGGAGGGCAGCATGTCGCTGGTGAACTGGAGGCGGTGGAAGCTGCCATCGACGGCGCGAGCGAGCGATTGCGCGAGGGTGGTCTTGCCTACGCCAGGCACGTCTTCAATCAGCAGATGGCCGCGGGCGAGCAGACACACCAAGGCCATGCGGACAACCTCCGCCTTCCCGCGCAGGCTGGCCTCGATCGCGGTTTCCAGATGCCGAAGTGTGGCCGGCGAGACGCCCGGGGCGGTCTCGGCCGGTAGCGTGGACATGAAACTTCAGAATACACCGCAAAGGGCAGGGCGCGGGGACGGACGGTCAGAAATATCAGACATCCAGTCCGGCGGCGCGCATGAGGTCGAGCGCGTTGCTACGGGTGACGACGCCGGCGCGCATGCGGTAGTCGAAAACGAGACGGCCGTTTTCGAGGCGATCCTCAAAATGGACGTTGGCGGCGGCGGGCGCCAGTTGATCGGCGACAGCGGCGAGCGAAAGATCGTGGGTGGTGGCGATGCCAATGGCGCCTCGCGCGAGCAGGGCGCGCACGATGCCTTCGGCGCCGATGGCGCGGTCATGCGAGTTGGTGCCGTGCAGCAGTTCATCCAGCAAAAAGAGAGCGGGCGGCGACAGTTCGAGGATCTGCTTGAGGCGCAGAATTTCCGCCATGAAGCGGGACTGGCCTTCTTCGAGCGAATCGGTGGTGCGGATGGATGCGCCGACCGAAAGACGGGAGAGCGTGAGGCGGCGGGCGCGCACGGGTCCGCCGGCGAGTGCGAGGATTGCGTTGACACCGACGGCGCGCAGCAGGGTGCTCTTGCCCGACATGTTCGAGCCGCTCACCACCAGCAACTGCAAAGGCGCGGCGAGCCGGACGCTGTTCGGGATGGAACGTTGTTCGGGCAGCAGCGGGTGGCCGATACTATCGGCATCGAACAGGGGCGCACCAGCGACGAACTCCGGGAACACATCGGCGGGATGTTCGTAAGCGTAGTTGGCGAGAGAGGAGAGAGCTTCGATCTCCGCAAGAGCATCGAGCCAAGCCGGGACAAGTGCGGCGTTCGCGGCGCGCCAGGCTTCGACGGCCATAGAGATCTGCGTGGTCCAGAGCAGCGGCGGGCCGATGATGCGGACGAGGAAGTTGTCGCGCGAATCGAGAAGTTCCATGAGGCGGCGCAGGCGGCCGATGCGGGCGGAAGCGGATTGTCCGCTGGTGGTGCCGATGGCGGCGGTGAGCGCCTGGAGCCTGGGTGAGCTGAATGTCTGGCTTTCGAGCAGCGCCAGGATGCTGGAGAGCAGGTCCAGATCGTGCGCGGGTTCGCCGATGTTGCCGGCGATTTCGAGCACTCGTTTGCGCACGCTGAGAGCGAGCACGCCGACGATGGCGCCGGCGCCCACTACGACGCGGGTAGCCTCAATCCCGACGAACGATGTGGCGAACCACCAGAGCAGCGCCGCCGCCATAAGCACAGACCAGACAAACGCGCAGCGGCGAAAGGCCGGAGAGAATGCGTCTACTGGCGCGATGGCCCAGGCGGTGAGATGTTCGGGGTTGACGCCGACGCGATAGTCGGTGCCGAGCACGGCGAGTTGCTCGCGCAGATCTAACAGAGGCCTGAGTTCATTGATGGCCGCGTGGCGCTGGCGGAGTTCGGCGGGCTCGCCTGCGGTGCGCAGCCAGTCGGCGATTCTGGTTTCGCCACCTCGGGTGCGGGCGGTGGAGAGAAGTTCGAAGAGGCTGCCGCGGCCGAAGATATCGAGATCGAGCGTGTAGGGATGGTGCGGATCGAGGAAACGTTCGCCTGTTTCGCCGCCGCCGTGCCAGCGGTGCGCGATGCGGGCGAGGCCGCGTTCGTAGAAGGCGATGGCGCGGCGGGAGCATTCCATGTCGCGCTCGATGCGGGATTGCCACCAGACTAATGCGATGAAGATGGCGACGGGAATGGCGATGGGCCAGAGGGGCAGCACGCTTTTGAAGGCGAACCAGGCTGCGGCGGCGAGGAGAACGAAGACGGCGAGGCGGAAGAGGCCGAAGCGATGGCGTTGCGTATCGAGGCTGGATAAGC
>Ga0302320_10002180_pt1 | contig 46622 bp, 43 predicted proteins | sample Bog_T0_3_FD_202130 | JGI IMG/M metagenome (GOLD analysis project Ga0302320, IMG submission 202130) | Peat permafrost microbial communities from Stordalen Mire near Abisko, Sweden - Bog_T0_3 | ecosystem: Environmental > Terrestrial > Soil > Wetlands > Peat | place: Sweden: Abisko, Stordalen Mire...
GGTTGCGGCGGAAGGCGAGGTATCCGATGGAGCCGGCCAGCGAGATGGCGAAGAAGAGGAAGGCGACCATCGCCGAGGGCACGTGGTAGTAGAAGATGCGCTGCACCTCATGCATCGTCTGCTCGTCGGGAGCGACGTAAATAGCCTGGTAGAAGCCCCAGACCATGAGGACGACGGTGAGGGCGACGTAGAGGCCGATGGCAAGCTTCTTCATGGGCAATCCTGATGGAACAATTTCAGTGTATTACTTTATGAAGCCCTACTACGGTGACCGCGTGATTATGTAATCACATGAATGTAGCGCCGGTCTCCTGACCGGCTGTCGTGCGGGCGTCCTCGCCCGCGCTTGTCCATGATTCATTACCAAATCATGTGGTCACAACACTATTCGTAGGCCAGCGCGTCGATGGGGTCCTTGCGGGCGGCCATCCAGGCCGGATAGAGCGCGCCCAGGAGAGCTCCCACAAATGCGACCGCCGAGGCCCTGGCAATCCACATGCCTGTAATCTCAAAATGCTGCATGGGAAAGACGTGGAACATGAGAAGCTTCACGCCGAAGGCGCCGGCAATTCCCAGGATGACACCCGCCGCCGCCATGGCGGCTGTCTCGCGCAGCACGACGTCCACAATCGTCCACTTCGATGCGCCCATCGATTTGAGAATGCCGATCTCGCGCGTCCGCTCCATCACCGCTGTGTACATGGACTGGAAGATAGCCAGGAAGCCGACCACCACGGCGATGAACGTGACCACGTCGAGGGCGATATTGAAGCCCGGAATTTTATCGGGCGTCATCTCTTCCAGCCACGCGTCGACGGTCTCAACGGGATAATTCTCCAGTCCGGGCGTGGCATGAATCTCCTGGATGACGGCGTTCTCGTTGGCCGGATCGTCGCATTTGATGTAAAAGAGGGATGCCTTGCCCTCGGCGTCTGTCAGGGAGCCCATCGTATCGAGGGAGATCAGCTTGCGCCCGCCCTTGCCATGCTCCACGATGCCTGAGATGCGGAAGGGGTGATCCATGATTTTGACGGTATCTCCCACGTGATAGCCCTTGTCGGAGCCGGCAAATACATCGTCCACGATCACGTCGTCGGAGCCCTGAAAGGGAGTGCCTGCGAGAAAGACGAAAGGCTTGAGAGCATTGAAACTCGGATAGTCAATGCCGTAAAGAATCTCGATCTTTCCGGAGGCGGAGAACTTTTGAATGACCGGCGAAACTACGGCGACGTGAGGCAGTTTGCGGATTGCCTCGGCAAATTTCGCCGGCATGGGCGCTCCGTTCATGGCCGTAAACGTGCTTCCATTGGAGGGGCGCATCATCAGGTCGGCGCCGATGCCGTTGGTGCGCTGCTTGCTGTCGTTCAACATGCCCATGAAGATGCCGGCGATGGAAAGAATCATGATGACTTCAACGGCCACCGCCAGCACGCTGATGATGGAGCGGACAGGGCGGTGCAGCAGATTGGCAAAGATGAGCTTATTCATTTTTCGAGCATGGCTCCGGAGCCCTGAGGGGTCGCGAAGCCGCGGCGAACCCTCGCTTTCAGGGTAACAGCCCTGGGGCTGGCGTCTTCACGCTCCCGTAGGGAGCAGTTGAGAATAGCCCAGGACAAGCGTAGCGCAGTCCTGGGAACGCTGTTCGGAGGAAATCAACCGCCCTGGAAGGGCGGTGCGATCCCAGCCAGGCGCCCCGCCCTGGAGCAAGAGGAGGCTCTCCCTTCGCGCTGATTCGGTCCGGAAACCCGCAGCTTCGTGAAAAGAAAGGAAAAAGGTCAACAATTTCTTTGACTACAGCTCGAAACCGGGTTTATTGTGATTGTGGAAATCCCCTCGGTTTCTTGTGGAAATCCCTTTTGGGGCACTCGAACCGTTTTCTGGTTGGCGATGAGCAGTTTTGGAGAAGACCTGCGCATGGAGCGGCTGAACCGCGGCATCGCGCTCAAAGACATCACGGCGGTAACCAAAATCAACTGCGAGTACCTTGAGGCGCTGGAGCAGGAGCGGTTTCGCGCCCTTCCCGGTGGCATTCTGAGCAAGGGAATCGTCCGCGGCTACGCGGGCGCCGTCGGCCTCGATGAGCACACCTGGATGGAACGCTATCTCAAGGCCTGTTCCGCCAGCGGAGATGTGGTCGAGGAGGACCGGAGCTGGACGGAGTTTGCCTCGAACGTGGGCAAGGCCCGCATCCAGCACAGCGACGCGCGGAAAGATCGCCTGCGCCGCATCGGAATGATTCTTCTTCTGCTCGCGGCGATCGCGGGCGCTTGCCTGGCAGTGCGCTACCTGGGCCTGCGGGCTGGCTGGTGGCCCACCCTGCTGCCGCTGGCAAAGGCCTCGGCCTCGATTGCCGTACTTTTCCGCCGCCAGCACTGATGTGATCAAGGCGGCGGATACTCCATCCTTTTTTGATTTTACATGCAGTTACAGAAACGGATTGAACCTCCTGGCTTCGATCTGCGTATCTGCCTGCAAGGAGTTTGTTCCCATGAAGGGGATCCTTGCACTACCGGTAATTTGTCTAATCGTTTCCAGTTGCAGGGCGCAAACGGCAGCCAGCACTCCAGCACAAACTCTTCAATGGCAAGCGTCGCAAGCCCAATCGCTCTACGAAAAGCACTCCTATGTGGAGGCCGCGGCGGTTCTGGAGAAGCTGGCTGCCGATCCGCAGATCACAGCGCTGCCTGATTGGGCGAATGATCTCTATAACCTGGCTTGTGATCAGGCACTGGAAGGCAAACCGGCACAAGCGCTTGCCTCGCTCAAAGAGGCCTTTGATAAGGGCGTTGTGGTTTCCTTGGATCATCTGCGAACGGATACCGATCTGGATTCTCTGCACGGCGATCCACAATTTAAGGATCTGCTTGCCCAGTTGACCAAGACGGATGCCTTGTGGAGGGACGATCCGGAGCTGGCCACGCCCTATAAGCCGGTGCTGAGTGAAGAGGAAAAGGTCGCCGGTCTGTCGAAGTTCTGGGCCGAATCGCGCTTCAACTTTCCCTTCTTTTCACGCTTGCCGGAGTTGGATTGGGACCAGAAATACATGGAGTATCTGCCGCAGGTTCGAGGGGCGCGGACCACGGCTGATTATTACCGTGTGATGATGCGCTTTGCCGCCGAGTTGCGCGACGGCCACACGGAAATCTGGCCTCCAGCAGAGCTATCGGAGACGCTCCATGCCGCGCCGCCCTTCAGCACACGGCTGATCGAGGATAAGGTTCTGGTCACGGAGGTCTACGATCCAGCATTGGATGCGCTGGGAATCAGAGTGGGCACGGAGATCGTCTCCGTCGATGGCCAACCTGTGCGTGAGTATGCATCGAGCGCTGTTGCTCCTTATGCCTCCGGCTCAACGCTGCAGGATCGCGAGAACCGAACCTACAACTATATGCTCCTGCAAGGGGCTAAAGACGCGCCCCTGCGGCTCACCATCAGGAATGCAAGCGGAGAAACAAAATCAGTGACAGCGCATCGCTTTTGCGATCCCGTTTCGAAATGCACTTGGCCCCAGAAAAGCTATGCGCAATTCAAGATGTTGCCGGGAAACATTGCTTATCTCCGCATCAACGAGTTTGAAGACGATCTTGGGGCCAGGACAATGCGCGATCACTTCGCCGCCATTGTCCAAGCCAGGGGTTTCATCCTCGATGTGAGGACGAATACTGGTGGCGATCAAATGAACGCCATCGATCTATTGAAAATGTTGACAGACAAACCATTTCATAATGTCAATTACCGAACCTTGGACTACAAACCGAGCGTTCGCGCCACTGGCGGCCGTCCCGAATGGCGGACGGAAGCGCTTGGAGATGAGAGTCCCGATCCGACACACTATGATCCCAATCCGGTAATCGTTCTGACAGGCCCGGGAACATTCTCGGCTGCGGAGAACTTTGTCGTCGTCTTCAATGCCATGCACCGCGGCACGCTCGTAGGTGAAACAACCCCCGGAAGCACGGGAGATTCATTGATCTTCAAAATTCCAGGCGGCGGCGCTGCGCGGATCATGACGGAGGATATCGAGTATCCCGAAACGCCTGTCTTCGAAGGCGTCGGCATTGCTCCTCAGGTGAAGGTTGCGCCATCTGTGTCGGATATTCGGCAAGGCCGAGACGCGGCTCTGGAGCGGGCCCTCGAAATGCTGAAGTAGTGCAAACGGGAGAACTGGCATTTGGCTTCTGCATACGGCTCAGAGCCCATTGCTCGCCTTTGAACGCTGCTGGGGCCCCATTCGCTGCAAGCGATTGCCCGCCGCCCCTCGCGGCAATTATCATAAGAGGATGCATCCCAAGGCGCAAGCCCGACGGTGCTGGCGTGTCTTCTAGCGAGAGTGGGTCCGATGCGGGAGAGAATTTCTTGCTCCCGCGCCGGTGATCCAGCATGAACCGGTCCTCGCGGCAGACTGCCCAAATTGAATTCCCTGCAATGGGAGGAGAGTTTTAGTGAGCGACCGTTTCTTGTTTACCTCTGAATCCGTGACCGAAGGCCATCCCGATAAAATTGCCGATCAGGTCTCCGACGCCATTCTCGACGCCTGCCTGGAGCAGGATCCCTACAGCCGCGTCGCCGCCGAGACGCTGACCTGCACCGGCCTGGTGGTCATCGCCGGCGAAATCACCACCAAGGCCTACGTCGATTTCCAAAGCCTGGTGCGGGGCGTGGTTGCCTCCATCGGCTATGACAACGCGGCCTATGGCTTCGACTCCAACACCTGCGCGGTCATTTCGACCATCAACAAGCAGTCGGGCGACATTGCCCAGGGCGTGGACACCGGCGGCGCCGGCGACCAGGGCATGATGTTCGGCTACGCTTCCAACGAGACCCCCGAACTGATGCCGGCGCCCATCTCGCTGGCCCACAAGCTCTGCCGGCAGCTTACGGCCGTGCGCAAGAGCGGCAAGCTGCCCTATCTGCGACCCGACGGCAAGAGCCAGGTCACCGTCGAGTACGACGAAAACGGCAAACCCGCGCGCATCGACGCCGTGGTCATCAGCACACAGCACGCCGAGAGCGTCGGCAATGAGGAGCTGCACGCCGATATCCTCAAGTACGTCATCCAGGCTGTGCTGCCCGCCGAGTGGCTCGACGAGCACACCAAGTATCACATCAACCCGACCGGCCGCTTCGTCATCGGCGGACCCATGGGCGACACCGGCCTCACCGGCCGCAAGATCATCGTGGACACCTACGGCGGCATGGGCCGTCACGGCGGCGGCGCTTTTTCAGGGAAAGACCCGACGAAGGTGGATCGCAGCGCGGCCTACATGGCCCGTTATATCGCCAAGAACATCGTGGCCGCCGGTCTTGCCGAGCGCGCGGAAGTCCAGTTGGCCTACGCCATCGGCGTGGCCGACCCGGTGAGTGTGCGCGTTGAAACCTTTGGCACGGGCAAGGTCGGCGAGGCCAAACTCACCGAACTGGTGCGCAAGAACTTCTCTCTCACCCCCAAGAAGATTATTGAGAGCCTGAACCTGCGCCGGCCCATCTACCAGAAGACCGCTGCATACGGCCACTTTGGCCGCACCGAGCCGGAGTTCACCTGGGAGGCCACCGACAAGGCCGCCGCCCTGGCCGAGCAGGCGGGGTTGAAGGCGGCGGCGAAGTAAACGAAATTCACTTGAATTCAAATGGGGGACAATTGCTTAGGTAACTGTCCCTCATTTGTTTTCTTGCATTTCGAACACATCTGGTGCAAAATCCTTGTCATCATGCCTAATGATCTCTCCTCTGCAGTAAACGAATACCTCGACAGCAAGAACGCGGATGGTTTTCTCTATAGCGGCCCCATCAACCGGGACAATGCTGATCGGTTGGTAAAGCTGATCGATAGCCGACCTGAACGGCGCAAGGACGCTTGCCTATTCATCACCACCTTCGGCGGGGATCCGAATGCGGCCTACCGGATTGGGCGTTCGCTGAAAGCAAACTACAAGGATGGAAGGATTCTTGCCATCCTCGGCGGATATTGCAAAAGTGCCGGAACACTCCTTGCTCTTTGCGCTGATGAACTCGCGTTTGGCTGCCTTGGTGAGTTGGGACCGCTCGACACGCAGATTGACAAACCCAATGAAATCTATGGTTCTGAATCTGGGCTTGATCTTTATCAGGCTCTCAGCCAGATCACGGAATCTTCATTTGAGTCGTTCGAGCAGCAAATGATGAGCATAATTCGTCATTATGCTGGTACCATCACAACCAAGGTTGCAGCGGAAATCGCCTCTTCGCTTACGGTAGGTATTTTCAGTCCGATTACAGCTCAGGTTGATCCACTGCGACTTGGCGTTGTGAGGAGAGCCATTCAGATCGGGTTGGCATACGGCAATAGGCTGAAAAGCAGCAATGTTAAGACCGGGACCGTCGAAAAATTGGTGCATGATTATCCGGCTCATGGGTTTGTAATCGATCAGACGGAAGCGACAGATCTCTTTCAGAATGTTCGAGGTTTCGACGGTGGAGAAGCCAAAATATTTGGCTTTATCGAGTTTATTCTTCGTCTTCCTGCCCGAGATGGGAATGAATACGTCTCGGACTTAAGAACGGATTTTCCTGGCCAAACAGCCGCCCCCGAGGGCCCGGGCATAACCGCCGATCAGAGTAGTATAGGAGTTGAGTATGCGGAGACTGACCTTGAACAACCTGGCAATACAGCGGAGCACAGCGCAGTCGGAGCAGCGGGAGCGGCAGGACAACCCTAAGACTCTTGCGCAACGTCTAAGGGAAGCTCGTGATCAGGAAGCTGCCGAAGAGCGGGCTCGCCGAGAATCTGTCGTGAGGCGACTTGAGCGCGTACGGTAGCCAAATCGTTCGTTTTGTTCAGGAAAGGGACTTCTCACGATGAGGAGTCCCTTTTATTTTCACCACACATACGTCTATCGACTAGAATGCTTTCGTACCGTTCCCAGCCTTTTCATTGTGGAGATTCCAATGCGCCTTCTCGCACTAGCCGCCTTTGCAATGGGCGTGGCCGCCATGGCTGCCGCGCAAACTTCAGCGAACTGGAGCTACCAGGGCAAGACCGGCGCCCTCGACTGGGGCAAGCTGGACCCGGCCTACCGGGTCTGCGCGCAGGGCCATGAGCAGTCGCCCATCGACATTCGCGGCGCACGCCTGAACAAGGCGCTCCAGCCCATCGAGTTCCATTACATCGCCGGGCCGGTGACGCTGGGGAACGACGGCAACACCATCGTGGCGCATGTTGACCCCGGCAGCTACATCGTGGCCGGCGGCGTGCGCTATGAGCTGATCGAATACAGCTTTCACCACCCCAGCGAGTCGACGGTGAAGGGCAAGCTGAGCGACATGGAGATTCACCTGCTGCACAGGAGCGCCGACGGCAAGCTGGCTGTGGTGGCCATTCGCCTGGTTGAAGACATCGGCAATCCCAACGCCACTCTGGCCACCCTCTGGGCGCATCTGCCGAGGACCGCCGGCGCGACCCAAAAGGTCACCGAGATGGTGAACGCCGGCGGCCTCTTGCCTGCCGACCGCGGCTACTGGACCTATATGGGTTCGCTGAGCACCCCGCCCTGCACCGAAGGCGTGCGCTGGTTTGTCTTCGAGCAGGAACTGGGCCTGAGCCGCGACCAGTTGCGCGCCTTTGAGGCGATCTTCCGGATCAATACCCGCGGCTTGCAGGACCCGCACGGGCGGCGCATCGAGGCCAACGAGTAGGCGCCTGCGGCGCAACCGAAGATCCATCGGGCAGATTGGCATCTGATACCCACCCCCGGTATACTATGCACCTATGCATCTCCACGCGGCGTCCTCGGCTTCCGGCGCAAACCGAACTCAATCCGTGCTGCGCTTCTCGCTCGTGGCCACGCTGGCCTACGTGGTGGTCACGTTTGTGGCCGGGTTGCGCGCCCATTCGCTGGCCCTGCTCTCCGAATCCGGGCACAACGCCTCCGACTTTCTGGCCCTGCTTCTGAGCTTTGCCGCCTTCTACTTTCAATCCCGCCCCGCCGACCACTCGAAGACCTTCGGCTACCAGCGGGCCGGGGTGCTGGCCGCCTTCCTGAACGCAGTCACGCTCATCGTCATCTCCCTCTGGATCGGCATCGAGGCTCTTCACCGGCTCTCCGCGCCCGTCGCCGTGCAGCCCAGGCTCATGATCTATGTGGCCGCGGCCGGCGTGGTGATGAATGGCGTGATCGCAGCCCTGCTGTGGCGCGTGGCCCACGACGTGAACCTGCGCTCGGCCTTCCTGCACATGGCCGGCGATACGCTCTCGACGGCCGCGGTCATCGTCGGCGGCGCGGGGATTCTGCTCACCGGCAAAAACTGGATCGACCCCGTTCTCTCGCTCGTCATTGCCGCGCTCATCCTCTGGTCCAGCCTGGGCATCGTGCGGGAGACCTTGAACATTCTGCTGGAGGGCACGCCGCGCGGCGTCTCGCCGGCTGAGATTCGATCAGCCATGGAGGCCGTCGAGGGCGTTCTCAATGTTCACGATCTGCACGTCTGGTGCCTCGGCTCGAACTCCAGCGCCCTGGCCTGTCATGTGACCATCGCCGACATTCTCCCGTCAGAGAGCGCCGTCATACTGGCGAGGCTCAATCACCTGCTCAAGGAGCGCTTCCACATCGGCCACGCCACCATCCAGTTTGAGCATTTGAATTGCGACGAACTGGAAGGCTGCGTGGTCCGCATGGAAGAGATGGCCGGCAGCCAGGGCCACCATCACGGCCACGCGCGCTAGCATTGCAATGAGCCTGTCGCAGCTCTTCCAGGAGGTCCCAGCTTTGGTTCGCCCTCGCATTGTTCTCGCCGCCCTTTGCCTTGGCCTGCTTTCGGTCGCGCCCATCTGGCCCGCGCCGCGGCCCGCCCAGCCCGCCGCGCAAGCCTCAGCCGCAGCGCCCACAGTTGCCCAACTTCAGGCTCTCTCAGGCGAGTACACCGACCCGAATGAGCCCGACACGCCGCTGAGTTTCTACGTGAACGACGGCAAGCTCATCGTTGAGTCCGAGCGCAACATTCCCACGGAGCTCAAGGCTATCTCCGATACCGAGTTCAATTGGCTCCAGGCGAAGTTCACCGTGCGCTTCACGCTCGATGCCGCGGGCAAGGGCAACAACGTGGTCTTTTCCGACACACCCAACAACCCACACCGCCGCACCGGCCCGCCCGTCCATCACATCTTTCACGACTACCAGCGAAGCGAAGTGATGATTCCCATGCGCGACGGCGTCAAGCTCCACGCCGTCATCCTCAAGCCCGCCGACATTGCCGCGCCGCTGCCCTTTCTCATCGAGCGCACCCCCTATGGCGTCTCGCAGATCGATCGCGCCGTCAAATGCGCCAGCCGCCCCGAACTGGCTCGCTCCGGCTACATCTTTGTCGATGAGGACATTCGCGGCCGCTACAAGAGCAAAGGCAAATTCGTGATGATGCGCCCGCTCGCGGACCACAGCGATCCCGGGGCCCCCAAGACCAATATCGACGAGAGCACCGACACGTTCGACACCGTCGCGTGGCTGCTCAAGAACGTTGCCGGCAACAACGGCCGCGCCGGCTTCATCGGCACCAGCTATGACGGTTTTCTGGCGATGATGGCCGGCATCGATCCGCACCCCGCCGTGAAGGCCATCTCGCCGCAGGCGCCGATGATCGACGTCTGGCTGGGCGACGATTTCTTCCACAATGGGGCCTTCCGCCAGAGCTACGGCTACGATTATGTCCGCGAGATGGAGAGCAGCAAGGAAGATACCGAAGTCAGCTACGGCAAGGACCAGGACGGCAAGCCGCGCGACGGCTTCGATTATTTTCTTGAGCGAGGCAGCTTTGCCGGGGACGTAAAGGAATCCGGCGCAAAGAAGCTGCCCACCTGGAAGCTCTTCCTCCACGACCCTGCCTACGACCGCGCCTGGTCTTCCCGTGGCGTGGAGTACAACCTGAACGCCGTTACCGTGCCGACACTCACGGTGGGCGGCTACTACGACCAGGAAGACATGTGGGGGCCGCAGGAGGAGTATGCGAAGCTCGAGCCGCATGACGCGAACCACCAGAACTTCCTCGTCCTCGGCCCCTGGCGGCACGGCTCCTGGTACTCATCCGCGCGCCACCTGGGCAACCTCAACTACACCGAGCCGATTGGCAAGGAGTTTCGCGCGCAGATCGAGGCGAAGTTCTTTGCGCATTACTTGAAGGACGAGACCGGCGTGAATTCATCGGGCTTCGATCTCGAGGACACGGCCAGCTTCGAGACTGGTTCGAATACCTGGATGCGCTACGCCCACTTTCCGCCCAAAGAGTCCAGGCCGACTAGCCTGCATCTTGAGGGCGCGGGCCTGCTCGACTGGACTGGCTCGCCCGGCTCGACGGCCCAGGCAACCACCAGCTACCTGAGCGACCCCGCCGATCCGGTTCCCTATCGCCATCGGCCCATTCAGCCGACCTATAGCGACGGCTCGCAGTGGTACAACTGGCTGACTGAAGACCAGCGCTTCGTCACCTCCCGCAAGGATGTGGCCATGTGGAAGCTGCCGGTGCTCAAGCAGGATCTGGTAGTGACCGGCGAGGTGATCGCCGACATCTATGCCTCGACCAGCGGGACTGATAACGACCTTGTCGTCAAGCTGATCGACGAGTACCCTGCCGACGATTCCGATCCAACCATGCGCGGCTACCAGTTGCTGACCAATGCTGAGATCTTTCGCGGCCGGTATCTCGACAGCTTTGAGAAGGCTGCGCCGCTGAAGGCGGGTGCGGTTCGCGAGTACAGGTTTTCGCTGCACGACGTGGACCACGTCTTCAAGGCCGGCCACAGGGTCGTGGTCGAGATTCAGAGCACATGGTTTCCACTCTACGACCGCAACCCGCAGCGCTTCGTCCCCAACATCATGACCGCCAAGCCAGGCGACTACGAGCCGGCGACGATCACCATCTACTCCGGCGCTGGGCACGACTCGACGTTACTGGTGCCGGTGGTGAGTCCTTGCGAAGCCGCCCAGTGCTTCTGACCAAGCAAGAAGAAGCTTGACACAGGTTATGTGTGCACGTATACTGTGTTTATGAATATCACCCTCTCCATCGACGAGCAACTTGCCGAACGCGCTCGGGAGAAACTCCGCGCTGTGGGCAAAAGCATAAATCAGGAGATTCGAGACCACTTGCGGCACGTGGCTGGCGACGACGATGTGGAGCGCAGGATCGAGGAATTCCACAGACTTTCCGGCAAGGGGAATTCGCACGGATGGAAGTTCAACCGGGACGAGCTTTATGAGCGCAGGTAGGACAAGGACGCGGGCGATTCTTTCTGAAGGAAAGACCCCGCTTTCCAGGCTCTTGGCCCTGGCTGAGGCTGGCGAAGAGATCGTAATTACCAGGTCGGGCAAGCCGTTCGCGAAATTCCAGCCGTCGGTTGTAACGAAGTTGCCGCGAACATTTCTCGATACGAATGTTCTTGTGTACTGCGATGACGAATCGGAACCTGCGAAGCAAGAGAGGGCTTTGAAAGTCCTTGATGAACACACGCGCATGCGAACGGGGGTCGTCTCGTTGCAGGTGCTGCAGGAGTACTTCGTTTCGGTCACGCGGAAGCTGCGGCTCGATCCAGAGACGGCTCGAAGGAAAGTGGAGATTTTTGCTATGCTGCATGTTGCCGAGCCAACCGTCAGCGATATTCTGGCGGCAATCGACCTGCACAGATTTCACGGATTTTCGTACTGGGACGGTCTGGTCCTGCGCATGGCCAAGCAGGCTGGCTGTCGCGTTGTACTTTCTGAGGATATGCAACATGGGCGCTTCGTCGATGGCGTCCAGATTGTCAACCCTTTCCTATAATGCGTTCGTTCCCATTCCGCGCTAGAATAGAAATCAACATGGTTCTGCATCAACCCATCCCGGCCCTTCTCTAGCGGCGCCCGCCGCCTACACTTTTTCTCCGCCTTTTTTCCTACTCATCCCAAAGCAGCAGCAACGCCCCGGCACGGGCGAAGGATTTGATTCGTGCCCAAGAGGTTTTCCCGTGATCGATCGTTTGGAACAGATGGAAGATCGCTACGAAGAGCTTTCGGCCCAGCTCTCGTTACCCGAGGTGGTCAACGACCGCGAAAAGTATCAGAAGGCCGGCAAGGCGCTCAGCGACCTGGAGACTCCGGTGATGAAGTTCCGCGAGCTGAAGATTGTGCGCAAGGCGCTTGCCGAGTCCCGCGCTCTGCTCGCCGAAAGCGACCCCGAAATGCGTGCCATGGCCGAGGAGGAGATTGCCCACCTCGCCCCGCGCGAACCGGCCCTGGAAGAAGAGATCAAGGTGCTGCTCTTGCCCAAGGACCCCAACGACGAGAAGAACGTGATTCTCGAAATCCGCGCCGGGACGGGCGGCGACGAGGCTTCGCTCTTTGCCGCCGAAATCTTCCGCATGTACCAGCGCTTCGCCGAGCAGCATCGCTGGAAGGTCGAGGTGCTCTCGACCTCCGAGTCGGGCGTGGGCGGATTCAAGGAAGTGATCGCCATCATCGAAGGCGAGCGCGTCTACTCGCAGATGAAGTGGGAGAGCGGTGTGCATCGCGTGCAGCGCGTTCCGGCAACCGAGGCGCAGGGGCGCGTGCACACCTCGGCAGTGACGGTGGCCGTGCTGCCCGAGGCCGAGGAGGTGGATGTGAAGATCGAGGCCAAGGATATTCGCATCGACACCTTCTGCTCGTCCGGCCCCGGCGGCCAATCGGTGAACACGACTTATTCAGCCGTGCGCATCACTCACATTCCGACGAACACTGTGGTGAGTTGCCAGGACGAGAAATCGCAGATCAAGAATCGCGAAAAGGGGATGCGCGTGCTGCGTTCGCGGCTCTACGAAGTCGAAATGGATCGCCAGAATGCGGAACTGGCCAAAGAGCGCAAGCAGCAGGTGGGCACCGGCGACCGCAGCGAAAAAATCCGCACCTATAACTTTCCGCAGAACCGGATGACCGACCATCGCATTGGACTGACGCTGCATCAGCTTGACCTGGTGATGGAGGGCCGCCTGCAATCCATTGTCGATGCGCTCATCACCCACTACCAGGCGGAGCAATTGAAGGCTGATGTCAATTCATGAAGCATAAGGGTTACAAGATCCGTGCATTGATAGCCGAGGCAGAGTATTTGCTTGTCGAGGGTCCGCATCCAGAGCGAGCAAGGCTCGATGCCGAGGCTCTTCTTCTGCATATCTTCAGAAGAGCTAATCCAGATAGAAATAGTGCTTGGCTTGCCGCGCATTGGAACGATCAAACCGGGTATGGACCAGAATTGAGAATACTCGTCGAGAGGCGATGCGCTGGCGAACCCATCCAATACATCATCGGTGAAACCGAATTTTACGGCCTGCCCTTTCACGTCACGCGCGATGTGCTGATTCCCCGGCCAGAGACCGAGCACCTGGTTGAGAAGGTTTTATCGCTGGCCGTTCGCTTCCCTGCAACGCGCATTGTTGATGTCGGGACCGGCTCGGGCGCCATCGCCGTGACTCTGGCCCACAAGCTGCCTCAAGCGCGCATCACCGCCGTCGATCTCTCCGCGCGCGCGCTGGCTGTCGCCGAAGGAAATGCAAAACGCAACGGCGTTGACCTTCGATTCCTTGAGGGCGATTTGCTCGCGCCAGTCGCCGAAGAGCGGTTCGACATTGTCGTCTCCAATCCGCCTTATGTGGCCGCGACCGACCGCGATACGCTCTCCGTCGAAGTGCGCGAGTACGAGCCTGCGCTGGCTTTGTTCGCAGGAGACGATGGACTCGAAGTCTTCCGCCGCCTCATTCCCGCCGCCTTCGCGGTGCTCGTTCCCGGCGGCTTTCTGCTTCTCGAAATCGGCTTCGGCCAATCGCCCATAATTGCTGCGCTGATCGCCAGCGCCGGTTTTGCGCAGATCGAATTCACTCCCGATCTGCAAGGCATTCCCCGCGTGGCTTGCGCGCGGCGGCCATGAGCGATTCATTCGGCCCGGCCGGTCCTGTTCAACTCGCTATAGAATCCGAGGTCTTTGCCGCATAGATTCTTGGCGATGTAGAGAATCTGCCCATAGTGCAGCCCGAAGTGCTCGACAACCTGGTAAACGGCATCCAGGCCGCGTACGTGGTAGCCCTGAATCTCGCAGGGAGCGAGCAGATCGGCCTCAGTGAGCCGCGCAAGAACCGCCGCTGCTTCCCGCATGGTTGCGCCGAGTCTCTCAAGCAGCACGGATGCCGGAACCCCGCCCTCAGCCCCAAACTCAGCGGGCCGGTCGCGATTGTCCTCCAGCCGCTTGAACGAGGCCACCAGCCACTGGCGCACATTGCCGTCAAGATGCAAGAGCAGATTGCCAATGCTGTTCGAGGCCGGGTTGGGCCGCCACCAGATCTGCTCCTCGGTGAGCGATTCGACGCAGCCCCGCAGCCGGGGCCAGTACTGTTCCAGCAGCTTGCGCCGGGAAAAGTCGAGAAAGAGCGTGGTCAGGTCCGTATCCGGTTCTGTCATCAGGAGACAAGCCTCCATTTCCGAGTTTTCTTTTCAGTAGAGTACGCCGGTAATTGCCGAAGGCCGCTCCATCGGCATAGAATTCTTTCTGAAATCGTTTTCACAAGGACAGGCCATGCGCATTTTTGCTTCGCTTTCTCTCGCCCTTCTCGCTCTAGCATCTCTCAACGCCGCAGCACAGGCCCCCGCCGCGCCGAAGGCGCCGCCAGCCACACCGCAGGTGTCGCTGACGCCGCCCATGGGCTGGAACAGTTGGAACCACTTTGCCGGGAAGGTGAATGACAAGGACATTCGCGACGCCGCCGACCAGCTTGTCGCGACCGGCATGAAGGACGCCGGCTACATCTACGTGAACATCGACGATACCTGGGAGGGGGAGCGCGACGCGAGCGGCGTCCTGCACCCGAACGCGAAGTTTCCCGACATGAAGGCGCTGGCCGACTATGTGCATTCGAAGGGGCTCAAGATCGGCATCTACTCCTCGCCGGGCTCCAAGACCTGCGGCGGCTACGCGGCTTCGTTGGGCCATGAGGAGCAGGACGCGAAGATGTACGCCGAGTGGGGCATCGATTATCTCAAGTACGATTTGTGCGACTTGCGCACGGACGTGATGGAGAAGCAGGCGCCCAACGACAAGGCCGAGCAGATGCGCCTGATGATCGCCGCCTACGACAAGATGAACAAGGCTCTGAAGGCCACCGGGCGGCCCATCGTCTTTTCGTTCTGCCAGTATGGCTGGGACGCGGTGTGGGAGTGGGGACCATCGGTGGGCGCCAACCTGTGGCGGACGACGGGCGACGTCACGCCGGAGTGGGACCGCATTTACGCCATCATCAGCCAGCAGGCGGGCCTTGAAGCCTACGCCGGCCCCGGACACTGGAACGATCCCGACATGCTGGAGGTGGGCAACGGCAAGCTCACGCTGGCCGAGAACCGGACGCACTTCTCCATGTGGGCCATGCTCGCCGCGCCTCTGCTGGCCGGCAACGACCTGCCCAATATGAAGCCGGAGATCAAGGCCATCCTCACCAATCGCGACGTCATCGCCATCGATCAGGATCGGCTGGGCAAACAGGGCAGGCGGGTGTACTCCGACGGCGAGGTCGAGGTCTGGACGCGGGTTTTGGCCCACGGCGCGGTGGCCATCGCCGTAGTTGATGCGGGCGACAGCCGCTACTCCACCCACCCCTTCCACTTGAGATTGAGCAAACTCGGCTTGGCTGCAACGCAAACGGGCAAGGATCTGTGGACGGGAAAGACCGTGGAGTTGACGGAGAATATGCCGCTGGAACTGACCAGCCACGACGTGTTTTTGGTGCGCATCGATAAACCGAAACTACCGAGTCCCGAGTAGAGAATCTTCCATTCTGGAGCGGGAGGCCGTCGTCTTCGGCGGCCTTTTCCGCGTCTATGCTTGCAAGGGAGTCTGTTCGCGCCCCGCGTTTTGCCAGGAATGGAGTCGCCATGAGAAACCGTCTCTTGTCCGTAGTGGTCTTCAGTATCGTCTTCGCCTTAACCGCTTCCGCTCAGGATGCGCCCGCCAACCCGCCCGCGGGTCAGAGCCCGGCCCCGGCCGCGGCGTCGGCCCAGCCTCATGGCGAAGGCGGCTGGCAGGGCGGTCAGGGGCAGCGCGGCGGACATGGCGCAGGGGGCGGCTGGGGCGGCGGATGGGCGGGCGGAGGCGGCATCGTTGGAACCGTCACCGAAGCGGCTGCCGATCACTACACCATCAAGACCGACGCGGGCGAGATTTATGTCATCCACTTCAGCGCCAACACCCAGATTCTCAAGCAGATGGCTGAGCGCCGCGGCGAGGGCGGCGGTGGCAATCGCGAAGAGTCCTGGCCGCAGATCATCAAACCCGGAGAGATCAAGGCGGGCGACGCCGTCGCCGCCATGGGCGAGGTCAATGCGGGGGCAAAATCCGTTGGAGCGACGCGCATCGTGCTGATCGACCCGGAGCGCGCCAAACAGATGCGCGAGATGGCAGCCAGCTATGGCAAGACCTGGCTGATGGGCAAGGTAACGGCCGTGGACGGAGTCAAAGTGACTCTGCTCGGCGCGGTGGACGGCACGGCGCACGCCTTCGTGGCCGACGAGAACACCACCTTCCGCAAGCATCGCGAACCCGTGACCCTGGCCGATGTTCAGGTGGGCGACATGGTGCGCGTCGAGGGTGCCGTGAAGGATGGAACCTTCGTCGCCGCGTCGGTCTCCGTGATGGGAATGCGCCCCGGCGGAACGCCAACGGTGCCGCGCGAAGCCGCGCCCACGCCCGCGCCGCAGACCAAATAGCCCTTCAGGCGGCCGAGTCAACTGCCGCCTCAGCCCACAAGAGGGCCAAGGCGTAGCACCGAGCCAGATCTTCCGGGCCAAGACCGTCGGCCTGGGCGGTTGCATCGCAGGCGGCCCAATCGGCGTACTCGTGGTTCTCCAGCCATTCGAGCAGGATTCGCTCGGGATTGGCCTTGCCCAGGAGCGCCTCGCGAATCTCCTCGCGCAGCGGCAGCGCCGGGGCCAGCTCCTCCATGGGAAGACGCATCATGGCCGGCAGCAGGCTCATCATTCCAAGCAGGTACTGCTCGGTGGGGTCCAGCGCGCACAGCCCGGCGGCCAGTTCGCAGAATCGCCCGCGGACAAAGGCCATGCGCAGAATCTCCGCCGGCTGACCGGCATTCAGTTCGCTGGCGATGGCCAGCATGGCAATGCGGCGGAAGGTATCCTCGCCCACGGCAAGCAGCGCGGCGTGAATCGAGCGGACCTCCTGGCGCATTGCGCACATCGGCGAGTTCACCAGGCGCAGCAGCCGGTAGGTGAGCGAGGCGTCGCGCTTCAACAGCCTGGTAAGCTTGCGCACGTCAAGAGAGTCCCCGCGCAAAAGCTGCAGAATCTCAATGTGCGAGAGCCGGTTGGCGGGAATCTTGCGGTTCTCGAGCAGGACGGGGCGGCAGAAGTAGTAACCCTGAAAGAGCGTGAAGCCCTCATCGCAGGCCCGCTTGTACTCCTCCTGCGTCTCGATCTTCTCGGCAACCAGCGCGACTGTGACGCCCTGCATCCGCTGGAGCAGGCTCTGCCGTTCGCGGGGGCCGGTCTGAAGAAAATCCACCTTGACGTAGTCAGCCAGCCCCACCAGCGGATCGAACTTTGGCTTCCAGGTGAAATCGTCCAGAGCCAGCCGGAATCCCAGGGCCTTCAGCCTGCGGCAGGCGGCAATCAGGTCGGGCGTGGGCTCCAGGCTTTCCAGTATCTCCAGCACCGTCATGCCGGCGGGGAGAACATGAACCATATCGCCGATCAACGACTCCCGCGTGCAATTGACAAAGGCCGGCAAGTTGCCGGTCAGCTTGTCGAGCCCGAAGATGACCGTATTGTCGAGCATGGTGCGGGTGGCCATGTCGCCATCGCCGCGGAAAGACATCTCTGGTCCCGCGCGGAAAAGCAATTCGTAGCCATGCACTCTTCCGCGCAGGTCCATAATCGGCTGACGCGCCAGATAGCGCAGCCCCGTCGATAGCTCAGACCGCTCCACACCGGCCAGGAGCACGGGTTGCGAGTTCGGGGCCCATCGAGTCAGTGTAGCCACGCCTACCGTCCCGAATGGCTTATCGGCGGGACGGGGGCGTTTCTTGAGGAAACTTCAGATTCCTGGAAGCCGATTGCGAAAGATGCGTGGAGGGACTCACCCGCCCATGAACATGCCGCCGTTCACGTCCAGCACATGGCCGGTAATGTAGGCCGCGGCATCCGAGGCCAGGAACCCCACCACCTGCGCCACATCCATGTCGGTTCCGCGCCGGCCCAGGGGAATCCCCGCCAGCATCGCCGCGCTCACCTTCTCGTCGAGCACCGCGGTCATGGGCGTCTCAATGTAGCCCGGCGCAACGGCATTCACGGTAATCCCCCGCGAGGCTACTTCGCGCGCCAGCGAGCGCGTCAGCCCGATGAGCCCGGCCTTGGAGGCCGCGTAGTTCACCTGGCCCGCCTGCCCGGCCCGGCCCACCACGCTGGCCATGTTGATGATGCGCCCCCAGCGGTTCTTGATCATCTGCCGCAGCAGCGCCTGGGTCAGCAGAAATGGCCCGGTCAGATTGATCGCCAGCACCAGGTCCCAGTCCGAGCGCTTCATGCTCATCATCAGCGCGTCGCGGGTGATGCCTGCATTGTTCACCAGAACCTCGACCTTGCCGAAGCGCTCCAGCACGGCCTTGGCGCCGCTCTCGATTGACTCCTGATTGGACACATCCAGCCGGAAGGCAGCCGCCGTGCCGCCCTTGGCCTCGATCTCCGTAACCACCTGGGCCAGCTTGACCTCATTGATATCGGCCACGGCCAAAGTCGCTCCGGCCCTGGTCAGCTCCAGCGCAATCGCGCGTCCGATGCCCTGCGCCGCTCCCGTAACCAGCGCAATTCTTCCCTGCAAATCCGCCATATCTCCCTTTGACCTCCGCGCACAATTCCGCGCCCTTTCGTTCCTGATTATAAATGGGCGGAAATCAGATCGCTTCAGGACAGCCTTCAGCCTTCAGCTTTTAGCCTCTAGCTCTTAGCTCTTAGCTCTTAGCTTCTAACCAAAACCCGGTCAACCAAAGCTGGGAGCTGAAAGCTATGAGCTAAGAGCTAGAGCCTAGAGGCTAGAAGCTAGAGGCTAGAAGCTAGAAGCTAGAGGCTAGAAGCTAGAAGCTAGAAGCTAGAAGCTAGAAGCTAGAGGCTGGCTTCTCACCCCAGCGGCGTAACGGTCGCCGTGACCGGGCGGGCGACCAGCGCCGGCCGCACCAGTTCGGCGGGCCACACATAAACCGCCAGCCGCCGCATATAGTGCAGCACCGGCTCCTGATTCGGCAACTGTAGCCCGAGCACCTCCGCCAGGTTGTTCTGCTCGATCTCCGCCTCGGCCTCTTCGAGCGGGCAGGAGACATGGTGCAGGTTGGCCCGGATGGGCTCTCCGTCGCGGTTGTTCGAAAACAGGCAGTAGCGCTCCATGAGGAAGTATTCAAGCGTGCCCGGATGGCTCTCCAGCAGGCGGCGCGATGGACCCAGCCCGCGGTAGCGCGCCCGGAAGACCGCCTGCTGATCTGCAAAGCGCCTGCGGCTGGCGAAGGAAAACTCCCGCTCCGTCCGCTGGCTCAGATGCATCTCGGCCCAGTGGTAGGGCAAACGAAAGAAGGCGCGTCCCACAGCAACCGCCAGCAGGTTGCTGGAATCCAGCGAGAGACAAACCACCCCCGGCGTTCCCGTCCGCTCCTCGCGGACATAGGTGCGAAGGCTCAGATCAGGAAAGCTGCGCGCCCCTGGAATCGGCGGCAGGCCGCGCACCTTGATCCGGTCCATCCAGAAGGGCATGATGCCCAGCCACGCCGAACCCTGGAAGGTATCAATCTGCAAGCCCTCGGGCGCCAGCGGCGCGAGCGACGAGGCCGGAACCGGCCAGTGGGCAAAGAGCAGGTCGTTCCAGCGCTGCCTCATCAGCCACCGGCCCGGCGGCAAGGGCCTCGGCTTGTGCGACGTGCGTATCAGGTATTCCCGCATGGCCCGGTTGCTCCTCTGTTGTCTATTTATAAATTATCCAGACTTGTCCCGATTTGGCCGAACTTGTGGGTGCCCCATCCCTGGCGCGTCCTTGTCCTTGCGCCAAGGGTGGGATACCACAAACCCAACCGGAACCGCGTTCATCAGGAGCAGCCTGACTCGCCGCGTCGAGTTACGACTTGAATGAACTGCCGCCAACTTGCTAACTCGCTATCACCGCGAAGCGGTGGCTAACTTGCTGATTTTGTTATGAAACCGCCCCACAGAATCCTCTTCTTCCTCGGGAGCGGAGCCGAAGAACTTGCTTCTTGACCCTTTCCGGCTAGGGTGGAAGACCTCAACCGGATCCGTTCGCGGGATGCACAGCCCAACCCGCCCCCATGCCGTATTCTGTTCGCGAGCACTCAACAATGTCCAGCGAATCTTTTTTGCCCCCCGGAGCCCGCAACCTGACCGAAGTCTTCGCCGTCCACGGCGCAGACCCCGAGGTTCTGGCCTATGCCATGGCCAAGTACTCCCGCTCGGCTCTCTCCATGCGCGAGTCGCTGGGCGAGATCAGCCGCCAGCGCGCCGAGCAGTTCCTCAACACCTTTTATTTTCAATACGGCCATCGCTCCATCGCCGATCTGGCCCACATCTCCATGGCTTTGGAACGGCTCAGTCTGCTGGCCGCCATCGTCGTGGTGGACGAGCAGCGCTGGGATGGCCAGGAGCGCTCCACCCGCTACCAGAACTTTCTCAAATCCGGCTGGTACTTCCCAGATTTTGGCGCGGATGCCGCTCTTGCGCAGCTTTACTCAGAGACCATTGCGAGCCTCTTTGCCGCCTACCAGCGCACCACCGCGGCAGTTCTTGAGGCCCTGCGCCGGCGCGTTCCCTGCCCCGAAGCCATGAAGCCTGAAGCCTACGAGCGGACGCTGAAGGCACGCGCCTTCGACGTGGCCCGCTACCTCCTCCCGCTGGCCACCAACACCTCGCTTGGCCAGATCGTGAACGCGCGCACGCTGGAGACCCAGGTCTCCCGCCTGCTCTCTCACCCCGCGGCCGAGGTGCGCGATCTGGGTGTCAAACTCCGCGAGGCCGCCACCGGCCCCGCCTGGAACGTCAACGCCCAGGCCGGCGCGGCGCTGGTGGAAAAGATTGCCGCAGCCGATCCGGCCCTGTCCGAAGAAGCCGCCACCCTCCTCACTGCCGAGGTCCGCACCGCTCCCACGCTGGTCAAATACGCCCAGCCCAACAACTACGAAATCCAGACTCGCGCCGAACTCGCCCACGCCGCCCAGGAACTCCTCGCCAGCCATCCCATCGCAGCGGCCCCGGTCGTCGATCTCGTCGAACGCACCGAAACCCTCGAAGCCGAGTTGGCCTCGACCCTTCTCTATTCCGTCAGCCACCATCCCTACCGCCAGATTCGCGACCTGGTCGCCGCGCTGCCCGAAGCGCGCATCACCGAGATCATCGAACTGGGCCTGCGCCATCGCGGCAAGCATGACGAGGCTCTGCGCGCCTTTCACGCCGGAGCGGCTCTGCGCTTCGACATTCTCATGGACATCGGCGGCTTCCGCGACATGCACCGCCATCGCCGCTGCACCCAGATCATCCAGCCCTTCACGGCCCTGCACGGCTACGAGACCCCCGCCTGCGGCGACCTTGGTCCCGAGGTCAACATCCTCGCCGAAGCCGGCGTCCTGGCCGATTTTCAGTCAGCCATCGAGCAAGCCCACTCCGCCAGTGCGCGGATCGCCGCCAGCCAGGTTCCCGAGGCAGCCCAGTCGGCCCTCTACCTGCTGCCGCTGGCCACGCGCATCCGCTCGCTCTTCAAGATGGACTTCGCCGAGGCCCAGTACATCATCGAACTGCGCAGCGGCCCCGCCGGCCACTTCAGCTACCGCCGCATAGCCTGGGAGATGTTTTTGGCCCTCAAGCGCCAGCACCCGGCGCTGGCAAAACACATCCGCGTCACTGACTTCACCCAGCCCATCGACCTGCTCCAGCGGTGAGCGAATGCCTGGAGGCCTCATGCCCGAACCGGAAGCCGAGAGCGCGGGAACGCGACGCCCCGGAGAGCTGAACGAGCCCCAGCAGAGACGCCTCTACGCCACCTGCAAATACATCGACGGTCTGCTGAGCGACATCGAGCACGCCCTCCACTCCAGCCTGTCGGAATCCCCGTTCCCCCGCTATTTTGTGGATGTAACTCCCGCGCAGGCGCTGGAGATTGAAGGCCATATCAGCCGGCTCCGCCGTGAACTGCTGCGGGTTCTGGCCTGGCAGCGCCTCAAGCCCGATTTGCCGGGGATCCCGGTGACGCAGTTGGTCCTCACGGACCTGTCCTTTATCGATAATGCCATTGAGGAACTCAAGCCCAAGTATCTGCGCGGCTGCGGCGCTGTCCCCGCGGATGCGGTCGATGAACTGAACGGAGCGATCCATGGGCTGCGCTCCCTGGCAAAAGACATGGAGAGTTATCTCCGCGGCGAGGTGGCCGCAAATCCTGAAGCGGGGGCCGGCAGATGACGGACTCCGCGGAGCGCGAAGCCGGCGCATCACCGTCGCGCCGTAGGCGCAGCGGTTGTTAGCCCCGCGCTTCAGCGTGGGGTGGCGAAACCAACAATCCATCCGGAGTCCCATAGGGACGGCGCCCATGCTCCGCGCCCTTCTGTCGCTTTTGCGAGAAGAATGGAAAAACACAAACCGGGAGCGATTCCCGTAAGCGTCAAACTTCTACTCTTACCCCGGCAAAGCCGGGTGCCTCCCGTGCGGACAGCGCCCAAACGGGTCCCAAGACCTGTCTCGGAGCGCCGCATCAGCTGCGTCGGCGGTCACATCCCGCCGAATTCAGCCGATTTATAATCGGGACGATTTACCAAACCATTCCCGTGCCAAGGCCTCTCAAGGCGGCGGACCGGCTACGGGCGAAATCCGGGCAGGCTTCGTTGGAAGGGGCCAGCCCAGGGAAACTTCCTGCGCCAAAAGGCCTCATGGAAGTTGATGAAATGCAAGCTGTTAACCCAACTGAACAAAGGAGCGCAACTCCCGATGCATACACACGAAATTGAACAGATGTGCGTGGTTGCCAAGGGCCCGAACCACGGCCCGGCGCCTATTCCACAAGAAGGCCGCTGGACGAAGGTCAAAGAAGTGACCGACGTTTCAGGATTGACCCACGGCGTGGGTTGGTGTGCTCCCCAGCAGGGAGCCTGCAAGCTGACGTTGAACGTCAAAAACGGCATCATCGAGGAAGCGCTGGTGGAGACCATCGGCTGCACCGGCATGACGCATTCCGCCGCGATGGCCGCTGAAATCCTCCCCGGCAAGACGATCCTTGAAGCCCTGAATACCGACCTGGTTTGCGATGCCATCAACGTGGCGATGCGCGAACTCTTCCTGCAAATCGTCTACGGCCGCAGCCAGACGGCGTTTTCCGAGGGTGGGCTGCCCATCGGCGCCGGCCTGGAAGATCTGGGCAAGGGCCTGCGCAGCGTGACCGCGACGATGTACGGCACCAGCGAAAAGGGCGCGCGCTATCTCGAGCTGGCCGAAGGCTACGTGACGGAACTCGCCCTCGACGCGGACAACGAGATCATCGGCTACAAGTTTGTCCGGCTCGGCCCCATGATGGACTCCATTGCCAAGGGCGTGGATGCGCAGACCGCGCTGACCAAGGCAACCGGAACCTATGGCCGTTTTGCCGACGCCGTGAAAACCATCAACCCCCGCAAGGAATAAAGGAGAAGATCATGGCTTTGTTTGAAGGATATGAGAGAAGGATTGCGCAGATCGACTCCTTTCTTGCCGCCAACGGCATTGAATCGCTTGAGAAAGCCGAGCGGATCTGCCTGGACAAGAACGTGGATGTGCGCAAGATCGTCAAGTCCATCCAGAACATTTCATTTGAGAATGCCGGCTGGGCCTATCTGATCGGCGCGGCGGTGGCCATCAAAAAGAAACAAACCGTTGCCGCGGAGATCGCCGAAACGCTGGGCGCCGGCCTCCAGGCCTTCTGCATTCCCGGCTCGGTTGCCGACGATCGCAAGGTCGGCATCGGCCACGGCAACCTGGCCGCGATGCTGCTGCGCGAAGAGACCGGCTGCTTCGCCTTTTGCGCGGGGCACGAATCCTTTGCCGCCGCCGAGGGCGCAATCGGCCTCGCCCGCTCCGCCAACAATGCGCGCAAGACTCCGCTGCGCGTCGTTCTCAACGGACTGGGCAAAGACGCGGCGCTGATTATTTCGCGCGTCAACGGCTTCACCTACGTCCAGACCGACTTCGACTATGCGACCAGCAAGCTCAACGTTGTTCGCGAGAAGGCCTACTCCACCGGCGAGCGCGCGGCTGTCCGCTGCTATGGCGCGGACGATGTGCGTGAAGGCGTTGCCATCATGCACCTGGAGCTGGTCGATGTCGCCATTACCGGCAACTCGACCAACCCCACCCGCTTCCAGCATCCGGTGATGGCGATCTACAAAAAGGAGCGGCTGCTCGATGGGAAGAAGTTCTTTTCGGTAGCTTCGGGCGGAGGCACGGGACGGACGCTGCATCCCGATAACATGGCTGCGGGTCCAGCCTCTTACGGCATGACCGACACCATGGGCCGGATGCACTCCGACGCGCAGTTTGCCGGGTCGTCTTCCGTGCCTGCGCACGTGGAGATGATGGGCCTGATCGGGATGGGCAACAACCCGATGGTCGGCGCATCGGTGGCTGTTGCGGTCGCGGTCGAGAGCGCGATGAAGGCGTAGCTCGAAGCTCCCGCCGCTTTGCTCGGGCTTTGCAGCTGATTTCGCAACCGGCGTCCTCGTCCTCAACCACTGACGAGGACGCCGGCCGCTCCTTAGTCTCTGACCGGCAAGTGATGCACCGGTGTAGCGCCGGACTCCAGTCCGGCTGTCGTGTGGGCCTCCAGGCCCACGCACGTTCCCCGCCGGCGTCAACATAGGCGTTACATTCACCCCGAAACACGCACATCTTTTACCGGTCAAAGACCTGATCCCACGCGGGGCCTGGATGAGACTCACCCCACCGGCTCCAGATGCGCGGTAAAGTGCCGCAGAAACGGCGCTTCGTAGCTCAGGCGCAGGCCTTTGATCTGCCCGCGCCGCGCGAAGACCTGAAGGATGATCTCCACCACATAATCGATGTGGCTCTGCGTGTAGACGCGCCGCGGAATGGCCAGCCGCACCAACTCCATCTGCGCCGCCGCGCCGAACATCAGGCTGCCAATCTCGACAGACCGAATGCCGCCTTCCAGATATAGCTCCGCGGCCAGGGCAACGCCAGGAAACTCCTCCAACGGAATCTGCGGCAGAAATTCCTTCGCGTCGAGATAGATGGCGTGGCCGCCCGGCGGCTGCACGATGGGCACGCCATGCCCGGCGATGTGGTCGCCCAGGTAAGCCGTCGAGGCAATCCGGTAGCGAAGATAGTCTTCCTGCAACGACTCCTGAATGCCCACGGCGATGGCCTCCAGGTCGCGCCCGGCGAGTCCGCCGTAGGTGGGATAGCCCTCGGTGAGAATCAGCAGATCCTTCTCCTGGCGCGCCAGAATGTCGTCGTTGGTGCAGAGAAAGCCGCCGATGTTGGCCATGCCGTCTTTCTTGGCGCTCATGGTGCAGCCATCGGCGAGAGAGAACATCTCCTGGGCAATCTGCTTGGGGGTCTTCGCGGCATAGCCCGGCTCGCGGAGCTTGATGAAATAAGCATTCTCGGCAAATCGGCAGGCATCGATGTAAAGCGGAATCCCATGCTGGTGGCAAATCGCGGCCACGGCCCGCGCATTTTCCATCGAGACCGGCTGCCCGCCGCCGGAGTTATTGGTCACCGTGAGCATCACCAGCGGGATGCGCTCGCGCCCCACGCGCGCAATCAACGCCTCCAGCGCCTCCAGGTCCATGTTGCCCTTGAAGGGCAGGCGCGTGCGAGGCTGCCGCGCCTCGGGGGGCAGCAGATCGACCGCCTCGGCCCCGGCTGCCTCGACATTGGCGCGAGTGGTGTCGAAGTGCGTGTTGTTCGGCACCACGTCGCCCGGCCTGCACATCACGTGAAAGAGAATGCGTTCAGCGGCCCGTCCCTGGTGCGTGGGGATGACGTGTGTATAGCCGACAATATCCTGTACCGAATTCTTGAAGCGGTCGAAGCTGCGGCTGCCGGCGTAGCTCTCATCGCCCTCCATGATCGCCGCCCACTGGTGCGTGGACATGGCGCCGGTGCCTGAGTCGGTCAGCAGGTCGATCAGAACGTCGTCGGCGTGCAGCAGGAAGAGGTTGTAGTGCGCGGCGCGCAGCAGGGCTTCCCGCTCGGCGCGGGTGGTCCAGCGAATCGGTTCGACGCTCTTGATGCGAAATGGCTCAAAGATGGTTTTGACAGGCATTGAAAGATCTCCCAAGGCAATCTGGCCTGTTCTCCAGGCCCCGCCAATCCTACGTCTAAAGGAGCACACCGCGCAACCAACCGCACACAAGGCCGGTATGATACTGGCAGGCAACGGGGCAAGCAATTTTTGGGTTGCAATTGTCATGTAGGTAAGGTATGGTAGGTATATCGAGAGGTGATGAGATGGCTCCCACGGATGTGACAAAGAAACATGTGATTGCGAACTATGTGAAGCCGGCTCTGCTCAAGGGCGAAAAAACCATTCACGTCCGGGTTGGAAATGTTCTGAAGGAATTGGGATGGACCAACCGGACCCCTTCAGTCTTCTCTACCCTATCGTCGCAGACATTCCAGCAGGAGGCGGGGCTGGAACTGATAGAGAAACGGGGCGGCCCGCCTTCCGGGGGGCCAAGCACGACATGGCAGTTTGTCTTTCGAATTCTGGACAAAGACGAACAGGCTGCTTCTGACGCGAAGGTGGTTCCAAACGGGAAAGGATTAATGGACTTGTATGGGATCTTTGCCGATGCGTACAAGCAGCTTGGGGGCGGAGAAGAGTATTTGCGGCGTGAACGGGAATGGGGTCCGGATGTTTGGGAGCGGTATGAAGCGGAAGTTCTTGAGCAACAAAAGGCGGAGGCGTCTAAGTGAGCCGGGTTTACTGGGACTCGATGCTCTTCGTTTATCTCCTGGAAGGGAACCAGGGATTTGCCCCGCAGGTGCAAGCCATTCTTGAGGAGATGGAGAAACGCGGGGATACTCTCTGCACCAGCGTATTTACGCTGGGTGAAGTTCTTACGGGGCCGCGAAAATTCGGTCTCCCGGCTGACGTGAACCGGACCCGGCAGTTCTTCATGAGCAGTGGCCGAGTAGAGATGCTTCCATTCTCCGCGACCACCTCAGACCGGTATAGCGTAATTCGGGCTGCCACAACGGTAGCATCTGCCGATGCCATTCACTTGGCAACGGCATCCGAATTCGGCGTGGAGTTGTTTATAACGCACGACAAGAAACTGCAAAGGCTCTCCATTCCCGGCATTCATTTCATTACCGGCCTGGATACCAAATTTCTCGGAAAGGGGTAGCGGACGTGAATTGCTATGTTTATCAGAACTGGCATCGAAGGAGATCTCTGGTTCATCTCGGTACCTGCGGCCATTGCAAGAACGGTCAAGGTACGCAGCCCCATGACAGCGGACAAAACGGCAAGTGGCATGGTCCCCTCAACAGCCGAGGCGCGGCGATTGCTCTGATGCAGAGTTTCGTTTACGCGGAAAGTGGTCTCTGCAAGGTTTGCAAGCCTTAGACATGGCTGGTGATCGCCCCGTTCTCCGCTGCTAGAATCTCCTCAAGAGCTTCCATGAGCGTGCGCGCCCTTTATCCCGGCACCTTCGACCCGCCGACCAACGGTCACATCGACCTGATCCAGCGCGGCGCAAAGTTGTTTGAACACGTGACCGTCGCCATCCTCGTCAATCCGGTGAAAGATCCCCTCTTCACCGTCGAAGAGCGGGTCGAGATGCTGCGCGAATCCACCGCCGCTCTGAGCAACGTCTCAGTGGCCACCTTCGACGGGCTGATGGTCGAGTTCGCGCGCAAGCAGGGAGCCTCGGCGGTCCTGCGCGGCATCCGCGCCATCTCCGACTACGAGTATGAGTTCCAGATGGCCCTGATGAACCGCCGCCTCGCCCCGGAGATCGAGACCGTCTTCCTGCAGCCCGCCGGCCGCTACTCCTTTGTCAGCTCGCGGATGCTCAAAGAGGTCTTCAGCTTTGGCGGCGACGTCAGCGGCCTTGTCCCGCCCAACGTCCTCAAGCGCCTCCGCGGCCGCATCGGCGCGAGCCAGGGCTGAATCGCGTGACCATCCGTAAGGCTCTCGCATCCAGGCTCTATTACACGGCGTGCTGCTTTGTACTCTTCTTTCTCTCCGCGGCGGCCTCCTTCAACGGCTATTACGACAAATGGCATTTCGCCGAATCCGGCCTCTCCGGCGAAGACCCCAGATTCCACTTCGAGATGATGGTGGATGGCACAGCAAACCGGCCCTACGTTTACCGGCAGTTTTTACCGGCTTGCGCAAACTGGATCGACCGGGCTGTGCCGGACTCCTTCAAGAGATGGCTCAATCATCAGCAAGGCGTCGGAGCGGAGCCGCAGGAAGATCCCTTCCTCGACTCCGCGACGGCCGCCAACCCGCCATATTCCTTTCGCTACCTGATCGTCTATTTCGCCACCTTCCTCTTTGCCCTGCTGGCGGTCTACGCCATGTATCTGGTCTGCGGAGCGCTCGAGACGCCGCGTCCGGCAGCACTCCTCGCTCCCATTATCGTCATTCTTCTGGTTCCTTATATCGAAAGCGATGGCGGCTATTTCTACGACTATCCTGAGCTGGCCTTCTTTGCGCTGGCGGTCTGGGTCGCGCTCAGGTTTGATTGGTGGTGGATCATTCCCGTAGCTGCGCTGGGGACCTGGAACAAGGAGTCTTTCCTGCTCTTCGTCCCCACCCTCTATCCCTTCCTGCGTCAGCGGAACTCCCGCCTGGGCGCCTGGATGGCCATCGGCGTTCTTTGCTTGGTCTGCGCCGCCGTCCACTACCCGATTCGCCTCCACTTCGCGCACAATCCCGGCAGCGCGATGGAGATGCACTGGCGCGATCAGTTGTACTGGCTTCAGCAGCCTCGAAATCTGCTCTTCGGCATGGACAAGACCTACGGAGTGCGCGTGTTGAAGGCCTTCACGCTCGGCCCCATGGCGCTGCTCGCCTTTGCCGTCTGGCGCGGCTGGCCTCATCTGCCGCGCGCCGTCCAGCGTCACGCGCAAATCGCCGCGGCCATCAACGTTCCGCTCTACCTGCTTTTCTGCTGGCCCGGCGAGCTGCGCGACTTCAGTCTGCTGTATGTCGTCTTCCTGCTTGTGCTGGCGAGCAATCTGAGCGAGTGGTTCGGCACTTCCGCGCCGGCGTCTGCTCCGGTCTCCGGTTGATGCGCAGATCTCAAGGCGGGACCCTGGGAGACACACCCAACCGCTCAGCAGTCTCATGATTCGATTTCGGCGGCCTTGCCTTCGCGTACCGAGAACCTTGCTATAATCCGGAGCGCGGCAATCCGGGCTCAGTCGCGAGCCTTCTCAAGGTTCTGTAGACGAGAACATGGATGCGCCATCATCGCCGCTGGAGGGAGTTTTGCAGCATGGGAGCCGTCGCAGATCCGAAGGCTGAAGGCGTATCTCCGGCGGTTGAGATGGCCAAACCGCCCTCGCGTCTCGCCGTCTTTTTCTATGCATTCGCGGCGGCCACCTTTTTCGGCGCCATCAACGCGGTGCAGATCATCAGCATAGACAGCGGGCAACATCAATGGGGCGCGGCATTTGGGCACGCACTTCTCATCTGGTATTTGTTCTTGCCCATCGTTCCCCTGGCCATCGCGCTGGCGCAAATGCTGCCGTTGGCGCAGGGACACAGGCTGCGCAACCTCTGCATTCATTCCCTCATCGCGCTCGCCGTGGGAGCCGTTCATCCCTACGCATATATCCTGGCTTACTCCCTGGCGACGCAGCCGCGCTGGGCGATCATTGTGGCCGGGTCATTGCTGCCTTACCTGCACTACTGGTATATGCAGGACCTTCTGATGGCCGTGCTTGCTTATGCCATGACTGTCGCCGCCACCCAGGCCTTCCTTTACTACCGAGGCTTTCAGCAGGGTCAACTGAGAGCCGCGCAACTGCAAGCGCAACTGGCCAACGCCAACCTGACCGCGCTCAAGATGCAGCTTCACCCGCACTTCCTTTTCAACGCGCTGCACTCCATCTCCGCCCTGCAGATGACCGACCGCGAAGCCGCGCAGAAGATGACGGCGCTGCTGGGTGACTTTCTGCGCATGACGCTGCGCGATATCGATCGGCAGGAGGTTCCGCTCCGCCAGGAATTCGAGTTCCTTGAGCGCTACCTGGCCATTGAGCAGATGCGCTTCGGCAGCCGCCTGCGCTTCAGTGTGGAAGCGGCGCCGGAGATTCTGGAGGCCGCGGTGCCACAGCTCATTCTGCAGCCGATTGTGGAGAATGCAGTCCGCCACGGCATTGCCCCTTACGGCTGCGGCGGAGAGATCGCCGTGCGCGCCGCGTGTGATAACGATCGCCTGCTGCTGACTGTTGAGGACAGTGGCCCGGGGATTTTGGAAGACCAGATCGACACTTCCGCGACCGCTGGCCTCGGCCTGGCCAACACCCGCGCCCGCCTCAGCCAGATCTATGGAACGGCGCAGCATTTGGCGCTGGAGAACCTTTCCGGAGGCGGATTCCGCGTCCGGATCGAGATTCCATTTCACATCCCGGAAGGAGACGAGGAACGCCATTCATGAGCCCGCATCGTATACGCACGCTGATCGTTGACGACGAACCGCTCGCCCGGTCCATGCTGCGCAGCTTTCTGGCCGAAGACGCGGAGATTGAAGTAATCGGCGAGTGCGGAGATGGCTATACCGCTATCGAGATGATCGAATCCGCCGCGCCCGATCTGGTTTTTCTCGACATACAGATGCCGGACCTGGATGGCTTTGGGGTCTTGCGTGCCTTGGCGCCGGAGGCGGTCCCCATCATTGCCTTTGTCACCGCCTACGACCAATTCGCGTTGAAGGCCTTCGATGTTCACGCCATCGACTATCTGTTGAAGCCTTTTGACCGCGAGCGATTCGAGCGGACGCTGGCGCGCGCCAAGCAGCAGATAGCTCTGGAGAAGCGCGAGGAGGTGAATGGAGCACTGCTGCGGATTCTCAGCGAGCAGAGCGCCCGCCCGCAGCCTGTGAAGCGCATTCTGGTCAAGTCGGGCGACAAGGCCATCTTTGTGCGCCCCGACGAAATATCGTGGATCGAAGCGCAAGGCAACTACGTTGCGCTGCATGCCGGCGCGAAGTCCTTTCTCTTGCGGCAAACCATCAACACCCTGGAGAGGCAACTGGATCCGGCAGAATTTCAACGCATTCAACGCTCCGCGATCGTCAACCTCGATGCCATCCGCGAAATGCATCCCGCCGGACGCGGAGAGTACGAGATCGTCCTCAAGGATGGCGTCACGCTGAAGCTCAGCCACACCTATCGAGAATCTTTCTTGCGCTTCGCATCTGGCGTGCTGTAACGGCGAATTATCCTCCTCCGAAGCGTCTTCGTCCCCGCGCAGTGCGCCTTCATCACAAACTTGCCGGGGATTGCCCAGTCGGATGGATAATCGTTGCTGTGCGGGCGGCAACTCCGCCGGCGAGGGGCACGTCCATGAGAGAGTTTTTCAGATTCGTCATCACTCTTTTTCTTGCCAGCATGATAGGTTGCGGTGGAGGCACTCCCGCAGGCAGCAAAGGCGTAACACCGCAGATTCCGGCCGCGCCCACAGCGCTGAAGGCCTCGGCCGGCAACGGGCAGGTTTCGCTGAGTTGGACGGGCAGCGCAAACGCCAGCGGTTACCACGTCAAGCGCGGCCTGGCCCGCGGAGGGCCGTACACGCCGCTCTCCTCCGGTACGGCGGTCTCATACGTGGACAGCGCGGTGAGCAGCGGCACGACATACTACTACGTCGTCTCCGCCTATAACTCCGCCGGGGAGAGCGGCAACTCGAATGAGGCGTCGGCCACCTTCGCGCGCACTCCGGCCACGTATTACGTCTCGCCCACGGGCAGCGACTCAGCGCCTGGCACCGAGAGCCAGCCATTCGCCACCGTGCAGCATGGGGTGAATCAACTCCTGGCGGGCGACACGCTCGTCCTGCGCGCGGGCAATTACCACGAGAACGTGACCGTGGCCAACTCCGGCACAGCCAATGCGCCCATCACCCTGGCGGCTTATCCCGGCGAGATTCCAACGCTGATCGGCGCGCAGCCGGTCAATGGCCCGTGGACGGTCTCCAGCGGTTCAATCTACGCCGCGTCATGGCCCACGCAGCCGATGCAGGTCTTTTCTGACGGCCATCTGCTCAACGAGGCGCGCTGGCCAAATTCGCCTATCGAAGAACTTGCGAACATGACCTATGCAATCGCCGACGCGGGTAACTCCACTTCGCTGACAAAAGCTGGTCTGCCGCCCGTGGATCTTACCGGCGCATGGATTCGCATCATGGCGGGGGAGGCATGGGTGGGCTATGACCGCCAGATCGCCACCGACAACCAGGCCACTGGAGAGCTGTCATGGGTCTCGCCGATCGACGCTATGTCGATGCTAGTGCCGCGTCGCGGCAACAAGTTCTTTGTCTACGGCAAGCTCAACCTGCTGGATTCTCCCGGCGAGTGGTATTGGGATCCGAACGCGCAGATGCTCTACGTCTGGACGCAGGACGGAGCCTCGCCGGCCGGGCGCATCGAGGCCGGAACCGCCTCCGCCGTGCTGAATCTGAGCGGCCAGTCGTACATCACTGTCAACGGAGTGCAAGCCCGCGGCGGATGGTTCAACCTGCAGAACAGCACCTCCAGCACCATCAAGAACTTCCAGCTCTACGCGCCCAACTGGATACGCGGCTACGATGGGTATAACGTTTCTCCTGAGTATTATGGCGGCATCGAAGTCTCCGGTTCTGGCAATCAGATCAACGGCGGTCTCATTGAATTTGCGGGGCGCGCCAGTGTTCATCTGGCCGGCTCCGGCAATACTGTCGAACAGGTGACCATTCAGGATTCTGGAATGACCTGGAGCAACGATGCGGGCATCGTCTCCATGGACGGCACGCAGGAGTTGATCCAGAACAATACCATCCAGCGCACCGCCTTGGCCGGCGTGACCATGGGAAGCCAATCGAAGGTGCTCAACAACCTGGTCACGAGCAACTGCCTTGTCATGGAGGATTGCGGTAACCTCAACTCTTGGAGCCTGGATGGCCAGGGAACGGAGATCGCCTATAACATCCTCAAAGGCAACCAGGCCCGCTGGGGCGCGGCGATCTATCTCGATGCCGGCTGCCACAACTTCAATCTGCACGACAATCTCGCGCAGCAGATTCTGTGGAGCGGAACCAACATCACCGGCATAAACACCATCGAAAACAACACCTTTCTCGACGTGCAGCATCAGGGAATCAATTTTGTTCCGGGCGCAACGGAGGTTGGCGCGGACTGGTCGGCGGGGATTGCCGAACACAACCAGCTTGGCGAACCCTTCCCCATTGAAGTTGCGCTGGTGCAGCCCACCAGCATCATTCCCGACTACGCCTATTACACGGCTTACATCACGCTGGCCCCCTCGCCCGGCCCGCGACGCGTCGAGGTGGATTTCTCGCAGATGGCGCAAGGGGCATGGAGCCAGAATCAGGTGCCGATGGATCTCTCTCAGGTGTGGGCGATCATGTTTAGCTTTGATCCAATTGCCAGCGCATTCAATTACACCGTCAACAACCTGCGCATGCTCCCCACGGGCGCTTCGGGCGACACGGGCGCGGTCGCCGTCTCCGGGGGCGACTGGACAGTGAGCTGCAACGGAGGCTCGACCTGCGCCCTGACCAATGCCGATCCAACCACCTGGGGCGACACGGGAAGCAGCGTCTTCAATGGGCAGAATGCACTGACCGCGCCTTTGCAGTCGAGCCTGGCCGACCTGACGGCCTATCGCGGAGTGGCCTTCGAGCTCGCCGGCTCGGCATCGAGAACCTACAACTTCCAGGGCTACCAGGATTTGGACAACGGCCCCGACGCCGAAGCGGGCCGCGGCGCGACGCTGCCCCCGAACATCGGCGCAACGCCGGGCTATGTTGCGCCTTGAGCGTAATAGACACTGACATAGGACTTCATCTTCGGCGGCGACGTCACTGGCCTGGCGCCGCCCAACGTGCTCAAGCGCCTCCGCGGGCGCATCGGGGCGAGCTAGCGCGGAACCGTCAGTTTCATTCGCTCAGCTTTCTCCGCTCGCGGGACTTTTGTTCACAGCTTCTCAGTGCTCAGGGTGATTCCTTGGGGTGAATGAGCGGGCCACCCGCCGAAAAACAGGATTTTTTTGGTGATTTTCAGAGGCCAAATCTCACGATGTGGGAGAATTTTAGCTTTCTTCTTTTTAGGCTGTGTTGATTTCAAACGAGTTAAAAATAATCTGCAAGGTTTTAGAGAATATTTATACCCGAGGGGGGTATAGGGGGGGAGGGGGGACCGAAAAGCAGGGACTAGGGAATAGGGAATAGTCGCCCCGTCGAGGGAACATGGAACATGGGAGGCCCACGGCGGCGGAGATCGATCGGACGGAGGTTGGACATACGGTCATTATGCGCTGCCGGATCGTATTTATCTGCAAAAATTACCGGCGCCGCGGCCAACGGGGATGAAACGGGCGTATTGGTAAAATATATTCGACCATTCCGAGTCCATCCCCGGTCCCCAAATGCGAGGGATCCTTCGACAGACTCAGGACAGGCACCGGGCCACCCTCAGCGTGGTTTGGAATAATCACTGGGATCGTTGCCACCCGCCGCCCAATCTTGGTGGTAGATTGAGATGTGAGCCACCCGTCAGTTCCCATTCGACTCGAAGAACAGCAGGAAAAACAATGAGCCATCTTGCCACTGCAACAGCCGTTCAAACGCAGCAGTCCCGATTGTTTCAGGACGAGGAGGATGAGCAGCAGATTCTTCTTACGCCGAACCCCGGCCCACGATCAATTGAGGACGACACATTTCCCTTCGAGTCACTGAGCGACATTGCCGAGATTGAAAGTTGGCGCAAGGAGATCAACAGGCCGGTCTACCACATTCATAAATGGTGGGCGCAGCGCCTCGGTTCCGTATTCAGAGCCATTGTCACCGGAACCTTTGCCCCTCAGGGCAGCGACCTGCTTTCTCTTTTTTACGAGCCTGTGCGCATTCCCAACGCGGTCGTCTTTGACCCATTCATGGGATCAGGCACCACACTAGGCGAATCGCTCAAGCTCGGTACGCGAGCAATCGGCAGGGACATCAACCCTGTTGCCCACTTCCTCGTTCGCAACGCGCTGGCAGTTCACAACCGCCCCGCCATCCTTCGCACCTTTGCTGATATTGAAAAGGACGTTGCGAACGACATCCGTGGTTTCTATCGCGCTCAGCTACCGGGTGGCGGAGTTGCCGAAGTTCTCTACTATTTTTGGGTAAAGCAGGTAACGTGCCCAGCTTGCAGCGAACCTGTGGACCTGTTCCCGTCATACTTGTTTGCGTGTCACGCATACCCGAAGAAGTTCCCAGAGGCACGGGCTATCTGCCCATATTGCCCCGCAATCAACACCGTCTCCTACAATGCAACCAGTGCGACTTGCTGCGGTTGCCATCGCACCTTTGACCCACAGCGCGGACCTGCCAATGGGCAGACCGCAACTTGCCAGCACTGCGAGCATCGCTTCTCCATTGCAAAGACGGTGAAGGCCGGTGAGCATCCTCCAGCGCATCGGCTCTATGCAAAACTTGTTCTACTTCCAGACGGCAGCAAGACGTACTTGTCGGCCACCGAGGATGACCAGCAACTCTACGCACAGGCCAAGGAGCTTTTGGCGCATCGTCCGAACGCCTACCCAGTTGTCTCAATCGCTCCTGGGTACAACACGAATCAGGTTCTTGGATACAACTACAGGCAGTGGCACGAAATGTTCAACGCAAGACAATTGCTCTGTCTTTCATTCTTGGCGGATCGCATTCGCAAGATCGAGGACACGACATTGCGCGAACTTTTTACTTGCCTTTTCTCTGGGACGCTCGAATTTAACAATATGTTCGCCTCGTACAAGGGTGAGGGAACCGGCGCGGTCAGGCATATGTTCGCCCACCACATCCTGAAACCTGAGCGTATGCCGCTTGAGGCGAATGTTTGGGGCACGTCAAAAAGCTCTGGATCATTCTCTACGCTGTTTGAGGGACGTATCCGACGCGCGCTTGACTCAGCAGCAAGGCCGTTCGAGTTGCGGCTTGTGGATGCCAAAGGTCGCAGTGCAACTGAAAAAGTGTATGACCTCTCTGAGTCTCTGGGATACTCGATTGCAACGTCGTTCTCTGAGATGAAAGAGCGCGGCGAGCGCGTCTATCTCTCTTGCGGCGACTCAAGCCACACGGACCTGCCGAATTGTTCAGTCGATGCAGTCATCACGGACCCGCCCTTTTTCGATAATGTCTACTACTCGGAGTTGGCCGACTTCTTCCATGTGTGGCAGCGCCATGTTCTCGGACCTGCGGCAGCGGTTGCATCTGAGAACGCTTGCACTACCCGTTCGGTTGCCGAGGTGCAGAATGGCGATGTGGCCACGTTCACAGACCGACTGAGCTCCGTTCTCAAAGAAGCCCATCGCGTACTAAAGGATGAAGGCTTGTTCGTATTCTCATACCACCACTCGCGGCAGGATGGGTGGCGAGCCGTTCTTCAGGCGCTCATGCAATCGGGGTTCCGCATCACGGCCAGCCAGCCCATCAAGTCTGAAATGTCCATCGCCATGCCCAAGCAACAGGCGAAAGAGCCGATAGACCTTGACATTATCATTGTGTGCCGCAAGCGCGGCCAGCTGAAGCCGCATATATGGAACGGCGATCTATGGACCACAGTCGCCCCACTTGCTCAGAACCAGATTGTCAGGTTCCGCCGCGCTGGACGACTATTGAGTCGTAACGATCTTCGCATCATCATAATGGGCCAGCTTCTTAGGCAGCTTTCACTCTCTGCCACTGCGGAGCTGGCCTTAGCATTGCTTGATTCAAGCGAGGCCGAGACGGAGCAATGGATCGACCGCCTGAACATCAAGGACGAAAGGACACGCAAGTAAATGTCGAGGGCTTGTCTCATTTTTTCCCACTGTGTTGAGGCCATCCGAAACGGCGAGTTGATCGAACGCGAGGGCCGTAACGACAAAGAGTTTCATTTTCAGAACTGGTTCAAGCGCCGTCTGCAATCTCTCCAGTTGAACTTCGATTCACCGGGCCGCAACACCTACCCAGACTTTCGGCTCGTTGAATTCACGGAAGGTTACGAACTGAAGGGACTGGCATATCCGGGGCGCGAAGCAGACTACGACTGCAACAGCCAGACTCCACGCGGCGAGCACAACGGGCGGCAGGTCTACTATGTGTTCGGTCGGTATCCAGTCGAACCAGACGGCAATCGGTATCCAGTGCTCGATCTTGTTCTCTGCCATGGCAGTTTTCTCAATGCCGACAACACCTATGTCCACAAGAACAAAAGTTTTCGCGGCTTTGGCAGCTACGGCGACATTCTCGTAAGAGACCGCAAGATGTATGTTGCTCCGACCCCGTTCGCGCTCACTGACGGCACAGCCCACAGACGCACTATCATTCTGCCAGAGAGCGAGGCCGTAGACGCCAACATGACCGAGGTCGGTACGCTGGTGAGAACAGAGGTTGAGTCGGTCGTCACTGCATACCAGTTCGATCTAAAGACGAATGAACTACAAACGACTCTGGTTCCGAATCCGAATGCAGGGACGCAGCACATCTTCAAGGCGTACCGTCTTGAAGGTGATTCTCTGGACCCCGTGACCTTGCGTGACCGAACCAGAGTGACTGCGGAACTCGCTGCGGCTGAGACAGAGCAAGAAGAGGAATAGGGCGGGCAGGTGGCCCGTGATTTTGCTCTCGCCCCGAAATCTGTCAAAATGGAAGTAGCTATGACAGTCCTGACTCCTTCCCAAGTCTTTGCCGGCCGCATCGGCCGGATCGAGGTCTCCGCCACCATGGCCGTGGCCGCCGAGGCCGCCAAATTGCGCGCCCAGGGCGCCAATCTCGTCGATTTCGGCGCCGGCGAGCCGCACTTTCCCACCCCGCGCCACATCAAGGACGCGGCCATTGCCGCCATCGACGCCAACTTCAGCCGCTACACGGTCGTGCCCGGCATTCCGGACGTGCGCAAGGCCATCGTCGATCGCCACGCCGCCGACTTCGGCTCCGACTACGGCCTTGAGGAGGCCGTCTTCACCACCGGCGGCAAGCTGGCCCTCTTCAACGCCATTCAGGTGCTGGTCGATCACGGCGACGAAGTCATCCTTCCCGTTCCCTACTGGGTCAGCTTCAAAGACATCATCCAGTACGCCGGCGGCACGGTCGTCTTCCTCGAAACCCAGGAGGCGGAGAACTTCCGCATCACGGCCGACGCCATCGAGAAGGCCGTCACGCCCCGGACCAAGGCCATCATCCTCAATTCGCCCTCGAACCCGGCCGGCTCCGTCGTCTCCGCCGAGGATCTTGAGCGCATCGTCCGCGTGGCCCACGAGCGCGGAATCTTCCTGCTGCTAGACGAGTGCTACGTCTACCTGAACTATGCCGGCAAGCCGGTCTCCGGCGGTTCGTTCACCTGGGCCAAAGAGCATATCGTTATTCTCGGCTCGCTGTCGAAGACCTATGCCATGACTGGCTGGCGGGCGGGCTTTGCCTTGGCCTCGAAGGCCGTGACCGCCAACCTCAGCAAGCTCCAGTCGCAGTCCACCTCCAACGCCACCAGCTTTGTCCAGAAGGCCGCCGTCGCCGCCCTGACCAGCTCGCAGGAGTGCGTCACCGAGTTCCGCGCCGAGTTCATCGAGCTGCGGGATTATATGCTGGCCAAGGTAACGGCCATTCCCGGCGTCACCTGCACCAAGCCCGAGGGTGCCTTCTACGTCTATCCGAATATGAGCGCCTATATCGGCAAAGGCGGCATCAGGACCGCAACGGAACTAGCCACCCGCCTGCTTCACGAGGCCCATGTCGTCACGGTGCCCGGAGAGGCCTTCGGCACCGCCGAGCATATCCGCATCTCCTACCCGGTAACCAGGCAGAATATCGACGAGGGCACCCGCCGGATGGGAGAATTCCTGACCGGGCTGGCGTAGGCCGGGTCTGCCCATTCCTCTGGCACGATCCGTGCCCCATCCTTTCGCCTCCTTTCTGGCGAAAGGGTGGGAGCGCCGGTTCCCTTACTCGCTGCTCGAGTCGATATCTGGCTTCTTCCCGCGTCTGGCCTTGTCGCCCCATTTTGCATCGTGGGATGGCGAAAACCCTCGCCTGCAAGGGCGGCGCCGCCTGGTCGGCGCTTTCTTCCAGAAAAATGTGATTCGGTACTGTGCAAACGTATCGCAAGTCCGTTAGGATGTGTTTTCGATGAAAAAGCCTATCGATTTTCGTCCCGTGATTCTTGCCGGCGGCAGTGGCACCCGCTTCTGGCCGCGTTCCCGCCGCGCCCGCGCCAAGCAGGTTCTGGCGCTGGACGGCGAGCGCTCAATGATCCAGCAGACCGTGGAGCGGCTGAAGCCGCTGGCCGGTCTTGGCCAAATCTGGGTCATCACCAACGAGTACCTGGCCCGCGAGATTGCCGACCAGTTGAAGGGCGTTCCCGCGGGGCAGATAGTTCAGGAGCCGGTGGCCCGCAACACCGCCCCAGCCTGCGGACTGGCCGCCTTCCTGATCGAGCGCCAGAATCCCGACGCGGTGCTGGGCATCTTTCCCTCCGACCACGTGATCGCCGATGAGCCGCGCTTCCTCAAGGCGCTGCAAAAGGGCATAGCCGTGGCCGCCGCCGGCGACCACATTGTGGTGCTGGGCATCGAGCCCACCCGCGCCGAAACCGGCTACGGCTACATCGAGACCGGCGACCCGACACGCGACGACGACGCCCTCCATGTCCGCCGCTTCATCGAGAAGCCCAACCAGAACAAGGCCGAGGAGTTCATCGCCGCCGGCAACTACTATTGGAACTCGGGGATGTTCCTGTGGTCGGCGCGGACGCTGGCCAACGCCGTGCGCGAGCACCTGCCAGAGACCGCTCCGCTGCTGGAGACCATCGCCGCCGCCTACGGAACGCCCCAGTTCGAGGAGGTCTTCCGCGATGTCTATCCCAAGTGCGAAAACATCTCGGTGGACTACGCCGTGCTGGAGCCCCGCTCGGCCAAGGGCGAACATCTCTCCCACCTCTACTGCATCCCGGCCGAGTTCAGTTGGAACGATCTTGGCTCCTGGGCCGCGCTCTACGAGTACCAGACTGAGACCCGGCTGCGCGGCGACGGCGAAGGCAACGTGACCGACTCCAACGGCCACATGGCTCTCGATGCGGTCAATAACTACATCTACAGCCCGCGCAAATTCGTTGCCCTGGTTGGCGTCAAGAACCTGGTCATCGTGGACACCGAGGATGCGCTTCTGATCGCCCACCGCGACCACTCCCAGGACGTTGGCAAAATCGTTAAAGAGCTAGGCCTCTCCGGGCGCACCGAGCTGATCTGAAAGCGTTTTGCAGATAATTTGGCTAATACTTTTTAATCTAAAGAGGCAATTGATGGACGCCGATATGTACCGTATAAAGAAAATCTTGCTTTCTGTTGGAATCCCGTGGTAAGGTTTCCACAAAGGCAAACAGGAGAAACTCGATGCTGGAAAACATTGCCCTGCCGCCTCAGACCGAAGAGTCCATTGAACTGATGGAAATGCACCGTCAGTTCATCGCTTTCGATGGTTTCACGATCGCACAAGAACAAGACAGCTATAGCCTAGCTCAGCCATCCCCATTCCGGTATGTTCCGCTTGGGGCTTCCAATGGTGCAGCTCCGCTGATTCAAGGAGAGTAATTGCCGAACTGGAACGACGTTTTCAAGGCAATCAATAACTCCGTCAAAAACGGCTCTCCAGAGGCAGTGGATACCTACCGCCTCAAGGCCCTGAAAAAGCTACATGAAAAGAGTCAAAGGAACATTATTGCTTATTATTCTGGCTGGCTTTCCAGGCCGGGGGTACAACTACTTGGCATTAACGATGAAGATATGAACGGATTTATGAACGCCGTCTATGGTCTTGATAAGACAGTCGGCTTAGACCTAATACTGCATACACCTGGCGGAAGCATCGCGAGTGCGGAGTCTATAGTCAACTACCTTCATTTGATGTTCCATAAAGATATTAGGGTAATTGTTCCGCAGGTGGCTATGTCAGCTGGAACTATGATTGCTTGCTCGTCCAGAGAGATCATTCTCGGAAAACAATCGAGCCTAGGTCCGATTGACCCACAGTTGCGCGACTTGCCTGCCCAGGGGGTATTGAATGAATTCAAGCAGGCCCTGAATGAGATAAAACTCGACCCGGATGCTATTCAGGCTTGGCGTTGTATTCTCCAGCAGTACCATCCGACTTTCCTTGGTCAATGTCAGCAGGCTATTGACTGGACTAAGGCATTCGTTGCCGATCAGCTCCGAGATGTCATGTTTAAAAATGATCCGGATGCAGTTGCGAAATCACAACGCATCGTAGACGGATTGAGTGATGCAGACGAACACAAGTCCCATGAACGACACATTCCAATCGCAAAATGTAGAGATCTTGGCCTTAATGTCGTGGCTCTTGAGGACGATGAAGAATTGCAGGAATTAGTTTTGACCGTTCACCATTGTTATATGTTTGTTCTGATGAATACTGGGACCTTCAAAATAATTGAAAACCACAAGGGCGCAGCATTCACAAAGCAATTACAAATGCAAATTCAACTCCCGACGCAGGAAATGCCATACAGGAAAAGGCCTAATTAGCTGTTCTTTGATTCGGATAACAGAAAACTTGGTGTTTCAGGTCTCGATCCTGAGACCTGGGAGTCAATCCTGCCATCACGCCACAATCTCCAACCCTTTCTTCTCCACCAGCGAAAGCAGTTTCAGCGAAGCTCCCTGGGGGTGTTTTTCTCCCCGCTCCCATTTGCTGACCAGGCTCGCCGTTACATTCAGATAGGCCGCAAAGACCGTCTCGCTGGTCTTCTCTCGCGCTTGGGGAAGCTGCGCAAATCGTACTTTGAAACATTCAGGGAACTTCGTAATGACGCGGTCATTACATTGTGTTATGCTGTCTTTCAGGGAGAATCTTCATGCCGACGCTACTGCAGGAAAAGGGCAGGCGCGAAACGCTGAACCTGCGCATCAAGCCCGAGCTGCGCGGGTTGATTGATCGTGCGGCCGAGTTGTCGGGCAAGAATCGGACGGATTTCGTGCTCAGCGCCGCCCGTCACGCCGCTGAGGATGCGCTGTTGGACCGCACGGTTTTTGCCTTCAGCGCCAAGGCATACGCCGAGTTCCTGGCGCGGCTCGATGCGCCTCCGCAGCCGAATGCGCGGCTGCGCCGCTCCCTCGAGACGGCCGCGCCGTGGGAGAAATGAGCCGTTTCCTGCCGCCGGAGCCGCTGACGGAAGCCCATGACTTGGGAGATTTTTCCTGCGGCGAGGCTTCGCTTGACGATTGGCTGAAGCGCCGCGCACGCGCCAATCAGGCGAGCGGAGCTTCGCGCACCTATGTCGTTTGCGAAGACAATCGAGTGGTTGGCTACTACGCGCTGGCTTCGGGTGTGGTTTTGGTGGAGAACGCTCCAGGCCGCTGCAGGCGCAATATGCCCAACCCGATTCCAGTGGCTGTGCTGGCGCGGCTGGCCGTGGATCGGGAATGCCAAGGGCAGGGCATCGGTCGCGCCCTCTTCCGCGACGCCGCGCGCCGCGTGACGCAGGCCGCCGATGCGATCGGCATCCGAGGGATCGTGGTTCACGCAATCTCAGAGGAGGCCAAAGGCTTCTATCTTGCGCTTGGCTTCGACCCGAGTCCGCGCGAACCAATGACGCTCATGGTAACGCTCGCCGACGTCCGAGCTGTTCTCCTATGAGAATCCGATTTGCAGCCGATTGCGATTCCTGACTCGAAGATTACCCCTCATCCTTTACCCTAGTATTGAGGGAGCACAAAAACCCAACCATGCCTCATCCCCAAATCAAGTTCGGCACCGACGGCTGGCGAGCGGTTATCGCCGACGACTTCACCTTCGCCAACGTACGCATCGTCGCCGAGGCCATCGCCGCCTACGTCCATGAAAAGGAAGACGCCACGAAGGGCATCGCGATCGGCTACGACACCCGCTTCGGATCAGATCGCTTTGCGCGCGCCTGCGCTGAAGTCGTCGCCTCGACCGGCATTCCGGTGCTGCTGGCCGACCGCATCACTCCCACCCCGGCCCTGAGCTATGCTGTCGTCAAGCGCGGCATGGCCGGCGGTATCATGATCACCTCCTCGCACAATCCGGCGCAGTGGAACGGCGTCAAGTACAAGGGCTGGTACGGCGGCTCCGGCAAGCCCTCGATGATCGCCGAGATTGAGTCGCGCCTGGGCCAGCCCGTCGCGGAGCCGGAGCAGCCCGCAGCCCCCCAGACTCGAATCGAGGAGGTCGATTTTCTGCCGCCCTACCTCGCGGCCATCGAGAGCTTTACCAGTCTCGATGCGCTCTCGCAATCCGGCATGAAATTCGCCATCGACTCGATGTACGGCGCGGGACTGACCTTCCTCTCTGACATCTTTACGCGCCTCGGCGTGGCTCATGTGCAGATTCGCGGCAACGCCGACCCGCTCTTCCCCGGCATCAACCCCGAGCCCATCGAGCCGCACATTCGCGCCTTGGGCGAGGCGGTGGTGGCCAACGGCTGCCAGGCAGGCCTCTGCACTGACGGCGACGCGGACCGCATCGGCGCCACCGACGAGCATGGCAACTTTGTTGACCCGCACAAGATCTTCTGCATTCTTCTGAGCTGGGTGCTCCGGCGCCACAACGACTGGCCAGGCGCCGTCACCCGCGCCTTCAATACCACCAAAATGCTGGACCGCATCTGCCAGAAGCACGGCCGGGAGCTGATCGAGCACGGCATCGGCTTCAAATACGTCTGCGACTACATGCTCGATCAGGAGATTGTGATGGGCGGCGAGGAGTCGGGCGGCATCGGCTTCCAGCGCCACCTGCCGGAGCGCGACGGCCTGCTGAACTCGCTGTTGCTTGCTAACATCATGGCCGAAGAGGGCAAGACCTTGGGCCAACTGGTCGCCGATCTGCAAGCCGAGTATGGCGAGCACCAGTACGGGCGTATCGACCTGAACCTGCCCGACGAAGTCAAGAACGGCGTCATCGCCCGCGCTCTTGCCCTTGAGCCCGGCGACCCCGTCTTCGCCGGAATGCCGATCTACTGCCAGGAGACGCTGGACGGCGTGAAGTTCTACCTCGACAACCCCGAAGCCTCGACCAAGCCAAGAGCCGCCGAGACGTGGATTCTGTTGCGCGCCAGCGGCACCGAGCCGCTGCTGCGGATTTATACAGAGTCCTGCTCGAAGGAATCGGTGGCCCGGCTGCTGGAGTCGGCGCGGGTCTTTGCGACGGGCGGATGAAACTAGCTTCTAGCCGTTAGCTTTTAGCTGTTAGCTCCAGGCCCGTGTTTGCTGCAACAGACTGGGTGCCCCCATCCTTTCCGTTTTTTCCTGCGGAAGGGGTGGGAAACCATGAACCCTACCGGTGCCTGACCGCAAATCTGACCCCTAAAATCACTCCCAGAAGCAGTCCATGTGTTTTTATACTTGACAAAAAGTTTGTATTACATAACAATATCTTCTAGAAAATGAACACGACCGACCAAAAACCTCCCGGCGAAAGCGGCCTTTACAACCGCATCGCCGTGCTGCGCGCCGAGCGCGGCATCAGCCGCCAGGATCTGGCCGACGCCATGGACGTGAATTACCAGACCATCGGCTTTCTGGAGCGCGGCGACTACAGCCCCAGCCTCAAGCTGGCCCTCTCGCTGGGGGAGTATTTTGGGCTGCCGGTTGAGGCGATCTTCTCCAAGCGGCCGTTGCAGCCGCTCAGCCAACAGGTCTACGGAACGGGCAAACTCATGACCGCGCCAAGATACGAACCCGAAGCGGAGGAATCCAAATGAAAACCGAACTTGTTCTCTTTGGCAAACATTTCAAGATGGCATCGCAAGCCCGCCGCCGTCGGCTCGTACTGATCTTTTATGCTGCGTTCGCGGCCCTGATAGCCGCCTCCTGGTTTATTGATCCCAGCGGCTACGGATCTGGTTTCATGACGATAGAGTTCACGATCCTTGCGGGTCCGATCCTTGGCGGGTATCTTTGCGGATGGTTCAAGCCGTTCAACGTCGGCCTGGTCCAACCATTTGGCGGAAATGAAATACTCAAGTATTCCGCCAAGAAGTCTCGTTCGGCGTTGTCCAGGCTCTTTTACCCACAGGAGGGCTTCCCAGGGATCCGAAATGACGAGCGGGATCTGGGCAAGCGAGACCATGCGCATTTCCTCGCCTACAGGGTTCTTTCTGTACTTTTCATGTTGGCATTTCTTATTGAATTTATGGGTCGTCCATTTTCCTTCCATCCGACATGGACGATGTGGAGTTTGTTAGGCGTATCGACAAGTGGGGTACACCACGCAATCTTTCTTCTCCTTCAGGCCGGATACGTTTTGGCGCTCACTCTTCCACCTGCCATTATTCTCTGGACCGAGCCGGATGTGGAGGAGGAGCAGGCCCAAGGATGAACCCCTGCGGCGGCGTTCACCGGAACATTCGCGCGTCGAAGACAAAAGGCTGAGGCGGGTCGATCTGCAACTCTGCAATGCGGGGATGGAGCGGATTGACAAGTACATTCCATTCCGCGCGAATAGGCACAGATGGCACAAGCAAGGCCAGCGAGGAGCGGGCGGAAATCCAGGCGTCGCCCAGGTCGCGAATCGCGGCTGCCACACTGTCGGCCCACCAGGCGGATGGCAAATCGGCTGGGCGTAGAGTGCGCGCTGGTTCTCCTTCCGGCAGCGACGCGGAGATCGAGACCAGATCGTCGGGCGCTTGGCCGGGTTCAAGATGAACGAAAAGTTCGATAGCGGCCAGCGCCAGCGAAGTGGATGCATAGACCATCGGCACGCCGCGCGAGTTCCAACGGCCGCCAAAGCGCCGCGCTCCTTCGCCGCTGAAAGCCTCGGCCGCATACGGCGCGCGGCACAGACGCCAGATCCTCATCAGCTATAGACGCCGTAGGAGATGCGGCCCAGCACGTCTTCCACTTCGCGCACGCCGGGATCGGTGTCCAACTGGTCCAGAGGGCAGCCGCCGCGCAGGGCGCGATTCGGCGTCTTGAGCCATTGCGCCGCCTTCTCTTCGGTGCCCAGCGTCTCTGCCGTCGTGGCAAAGACCTGGGCCAGCCGCACCGTCCGGTCGGATTCGGCCGCCGTCAGGCGCGATTTGTGCGTCAGCCGCCGGGTCAGTGTGCGCTGCGGAATTCCGATCTTGGCGGAGATTTCCGCCTGGGTCAGGTTGAGCCGCTTGGCCAGCAGAAAGAGCGCCTCAGCAGGCAGGCCTTCGCGCACCAGTGCAGCCATTGCGCCGCCCTGCTTCATGGGCCCGCCCAGAACCGGCTCTCCGCCTAAGACGCCGGGGACTGTGAATGTGGCCATGATCCGCCTCCGAGCCCAGTATACGCCATTTGGCTAAAATCTATGCGCCATATTTACACAATCATTTCAGACAGATCAATCAGGATTAGACTATGCGAAGGAGGTTG
>Ga0302320_10002181_pt1 | contig 46619 bp, 30 predicted proteins | sample Bog_T0_3_FD_202130 | JGI IMG/M metagenome (GOLD analysis project Ga0302320, IMG submission 202130) | Peat permafrost microbial communities from Stordalen Mire near Abisko, Sweden - Bog_T0_3 | ecosystem: Environmental > Terrestrial > Soil > Wetlands > Peat | place: Sweden: Abisko, Stordalen Mire...
TCGTCGACCAGCACCAGCTCGAAGTTGTCGCCAACTTGCTCCATCACCTGCTTCAGGCGAGCGTACAAAGCGGTGACATTCTCCTCTTCATTGTGAAAAGGCACGACGATGGAGTATTTCACCATAAAGGCTCAGATGTCCAAAAATGGAAAAAGTTTACACACATACGCGGAATTCCGGTCGATCCGCGCAGCGAAGCTGTTTCTCGGTTTCGAGCACAAAGGGGCAAAATCCTTATCGGCCACGATCTTCATGGGTTGTCTATATCAACAGGAACCGCAGCTATTTGGGGAAAGCTCGAATCTCGTCGGCTACCCTGTCGTGGATGTACATGACGCTGGTTGGCGTTGCGACGGTTTGCGGGCTCCGTTGTCCCGGCGAGTGGATCAACAGCAGCGGCCGCGGATCGAACCGGCCGCCGTGGGAGATGCGCTCGTCCTCGGCGCTCCAGCCCGGCAAGGGTCGCCACATTTGTGTGCGCCAGGAGTGATCTCCGTGGACGATCAGCGTGGTTTCGGCCCAGCGGGGCTGCGCTTCGAGCTTGTCGAGAATCTTGCCCAGTATCCGATCGGAGAGGTCGAGCGAATCCAGATAAGACCCGCCCAGCGCATGCTTGCCAGTCCTTCGGTCCCACACCGCGGGTGGGTGCGGCACGGGCAGATGCAGATAAAGTATGTCCGCCTGACTGTTGGCGACGGTTTCGAGCGCCCGCTGTTCCAGGTCCCGGACGGCCTCCGCATGGCCCTTGGCGTTCCATGCGGCGATGTCGGCCCAGGCGCGGCTCGGAGTGAAAACCTGCTCGGCCAGGATGCGCAACGGAAACCAGACATTCCGGGCATAACTTGCTCCGGTTGAGGTGGGTCCGCGATCCTGCGCATCTTCGTTGGCCCAGTAGCAGTCTGTCGCAATCCCAACCAGCACGGGACAGTATGCGATGTACCAGCCAACTACCGATGTGGTGAGGCCTTGCTTCCTGGCCATGCCAAACAGCGTGTCCCTGGCATCGAAAACCTGCCATTCCGGGGCGTCTTCCATCTTGACCAGATAGATGTTGCTCGCGGTATAGGTGACGTCGGTGACCACGCGCCCCAGCAGCAGGCTAGGAACGGCCCGCGTGGTGCGGAATGCAATGGGAGTCATATCGGTATAGAGCGTGCTTTCGCTGCGCAGCCGGTCGAAGTTGGGAAGCTGAAGTGACGGATCGCGCGCTCCAAAGGTGGGCTGGTACGCGAGCTCGTCGAAGAGAATCCAGACCAGCCTCGGCCTGCCAGTGGAATGCGCCTGGACCGGCGTTGTGAAGGCCTGCGGGCCCGGGCGCCATAGGGTTGCGCGGCCAAGCTGAAATGTCATGACCGCTGCAAAGACCGCGAAGCCGGCCAGAAGAGTACCGCCGGCATTGCCTAGCATTGCTGCAAACCTCGGAAATTTGAGGATGAGAACGATCGACAACCCGGTCCACGAGAGGTAGATGGCGCAGACCACGCTATTGGGCACATCGAACGGCATCACGTCGAGATTGCGGGCAAACAGCAACGGCGGGAGCAGCGCCATGAGCCCCCAGCGTATCTTTGGCCATGTCGAGAGGCTGCGCAGGAACGCCATCAGACCGAAGAAAGTGAGCGAAACCAGCAGCAGGTCAGTGATTTGCGCCAGCGCAATGCCAGTGAGCGGCACCGGGGACCTCATGCGCGCGTCCCCGGCGCCAGAGGTGAGGTCGGCATAGTTGGGCAAGAGCAATATGGAGGCAAAGGCCCAGGCCTGGGCCGCTCTTTTTATCATGCCCTGGCTGCTCTCTCCCGCGTTGAGTCTTCGTTGGTGCGCTCAAGAAGCAGCAGAAGGCGGCTATTCCCAAGCTCCGTTCGATCGGCTACACGGAAGAAAGGAGCAAATGCCTCGATCAGGTCGTTCTCCGACAAGTGTCCGTAAAGGTGGTCGCGACCGCGCAGCCACTCCTGAAACATGGGGTCCGACGGGGGAACCCACTCCAGTATTAGCCAGCGTTGAGTCAAGGTGGCGCAGAGGCCGGCGATGTGCGCAAGCGGAAGCTGCTCGCGCAGAATCAGGTGGTGAATCACCGCCAGCATCAGGACCAGGTCGAATTTACCTTCGAGACGATCGAGCAGCGAGAGCTGTTCGCTATTTCTCCATCCCACGGCGGGTGTGGGGCGGGCAATGTTGGCCACCAGAGCTGTGATTTGCTGGCCCCCACCCTCGACCGTCCGCCATAGCGCCTCGGTGGCTGCCGCATCGCTATCCAGCGCTACCACTTTCGCGCCGGCATCGGCTGCCATCAGCGAATAGGATCCCGTATTTGCGCCGATATCCAGAACGCGCGCGGGGCGAGTGCGCTCGAGCGCCGCCTTTACAAATCGCTGTTTGTCGTCCGTATCCGCAGGCCGATAGTGGGTTGCGGATTGCCCGTAATCGCTCCATTCGCTTTTTCTCACGCGGGTTGCAGCGCGGCGAATCTGCTTGCCCAGACGGGCAATGCGCTTGTGCAGAGTATGCGTGGCAAGGTCGGGATCGGAGGTGGAAGCGAGCTTGGATGGTCCGGGTTTTGTTGCTCCAGTGCGCTCGAAAAGCGTGGCCAGCGTAACAACATCCAGCAGATCGGGATAGAGTCGCTGCCACGGCTTTATCGCCTGGTAAATTGCACGCGGCTCATACCCGTCGCGGGAGAAAAGAGTTGCACGCAAAGGCCAGCGGAGGTATTTCTCGGCGATCAGCGGAAGCAGAAAAGTGCGGACGAATTGCCCGTAGGCCAGCCAATAGCTGGAATGCGGATCGCGGCGCTCGAACGAGAGCACATCCACAAAAATGGGGCGCGCGCCAACAAACAGGATATTCAGCGGCGTTGCGTCTTTCAGCGTCCAGCCGGCATCGATGGCCTGGCCGGCGAGGCGCAGCGTAAGCTCGGCGGCGGAACGCCACTGCGCGGTGGTCCACTCCCAGGGATAGGAAATGGGATCGATGCGCGGATGCCGGAGCCAAAGCTCGCCGGAGAATGTCGATGAGTCAGTCTCCGATTGCAGGATCTCGGTTGGAACCAAATCGCCGGCGCGCTCGAGAGCCGCCCGCAGCGCGGAAGCAAGAAAAGCGCTAGTCTGCTGCACCGCCGAGGGTAGGATTCGCCGCAGGGCATGGGTTTGGGTCAAGTGCAACTGGCCTGCTGGATCGCGGAAGGTAAACGCCTGGTCACTTTGCCAGCCAAGGTCTGGAAGACCGGTTGGGCGCAGGCGGATGCGCTGGGCAAGATTGGCCCGGCAGGTCATTGGAGGGGGAGGGACGAACCCTCGTTCTCCTTCTCGGGCGGATACAGTTCCGGCTGGAGTTTGGTTCTGGCACCCGGGTGCAGCAGAGAATAGAGCCTGCGGCGCAAATACCACCCGGCGGCAACCAGAACGGCCCCGACCGCTTGAATTGCCAACAGCCCCGTACCGGGATCGGCGTAAGCATAAGCCGGCCGCTCAAAAAGCATGGACGCGCCCACAAGAATGAGCAAAATGGGGAATGTTTTCAGGAGTATTCTCATCACTTTGAACAGCACCGCCTGGAACAAAATCTGTGTCCCTGTCGAGCGAACGGAACGCGAGCCTTGAATTCACTTGGACGGCAAAACCGGGATGGGGTTTACATGGACACCCGGATGCGGATTGTGGTTTGCGGCGGACCTGTTATCCGTCGACGATGGAGTTCGCAAACCGTTCCGGGCGAATTGGGCGGCTTGATTCCGGCCCGCGGAGCCAAGCGGCAGGGCGTTGAACAAATTATCGTGTGCATGTAGTCTTGTGCAATCATTTCGCCGTCCTATAGACGAGCGCTAGGCCGAATCCAAAGCCGTAGCTCCGAGCAGAACTTCAAGACCGCGACGCGCCCCATTTTGGAACCAGACCCAGCTAATCAAATTTTCGCACGCCGCACGTAAAAGGAGACTCATTGGAGAAGGCTTCGGACCAGCGCATGCCGTTCGTTCGTCTGGCGCTTTTGACCGCTGCCGCTCTGGCGATTCACGGCTACCATTTCGGCGTGGAAGATGCCGAGATACACATTCCGTCCGCCAAGAAGCTTCTCCATCCTTACCTGTACCCCTATGCGGATGAGTTCTTTCTCTCCCACGGATACCTATCGATATTCGACCCCATTCTGGTGTGGACCGCGCGGATCACCCATCTCTCCATCGACGGAACGATCTTTCTCTGGTACATCGTCAGCCTGTTCGCCATGCTGGCCTCCTGCTGGATGCTGGCGGCAATCGCATTTTCGTCGCCCCGAGCACGCTGGTGCTCGGTTCTGGTGATCACAGCGGTGCTTACCATGCCGGCCACCAATACCGGCCTTGAACTGATAGAACCGTACCTGACGCCACGCTCCTTATCCACACCGCTGACCATTTTCGCGCTGGGGGCATTTCTCAGCCGCCGCTACGCTCTGGCGGCGCTTGCCACGCTGGCTACCGCCGCCGTCCATCCGCAGATGGGCGTATATCTGGCGTTTCTTACCGGCGTTGTGTGGCTTGCGGAGAAATCAACTTCATTGGTGCGACAGCGTTTTCCAGAGCTGGCTACGGTTGCCGGTATTCTGCCGATCGGATTCGGGCTTACTCCCGCGCAGGGGCCATACCGCGAAGCGCTCTATGCGCGCGATTTCTTTTTTCTTTCCAACTGGACCTGGTACCACTGGGTAGGGATGCTCGCTCCGCTGGTAATCCTGGCATGGTTCTGGAAGCGAGAGCTGCGCGGAACCACGCCTGAGTTTCAGCGCCTCAGTTTCGCCCTTATTCCCTTCGGGCTCGTCTCGATCCTGGTTGCCGCGGTCTTCAGCAGTTCTCATAAGCTGGATATGTTTGCCCGCCTGCAACCGCTGCGATGCTTCCATGTGATCACCATCGTGTTTGTGGTGTTTCTGGGCGGCGTGATCGGCGAGTACGCCGCGAACGGCCGCCGTTGGGTGATCGCGGCCGTCTTTCTCACGCTGTCGGGCGGAATGTTCATGGTGGCGCGCCTGAGCTTCCCTTTCAGTCCACACGTTGAGCTGCCGTGGATGAAGACCAGTTCCAACCCGTGGGTGAACGCGCTGCTCTGGATTCGCGAAAACACCCCAAGCGACGCGGTTTTTGCTGTGGATTCGTACTACTTCAAGGACCAGGGCATCGATGTGCATGGGTTTCGCTCCATCAGCGAACGCTCCGCCCTGGCGGACTACTTCAAAGACGGCGGCGTGGTTGCCATGTTCCCCAAGTTGGCCGTGGAGTGGAAGCAGATGAGCGACGCCACCAACGGCCTGAACCACTTTGACGCGGAGGGCTTTGCGCGGCTTGCCCGCCAATACCCGGTCACTTGGGCTGTAATCCGCGGTCCCGCGCCCAGCGGCATGGCCTGCCCCTATCAGCAGAGCGGCTTTGTGGTTTGCAGGATTCCGGATCTCCCCGGTCCGCCTGCCTTGTTCTCCTCGGCAAACGGACAGTAGGAGGGCAGGCGCGCGCCTGGAGCGGAGAGTACCCGCAGTTCAAAATGCGCTGAGCGCCTCGGCAACGGGATCGGGAGTCGACCTTGGCCTGACGGTGTAAACCGTGGTGCGGTCAATCTGTTCTCCAGGTCCGATGGTGGTCAGCGGTCCCAGGGTTTCCAATTCGACATACTGCAAGGGGTCGGGGTTGGTGTAAATCTCGGTGAGACATCCGCCATCGGGATAGTCACCCGGCGAGGATTGCGCGTCGATGCGTACCACGCAGTCTTGCCCGACCCAGGCCAGGCTGGCAGCATCGGCGCCTATCTTCACATATTCGCGCGGATGTCGAGAGAGCATGAGCACCTGGCCTTCGATCCTCAGGTTTGCCGGTTCGCCCTTCCGCAGGCGGACGTAGCCGTCGGCGAACCTGGATTTGGGCGAGAGCAACATGGAAACGCGCTCCGGCTCCCGCATTTGCGCAATGGTCCACACGCCGGTTCGAATGGGGCTTCCGAAAAGCTTGCGAAACTCCGATCGAATGCGCATGACGGGATTTCCGGGCTCAAGCTCAACATGGCGTACAAGCTGAATACCAAGCGCTGGATCCAGAGGTGAGGTCATTGCTATCGAGCGCCCAGCGGCATCCGTCTGCATCGGCAGCGAATCGAATGCGGCCGGCGGCGGCCAACCGCGGCCTTGCAGGCGAGGCCAGTCAGACTGGGGAGCGGGCCAGCATTTTTCTCCACCGAAGTTGCTCCAGTCGCGAGAATTTTTCTGGTGCGATTGTCCGTCCAGGGCGTGGTTCTGCCAGAAGCAACCGGCCTTCTGGCCCGCGAGGCCGAAGTGCATAACGCGGCCGATAGGTGGAACCACGATGACTTCCACGATTCCGTTCTCGATGAGGAAGCAATCGGACCAGCCGTGCCAGGAGATGCGGGATATGGAGACACCTGAACCCAAGCCTGCCGAGGATGCTTGCGCAAGCACAATTCCCGGTTCATGCGATTTGGCATGCGTGCCGCCCATTGTCTCCAAGTCAAACCTCTATCGAGAGAATAATCGCTCTGCGCGAAAACAAATCACCTGTCGCCAACGGCGGCCTTGTTTGTCTCAACCTCTCGTTCGGACAAATGATCGTACCAAGTGAACTTGAGAATAGCCGATGTAACGAGAATGACTGCCAGTGCCAGCCCGGCGCGATCCCATTCCCGAATCACAACATAAAGCGGCAAGGCAACCAATGACACCTGCCACACAATGCCAACGGCGATATTGAACATGTCGCGGAAAAAGTCCTTGTTGCGCTTGAAACTGGGATCTTCCGCAAGCACCTTCTTGAGCACCGGGCCCCAGAAGCCCCACGGCCGCACGCGGCGATAAAAGTCCATCAGCACCGCATCGTCTTCCGCCTTGGTAAGCAGCGTGCCCAGCAGGCAGCCTACCAGCGAGATGCCTACCACCATCGGGAAGATCACAACGACTTCCATGTTGATGTTGAAGCGCGCGAGCAGATTCTGCACAAAGGGCAGCATGGGAACGATTTTGGGAGCGAGCAGCGCAGAGCCGATACCGGTTAACATGCCCCAGAAATAACCCCAGCCATTGAATCGCCACCAGTACCACTTCAAGACATTCGACGCGGTATAGCCGCCCCACAGTCCGGAGACGATCCAGACCACGACCTCGTTGACCGAAGTGACGTTCCAGCCAAACAGGACGCCGATCACGATGACTGAAAAGGATGCGAGATAGCTAAGCCGCACATAGGTTTTTGGCGATGCGTTCGGGTTGATGTAGCGCTTGTAGATGTCATTGACGAAGTACGGGGGAGCCGCGTTGACCGTGGCGGCAAAGTTGGACATGAACGCAGCCAGCAGTCCGGCGATCAGGAAGCCCAGGAGCCCCATGGGGACAAAGCGTCCCAGCGCCATCGGCAGCACCAGTTCAAAGTCCAGGTGCGTTCCCATGGCGCGCAGGTCGGGACCGAAGAAGGCCGCCGCCAGCACGGTGAGGCCCATGATGAGAAAGTAGCGGGGCGGGGTGAGCACAATGTTGACCCAGGCGCTCATCATCGATGCCTCGCGCGGGTTCTTGGCGGATAGAACGCGCTGCATGTCGTAGTTCGGGGCGGGTCCCGCAGCCGAAATCGGAATGCCCTTGAACAGCAGCATCATTACAAAGAAGCCGAAGAGTTCGTATTTGTCTTCGGCAATCTTCTGCGTCGCCGCCGGCAGAATTGTTGTCCAGTCCAGGCCCAGATGCCACCCAAAGAAGATGTTGTCCCAGCCTGCGGGAACCACGCGGTGCAACATATCCGGCGCAACCTTGCTCATGGCGATGATGCCCACGGCGAACGAAGCGATGGAGAGGATGAAGAACTGGACCACTTCGGTGATGACCACGCTGATCATGCCGCCCTTGATGACATAGATGGCGGTAATGGCGATGAGGATCAGCGCGTATTCATTGGCCGAAAGATGCCACGGCAGATAAGTCTGGGCAAACTTGCCGATGCCCTTGAACGCATAGGTGAAGAATCCGATGATGCTCACAAATGCATAAATGACAACGATAATGTGCGACCACTTCGCGCCGCGCCCGGAACCGAAGCGGGTCTTGATCCACTCCGCGCCGGTCATCACGTTGGAGCGGCGCAGCCAACTGGAGAGATAGACCATAAGGAAAATCTGGTTGAAGGTCGGCCAGAGCCACGGAATCCACACGCTCTTCAGGCCGTAGACGAACATCCATGAAACCAGAAGCATGGTGCCGCTGATGTCGAACATGCCCGAGGCGTTGGAGATGCCGAGCATGTACCAGGGCATGGTATTGCCGCCGAGGAAGTAGTTCTGCATGCTCTGCGAAGCGCGTTTGGAGACCCAGTAACCAATGAACACCGTGCTGACCAGATAGGCCACGATGATAACGATGTCAACAATGTGAAGATGCAGCATGGAACTCCTTAACGCCCGCAGGCTTAGTCTCCCAGCTTTCCGCGGGAAACAGAACACTGACTTGCTTGCCGGCCGCGGCCGGGTTCATTCTCATGACTCAGGCAGTTCACCCGCCAGCAAAAACACCAGCGCGGCTTGCCAATTGATGCAGATCTCGTTGCTTGCATACGACGCCGTCTGGTCGGCATACACTTTTGCCGGCGGCAAATTGCCAGGCAGATCGGCCAGCACTGCGTCGCTACGCCCGGCGTTTGGCCCGCCTGAAAGCATCCCCGGCCAAGGCGCGGCCAGCTTGCCCGATGCGCTGGGCCGGTGATGCGGATGCTGAAACGGGTTCTCCCCCACCTGCGTTACCCACGAAAGGGAGAACGTATTCCGGCCGAGAAGATAATGCAGATTGTCTCGCGCGGCATCCGCGAGCGCTGGGTCTGGCGAAAAAACGTCGGCAATCAGCAGATACATGCCGTATCCCGCGGCAACGCCGTTTGAGCCCCACACATAATCCCGCGGCTTCAGGCTCACATGGTACGGATTGTCGCGCGTGCGCTCCACCACCGCGCGGGCCGCATCGACGGTTCGGCGGCGGATCGCCTGAACCGCCTTTGTATCCGCGCTCTTTCGATTTGAGAGCGCATAGGTCCACAATCCCATCGGCGCAACCGAACTCCAGCTCTCCGCCGGAGGCGAATCGAGAGTGGGAAGATACTCCGCATAGTGGGCCAGAAAATAGCTGTTGAAAGCCGGCTCGCCGGTGGCGCGGCTCAACTCCGCCGCCGCCCATAGCCGCTCGTCCTGGCAGTTGGCGTCGCCATATTCGCCGGTAGAAATGCCGGATGGATTTTTGAAAGTAACATTCGGGTGCTGTTCCGTCCAGGCCCAGGCTCGCCGTGCCGCGTCGAGCGCCCTGGTGGCAAATTGCGCATCGTAGGGCTGGTACACACGCGAGGCAATTGCGCCCACAGCGGCCAGGTCCGCGGTTGCGCAGGTACTCTTGAACGGCGCGAAACCGGTACCAACAACCTCACTGGTCAGCGCGTCCTTGTCGGGCGGGATAAATCCCGAGAAGCGCTTGCTGGTCTGCTTGTGCCACACCCCGCCATCGGTGTCCTGCATCTTCAGCATCCACTCCAGGTTCCAGCGGACCTCATTCAGGATATCCGGCGTGCCGTTGCCGGACTCTGGAATCTTGAGCGGAATGCTTCTGAGTCTGCCGCCGTAAATCTCCCAGGCCCACATCAAGGTGCCGGTGGCGATGCCGGAGTTGACCACATAGCGGCCGTAGTCGCCCGCGTCGTGCCATCCGCCCACGTTATCGCGCGGCCCGCTGGCGCCGGATGAGGAATGAAACTCGCCATGCAGGTGGCAGGCGGGATGGGAGTAGCCGGGGAACTCCGGTCCCAGATCGACTGCCGTGCCGCAGCGCTGGCCGTAGAAGGCGCGCATGGCCATGTAATATGCCCGCGCAAAGACATTTGGGCCAATGCTAAAGTCCCAACTCCGCTCCACTCCGGGAACGTTCAGGTAGTAGGTTCCAGCCGCGCGGAGAGCGGAGAAATCCGCCGTCTCAACCTTGTCGCCGGAGTTTGTGTCGGCTTGCGGAGCCGTCAGCTTGCCCTCGAAGGCAACCGCATTGTCGCTTGACCGCCGTACCTGAAAGCTTTGCGCCGGCACGCTTACAAAGGCGATTTTGGGTCCTTGGGGCGGGTAGCCCACCTGGTCGACTTTTATCGCCAGCTTACCCTTGTTCGTGTCGAGGATGCCGCTCGATCTTCCGCAGGCGACGATTGTGGGGAAGATGAGAAAACCAGCGAGCAAAGCGGCAAACGGCGATTTCAGTCCGGATCGTGCATTCGAGAAGGCCCGAAAAAAGAGACTTGCCATGGAGATTTTTCCCTGGTGCAGACGAAAGGGCAGACTGTGAAGAACGGCAAGTTTCTCACATTTGCCCAATTGCTTGCAACGACAAGCGACACCTCTAAAATTGGCCGCCGATTCCGCTTGTTTTAATCCGGACGCTCGGTCACGTATAATCGCGCTTCGGTTTCCAGACGGTCTGAAGTGCTCTGGATAAACGATTGAGTAAGATTTGGACCGGCGGAAAATCCGCGGTAGTTCTTTGTTTTGAGGGAGCAAGCACCATGAAGTACGGCTATTTCGACGACCTGAATCGTGAATACGTTATCACCCAACCGGACACACCGTTGCCGTGGATCAACTACCTGGGCTGCGAGGCGTATTTCGGGATCATTTCCAATACGGCCGGCGGCTACTCGTTCTATCGCGACGCCCGGCTGCGCCGTTTGACCCGCTACCGGTATAACCATGTGCCGTTCGATTTCGGCGGGCGGTATATTTACCTTCGCGACAATGAGTCGAAAGAGTTCTGGTCTCCCTCGTGGCAGCCCACGCGCCACAACCTGGAGGACTACACCTGCCGCCACGGCATGGGCTACACGGTCATCGGGTCGAGCTACAACGGCATTGAAGCGCAGACCCGCTACTTCGTTCCTCTCGGCGAGAACCTTGAGATATGGCAGTTGACGGTTACAAACCGGAGGACAACGAAGGCGACGCTCAAGGGGTTCGCGAGCATCGAGTTTTGCCTGTGGGATGCGCAGGACGACGCCACCAACTTCCAGCGGAACTTCAACACCGGCCAGGTGGAAGTGGAAGACGGAGTGATCTACCACAAGACCGAATACCGCGAGCGCCGCAACCACTTTGCCTACTTTGGCTGTTCGCAGCCGGGCGCGGGATTCGATACCCAGCGCGAGGCGTTTCTGGGCCGTTATCGCGGCTGGGACAAGCCTGCGGCGGTGGAAGCCGGTCAACTGACCAATTCGATTGCTTATGGCTGGTCGCCCATGGGGGCGCACCAGGTGAATCTCGAACTGGAGCCGGGAGAGACGCGCCAGATTGTGTTTGTGCTGGGCTACCACGAGAATCCGGTATCTGAGAAGTTCGATCCGCCCGGCTCGCAGACCATCAACAAGAAGCTGGTGAAGCCGACGATTTCGAAGTATCTGAGCGCCGCTGTTGCGGACGAAGCATTCGAGCGGCTGCGCCAGTATTGGGAAGCCACGCTCGGGGTCTTCCAGGTGAATACGCCCGACATCCACACCAACCGCATGGTTAATATCTGGAACGCGTACCAGTGCATGGCGACCTTCAACATGTCGCGCTCAGCGTCGTTCTATGAGTCGGGGATCGGGCGCGGGTTGGGGTTCCGCGATTCGAACCAGGACCTGCTGGGCTTTGTACACATGGTTCCATCCCGCGCGAGGGAGCGCATCCTGGACCTGGCAGCCACGCAACTGCCCACCGGCGGGGCCTATCACCAGTATCAGCCGCTCACCAAGCGGGGAAACAACGACATCGGCGGGGGATTCAACGACGATCCGCATTGGCTGATCTTGGGCGTGTCGGCGTATCTGAAAGAGACGGGCGACTGGAGCATTCTGGATGAGCCGGTACAGTTCGACAACGAGCCGGGTTCCGAGGCAACGCTCTACAACCACTTGCAGCGCAGCTTCTCCTATACATTGGATCGGCTGGGCCCCCATGGCCTTCCGCTGATTGGCCGCGCCGACTGGAACGACTGCCTGAACCTGAACTGCTTCTCAGACACGCCGGGCCAGAGCTTTCAAACGACGACCAATAAAGACGGCAAGGTGGCCGAATCGGTGTTCATCGCGGGGTTGTTTGTCAATGCGGGGCGCGAGTTGGCGGCGATTGCGAGGCACCGCGGGCTGGAAGCCGAGGCAACGGGATACATCGGCGAGACCGAAAAGATGCTCGCGGTGATTGACGAGCACGGCTGGGACGGGGATTGGTTTCTGCGCGCCTACGACGACTTTGGAGCCAAGATCGGTTCGAAGGAGTGCGAGGAAGGCAAGATATTCATTGAGTCGAACGGCTTTTGCGCGCTGGCCGGCATTGGCCTGGAAGACGGCAAGGCAGCCAAGGCCATGGAGGCGGTGGGGACGCACCTGGCCACAAAACATGGCATCGTGGTGCAGCAGCCGGCGTACTCACAGTATTACCTGCAACTGGGCGAGATTTCGTCCTATCCTCCCGGCTACAAGGAGAACGCGGGGATCTTTTGCCACGTGAATCCGTGGGTGATGATTGGCGAGACGCGCCTGGGCCACGGCGACCTGGCGCACGACTACTACAGCCGCATCAATCCATCCGCGCGCGAGGAGATCGGCGATCTGCACCGGTGCGAGCCCTATGTCTACGCGCAGATGATCGCGGGCAAGGATGCGCCGACCTTCGGCGAGGCCAAGAACTCGTGGCTTACCGGAACGGCGGCGTGGAACTATTACGCAATCGTGCAATGGATACTGGGTGTGCGGACTTCGCTGGACGGCCTCGAGATTGCTCCCGTGATTCCGAAAAGCTGGCCTGGATTTACGGCCACGCGGACTTTCCGCGGGGTGGCCTATAAGATATCGATCGAGCGCGCGGGCGAGGGCAATGCGATTGCACTGACGGTGGACGGCGAGCCAATAGAGGGAAATGTGGTGGCCGCGCCAACCGATGGACGCACGGAAGTTGTTGTGAAAGGGATTTTGAGTTAGCGGCGAAACAGAGGAGATGTTCACCTTGTATATCGCAAATGAGCAGCGCTACGACACGATGCAATACCGCCGCTGCGGCAAGAGCGGCATTCAGCTTCCTGCCATTTCCCTTGGACTTTGGCACAACTTTGGCGGCGTGGACACATTTGAAAACGGCCGCGCAATGGTGCGCCGCGCCTTCGACCTGGGCATCACGCATTTCGATCTGGCCAACAACTACGGGCCTCCGCCGGGAAGCGCCGAATCGAATTTCGGCGAGATTCTAACTCTCGATCTGAAGCCTTATCGCGATGAATTGATCGTCAGCAGCAAGGCCGGCTGGGGCATGTGGCCGGGTCCATACGGCGACTGGGGTTCGCGCAAATACTTGACTGCCAGTCTCGATCAGAGCCTGAAGCGAATGGGCCTGGAGTATGTGGACATCTTCTATTCGCATCGGCCTGACCCCGCTACGCCGGTTGAAGAGACCATGGGCGCTCTGGATCAGGCGGTGCGGTCGGGGAAGGCGATCTACGCGGGCATTTCAAGCTATGACGCGAAGCAGACTGCCGAGGCCGCCAGGATTCTGCGCGAACTAGGCACGCCATGCCTGATCCATCAGCCCAAGTACTCCATGTTCGATCGCTGGGTCGAAGATGGATTGCTCGATGTGCTTGGGAGCGAGGGCATTGGCGGCATTGCGTTCTGCCCGCTGGCTCAGGGGCTCTTGACGGACCGTTACCTGCATGGGATTCCGAGCGGTTCGCGGGCATCGAAGCCGAATACTTTTCTCAAGAAGCAGGATGTCGATGAGCACCACGTAAACGAAGCGCGCGCATTGAACGACATGGCGGCGGAGCGCGGACAGAGCCTTGCGCAGATGGCGCTGGCGTGGGTGCTGCGCGACGGGCGCATGACCTCGGCGCTGATTGGGGCCAGCCGCGTGGAGCAGATTGAGCAGAACGTAGCGGCGCTGGCTAACCTGAAGTTTTCTGAAGAGGAATTGGGACGGATTGACGCGATTCTTAGCCAGGCCGCGTGAGATTACCGGAGACAATACGTGGTCCGAGGGGATCGCGGTGAACTGAAACAGAAAGACCTTGGAACAGGGTGATGTCGATGAGCGACTTACGACGCCAGGTGGAAGCGGAGTTACTCTCCAACATTCTTCCCTTCTGGCTCAAGTACACCATCGACGATGAGTTTGGCGGGTTTCGCGGTCAGGTTTTGAACGACCTGGCCATTGACCCGCACGCCGCCAAAGGTCTCATTCTGAATGCCCGTATTCTTTGGACCTTCTCGAAGGCGTTCAGCGTTTATCGCGATCCGATTTATCTTGAAACCGCTCGACGCGCGTACGATTACCTCCTCAAGTATTTCTGGGACGCGGAGTTTGGCGGCGTCTTTTGGATGCTCGACTACGAAGGCGAGCCGCTCGACAGCAAGAAGCGAATCTACGGGCAGGCGTTTACCGTTTATGCGCTTGCGGAGTATGGCCACGCGAGTGGCGACAGCGAGGCATTTCAAAAGGCGCTGGGCCTGGTGAAGCAAATTGAATCCGCGGGCCACGACGACGAGCATGGGGGCTACTTTGAGACGTATGAACGCGATTGGACTTTGGCTGCCGATCAGCGGCTGAGCGATGTGGACCTGGACGAGAAGAAGTCCATGAACACGCACCTTCATTTGCTTGAGGCATACGCCACGCTACTGCGCTTCCGTGAAGACCCGGAAGTGCGCCTGCGCCTGCGTGAGCAGATCGAGGTTTTTCTCGATCATGTCATCGATCCAGCAAACGATCACTTCATTCTCTTCTTCGATGAGCGGTGGAAGCGGCGTTCGGACGTTATCTCGTTTGGGCACGATATCGAGGGCAGCTGGCTGCTGCTTGAGGCGGCGGAGATTCTCGGCGATGCCGCGCTGCTGGAGCGGGTGCGGGAAGCATCGGTGAAGATGGCGCAGGCGGTCTATGAACAGGCGATCGACGCGGATGGAGGGCTGCTCTACGAAGCGGACCCAACGGGTATTATCGATACCGACAAACATTGGTGGCCGCAGGCTGAGGCTGTGGTGGGGTTTCTCAACGCTTACCAGGTCTCGGGCCGCCGGCACTTCATGGATGCGGCCGAGCGAAGCTGGGAGTTCATCGAGACGCACATCGTCGATCGCGAGCACGGCGAATGGTTCTGGCTGGTGTCGAAGGCTGGTGTGCCCGGCAGCGAGCACGACAAGGTGGGCCCATGGAAATGTCCCTACCACAACAGCAGAACCTGCTTTGAAGTGATGGAGCGGTTGGACACGATGAAAGGCGCTGCCGAGGCGCAAGGCAAGCAAGGCTAAAAGGACCGGGGAGAGCGAATGAATCAGGCGGAATTCAGGAAGAGCGTTCAGGAGTTATTCAAGCAGCAGGAGAAGCTGCTGGTGCGGCGCAATCGCAAAGTACCTGGTGGCAATGGCATCTACGACCGGTACGAGTACCCGGTGCTGACCGCGGCTCACGCGCCCATTACGTGGCGTTACGATCTGGATCGGAAGACAAATCCCAACCTGCTTGAGCGCATCGGCGTGAATGCCACGTTCAATGCTGGGGCGATTCCGCACGATGGCAAATTCCTGGTGGTGGCGCGGGTTGAGGGCGCGGACCGCAAATCGTTTTTTGCTGTGGCCGAAAGCGCCAACGGCATAGACAACTTTCGCTTCTGGGATTATCCGGTCCTGCTGCCGGAAACCGCCGAGCCGGACACGAATGTTTACGATATGCGCCTGGTAAAGCACCAGGACGGATGGATCTACGGTTTGTTTTGCACGGAGCGGAAAGACCCAAAGGCGCCGCAGTGGGATACGTCGTCGGCAGTGGCGCAGTGCGGAATTGTCCGGACCAAAGATCTGAAGACTTGGGAGCGGCTCGCGGACTTGAAATCGAAGTCTCCGCAACAGCGCAACGTGGTGCTGCATCCTGAGTTTGTCGACGGCAAGTATGCCTTCTACACGCGGCCGCAGGATGACTTTATTCAGGCCGGCAAGGGCGGCGGCATTGGATGGGGGCTTTCCGCAAGCATCGAGAACGCGGTGATCGACGAGGAATCGATCATGGACAACCGCGAGTACCACACCATCCAGGAGGTGAAGAACGGCCTCGGACCCGCGCCGATCAAGACGCCGGAGGGCTGGCTGCACCTGGCGCACGGCGTGCGCAACACGGCTGCCGGCCTGCGCTATGTGCTTTACCTTTTCCTGGCGGAACTCGCGCGGCCCTGGGTGATTACCCACAAACCGGCAGGCTACTTCATCGCTCCCGAGGGCCCCGAGCGGGTGGGCGATGTATCGAACGTTGCATTCAGCAATGGCTGGATTGAGCGCAAGAACGGCGATCTGCTGATTTACTATGCATCGTCGGATACAAGGCTGCACGTGGCAACCAGCACCGTGAACAATCTGCTGGATTACGTCAAGAACACGCCCGCCGATCCTCTTCGCAGTTACGCCTGTGTGGAGCAGCGATATGCGCTGATCGAGAAGAATCTGTCGGTGCTGAGGGCGTTGAAACTGACCGGCGGCAAGCGAATCGCCGGCAAAACCGCCAAGCCCACGAATCTGAAAAAGCGATAGAGCCGATGAGTCGGCTGGCGATAACCATCGGATGCTGAGGTTAGCCTCAGGTTGCGATGTGCTACTGGCGCCGGCCGAAGGCGAATGTTTGCGCGATTGTGTTGATTACTTGAGTAGCATCCGAGTTATCCGCCGCTGAAGTGATGATAGCGGATCCGGTCTTTGGCATTGGCACCCCGCGAGGCCAGTTGATAGTTACAGAGGCATTCACGTCGCTAGATTTGCCTGCAATGGAAATTGGGCTGTTGTACTTCCCTTCAGGGTTGTATGAAGTCAGCAAGGGAGTATACGTAAAGTGATTGATGGTTCCATGATTAGAATGCTGAGTCTGCACAATCCCATTTGGACTCGTCTGGCCTTGAAGAAATTCTGGGGGAGTTGTAATACTTAGGCCATCGACAACGTAATCGTCCGCGCCGAAGAATATCCCTAATATCGGTTCAGCTGTGGATATGAGACTTATATTTTTAAACGTAAGATTCTTTGAGGGAACCGTCGCCGTAGCACTCGGACGCAGAATGATCTTAGCGGCTAGACAATTCTTTGGGACGTTTTGGCAAAGGGGATAATCACTGCTCCAGGTCATATTGCTGAAGGTTACATTCTGAGCCTGCTGAACGCTTTGAAGCAGCCCTTCCGGGTGTTGAGAGTAAACATTATCGACGATACCGCCGTTGATGTACTTTATTGCCAGCGTTCCGAGGGAATTCACATTGCTCAGGGTATCGGGTCCTTCGACGACATTCCTGATTGTCACGTTGGTGCTCGAAATGTAGGATGTAGCCAATGATGGAGGAGTACCGTCGTACCGGATCAAATTCGTAAAGTAGATAACATGTCCGGGAGGAATCGCCATCGTGCTTCCCCTGCGATTTGCCTTTATGTTCTCAACGAGTATGTTGTTCTGGCCGGCGATCACCATTCCGTGATCGAAGTCCAGAATCTGAAGGTTCGTAATGGTGTTTCCAGTGGCCAGCCCGCTCATGCCTCCCCCGTCGTTCTCAATTACGCCTTTCCCTTTCAAGTTGATGGCGACGGCAAAGATATGGTCATTGTCATGCGTTGCCGAGTCGAATAAGAGATGGTCGAAAACGCAGTAGTCGGAATTGAGAGCATAAACAAAAGAAAACAGCTCATAAGGTCCAGCCTGGTTATATAGCTGCTTATGGCCAAGAGACCTCTGAAGGTGGGAATCGAAATAAGGAAACACCGTCGGCATGGCGCCGGTAAACTGCAGATGCAAATTCTTCAGGCCGGAATGGTTGGCATTGTCGAAAACAAACGTCGGAACGCTGGTGTTACTCCACTGAATAACCGACTCATAGGTTCCATTGCCTGCCACTGTGCCCTGGACGATCACGTTCGAAGGAACGAGGAGAAGATTCTTGCTGTCTAGCAGCGGACCTGAACGGACATTCTGCGGCATCTCTGGAAAATCGACTTCGAATGTCCCGGCCGGTAGCTGTAGAATGCCCCCGCCAACCCTGGAAAGAGCCGCGAAAGCGTTCTGAAATGCGGGCCTGCAATTGTACCCCGGTCTGCCGCATTGGGGATCGAATTGTTGGAGACTGACTGTGGATGATTGGGCATTCGCGTATGTTATCGCCCCAGTTGCACCGCCCGCGAGCATCAAGAGCGCGAAACCTTCAAAGAGCGCGGATAACCTCACAAAAGTCTCCTTCCAGCGATGAGAACATATCTTACTGTAGCCCGGGTAAACATCTCAATTCGGGCCTGAGACCTGAACTGCCTCGCAGGCCGTCCCGGTCAAACCAGCATTTTGGCCCAGGCCACTCGGGCTGCGATAATTGCTTCCGCAATCGCGGCGCAGAGCGGTGGTGCGCGGATTCGGCGCGCATTCCCCTGAATTATGATGCCGTTTGTGTCCTATTCGTTCTGGTTCTAGGTTTGACCCTGCGGTTGTTTGGCCTTTTCCCTGGCATCTTTACGAGCTTGCCTTTCCGCCGCATCTTCCGCGCGGGCCTGTGCGTCGCGGCCCTGCGTTGGATCCTTGTGCAGGAACTTGCGCGAGACATCCGGCCAGAACTCCTGGAAAAGCGAGCCGAACCCACCCTCGGCGGTCACGACAAATCCATTGCTGAGAGTTTCGCCGATCCCGGAGTTCTGCGAGGGATAGTAATAATTGGAAATTGCGCCGGAAATGATGTTGCCGCCAATGTTGGAGACGTTTGGCTGCCACTTGCGGCTCTTGTCTCCCTTGCACGCAACGTTGGTGAAAAGTGCATAGAGAATACGGTGGGTTGCGGTTCCGTGGCCCAGCCGGAAGTAGCGGGGATCCTGGTGGAATAAGGCGGGCAGAAAGCCGTTGCCGATCATGGTGCCGTCGAAGGCGTCAAGATAAGCCGCCCCAGCTCTCTTGCCAAATCCCTCGGCGCCCCACCCGAATCCGGGATCGTCATCATCCGCCTCATGATATCCGGCCACAACGGTTGCAACTGCGAAGGCAACTGGATCGACCGAGGTACGGAAGGCCAGCTTCATCTTCTCGCCCGCGGTAAGTGGAACAGCGTCGGCGCGATAGGAGATATTGAACGAGGGCAAGATGCCCAACACACGTTGGCTTTCCTGTTCCTTGATCTGTTGCTCGGCCTTGTCACGCTTGTTCTTTTCCGTGTCAGGTTGCTGAGCAGCCGATTGGGAACTGGAGCTATCCTGTGGCGCCGGGGTTGAAGGCGTCGCCGAGTTGGGGGGGGGCTGCGGAATGCTCTGGTTTTGCGGCCCCGGAGCCTGCTGGGCATCCGAGGAAGCCATCTCGAATTGCGGCTGCGGCGCATCCGGAAGCGATTGCGCGACGGCTGCTGCCTGGCCTGAGGCGTTCTCCTGCGAATGAAGATAAGAGGGCGCCGCCGCCAGGGCAATGCCGGTAAGAAGTATGGCACAAAAAGCGGAAGAACCTGAACGCATCCAATCCCCAATCGTGGAGTAGGCGCCGGCCCCGCGCGTTCCACCTGGAAAGGGGAATTGTGCCGGGGCGGGCTACCTTAAGGGTAAATCACCCCAGCTCGCAAGATGCGGTCAAGCAGGCTCAGCTGGGCAACGATTCATTGCGAATACCCACTACTGAACCGTTAGACGCAACTCCACCCGCCATGGACACAAACATTTCGCCCCGCGCCACGCCCGGTTCCATCAGAAGCAGACCGGGCTGAGCCCGCTTATTGAGCCGCCTGGCGGCTCTTGATTTCGTTCAGCAGATGCTCGACTTTGTCCTCGCTCTCGAGCGCCTGAAAGCGATCTTCAAGAGTGTCGGGCGCCAGCACTTCGCTCACGGCCGCATTTTCGGCAGCTTTGATGTGGACGCGGCTCTTGAGCCGGCTCATGGCGTTGTCCTGGCCTGCGCCGACGGCCTGCCGCGCCTGTGCCGCCCGCCCAACCACCTTGGCGCGGCGATGTTCGGCTGCCAGCATCTCGCAGCGCGCGCGAGTCTCGCTCAGCTTCTGGTCCAGCTTGTGCAGGGCTTGGCGCAGGTTGTCGGCTTCGTGCTTCTGGTCTTCGGCCTGGGTGGTAAAGCCCTCGACCAACTGGTCGTGGCTCAGCGCCCGCTCCAGCGCGCCGCGAGCCAGGTCGTCGTGGCCCTTCTGCACGGCCAGTTCGGCCTTTCGCCGCCACTCCGAGGCCTGCTCCAGGTGTTCGGCGCGCTTCTTGTCCAAAAGATGTTGATCGGCAATGGCAATGGCAACCTGCGTTTTTACCTGCAGCAGTTGGTTTTCCATGTCCAGCACAATCTGTTTCAACAACCGCTCGGGATCTTCGGCCTTCTCGATCAGGTCGTTGAGATTCGCGCGAAGCAGGGTTCCTACTCTCTCCAGCAGTGCCATAACGTCCTCCTTGTTGTTTCCGTCAGCTTCTAGCTGCTAGCCTCAAGCTTCTAGCCGCTTCCTACCTGTGTGCTGCTTCTGACCTTCGGCACCGTGCGTGCCAGAATCAGGAAGCAGCGAGTTATGCCTGGCGTGCCGCTCGTTTGGACTTTTCATGTCAACACCAAACAGGCGATCCGCCGCGCCCCTTCAAGCCTGCAGTACCTTGTTCAAGTTGTGGCGAGCGGCGCGCGATCTCGGCCATAAATCGCTCCTGCTCCGCAACGGCGATAACGAACTGGCCACCCGGGACCGCGGTAATCATCAAACGGTGCGTAGAAAAAACCGCGGCGCTGAGCGCGCTGTTCCAAATGCGCAACTCGCATATCGCCGGGTAAGCCAGCCGTGTCTTCTTCCATCCCTGCCGGATAAAGAGGCCCTCCTCGCGCACCTCGTAGTATTGCGGGAGCGTGGCTGAGAGCACGAGAAGATATATCACTGGCCCGGGAATCAGGGGCCAGATTGGCTGGCCATGCGCGGCTAGCGTGGAGTAGAGCGCTAACGGAAGGCCGAGAAGGATCAGGCCGACTGCCCCAAGCACCGCGACAAGCCATGTGTCGTATCGAGTTTCGAATCGCATATGCATTCCTCGTACAAGGGTCTTGCCGGTCCTCGGCGCCTGCGCGCCGAGGACCGGGCTATTTGGCAGTTACTTGCCTTCGTCGTCCGGGCGGCTCTTGATGGCCGTCACCTTCGACATCAGTTGTTTGATGTCCATGCCGCTGAGGGCCTCAAACAATGCCGGAACCTGGGCTGCGATACGCGTCATGTCCCCGGTTATCTTGTGTGCCCCGGTGGCATCGCCGTCGCCCGTGGACACAATGGTGATGTGGTCCACCTTGCTCAGCGGCTCGGCCATGGCGCGGACTACGTCGGCCATGTTGGTGAGCAATTTGTCCACCACCGCGGCCTGGTTCCATTCCTGATAAGCCTCGGCTTTTACATTCATGGCCTTGGCTTCCGCCTCGCCTTTCATGAAGATGATGCTGGCCTCGGCCTCGCCCTGCGAGCGAATCGCGGCGGCACGGCCTTCGGCTTCGGCGGTGAGGCGGTTCTTCTCCGCGGCGGCCATGTTCTCAATGCGCTGCCGTTCGATCTCGGCACCCTTCAGCACTGTGGCGATGAGTTCCTTTTCATGGCGCAGAATTTCCGCCTCCTGCACCTTGATCTGGCCTTCCTTCTCCACCTGCTGCACCTTAACCTGCTCGGCGGTTACCTGTTGCAGCATGATGTTGGTCTGCAACTCGTAAGCCTTGTCGGCCGTGGCCTGCTGACGCCGGCTCTGCTCGCTGAACGCCGCCTTCTTGATGTCCAAGTCGCGCTGCGCTTCGGACTGGCGGGCCTGCGAGGCGGTCTCGGCGATAACTCGCTCCTGGTCGGCCTGCGCTTTGGCTACGGCGGCCTCGCGGGTTGCGGTGGCCCGCAGAATGGCTGTGTCGCGCTCTGCCTGGGCGGTGGCCATCTCCGCGTCGCGTTTGATGCGCGCTATGTCCGGGCGTCCCATGTTCGAGATGTACTCGTTCTTGTCGCGCACTTCCTTGATGGTGAACGAGATCACCTCCAGCCCCATCTTGCTCACTTCTTCCGCGCAGGTTGAGCGCATGCGCTCGCCCACCATCTCCGGCTCCTTGACCAATTGCTCCACGGTCAACTGGCCGATGATGCCGCGCAGGTGGCCTTCCATCACCAGGCGGATAAGCCCCTCGCGCTGTTGCGGCGTCTTGGTAAGGAACTGCTCGGCTGCGGTCAGGATCGAAGGCTGATCGCTGCGCACCTTGATCTGCGCCACGGCCTCGACCGTTACCGCAACACCCTGCTTGGTGTAGAGGTCCTGCTGCGGCGCAACATCGAAGCTCATCAGTTCGAGGCTCAACTCGCGGCAGCTTTCCACCATGGGAAAGATCATCGTGCCGTGGCCTTTGATCACTCGCGGCCCCCGGAACCCGTATACGATCAAAGCCTCGTTGGGCCCTGCCTTGCGATACATCCTGGCAGCCATGCCCATAAACACAATCAATACCAATACGCACGAGCCAGCAATCAAAACAATCTCATTGAATCCCAAGATCAGTGCAATTTCGTTTGTCATTGCGTCCCGGCCCTTTCGCCCGGGAGGTAAGTGGTTGATGGTTGACGTTCAGTGAACAGTGGACAGTGAGCAGTGGAAAGTGGTTAGTGGTTAGTGAACAGTGAACAGTGGACGGTGAGCAAGGAACAGTCCTCAGTCCCTCAGTCCCTTAGTCCCTCTTCCCCCGTTCTTCGGAAAGATCTTGGCCAGGAATCCGAGCAGGAAGATGCCTACCAGGATGGCCATGTCGGTTAAAAGCACGGTGGTGTCAGCAGTCATTGGAAACTCCAGATTTCAGTTGTCAGTTGTCAGTTTTCAGTTGTAAGTTGTCGGTTGCTGGTTGTCAGTTATTGGTCTTCAGCGATCCGTGGCCGTCGTCAGTGCTTGTCCCCGGCAACCGATCCCTGTTCGCTGATTCCCGATTCCTGTTCTTCCAGCACCTCATCCCAGCGCCGGACCCAGGCGACTCCTTTTTCGTAGCGGACGACGAACACCTCTTCCTGTCTTTCCAGCGCGATTCCGTCCTGGGAGCGCGCCGGGGCGGATCGTCGCGCGCCCAGTTGCTCATAGACAATCTCTCCAATTCCGCCTTCTCGAATGGTGGCTGAAACCCGGCCAACCACGCCGGTGACCTCCGTTTCGTCCGCGGAGAGCTCGTGCTCGTGGGGCAGCATCACCTTGGTCAGGAATAGAAAGACTATGGCTCCGCCGGCAACGCCGCAAACCACCGCCAGCACCAGCACAACCCCGGTGACAAAGCCGCCATAGCGCGTAAGCAGATACCCGGCCGCGCCAAACCAGCACAGGAAAACCATGAGGGAAAAAGCATTCCACCAGGGGACGGTTCCGCCCCCTTGAGGCGCATGAGACCCAGCGTGCGGCACCCCGTGCGGCAGGTGCGCCGCAGTTGGCAGATGAGGCGCATGAGGTATATGAACGTGTGCGCCAAAATGCCCCATGCCGCCCAGCAGCGAGACTGCGCTCATCATCAGCCCAATCAGAAAACAAACCAGATAGAAGGATTCCCAGGTCATTTGCGCGCCCCTTTCTTTTTTGCAGCGCTCTTGTCTCGAGGCTTCTCGTCCGACTCCTGATCCCTGATTCCCGATGCCTGCCTCTTTGGCCGCAACACTTCGGCGAGTCGCGGCGCAAGGCCGGGGGTTTCCAGAATCGCCTCCACCAGCAGCAGGCACTCGCGCGAGTGTTCGTGGCGAGCCAGGGTGAGCAGCGCGTGCTTCAACTCCGGATCGCGGCGGAAACGCTCCGCGCCGGAAACCAGCCAGAGGTCGAGTTTGTCTTCCACATCGCGCAGTTCGCTTTGCAGTTCGGGGTGGTAGCCCTCGGGGTCGTCCACCAGGTAACCGGGGTGTACCTTGAAAAATGTGGCCAGAATCTGCCGCGTGGTGTTGGTCAGGTGCGGCCGCGCTCCGCTCTCAATTTGAGAGAGGTAGCTCTGGCTCAGCTTCGAGCCGGTCTCGGCCTCGATTGCACGAACCAGTTCCTGCTGGCTCAGGTCACGGTCCAGGCCGCGGAGGCTGCCCTCGACTTCGCGGAGATAGCGGATTTTTTCGCCAAGTTTCATAAAGACCAGTGGTTAGTGAACAGTGAAAAAAGTGAAAAAGTGAAGAAGTGAACAGTTGGAAGCGACGACTCCAGGCTGACCACATTTCTTTTTGCTGCAATGGTACGCCCGTTGGTTGAAGGCACATTGCAATATGCAATAGATATATCGCAATCTGCGATAGAATGCAAGAGGAATCGGAGAAATATTTTTGCGCTTCATGATTTCATTGGATTTTTGCGGCAGCGGGCGTGTGGAGTGAGCGCACGTCAAGGTGCAAGGAGAATGGATCGATGCCCAATCCGGTAGTGCATTTCGAGATTATTGGCCGGGACCTGAGCCTGTTGGAGGGGTTCTACAAGCAGGTGTTCGACTGGCAGATCACATCCGTCATGTCGGAATATTCGATGGTGAACGCAGGCTCTGGAATTCCCGGCGGCATCGGCGCGATGGGGCAGGAGCAGAGCTATGTCACGTTTTATGTTGAGGTTGACGATGTGAACGCGGCGCTGGCCCTGATCGAAAGCATGGGCGGCCAGAAGGTGTTCGGCCCGCACACGGTTCCCACCGGTCAGGTCATCGCCGGCTTTACCGATCCTGAGGGGCATTTGGTTGGGCTGGTGCAGCAGCCAAAGTAGGGCAGAGCGCACCAAATCCCCAATCCGATTTCCTCGCGCCAGAAAAGTTTCACACTGTGCGCACATTAATGTATGCTGGTCGGAGGTATGAATTGGGGGAAATATGAAAGCTGCTACTGCCGAACCGAGCAAGTTGCGTGCCGAGAACATCAACCTCCGGGTAAGTCGCCGCCAAAAGGCGCTCATCGACAGCGCGGCCGACGCACTCGGCAGGAACCGCTCTGACTTTATGTTGGACGTGGTGTGTCGGGAATCAGAAGCGGTACTTCTCGACCAGTGCTACTTCAGTCTCGGGGAAGAGGCGTTCCAGCGCTTCACAGAGATGCTGGACAATCCTCCTGCGGACAATCCCGGGTTGGCGCGGTTGCTCAACAGGAAGCCGTTGTGGGAACAGTAGGCGACTTCGTCGGCCGAATTACCCCACCGGAGCGTCTAAGCGCGGATCATGACCTGACACAATTCTCCTGCGGTGAGCCGTCTCTCGATCACTGGCTCAGAGTTCGTGCGCTTCAGAATGAAATGAGCGGCGCTTCTAGAACTTATGTTGTGTGCGCCAACAGTCGCGTTGCTGGCTACTACGCGATTGCGGCGGGCGCTGTGGCTCACACAGAAGCCACAACGAGGGTAAAGCGCAACATGCCTGACCCAGTGCCAGTGATCCTGATTGGACGGCTTGCCACCGATTCCAGCTTTCAGGGCCGCGGAATCGGGGCCGATCTTCTCCGCGATGCCGTTTTGCGTACCTTGCGAGCGGCGGAAATCGCTGGCATACGAGCAATTTTGGTGAGCGCAATCTCTGAGAGCGCAAAGAGATTCTATGAGAAATATGGCTTCATTTCTTCGTCGGCCAAACCGCAGACTCTCATGATCACTTTGACGGAAGCGGCAAGAGTCCTCGCGAATTAGGCTGAGTTACATAGCGAAATTCTACCTATTCTTGTTGAAAAAGAAGTTCTGGAGTGAATCGGTGATGAGCGACATTGAAGAGATGTTGCAGCAAGGCTCGGCGCTGCTTAGTCCTTTGCTATCAGCCCACGGGTTCACTTTTCATGTTCTCGGCTCGGGTGGCAGCAGCGGCGGCCAGTTCGCCTATGGAGAGTTTAGAAGAGATGATCGCAGGCTAGAGATTCACTTCCGGCACAGCTTGGGAATGATCAGGTATCACCTCGCAGGCCGTTCGATGTCTCACCAAGACTATATGCGAACGGTTATAGGAAAACCCAATTCAAGTCATTATCCGGGGTTCTCAAGTGATCCGCTCGACGCTTTCCGCCACCTACTCTTAGATCTGGAAGAGCACGGCTCCGGATTTCTTGCAGGGTCTGACGCTTGCCTCTATCAAACAATTGACCAAGCTGAAACTCAACCGAGCGGAACATCCAAACTGCCCGACTAGCTCTCTCACGCCGCAAAGTCTATGAACCCGCGCTGCGGATCGGTCGAGATCAGCTTCACCGTTACCTTGTCGCCCACATCCAGCCCCTTGCCGCCGCTCACTACCATTCCATCCACGTGCGGGTCGAGCGTGCGGACGAAGGTGCCGTACTTGTTCACGCCGGTGACGATGGCCGGGAAGCTCTGGCCGATGCGCGGATGCAACACTACCGCAGCAATGCGCTTCTGCATCTCGCGCTCCACCTTGCGCGCGCCGTCTTCCATCAGCGTGCAGCGGACGGCGATGGCGTTGAGGTCGTCTTGGGAGTAGGGCTGCGGCGCTTTGGCCAGCAGTGCCTTCACCAGGCGCTGCGTCACAATGTCCGGGAAGCGGCGGTTGGGCGCGGTGGAGTGGGTGTAGTCCTGCACCGCCAGGCCGAAGTGGCCGGGCGAGGGCTCATTGGGCTTTACGAGCACATATTCGCCGGGGCCCATCAGTTTGATAACGGCTAGGGACAGGTCGGGGAAATGAGCGGGGTCCTTCTGCTTCTGGGCGAGCAGGAAGTCGTTAAGCGCTTTCGAGTCCGGCGCGGCGGGCAGCGTCGTTCCCAGGCCGTTCGCGACTTCGACGATGCGGTCCCAGCGCTTCGGCGTGCGCACGATGCGGCGGATCGAAGCTACTCCGGCCTGCTCAAGGGTACGGGCGGCCACGCCGTTGGCCGCCACCATGAACTCCTCAATGAGGGAAGTGGCGCGGTTCTTCAGTTGGCGGACAATACCGGTTGGCTGATCCGCCTGCATCTCCGGGCGGGTCTCGATGGTTTCAAGATCGAGCGCGCCGTGCTGAAAACGGCCGCCAACCATGCGCTGTGCCGCCGAGTCCTGGAGCTTGAGTTGGGCGGCCAGGTCGGGGCTGGTGGCCACCTTGGCCGGCGCTGGTCCCGTACCTTCAAGCCATGCGCCCACGGCGTTGTAGGCAAGCTGGGCGCGGTTGCGGACGAGCGCGGCGTAGACCTTGCCGTCGGAGGCGGCGCCGGAGGCGTCCACTGAGAACTCGATGACGTGGGCGACGCGGTCCTGATTCTCGTTGAGCGAGGTAATGCCTTCCGATAGCTCGGCCGGAAGCATGGGAAAGACTTTGACCCCGGTGTAGACGGAGGTCGTCTCGCTTTTGGCATGGCCGTCGATCACAGAACCTTTGGGCACGCGCGCGTCCACGTCGGCCACGCCGATGAGCACGCGAATGCGGCCATCCGCAAGCTGCTCAGCCCACTCAATCTGGTCGAGGTCTTTGGAGGTGTCGTTGTCGATGGAAGACCAGAGCAGGCTGGTCAGGTCCTGAATCCCAGCAATGGCGGGCGGCGCGGGATGGGCCTGAATTGCGGCCAATTCGGTATCGGTGCCGGCGGGAAACTCCGGCTGAAAACCGTGCTCGATCATGGCGGCGTGGGCCGCGGCAACAAGATTGAAGTGCAAAGGCTGGGTGGATTGCATGAAGACACGGCTCCTTTTGAAGCGAACAGCAAGGCTACCACGGCGGGGTAGCGGCCGTGTGAACATGGGGTAGGCAGGACAGGCTGGAAATGGCGGACGGCGACGCGGGGTCAGTGGGAGTAGCGCTTCTCGCCAGCCTGTAGCGCAACCGCCAGCCGGTTCTGTTCCGGTGGCAGCGGGCAGGTGGCGTACGGCGTGTAGGCGCAGGGCGGATTCTCCAATTGATTAAAGTCCAGCGTCAACGTGCCGGGCTTGTCGAGCCCGTTGCTGGGCAGCCCAGTGTGCAGAAACCGAGCCGACTGGTAAGTTGTGGTCTGGCTGGTCAGGTCTCTCAGAATAAAGGAGAGCGTGCTTTCTTCGCCTTCCTCGGTCACCGGCTCCAAGCGAAGAGTTTTGCCGCCGAGCGCAAACTCGGCTGCGCCGGGCGAAGGCATGTCGAGCGTGGTGCCGATGACGGTTGGAATCTTCTCGATAAGTGGCGGCGTGAAGGGAATCCATTTGGCAACAATGCGATAGCGCGGGTCGAGCTCATACCAGTTCAGGCCGTGGAAGCCGGTGCGCGTGGGAGAGTTTGCGTCCTTGATGCGGAGGGCGTACCGGTCTCCGCGGTGAAGCACTACCATGGTCAATCCGTTCCAGGTTATGGTCGAGGGCTTCTGGTCGTCCACCGAAAGCGGTCCTTCGCGGGCCGGTGCGCCGTCGATCTTCATATCGGCGGGGAAGCCGCCGCCCGGGGCAAGTAACTGGATGGTCTGGCTCATCGGGGGCTTGCCGCTCACGGTTAGCAGGCCCAGGTGGATGGGCGCCGGCGCGGGCAGGTGGATCTGGTTGTCAGCGCCGGAGCCCACGGTGTTCACGCCGGACTTCAGCCACTCCAGTCCCACCAGTGTCAGCCAGCCGTCGGGAGCGGCAAGGTCTTTTTCCCGCTGCGCGCGCCATTCGGCGAGTTGTTGCCGCCAGGCCGCATCGCCGGTGGCAGCGGGGCTCTGCGCCACGGCGGACTGCGCCGCGAGTAGGGAAATCAGGTTGGCTGCCACCACGATCCCCAGCGCACATTGACCCGCCCATCGCTTCATCCTATTGGCCTCATTTCCGCATCGATCGTTGCATCGGCGGCAGAAATCACTCGATTCCTTTATTATGCCCGCGCCGGGAGTGGAGGGCCGCCCCCGCCGCAGATTTCAAATGGAGTCTCGATGGCACACCGGCCCATGGCCGCGGCCCCGCGCCAGCCGGTTGACAGCACCAGTGGCCGCTCCCTAGAATAGAAGGGGACAATTTTATACATTTTTTGAACTAAAGCGCTGGAAATACAAGTGCTTGAATCGCTTTAGCCCGGTTCCGGACAGGCTTTGCGCCGTTGGTTCTTTCTTCATCGGCAGTGGAATGGGCCTTGAGGCGCCATACGGCCCCGAGGACGGAGAGCAGGGAAGATGCCAGATACGCGCGTCAGCCCGCGAGAGCGGCTGGTGCTTACGGCCATCATCGAGCAGTACATTGCTACCGGGGAGCCTGTGGCCTCGCAGGCGGTTGCGAACGCATTTGTGGACCGCGAGGGCATGAGTTCGGCAACGGTGCGCAACGTAATGGTTTCGCTGGGCGATGCGGGACTGCTGGAACAGCCGCATACTTCGGCAGGGCGGGTGCCCACGGCCGCGGCCTTCCGCTTCTACGTGGAACAGATCACGCAATCGAGTCCGCTGACAGCTCAAATGGGCCGCAAATCCGCAGCTGGCCAGCCCGCGGGTTCCATGGCGCAGGGCACGTCTGGGTTGACATCCGGGTTGACGCCCGCGCCTTTGAGCGAAGCCCGCCGAGGCCAAATCGAGGACCACTTTACCGGCGTGGCCAGCTCGCACGAGTATCTTGAACGCACCTCGCATGTGCTGGCGCTTATTTCCAGCGGACTTGGAGTAGCGCTGGCTAGTTCTCCCGCGGCCCAGGTGCTGGAGCACATCCACTTTTCCCGGCTTTCGCAGGGGCGCGTTCTGGCGGTGCTGGTTACGCAGGCAGGCGCTGTGCTGGACCGCGTACTGAATCTGGATCGCGAGCTTGCGCACGTGGAACTGGAGACCGCCGCACGCTATTTGAACGAGAACTTTCGCGGCTGGCCGATCGAGCGCATTCGCGTGGAGTTGGCGCGCCGGGTGGAGTTAGACCAGGCGGCCTACAACCGTATGCTGGCGTCCGTGGTGGAGCTTTGCCGCAAAGGGGCTCTTTCCGGCGACGAAGCCGGACCCGCAATCTATGTTGATGGCATGGCCAACCTGATTACAGCCGAAATTGACCGCGAGCGCCTGCGCCAAATGCTGCTGGCGCTGGTGGCCAAGCAACGCCTGGTGGAACTGCTGACCGCTTACGTAGACGGCCAGCAGCAGGAGGTGCGGGTGGTGGTTGGGCTCGACGCGTCTTCGCCAGCCATGCAGGACCTGGTGCTGATTGGCGCGCCGGCCCGCCTGGGCGGTACCAATCTGGGAACCGTCGCTGTTATTGCACCCACGCGCATCCAATATCAGGAGATGATTCAGGCGGTGCGCTACATATCCCGGCTTTCCGAGCGAATTTTAGAGGTTCCCGCCGACTAGGAACCTGCTGTCGGCTGCTTAGTCACGAGTCCGACGGCCTTCCCCGGCCATCCAATAGAAGGGCATCCAGAACCTGCGAGGAAGACGGCGGGCCTCGCGCAAATTATCATGGAATCAGGCAACATTCATGTTTCGGAGAAATCGTAAAGTTATGCCAGAACAGGAAACAGAGTTAACCGTGATGGAACCACGGGACGGCGGCGCTGCGGCTGGGGTGGAAGAAACCGCCGGCGGGGAAGCCCCGGAGTCGGGCGCGGAGCCGGAAGGCGCAGCGGAGACCGTGAGCCTGGCGGAATATGAGAGGTTGAAGGCTGAGCGCGACCAACTGCTGGACCGTTTGGCCCGGATGCAGGCTGAGTTTGAAAACGCCCGCAAGCGTGGAGAGCGCGAACGGACGGAGTTTCGCGATTATGCCACCGGCAGCGTGGTGGAGCAGTTTCTACCAGTTGTAGACAACTTTGAGCTGGCGCTCAAGTCCACAGGGTCGGAAGAGCAGTTGCGTTCTGGCGTGGGGCTGATCGTCAAGCAGATGGAAGAGATACTCAGCAAAATGCAGGTGAATCCGGTTCCCACCGTTGGCGAGGCGTTCGATCCGCGGCTGCATGAGGCGCTGGGCTCGGTGGAGCGGGACGATCTGCCCGACAATCATGTGGCCGAAGAGGTTCGCCGCGGCTACAAGCTGCGCGAGCGGCTGTTGCGTCCGGCGATGGTGCGCGTAGTACATAATCCAAAACAGAGAAATGAATGAGTTCAAGAGTGGCTAAAGCAGACTTTTACGAAGTCCTTGGGGTTTCCCGCGAGGCTGGCGACCAGGAATTGAAGAGCGCTTATCGCAAGCAGGCGCTGAAGTACCATCCTGACCGGAATCCCGGTGACCACACCGCGGAAGAGAAGTTCAAGGAAGCCAGCGAGGCCTATCAGGTGCTGAGCGACGCCGACAAGCGCGCCGCCTACGACCGCTACGGCCATGCCGGCCTCAGCGGCCAGGGGCCCGGCTTCGGCGCCGGGCCATTTGCAGGCGGGGTGGACATCGGCGACATCTTCGGCGATCTTTTCGGCGAGATGTTCAACGTGGGCGGCAGCCAGCAGCGCAGCACGCGGCAAAAGCGCGGCGACGACCTGCGCTTCGATCTCACCATCGACTTCGAGGACGCCGTCTTCGGCAGCGAAACCGAAGTCAAGGTCCGCCGGCTTGAGACTTGCCAAACATGCCAGGGCCGCGGCAGCGCATCCGGCCGCGGGCCAACGGTCTGCGGCCAATGCCAGGGACGAGGCCAGCTTCGCTATCAGCAAGGGTTTTTCAGTGTGGCGCGAACGTGCAGCGCCTGCGGGGGCGCCGGCTCCATCATCGGCGATCCCTGCCAAACCTGCCGCGGAGAAACCCGCGTGGCCAGCGAGTTGAAACTCAATGTCAAGGTGCCTCCCGGCGTGGAGGATGGAACCCGTATCCGCTACGGCGGCGAAGGGGACGCAGGCCGCGCCGGGGGCCCCAAGGGCGACCTGTATATCGTGCTCTCGGTGCGGGCTCACGAATTCTTCGATCGCAAGGGCAACGACCTTCACTGCGTGATTCCGATCAGCTTTCCGCAGGCGGCATTGGGCGCGGAGATCGAGATTCCCGGCATCGACGGCCCGGTGAGCCTCAAGATTCCCGAAGGCACACAGAGCGCCAGGGAGTTGCGCATTCGCGCGCGCGGCGTGCCGTTTCTGAACGAAAAAGGGCGCGGCGACCTGGTGGTCAAGGTCGTTGTGCAGATTCCCCGCAAGCTGAGCCGCACCCAGCGCGATCTGATAAAAGGGCTGGCCGAGTCGCTGAGCGTTGAAAACAAGCCAACCTCGCCGGGTCTGCTGGACAAAATGAAGGACCTGTTCAACTAACGGAGAGTAATTCGAATTGGTTGCGGCGACAGGTTCTCCCGCTTCCGAGCTACAATGACCAACTGAACTTGTGACTCTTGGCTCCTTACTGCGCATCCTGCGGCCTGGAGACGGTCAAAGCGCAAGCAGTGCAATTGCTGCTACCGCAACGCCTATCAACTGGCTCATGCGGTCAGTGAGCGCAAAAGCCACCGGGTCCTCATCGAGATCGCCGCGCGAGGCGAGCAGCCAGACGCGGTTCAGCCACAGAATCATCAACGGGACAATGAGCCAAAGCAGCCTCGGCTGGCGGTAGAGCTTCACTACATCGGGCCCGCTGATATAGATGGCGAAGACGACCACCGCGGCATAGGCGCTGGCGGTGCCGAAGCTGCGAATCTGCGGGAGATCCGCAAGAAGGTAGCCGCGCCCGTTCTTTGGCGCGGTGCTGCTTGCGCGCAGGTTTTCGAGCTCGGCAAAGCGCTTGACGATGGCCAGCGAGAGAAACAGGAACATGGAGAAGCCGGCCAGCCAGTGGGAGATTTGCGTTTGGGTTGCCGCGCCCCCCGCCAGCAAACGAAGAATATACAGGCCGGAAAGAATCATCACATCCACCAGTGCAAACCGCTTCAGGTAGCCTGAATAGGCCATCGCCGTTGCCAAATAGAGAAGCAGCCAGCCATAGAACGCCGTTGGAAGAAATCGCGCAAACACCAGTGCAAACAGCAGGAAGACCGCAACGATCCCGACCCCGGCAAAAGGTGACAGATCGCCCGCGGCAAAGGGCCGCAGACGCTTGCGGGGATGGCGGCGATCCGGTTCAATGTCCAGCAGATCGTTGACAATGTAGGCCGCAGAAGCGGTAAGCGAGAAACAGCAGAATGCCGCCACCGCCCTGAGCATCTGACCCATGCTCAAAGTATGAGAGAGAAAGAGCGGCACAAAGATGAGCAGATTCTTGGCCCATTGGTGCAGCCGCAATGCCTTTACCAGGGACTTTACGGGATGGCTGCGCTCCTCGAATGTGCGTGCGGGGCGGATGCCGCCAGCCCTGAGCGCCCTGCGCAAGCCATGACTCGGGTTGGCCACCATGGCCTCACGGGCATGAGCGAGCAGCGGCAAATCGGGCGTGTCGTTGCCGATGTAATCAAACTCAGGCCCGAGGCGGCTGCGCAGACCATCCAACTTTTTTGATCCGGTCAAATTGGTAGAGCCGTCCGAGCCAAGCACGCCGCTGAAGATTCCCAGATGTGCGGCAACACGGCTGGCCAGCGCCACGTCCGCTCCAGTCGCCAGATAGATGGCGCGGCCCTGTGCGTGCTCCTGCTGAAGGAAGCGAAGCAACTCGTGATTGTAAGGCAGATGCGCCACATCGAGAGAGATGGATTCCGTAACGAATGCCTTGAACGCCGCTTTGCCGTGAAGGACTTTTCCGGGCAGCCTGAGCAGGAGCGCAGGACGCGTCCTCGCCAGCACCAGCAACGAATCCACCAGCGTATCCGACTTGGCCAGCGTACCGTCCAGATCGACGCAGAGCGGGACTTGCTCGGCATCTGGGAGGGGCCGGTTGAGGCTCGTATGGGGCAACGGCTCACCTTGCAGGCGCAGGCTAACCTCAATGGCCTGTGCGGGAACACCTCAAGTATACAGCCGGCCTTGCGCAAATCAACATGCTCGCCGGCAGCCTCGGCGACGATTGCGATGCATGCGGATTCCCGGTGAAGCGGGCCGGGCAGGCGATTCGGAACAAGGCAGCCTGCAGGCGATGGCTCAGCCACGCTAATCTTAACTGGAAGCCTGGGTATTGCGTTCCGAGTTAATAACTCAGGACAATTCAACCGGAGCGATGCGAGTATTAACTAAGTATTAACACTCGGAGTAATCGGAAATGTTCTCCCAGAGGCTATTCGAGGCATGCTGTCAATATGCGGTAGGGAAGCGGCCAGTAAGTTGCGTTCATCGAGCGCCATGAAGAGCAATTTGATCCCACCAAGCGGCTGACACTTTAGTGTTATCTTGAAAGGAAAGAATTGTTGACAACGGGTCGAGCGGAAGCGTAGACCTATACCAATACCAGACGACTGTTCGCGGTCCCCTATTAGTGTTGACTCCCCTGTCGGATAGGGCTTGCGAACCAGGCATCAATCTCAAGCAAGATTAATGTGGCTGCGGAGGTGGGAGCCTCCGCAGCGGCAAAAACAGTTCACCCTTCCTCAAGGGTGCCCCCACAGCTTCCCCATGTCGGGGTGCGAGGTTTTCAACATGTCGTTCGTCACTCTCTCTGAGATGCCACTACGCAATGCCCGCCTGAAAATCAGCCTGATCACACTTGCCCTGGCCGCCGTGGCGCTGCTGCTGCCTGCGCGTGCGCTTGCATCGTGTTCCACCGCGGGGAGCGTGACCACATGCACCTCATCGGGTGGAATCACCGTGAGCGGCACAGTTGGCGCTTCACAGGGTTCGGCGATCACTGTTGGCAGCCTCCCCGGCACGGTGTCGGACATCTCGATTAAGCTCACCGGTCTCGACGTGACCGGCTCAAACGGTGGCGGGTTGAACAGCGTTGCGATAGCGCTCGTTGCTCCCAGCGGCGCGGCTCTGGACCTGGCCTCTGGAATCTGCAACGAGGCCAGTTCCACGTTTACGTTTGCCGATTCGGGCGACACGGGCACGAACAACGAGAACGGGATGCTTCCCGCCCTCGGCGAAGGCACTTGCACCGGGCTCTCGGGTACATATTTCCCAAGCGACTTTTATCCAGGATTAGATACATTCACCTCGCCGGGCCCTTCGACCTACGATTCTGGCGGAAATACCGATGACGGCACCGGCAGCTTCAACTTCAGCAGCGCCTTCGGGCTTCCCGCTTCCGCCACAAGCATGCAGGGGACATGGACGCTTTATATTGCGACCCAGGTAGGTGGTCAATATACGCCGGGCGGGTCACTTGGATCATGGTCTATCGCATTGACTACAGAATCTGCCACCGCGACCACGACTAGCGTTAGCGCCAATCCGAACGGCCTGTCTTCAAATGTCTTTACGAGTGCCAACGGCGCCGCAACGTCGGTGACGCTCACGGCAACCATCAGCCCGAGCCCGAGCTCGGGCACCGTCACTTTCTACGACAGTACCGGCACAACCGCCGGCCTGGGCACCGTTCTCGCCTCGGGTGTCGCCGTCAGCGGGAGCCAAGCGCAGAAAGTTGTGACTTTTCCGGCTGCGGAAGAAGGCAGCCGCTCCATTTCCGCGGTGTTCAGCGGGACCTCGAGCTACGCATCGAGCACGTCGAGCACGGCGACGGTACTGACGGTCAATCATCCGTCAAATCCGTCTGGTACTACTTATTGCAACGGTCCGGTCAATCAAAGCGACAACCCCTCAAATGTGGGCGGGACGGGCGGGTACCCCTATCCCTCGCAGCTCATTCTGAGCGGCATCTCGGGTACCATCGAGAGCGTTACGGTGACGCTGAACGGGTTGCAGGTGCAGGACCCGGACTTCACCGGTTTCATGTTGCAGGCGCCGAACGGCAATGGGTACGAATTCATGGCCTGGGCGGATGGGAACGGCCCAGGCGGCTCTCCAGCATCACTGACCAGTACAACTGTCTGGCTTGCCGACGGTGGTTCGGGTCTGCTCCAGACCAATTCGCAGGGCAACAACGCCCAGGAGTCCTGCACCTCAGGTTCTCCGTGCAAGCCGGCCGACGATTATGTCCAGATCGATCCCTTGTTTGACGACACGTTCCCCGCTGCCGGCACCCCGTTTACCGCCCCAACCAGCGTCGGCAAAGCTGCCCCCACCGGTTCGGCTACTTTCGCATCGGAGTTTGGCGGCGCAGCGGCGAACGGCACTTGGCTGTTGTATCTGAACAACTGGCTGTCGGAGAACCCGTCGAACAATGGGAGCATCCCCTATGGGCAAGTGGGCTCCTGGTGCCTGAACCTCACTATGCAGTTGGGGGCGGATGCCACCACGACGACTGTCAGTTCATTGCCGAATCCCATTTCAATCACCTCCGGCACCACTGCCAGCGCCACCTTTACCGCTACCGTTAAAGATAGCTCCAACTCGAACACCACGGTCAACGCAGGAACGGTCACCTTCGTCGACGGCGCAACCACGTTGGGTTCTTCCTCCGTTTCAAATGGCACAGCATCGGTGACCGCATCCCTGACCGAAGGCACGCATCAAGTTGTCGCCAGCTATAGCGGAACCAACACCGGGAGTCCCGAGTTTGGCATCAGCAACGGGACCGTCGACCTGCGCGTGAACAAAGCCACCACCGCATCGGGGTCAGGAGCGGGGCCATATTCCTTCTGCAATAGCGGATCGATTATCGCTCCCGCCACTGGGTACGACTACGGCGCGGGTCTGCCCTATCCTTCCAACATCTTCGTCACCAACCTTCCCGGCACGGTGAAGGCGACAACAGTTACGCTGAACGACTTCACCACCAGGGACCAGGGCGATCTGATGTCCCTGCTGGTTGGCCCCGGCGGCAACAATCTTGACTTCTTCTCGCTCACCGGCAGCAACGTAGGAACCGCTCCGACCGGGTTCAACCTCACCTTCCAGGACGGCGGAAGCGCTATCGGCGGCACGAACCTCACCGGAGGTGGTCCGTACGAACCGTCGAGTGAGAACGGAAACCCAAAATCAGCCGTCAAGTATCCGCAATGCGCGCAAAACGCAACCCTTTGCGGCACCCAGAATGTGGGACCGCCGCTGGGAGCATCAAGCACATTCACTCCATCGAACGAAGCTACCACTGCTGGGGGCGCCATTTTCGGCGACGCGGGCGCGTCTGGAGTCTTTGGCGGCGGCACCTCCAGCATCTATAACGGCAACGGCACCTGGAGCCTGTATATCGACGACGGCGGCACCACCGGAGAAGGCGAAGACACCTCCATCACCGGCGGGTGGTGTGTGAACCTGACCGTGAATCAGCCGACCGTTTCGGTCGACGCCGCCCCCAGCAGCAGCATTACGCAGGGCCAGCAGGGAGTGCAACTGCCCGTCGCAATTACTTCCGAAGGACCCGGTTCCACCGGCGATCCCTCCGGCACCAGTCCCATGACGGTCAGCTACGTACTCAGCGCGGCCTTCACCTATGCCGGTACCTACTCAGGATCGGGCTGGACCTGCAACTCCTCAAGCCAAACCGTGACATGCACCAACGACTCCGCCGTTGCCGATGGCAGCGGCTACAATACGCTTGGCATCAACGTCAACGTGTCTCCGAGCGCCTCCTTCGTGGGGAACGTCAACAACTCCATTACAGTATCGGGCGCAGGAGTGGCCAGCTCCGGCGCGGTTTCCTATCCATTCACCATCGTGCCGGCCCCCGTGTTGTCCGTATCGAAGACCCATACCGGGACATTCACGCAGGGCCAGACCGCGCAATGGAACATCGCCGTCAGCAACAGCGCGGGCTCGACCAGCATCACCTCCGGAACCACAACTGTTTCAGATACCTTGCCTTCGGGCTATACGGTCAACAACTTCGGCAGCACCTCTGGTACCTGGAGTTGCGGCGGCACTAACACGCAAACGGCCACTTGCACTGCCACCGCGGGAATATCCGGCGGCAACGCTTTCCCCACCATTCAGGTATTCGTGAATGTGCCGGCTGCGTCGCCGACATCGGTGACCAACACGGCGCTGGCGTATGGCGGAGGCGACCTTACCCACACCAATTCGGGGAACGCCGCGACGGGCTTAGATAGCAATGTGACGGTGGTGCAAGTTCCGGCCTCCATCAGTGCAACCGGCGGCACGCCGCAATCGACGGCCGTCAACACGGCATTCGGCACATCGCTGTCGGCAACGGTGAAGGACGCGGGTGGTGTAGTCGTCAATAACGCCACCGTGACGTTTACCGCGCCGGGTTCCGGAGTCAGCGGGACGTTCGGAAACTCCACCAACACCATTACAGGATCAACAAACTCAAGCGGCGTTCTCAGCGAAACCTTCACGGCCAACACCAGTGTGGGCGCCTATAACATCACCGCCAGCGTGGCAGGCGTGGCCACTCCGGCCACGTTTGCGCTTACCAACAATCCGGGCGCTGCGACGCACTTCACAGTTTCCGGCCCCGGCATAACCACCGCCGGTTTCTCATTCAGCTTGTCCGTGACAGCCCTCGACGCGTTCGGCAACACCGCAACCGGCTACACGGGGACAGTTCACTTCACCAGTACGGATGCGGGAACCGGCACCGCGCTTCCCGGGAACTTCACCTTCACCTCCGGCAACGCCGGCACGGCCACATTCCCCGTCACGCTGGTCACGGCGGGCACACAGTCCGTTACGGCAACGGATGTGGGGAACTCCTCTATAACGGGCACGGCCAGCATCCTGGTCAATCCCGCCGCGGCGACACATCTCTTGATTCCCGGCGGACCGGAGCCGTTCAACACAACGTTCGGCTTCAACATTTACGCATACGACGCTTTTGGAAACCTGGCAACCTCTTATAACGGAACCGTAGCGTTCACCAGCTCCGATCCGGGATTCGTCAATCTTGGGCCGGTCACTCTGAGCAGTGGGGTAGGCTCTCAGAGCGGCGTACTCAAGACCGCTGGGACAGACTCCATTACGGCCACGGACACGACCAATTCTTCGATTACGGGCACGGGATTCTTTACCATCCAGCCGGGTGTGGCGACATTCATGGGGCTAGTCGCACCTTCGTCGACTTATGCAGGGTCGCCGATCAGTTACACGCTGACCGCCTACGATCTTTACGGCAATGTGGCCACCAGCTATGGCGGCACGGTGGTCTTCACCAGCACCGATCCCAGCGCTATCCTGCCGGGCAGCACCGCAATCACTAACGGAACCGGCACGTTCCAAGCCACCTTGGAGACGGCTGGCAACCAAACCATCACGGCAACCGACGCAGCGAACAGCCTGGCGGCGACCACCGGAAATATCAGCGTCACGATTCCCGCCCTTGTTGTAACAACAGCGAATGACGACGCAGGCCTGGCAACCAACTGCACCGTGCAGACCACGCCAGGGACGGGCACGGACCCATCGTGCAGCCTTCGCGACGCTCTGCTTGAGTCGGCCAGCCTCGGCTCAGCCAGCATCACATTCGACTCGACGGCGTTTGCTTCCACAAACAGTGCGCTTGCCAACACCATCTCACTTACCAATGGCACGCTGAGTATTCCGACGAATACCACCATCACCGGGCCGACCAGCGGCAGCGGCTATACTCTCGCCAACCTGGTCACGGTTGCGGGCGGCGGTTCCAGCAGCGACTTCCCGGTTTTCACTGTCAACTCATCCGCCCTCAACGCGGCAATCAGTGGCCTCGCCATCACCAACGGAAATAGCTCAACCAATGCCGGCGCAATCGTCAACGGGTACCAGGCCGCATTGACTGTGATCGACAGCACCATTTCAGGCAACACGGCTGCCACCGGAACGGGAGGCATTTTCAACGATTACAACGCAACGCTCAATGTCATCGACAGTACGATATCGGGTAACTCCGGCGCCGTTGGCGGTATTGTCGAAGAGTCAGGCGGGACAGTGACGGTGAAATCGAGTTCGATCACCGGCAATACCGGCTCAGGCATTTCAAATATCGGCGCCAATGTGACGGTAACGGACAGCACAATTTCAGGAAACGCCAGCACATTCAGCGGCGGCGGCATCAACAACGGCAGCGGCTCGCTGACGTTGGCCAACACCATCGTGGCCGGCAATACCGCCACAGCCAACCCCGATATCAATGGAACCTACACCGATACCGGAGGCAATCTCATCCCCGGAGTGAATGGCGTAAGCCTGGGAAGCATCAACTTAGCGCCGCAGGCCAACTATGGTGGGCCAACGCAGACCCTGCTGCCGTTGCCCGGCAGTTCGGCCATCTGCGGCGGAGTTGCGATCTTTGCTACTTCGGCCGGGATTACCGCGGACCAACGCGCCTTCGAATTCGACCCCAACTGCCCAGCCGGCACCGTCGACTCCGGCGCGGTGCAGACCAACTATGCGCTGGCCTTTACCCAGAACTTCCAGTCGAGTTATTTCGAGGATGTGGCAATCACGCCCTCAGTCCCGGTGGCGTTGACCGAGAGCGGCGCTGCGGCTACGGCTGCCACTAACTCGGTAACGATGGCCGACGGCGAAGCCGTGCTGACCGGCACCACCTCGGTAGCTCTTTCCGGTGGGCAGGCTGACTTCACCAATCTCATCTTTCCTGAAGTCGAATCCACCGACACGCTGATCGCGTCCCTGTCTTTGAACCCGGCGCTGACTCCGCCGCTGAATCTAAACACCGCGCCGTCACCGCCATTCCAGGTGTCCGCGGGAATCGCGACACTGACTTCCCCCAATGCGGGCAGCACGATTGGAACCGGCCAGACTTTTACGTGGACCACTGGCACCGGAGTTACAGCTTACTGGTTCAACCTCGGCTACGGTCCCTACGGCGCGGAGGCGAAGGAGGCGTATGACTCAGGGCCCATCCACACCACTTCCGTCACCGTGAACGGCATCGGGTCGAATGGCGTAACGGTGTACGCAACGCTTTACTCGTTGATCAACAGCGTATGGCTGTCGCAGAGCTACACCTTCACCGAGTCGGGCTCCCCAGTACCGGCAGCGCTGACCGCGCCCACCACGGGCAGCATTCTTACCGGCACCAGCGCCAACTTTACCTGGAACACCGGCGCAGGGGTCACGGCCTATTGGCTGAACGTCGGCACGGGCACCACCGCAGCCGCCATGCAGAATGTATATAGCTCGGGACAGACGCTTGCCACCACGGCCAGCGTAACCGGCATTCCAGCCCTGGCCCAGCCCTTCTATGCAACGCTTTACTCGCTGATCAATGGAGTCTGGCAGCCGACGAGTTACACCTTCACCGAGTCCGGAACACCGGTCGCAGCAACACTGACCCTGCCCACTTCGGGAACCCAGTTGAACGGCTCCGCGACCTTTACCTGGTCGCCCGGCCAGTTAGTAACTTACTACTGGCTCACCGTCGGCGACGGCCCCGGAAACGCCGCTGCGAAAGACCTGTATAGTTCCGGGCCAACCACCTCCACCACGGCCAGCGTGAGCGGATTGCCCACCTTCGGCGGCACTCTCTATGTCACGCTCTACTCGTATATCTACGGAGCATGGCAGCCGACGGTTTATACCTTCGTGGAAACCGGCACGCCGCAGCCTGCGACGCTGACTTTCCCGGGCTCAGGCGCTACGCTTGATCCCACCAGCCAAACCTTTAACTGGACGGCAGGCAGCGGAGTTACTTCTTACTGGCTGGATCTGGGCTACGGTACCAACGGAGTTAGCGCAAAGAACATCTATAGCAGCGGGGCGATCAATGCAACCACAGCAACAGTAACCGGCCTGCCTGCTTTCGGCGTGCCGATCTACGCCACGCTCTACTCCTACATCAACGGAGTGTGGGAGCCGATGGTGTACACCTTCAATTCGTCGGGTTCGCCGGTAGCGGCAACCATGATCTCGCCCACTTCACCAAGCACGCTTCCCAGCGGCAGCGAGACCTTTACCTGGACTACTGGCGGCGGCGTAACGGCCTATTGGCTCAACCTCGGAACCAGCCCCACGGGCGCAAATTCGAAGAACATCTACGACTCGGAGAGTATGGCGAACACATCGGCCACGGTAACCGGCCTGCCTTCAAACGGCGAGACCATCTACGCAACGCTTTACTCACTCATCAACGGGGTGTGGCAATCGGTGCAATACACGTATACCGCTTTCTAGCGCATTCAACAGTCCTCCCGCCGCGTGGCTGCCCGCAAGGCCGCTTGTAGGGTGGGAAATCTGCCAGCACTGCCGGCATCTGGCTGCCGGTTTTCAGCTCTCGGTTTGAGGCTGAACGCTGGCGGATGCCGGTGAGCTTGACGAGAGGATCCCTACCTTCGAAGCTTCAGTCGGCTTTTGCTCGCGTTGCAGGCCCGCTCGGCCCAGCCAATCCCCCGTGCGGAAGAACACATACCAAGTTGCGCAATATTGCGGTACACTTCCAGTTGCAATCCAGCAAAGGAATCACCCATGCGTATCCGCTTCTTCGCGCGTTTCGTTCTTGTGCTTTTCGCCATGGCCGCGCCGGCGCTTGTTCAGGCCCAGTTCCAACCACCGACCAGCGAAGAACTCAAGATGACCGCCGACCCGGCCTACCCAGACGCCGCTGCCGTTTACCTTTACCGCGAAGAGAAAGCGGACGATAACCTCCACTTCAAAAGCGAATTCGTCCGCATCAAGATACTGAAGGAAGCCGGCAAAGAGCTCGCAACGGTGAATCTCGGCTATCTCAGGGGACTCCAAACCGTCGCCGCAGTCTCCGGCCGAACCATCCACTCGGATGGAACTGTCATTCCACTTACCGTGAAGCCGGAAGACCTGACGCGTCTGAAAGAAGGCCAGGTCGAGTTTCACGGTGTCGTGTTCAACATGCCCAGCGTCGAGGTGGGCAGCATCCTCGAGTACTACTACCAGATCCGCATCAACGAAAACTACTTTTCGAGTCCGGATTGGGAGATTCAAATACCCTATCCGGTTCGCAAGGCACATTACGTTTTCAACGCATTTCCAGGTTTCTTCGGCGGCGCTTCCACGTTCAGCACTACAGGCATGGTCGATGAACATGGCATTCCCGAAACCGACCTCCTGTGGTACGTCAATCTGCCGAATGGAAAGACCCTGAGCCAGGGGAACGGCCATTTCAACCTCGACCTCTCCGATATCCCCCCACTCCCAAATGAGGAGTGGATGCCGCCCATCGAGAGTCAGCGCTATCAGGTCCTCTTCTATTACTCGCCGGGAAGCTCCGGCGCTGCCTACTGGACCAACGAGGCGAACGTCTGGCATAAGGAAATCGACCGATTCGCCGAGCCTACCAGCGATATCAAGAATGCAGTCGCTGGCATCGTTGCGCCTGGCGATTCCGACATCGACAAGGCCAAGAAGCTTTACGCCGCCGTACAAGCCCTCGACAACACCGACTTCTCGCGCGCCAAAACGAAGAGCGAACTGAAGCAGCAAGGCCTGAAGGCCGCCAAGCGCGCCGAAGACACGTGGAAGCAGAAAAGCGGATCGGGCGAAGACATGGCGCTGCTCTATCTGGCTCTGCTGCGCGGGGCCGGCCTCACCGCATATCCCATGAAGCTGGTCAACCGCGAACGCGCTCTTTTCAATCAGAACTTTCTCAACTGGGGGCAACTGAACGATCTGGTTATCATCCTCTCGACCGGGGGGAGTGAAATCGTCCTCGATCCGGGCGAGAAGATGTGTCCGTTCCAGATGGTCGACTGGAGGCACTCCGGGGCCGGCGGCATCCGGCTGAGCGACAAGGGAGTTGTGCCCTGGACTACCCCCCAGTCGGCTTACAACATCAACACTCTTATACGCACCGCCAATGTCACCGTCAGCGAGGGTGGCGGCGTTACGGCCAAGCTACAGTTCTCGATGGCCGGCCAGCAGGCCCTCCATTGGCGCCAAATGGCTCTCAGGGTCGACGAGGACACCCTCAACCACCGCTTCGATGAGTGGCTTTCAACCCAGCTTCCCAGCGGAGTCCAGGCTCATCTCTCGCATTTCGCCAAGCTGGACGATCCCAACTCCGATTTAACCGCCTATGCCAACGCAACCGGCGCTCCTGGCTCTGCCACAGCCAAGCGCCTGTTGCTCCCCGGCACGTTCTTTTCCAACAGCGGCGATACCCGGTTCATCGAACAACCAAACCGCACCCAGCCCGTCGATATGCAATATGCCCAGACAATAAAAGACGGCGTCATCTACCATATGCCCACCGGCTACACTGTCGAGACACTGCCTCAGGTCACATCGCTTCCGTGGCCAAACCATGCCATTCTCCAGATCAAGTCGTCCAATACAGGCAGCGATGTAACCTTGTTGCGGACCTTCGGCCGCGCATTCACCGTCCTTCCGGCAAGCGATTACGGCGCTCTGCGTGACTTCTACCAGAAGGTCGCCGCCGCCGATCAGCAGCAACTCGTGCTGGACGCTCCCGCGAAATAAGTACTGTCCGGCGCAGCGCAATTCGGGTGTGAGTGGTCCAGAGAGAAATTTATCAACCTCGCAGGGGCGGAACGAACCGCTGTCAGGCCTCGATCCCGGGCCATACGGCTGTTCTGACCCGAACCCGCCATTGACGGGACCGTTATTCCCATCCAAGGTTAGTAAGAAAAACTAACTGCGACTTAGCTCCGGTTCACGATACACTTCCACTTATACCCCTGCAAGAGGAAAACCACATGCGGATTTCCGCCTTCCTACGCAATTTTGTCCCACTCGTCGCCCTCGCCGCGCCCATCCTCCTGCATGCCCAGTTTCAGCCGCCCACCCAGGAAGAGCTCAGTATGACCGCCGACCCCAAAGCTCCGGGCGCCGCCGCGGTCTATCTCGGCATCGACGAAGTCTCCGACGATCAACTCCACTACTACAGCCTGTACATGCGCATCAAGGTTCTTCAGGACAAGGGCAAGGAACTGGCCACAATCGAAGTCCCGTATCTGCATGGTGAATCCAAAATCAACGACATCAAAGGCCGCACCATCCACCCAGATGGGACCGTTATCCCGCTTACCGTGAAACCCTCAGACCTGTTGATCGCAAAAAGCGGCGGCGAACAATTCAACCGCAAGGTGTTCACATTGCCCGATGTGGTGGTCGGAAGCATCCTGGAATACCGGTACCAGATCGACTACGACGAGTACATCTCCTCCTCTCCCACCTGGGAGGTTCAACGCCCGTACTTTGTCCACCAGGCGCACTATGCCTTCACGCCGTTCAAGGGATTCCTGCATGGTTCGCAAAACCAGACCAGCATGAGCCTTATCGACGAGCACGGGCACACCGTCAATTCCCTCATCTGGTGGTCCATCCTCCCGCCGGGAACGGAATTGAAGTCAGACGCACTGGGCCGCAAGAGCCTTGACGTGACAGACGTCCCCGCCACCCCGGACGAAGAGTGGATGCCACCGATCGAGAGTGTCCTCTATAAGGTCATCTTCTACTACAAAAGCGCTACAAATGCCGGCGACTTCTGGATATCCGAGGCAAAAAGCTGGTCGAAGGATGTGGATCGTTTCGCCGAGCCAACCAGGCCAATCCGCGATGCGGTTTCCACCTTGATCGCCCCCGCCGATTCCGATCTAGAGAAGGCTAAGAAGCTCTATGTTGCCGTTCAGGCTCTCGACAACACCGACTATTCCCGCGCCAAAGAGAAAGCGGAGCTCAAGCAACTCGGCCTGCGTGCAGCCAAGCGTGCCGAAGACACCTGGTCACAGAAAAGCGGCTCCAGCCAGGACGTCGCCCTGCTCTACCTTGCTATGCTCCGTGCCGCGGGACTCACCGCCTACGATATGAAGGTCACCGATCGCGAAAAAAGAGTCTTCGATATGGGCTACCTCTACTTCGACCAGCTCACCGACGACATCGTGGTTCTCTCCATCGGCGGCAAGGATATCCTCCTCGATCCCGGCGAGAAAATGTGCCCCTTCCAAGCCTTGAGTTGGCGGCATTCCGGTTCCACGGGCATCAAGGAAAGCGCGGAGGGGCGCGCCATCGCCACTTCCGGGCTCCAGACCTACTCTGCCAACACCATCCTTCGCATAGGCGACGTCACCCTCGACGACCGCGGAGCTGTCACAGCCACCTTTCGATTTGTCATGACCGGCCAGGAAGCCCTCCGCTGGCGTCAGCAATCCCTTCGGTTCGACCTTGACGAGGTAAAGCGCCGGTTCGACCGGTGGGTCGAGCCCATGGTTCCCGAGGGCATCGAGGTCCACATCGACCACTTCCTGGCCCTCGACGCCCCCGACTCCAACCTCATGGCCGTCGTCAAAGCGAATGGGACTTTGGGCGCGGCAACCTCCAAACGCCTTCTCCTACCCGGCTTCTTCTTTCAAACCGCCGGCCGAACTCCCTTCGTCAATCAGGCCCAGCGGCTCGAACCCGTCGATATGCACTATGCCGAACAGGTCACCGACCAGATCGTCTATCATCTGCCCGCAGGGCTAACCGTGGAAAGCGCGCCACAGGAGACAAATCTCCCCTGGGAGCACCACGCCGCCCTTGCCACAAAGATCGCGGTTGTACCGGGCCAGGTCACGATTACCCGTCAATTTGTTCGCGGGTTCACATCGGTCAAACCCGAAGAATACTCCGACCTCCGCGCCTTCTACCAGAAAGTAGCCGCCGCAGACCAGCAACAGCTCGTGCTGACAACAGCTCCGGCGGCAAAAGGCAACTGAGCAGGCTGAAGTGCGATACACTTCAGGTAAAGACAAGCAAAGGAAAACTGCATGCGGATATCTGCCGTCAAGGGGCAATTGCTTCTATTCGTCGCCCTTTCCGCGCCTGCCCTCGCCCACGCCCAGTTTCAGCAGCCCACCAGAGAAGAACTCTCGATGACCGCCGACCCCAAAGCTCCCGGAGCTTCCGCGGCCTATCTGAATGTCACCGAGATCGCCGACAACAACATCGGCTTTCACAGCCTTTATGCGCGCATTAAAATTCTGGCGGAGAAAGGCGAAAGCCTGGCCACAGTCGAGATGCCCTACGAAAAAGACTTC
>Ga0302320_10002183_pt1 | contig 46587 bp, 46 predicted proteins | sample Bog_T0_3_FD_202130 | JGI IMG/M metagenome (GOLD analysis project Ga0302320, IMG submission 202130) | Peat permafrost microbial communities from Stordalen Mire near Abisko, Sweden - Bog_T0_3 | ecosystem: Environmental > Terrestrial > Soil > Wetlands > Peat | place: Sweden: Abisko, Stordalen Mire...
TTGAGTAATGAGTTTCACCGCCTGCACCAAATCTCATTACAAATCGCTTTACCGTAGTGGTCGATGGAAATAGCGTGGTCTGAGGCATCAGTGTCTTCCCTGTCCTTGCACCTTGCGCCGCCAACGTAAGATTAGCTTACCGCAGCCAAGGACTGCCTGCTTCTTGGCAGACACTCTGCGCAAGTACCCCTTCTGGCCGGGGCCTTCCGGATTGCCGCCCCCGGCCCTGATAATATGGCATAAACAACCATCCATTCGGTTTGATGGCCCCAGCGACGCCCGGGCCTGGGCTAATTGTTATGTTGCCCTTCCGAAGAAGTTCGCCAGCCACCGAAGGCACTTTGCGGCAATCGGGAACAAAACGATCAGGGGCACATAACGCTCACAACCATCCGTCCGGAATTGCCGAGCCGAGTCAGGCCGATGAGCTGATCACCCAGCGTGTCAAACAGGCGCTCGCGCTGGTCGACATCCGCTTGCTCGAACACGTCATCGTCGGCGACGGTACGAGCGTGTCGCTTGCCGAACGTGGAGTCCTTTGATTCTGACGTCGCCATGATGGGTATCCACGACGCTGGCGCTCTTCGAGCGCGATCAGCATTGCGGCTGCTGCTCGACACTCACCTGCTCGTGGCTCAGGCTCAGGTTGAGTCGATGACTCTGCTGACCGACGACGGGGTCTCGTCCGGGTACGGTAGCGGCGTGCACGTCTTGTGAGTCATGCACGAGGCCGGCCTGCCGGCGCGCAACTCATTGAAATGCTTGACGAGAACACTGAAAACGAGGGAATCGCGCTGCAAGCGTGAATATTCCTTGATGCGATTTGCTCGGCGAATCCGCGTTGCTCAGTAGGGCGATCAACGTAGTCGCCGAAATTCAACGGACTCATTCAAGGGGAAATCGACGTGTAATGCGACGTACCGTCGCGAGGTCAAGGTCGACAACCAACCAGGAGATACACGATGAAATCATTCAACCGACCGATGTGGATACTCGTGGGCGCAGTGGCGGCCACCGGCGCGGTTCACGCGCAGCTGCCCGCGGGCAATGACACGAGCGACGCCAATCTCAATACCGGCTCGGGGACGGGTGCGCTCCATTCGAACGCAGGCGGTTTCGCCAATACGGCGTCCGGGTATACTGCGCTCGCTTCGAACACCACGGGTTCCGCCAACACGGCATCCGGGGCATATTCACTCAGTTCGAACACGACCGGTTCCTACAACACGGCGTACGGGTATACGTCGCTTTATTTGAACACCACCGGCTCCGACAACACGGCATCCGGGTTTGGCTCGCTCAGTTCTGACACGACCGGCTCTTACAACACGGCGTCCGGGTATTACGCGCTCGCGTACAACATTACCGGGAACGCCAACACGGCGTTCGGCGAGCAAGCGCTGTATGCGAACTCGACCGGAAACGGCAATACCGCGTCTGGAGACTTGGCCCTCTTTGGTAATACGACCGGCTCCAACAATACGGCGACCGGCGAGGGGGCGCTTTTTCTCAGCGCGACCGGCGGTGAGAATGTGGCGGTTGGCGGTGAAGCGCTCCATGACAACGAAAGCGGAAACAACAATGTCGCGGTCGGTTATCAAGCGCTCGACACCAGCCGGTATGTCAATGACAACACGGCGGTCGGCAATCAATCGCTGTTTTCGGATACCAGTGGCTCTGGCAATACCGCGGTTGGCGACAAGTCGCTCTATGCGAATTCGAGCGGATCGCAGAACATCGCCATCGGCATCGGCTCCGGCGATCTCTTGACCACCGGTTCGTTCAATATCGACATCGGCAATTCAGGAGCGGCGGGCGACGGCGGAAAAATCAAGATCGGCGCTTCGGGAAAACAGACTGAAACCTTCATCGCCGGAATCGTGAACTCCAAGATCACCGGCGCCCCCGTCTACATCACCCCCTCGGGCCAACTAGGGGTGCTCGCCTCTGCGGAGCGCTACAAGACTGCGATTGCGCCGCTGGGATCAACCACCCGGAAGCTCGTTCAACTGCGCCCGGTGAGCTTTCATTTGAAGACCGATCCGACGGGCACCGTCCAGTACGGGTTGATCGCGGAAGAAGTCGAACGGGTTTATCCCGAACTCGTGATTCGTGACGAAGCGGGCAAGATCCAGGGTGTTCGCTATGACGAACTCGCGCCGATGCTCTTGAATGAAGTGCAGAAGCAGGCCGCCGAAATCCGCCACTTGAAGCAACTGCAGGAGGCGCGATTCGCGGCTGACGAACATACCATCGAAACTCAAGGACGGGAGATGGCTACGATTCGGTCACAGTCGGCTGAGATCCGTGAACTGAAAAAGCACATGGCGGATCTCGAGAACGTGAACGCGCGGGTACTGGCTGCCCTCGGGCAGTTCGGGGCGCATGACGCTCAGCTTGCGATGCGGTAAAGGGTATCTCACTGGAGCCGGCGAGCCGCCCGGTTCGCCAGCTCTTGCCTGACCGATTTCGTCGCGCCGACCAGAACTGTCTCGTTCGGAGAAGATGCCGTCGACTCGCATCCTGTTACCAAAGGTTCACATCATTGCAACCTTCGTGAGACTGCAACCTGAGAACGTCGTTCCGGTCATGGGACGAGCCGTCGCGACATCACACACTGTCGCGATCGAAAGGGAACGATCCGCACGCCCATAGTTTCGCTGATGGACACAAATCGATCGACGATGGAAGTCCGGCTTCACTCCCCGCGACTTCCCGCGGCTTCACACTCCGTGCGATCTCGGGGTTCGGCTCAAGATGACGGCAGATACACACACACTCAGGGGAATTTTCGATGAACAAGCGAATCGCGATTGCGGCAGCTCCTGCCGCGATGGCGGGCAGCATGCTTTTGGCAGTGCCCGCGGGAGCTCAAACACTCGGTAGTTATTCTGGCGATCTCATCGTCAGTTCGAGTACGTACGTCGATCCAGGGTTCGGCGCGGGGTCCGCGCTCCCCTTCAATTCCACCGGCTATCCGTCCACTTCCTCGACGCTCAATGCGAGCGTCGGCAGCGCCTTCTGTGCAAATTCCAGCTGCTCCGTCAACGTTTGGAACAACAGTACCGTCGATGCTAATTTTGGCATCACCTCGGGAATTACGTTGCAGGACGTCAACACGTCGTCCGGCGCGATCGACAACACCGTCGACGTGACCGCGCTCGCGAAGGCGGCCGGGGTCAACCTCGTGACGAGCTTCGCGTCCAAATCGGAACTTGCGCTCAATTTGTCGCCGGATGGCAGCTCGCTGACTTTCATGGGTTACAACTCGACGACCGCCCAGCTCGACATCTCGAACTCCAGTACTCCGGGATCCCTGGAACCCGGCAACACGGACGTCGCCAATCCGACGTATCGGGCGGTAGGGCAGATCAACCTCTCGACCAACGCGCTGCAAGTCACGACGACCAACGCCTACAACGGCAACAACGGTCGGGCCGCGATCGCGACCGCGGGCGGGTATTACCTGGTGGGCAACGCCGGGAACGGCAGCGGTAGTGCGGCGACCACTGCGAACACCGGCGTGCAGTTTCTGTCGAAGGCGAGCACCAACGGCGGACTTGGTGCCAACACTCAGACGGGCTCCTTCAGCATCACCTCGCTGGGTTATGCGGCGGACAAGACGCCGAAGGACAACAACTTCCGAGGGGAGACCGTTTTCAACAACACGCTCTACGTGACCAAGGGTAGCGGCTCTAACGGCATCGACACGGTCTACCAGGTTGGCACGACGGGCAGCCTGCCGAGCGCCGGTGCTTCCATCTCCGTTCTGCCGGGATTCAACACGACGCTCGCGAAGACGAATGCCGACACACCGCATCCGTTCGGGATCTGGTTCGCCAATGCCAGCACACTGTACGTGGCCGATGAGGGGTCGGGCGCCGCGACCGATTTCGGCACGGGCCCGACGACGATGGCGGGCGGCCTGCAAAAGTACAGCCTGGTCGGCGCTGTGTGGCAGCTCGACTACACGCTCAAGGGCAGTTTGATCGGAAGCTCGTATACCGTCAACGGCACGGGCACATTGGCCGGCGATTCCGTGACGGCAACGACGGACGGGCTGCGCAATCTGACGGGCAAGGTCAATGCCGATGGGACCGTAACCCTGTACGCCGTGACTTCGACGGTGGGCAGCGCGCTCGGCGATTCGGGCGCGGATCCGAACCAGATCGTGGCGATCACCGACCAAGTCTCGGATACCACCTTGGCGCAGGCGGCCGCGGAAAACTTCACCGTTCTCGATAAGGCTGCCCTCGGCCAGGTTTATCGCGGTGTGGCGCTCGCGCCGGTGCCCCTGCCCCCCGCAGTATGGATGCTGCTGAGCGGCCTCGGCGGTTTGGGCATCGTCGCGCGCCGCAAGCGGCCCACTGCTTGACCCAAAGCGGTGGCCTGTGATGTGCGCTCTTGAGCGCACGTCGCGGCGCCGCCCAATCACATATCGAACACACACTCTTGGACTCCAAGGAAACTTCACATGACCAAGATTCAATTATCGGTTCGCGCGAGCCTCGTCGCGCTGACGTGCGTCGCCTCCTCGGCGTCCCAAGCGACGACGATCGCCGAATGGGATTTCGGCACGCTCGCGGCCTTGGCTCCGGACAATACGCCGTCGGCCACGACGGGATCGGGCAGCGCGACGTCGCTCGGCATGACCAACACGTACACGGAGACGGGTGGCGGCGGTAATGTGTCCACGACCTACGACGACGTCACGAAGGACACGAACAGCACGTTCGGCAATCAGAATGTCTGGCGCATTCGGGGCGCCGGTTCGACCCCGGGCAACGGCTGGAGCATCAACGCGCCGCAATATACCCAGGGCGCGGAGTTTGACACCTCGACGGGGGGCTACAACGGGGTGTCGGTGTCGTTCAATTGGGCGTCTACCGCCCAAGGGATCGCCAACTTGCAGGTGCAATACACGACGAACGGCAGCACATGGACCAATGTTGGACCGCTGCTCACCGCGACGGTCGGCAATAGCTCCACCGGCGGATCCTTCCAGACCGACACCGTCAACTTTGGCTCCCTGGGCATCACGTCGGTGAACAATGATGCCCGCTTCGGCATTCGTCTCGTGTCAGCCTACAACCCGACACTCGGAACTTATGCGGGCGCCTCGTCCGTTATCGCTGGAGCACCGACGGCTTACAACAATAACTCCGGCAATTGGCGCATCGCCGACTTCCAGGTCGACGGAACGGCCTCGCCGGTGCCGCTCCCGGCTTCTGCATGGCTGACGCTGTCGGGCCTCGTTGGTCTGGCGGGGGTATTCCGTCGGCGCCGCGCACGCTGAGCGCCGCCCCCCGGTGAGCGCCCCTTCATCTCGATCAAACCGCGGTCAACCAATCGAGCAAGCGGACGTTGAATGATGGCATGACACCGCTCAGAAGGTCGATGCCCCTGCGTCATCTGGCATTGACCTGGATGACCGTCTTTCAAACCTTCTCGGCCACTGCGTCCGGCTCCGCAAGCTCGACTCCTTTGAATGTGGATGAGAGCGGCCACATTGTCGTGATGGAATATGAGTCGCTATACGGGCCGGACGCCCAAATCGGCATGGGCGGGCTGCCGGTGCACCCTGTTCTCTCCTCAGGAGATATGGACAGCTCGGGAGTGTGTGTCGGCGGAGGGCTGCCTCCCTGTGGCTACGACAGTGGCGATCCGGCGATCATCCGACAGCATGTTGCGTGGCTTGAAGCATTGGGCGCCGATGCTGCAACGATCGACTTGTCAAACAATGCCCCGTGCACTTTCGACACCCCATATCCTGGTCCCGGCAGCAACTGTAATCGCAGCTCTCTCCTCGGCATCTTGAGTAACGGGGTTAACCTCTATTCGGCGTGGACCAGGCTTGGGACCCGCCTGAAGCTGATCCCCTTGATCGATGCCCAGGATGAATATCTGCTCGTGCCCGATTCGAGGCACATGACCGCTCTCGAGCACCAGGTTCTCTATTTGAAAACGTTCATGAGGCGTTATCCGAACATGAATGTCATTTACGAGGGCAAGCCGCTGATGATTTTATACGGTGGCGCCAGCCCTTGTGTGGAGGGCCTGAACAATCCCGCAGGTGGTGCGAAATATCCGTGCATCCCCCCTGCCGTGGGTGATACGTCACCGCCCGAAGGCGCGGAACAACCGACGGTGGCCAACATCATGGGCCTGCTACAGGACAAGGGCTATACGAAGCAATTCACATTCAAGGTGATGGGCGGATACTTCGACGCCCAATGGCCTTACTGGGCCAATCCCAATGAGACGCCAACGGCGCCCGTACAGATGAATCCAAAATATCCGTTTTGGAGTTGGGTCGACCGACTTTTACCCGCCCCGCCTTATGGTTACTTCCCGACCTATGTCAGCGTCCGATCGCGATTCCAGCCCCTCAGCGCTCCAGTGGATGCCCGCGCCGACCCGGTGGCTTCAGACTCGAGCCTTCCAGCCGCCGAGCGTGTCGAGAGCTTCACGGCTTCGGTGGCGACCGCCTCTGCCCTTTCGACTTCCTTTGGCTGGGCAGCCGGCGAGTCGGCGGACCCCAGTTATGCTCCCGACGATTCTTTACGTCGCACGGGCGAAGTCTTTCGATCTTTTATGGCCTACGCCGCGCGCCTGAATCCGATTTTCCTATTCATTCATCAATTCAATGAATATTCAACGCCTGATGTAGGCGACGAAGGTTGGGACGCGAATACCACCGATGGCATCGAACCGACGAACGTCTTACCCAATGGCCCCGGCCTGCCCGTTGTATCCGGCACGCAAGACTATTTCAGTGTGGTTCAGAAGGAGATCGCGAAATTCAAGGAGCACTATTGAAGCGACCCTCAGCGCAACTCCCGCCGCGCGACGAGTTTCAATCCGGACCAAACTTCCGTCACCGCGCACACTTTGACGTCGACGAATCCCAGAGGTAATGCCACGGCACGCACCGCGTTCTCCGTGAGTTCCGAGGCAACCCCCGAACTTTGCTTCGGCCACGAGACCCATACGACCGCATTCGGGCCGAGCGTTTCGCGCAGCTCAAACAGCATGCGCTGGAGCTTCTCCCGGTTCGTCACGAACAGGTGGACGAGCGATGTGGTGAAGTTCGCAGACGGGGTGAATTTCACGGCGGCAGGCAGGGGTGACACCAATCTTCGGTAGTTCGGCGGCGCATCGACGGTGACGACGCGAAAGCCTTCACGGATACCGAGCTTTTTGACCAACGGTGTTTCGGAATAGCCTGTCACGGAAATTCTTCCCCGTATGAGCGTCCTCCAACTCCCCCGAAGGGATTCTACGGTGCCGCGACGCCGCGGTTCAAGCCGGGCGCGGGAACCCCACCAGGTCCCGCACCCGTTCGGTGTCGGCGCTCAGGTGCGTGCCGCCACGCGGCGGCGCAACAACGTGAGGCCCCCCATCCCGGAGAGCAGCATCCAGAGCGTTCCGGGCAGCGGAACCGGCGTGCTTGCGAGTTCGGCGATCGCAAAGGACTCTGCGCCCGAGGAATCCGACGCACTGATGACGACCGACGTGAAGCCTGCGCCGCTCGCGAGCGAGAAGAAACCTTGCGGATAGGAATCCCCGGACGCCGTCGGGATCACCGGTATGATGCTTTGCGTCGAAACGAGCGTCGAGCCGTTGTAGGCGCTCACGGTGACGCTATCGTTGGTGTTGAAGACGCCGGGGAGATAATCGCCCGTGCCGACGTCGAAGCTGATTCCGGTCTGCGCGGTGTTGAACGCAATGTCCAAGGTGGCCGCGACGCCGCCCGAGGACAACACGCTCGCTCCCAGGGTGCTGAAGAGACCACCGTTGGGGCCCACGGTGAAACCGCCCGGATCGTTAGATGCGGTGAACGTCGCGCCGTTCAGCGTGAGCGGCGTGACGGTCGTTCCCTGCGGGAGCGTGCTGAAGTCATAGGTCGTTGCGTTGGCTGCCGTGGCGCCGAGCGCCAGGGCGCAAGCGGCAGCGGCTGCAATAGCTCGTGTGGGCATGGTGGGTCGAACTCCTCGATGTGGTGCGTGTGATTGCGTGTAAGAAAGAATCGCTGTGTGTGTGATCGTCGTCGTGTGTGTTCAATACGGTCATTGCCGGGTCATTGCACGGGCAGCGGATGCATGAGTCCCCCGTCGATCCAGAGCGCATTGAGTCCGCGCGGCAGCTGCAATGCACTGCCGGATCCGACCGTTCGCGCATAAATCTCGCCGTAATTTCCGACTGCCGCGATTACCTGAGCCGCCCAATCCTTTGCGGGCAGACCGAGAGCGCGGCTCGTCGCCCAGTCGACGCCGAGCAGGCGCTGGATGATCAGATCTTCGCTCGCGCGCTCGGCGCCCACGTTGGCCTTGGTCACGCCGCTGGCTTCGGCCTGGATCAGCGCATGGACCGTCCAATCGACGATCATCGACCATTGCGGATCGTCACGCCGATAGGCCGGCGCAACCGGAGCGAGCGTCAGGAGCTCCGGCATTATCCGATCTCGGCTCAATTGCTTGGGGTAGGTGTAACGGAGTTGCGCCAGCCGCGACACGTACGCACTGACGGCATCGCAGTGACGAACCGCGAGACCGTCGTCCATCTCGCCCTCCTCCTGAAACGGCAGGGGATTGATCGCGATGCCTTTCGCGACCGTCCGTGCGAGCAGGACCTTCTCGTTGTCGGTTCCCTCGACCACGCAGACCTTCATGCCCGCAAGATCGGCAAGGCTTCTGACCGACGCGTCGCCGCGCACGAGCAGGCCCTGGCCATCGAAGAATACCGGTGGTCCGAAGGCGATGTTCCAGTGCCACATGGACGTGGCATCCGGACTCACACCGACCACGAGATCGACGCCGCCCCTGCTCAAGGATTCCTCCGCCTCGAGTTCCGAGTCGAAGGCGTTGACGTCGAGCTTGAACCTCGGACCGAGAGCCGCAACGGCGACGGCCTTGCAAATCTCCGAATCCAAGGCCATTAGCGGTCCATGCAGATCGGTCTTGTTCCAGTCCTCGGGGCTGGCCACGATGCCGCAGCTCACCTGACCCGTCGAGCGAACATGTTCCACGGTCGCGAGTCCGAACGCTGCTTGCGCCGCGATTGCGGACAATGTGCCGAGTGATAGCAGACGTCGTAGCATCGGTTTCATGGCGACACGCGAGATCCCGCGCGAGACCTGTTGCTAGTTCGGCCAGGGAGTTCCGGTGCCCGTCGCCGATCCCGCAACCGTATTGTTGTTGGTGTTGTAGAACGGACTGCCCGGACTCTGGATGGGTCGCGGATTGAAGTCCGCCGGTGGCGGATCGCTCTCGCCACCCACCGAATACCCGCTCGGATAGTCGGTCGGCGTGATCGCCAGTGTCGTGCAACCCGCGCCCGCGTAGTGCGGCAAATTCGTGGCGTTCGGGATGATCGCGTAACTCGCCGGCAGCGCCGACACCGGGTTGTTGTGAGCGTCATGCCCGACCAGGCGGTTGTTGTCGAACGACTCGAGCAGATCGCTCATGTTCGCGAGCCCGTCCGCCGGGCCGAGATTCGTCTGCGGCACATTCCCGGGCGCACAGAACGTCGGCTGGCTGGGGCAGAGCGCGGCACCCGCCGTGCGCGCCGCCGCTTCATCCGGCAGGCTGCCGAGCGGCGTCAAGCCGAACAATTCGTCGACGAACTTGATGACCGAGGAATGCTCGCTATAGACGTGGCTCACCGTATGGGCCGCAGAGTACGGCGAAATCACGATCGTCGGGATGCGCGGGCCGCCGGTCTCGGGCTGGCCATCCGGACCGTAGGTGCGGAAGGCTTCCGGCTGGTGATCGAAGAGGCCGTCCGATTCATCGTAAGTAATGATGATCGCGCTGTCGGCCCAATAGGGGCTGCTTGCGATCGCATTGATCGAGTCGGCCACCAAGGTCTCCGAAATCTGCGCATCGGAATAGTTCGGGTGATCATCATTGCCCGGCGTCGCGCCCTGTACGTTCGGGTTCGGATCGATGGGCTTGAGGTTGTCGTTGTTGTAGTACCCGCCGCGCACGAAGAACACGCCGCCTTTCGCCGGGAGCGCTTGGTTCTGAACGTCGGTGTAGAACTGACCGAGCGCGTGCATCTTGCTCTGCTCGATCGTGTTGTCGCCGAGATAGCCGAAGTATTGCGGGCCGTTGTGGTGCACGATATACGCAGCATGTTCGGGAGCGACCTGCGCGCTCGCATTCGCATTGCAAGCCGTATTGGTCGAGCCATTGGTGCCGCCCGGATAATTGAGTCCGAAGCACCCATTGGGAAGGCCGGCCGCCGTGGTCCCGTCGCCGTTCTCGGTGAGTTTCGTGCCGTCGAACGGCTCCGGCCCATAGCCCTGCTGGTACCAGCCCCAGCCCACGTTCGGGTTCTTGACCGCGATCGCCTGGATGTCCGATTTCACGTCGATGAGGTCGGTTGCGGGATGCTGGTCGGCGCGAATGATCGTGCCGATCTGACTACCCATGAAGGACAAGGGCAGCGAGGCGAAAGTCAGCGTGATCTGCGGCGTAGCCGAAGTAAACACCTGACCCGCGCCGGAAACATTCGGGTTGGCCCCATTGGTGGCCTCATCCGGTCCATAGGGAGGCAAGCTGGCGGCAGTGTCGTTGACGCTGCCCGGGAACGGCGCCGAATCCGTGAGGTTCGGCAGGGTCAGTGCCACTCCCGTCGCACCGTTACCGGGACCATAGGCCGCCGTCGTGTTCTTGCTATTGACGTTCTGGGGATGCTTGACCCATTGCGTGTCGCCGGTCTGTCCGCCGATCACGGCGATGGCGTTCGGCGTCGACGGGCCGGTCGCAGTCTGGTGGAAGTTGTCGAACAGCGTGAAACGGTCGGCGTATTGCCATAGGAACGGAATCGTGTCGCAATCGATATGCGAGAGGACGACCTCGCCCTTCTGCTTGGTCTGCAGCGTGGGTTTCGCGGTCGGCGCGACGCCGCTCGCGTTGACCACGGTGCCGGCGGTCGACGCGTCGGTCGAGAAGTGCAGCCCTTCTTGGTCGAGAGCATAGCCGTCGTTGAGCGCGTAGGACTTGGTCGCGGCATCGGCGTGCATGTCATTGATGTAACCGGCGTGGCTGTGATCCACCGAGTAGGTATCCTCGGGGTACAACTGTACCGTGGCGCCGGCCTGATTGACGATCGTGCGCGGAATCAGGAAAGGCGAGAGAGGCGAGAAGGAGCCGTCGACGTTCTGAATCAGGGAGTTGTAGCTCGACGGGAAAAAGGTCGCCGGCTGCGAGTAGGCATCCGCGGTGACCGCGCCCGGATACGTCGACGTCAGACCGTTGGCGCCCGGATAAGTGCCGAAATAGTGATCGTAGGAGCGGTTTTCCTGAAACAGCACGAACACGTACTTCACTTTTTGACGCAGCAGGGCGATTTTTTGCGCTGTGGTCAACGGGACTTGACTGAGGCTGCTGGCATTCGCCGCGCCCGTCGAGGTCGTCGTCGTCGCCAGCGTGAGCGTGGGTTCGCCGTACGATGCGGGGTTGTTGACGCCATAAGACGGGGCGGAGGCAAATGCCGGAGCGACTCCCAATAAATTCGCCGCGGTGACCGCCGTCGTAATACAGGCGGCCGCCGACTTTGTTCTCGTGCGCTTCATCAATGCACCTCAGACTGAGTGATGGAGAGTGTGTGGACTGGTATCGAGGGTGTGTGCTGCGCCAAACTAGCGGCCGAAACGCCGAGTTAATTTGCAGTTATGTGAACCTTGTACAACACGACGATTGGAACCACGCTTCGGTCTTTTCCGAACCAGGTCGCGTGGGCTCGAGGTAGGGGGTAAGCTTTGAGCATGTTCGTGGTCACCGGCGGGGCCGGCTTCATCGGGTCGAATGTCGCTGCGGCGCTCGCGGCGCGGGGTGCGGAGGTCGTCGTCTGCGACTGGCTCCGCGACGACGATCGGTGGCGGAATTTGGCGAAACACGAGATCGCCGATCTGATCAAGCCGGAAGCCCTCCCGGCATGGCTGGAAGGGCACGGGCGCGGCGTCGAGGCCGTGATTCACCTGGGGGCGATCAGTACGACGACCGAATCCGACGTCGATCTGATCGTCGCGCGCAACGTTCGAGCGACGCTCGATCTGTTGGATTGGTGCACTCGCTCCCGCATACGCCTGATTTATGCGTCTTCGGCCGCCGCCTACGGCGACGGCGCACGCGGTTTCCGCGATGAGGACAGCTGCGAGGCGCTCGCCGCGCTGCGGCCGCTGAATGCGTACGGCTGGAGCAAACTCGTCGTCGACCGTCGCGTCGCGCGACTCGCCGCCGAGGCCCGTCCGCTGCCGCCGCAATGGGTCGGACTACGATTCTTCAATGTTTACGGACCGAACGAGTACCACAAGGGCGCAATGCAGAGCGTGATCGCCAAGAATTTCGCAGAAATCCGTGCGGGCCGGCCGCTTCGCCTGTTCCGCAGCGACCGGACCGATTATCCGGACGGCGGCCAACTGCGCGACTTTATTTACGTCCGGGATTGCGTGGACGTGATCTCCTGGTTCTTGGATAGCCCACGGATATCGGGCCTGTTCAACATCGGAACCGGTCTGGCGCGCTCCTGGGCCGATCTCGCGACGGCGCTATTCGCAGCCATGGGTCGGGAACGCAACGTCGAGTTCGTCGAGATGCCGGAAAACCTGCGTGCGAAGTACCAATATTTCACTGAAGCGCCGATGGCAAAGCTGCGGTCGGCGGGCTTTGCGGCGCCGTTTACGTCGCTCGAGGCGGGCGTCGCCGAGTACGTGCAGAACTACCTCGCTACGTCCGACCCTTATCGTTGACGCCGGTATCGCCGTTGCTCCGCACGCCGCCGGGCTCGTCGCTGAGCACGACGTCGCGCACTCCGCTGACGTGCGGCTCGAAGGACACCGGAAAGGCCACCGAACGAGCGATGAAGCACAAGGCATGCGCCCTCTCGTGCAGTTCGAGCGCTTGCGCCAAGTTCGATTCCGCGCTCACGCGCACTTCCGGGTGTAACACGACGCGTTCGAATTGGCCGCCACCGTCCGCGGTCGCGACCATATGCACGATACGCCGAAGTGCCGGTGCCCCGATCGCCCGTCCACTCGATGCGCACCCTATACTGATGCCGACGTCCGCCCTCGCTCATTCGAACCCTTCTTGCGCGCGAGCACGAGCCCGACCAAACCGCCGCCGAGCAACCACAGACTCGGCGGCAGCGGCACGGCGGTCGCGTCGAGTTGCACGCCGAACGGTGCCGCTCCCACGGGGGTATATCCACCGCCGCTATTGTACGCAAACGCCATCGCCGGCGCCGTGCCGCCGCCGCTCGCCGTCTGGGGCAATTCCAAACCGCTCGTAGAATCCGCCGCGCCGACCTCGAGCGCGACCCAATAGGTGCCCGCGGACTCGACCAGACCGCCGCCGCTGACGCTGGTCCAACCATCCGCCGTATAGGTCGCCTGGGCCGTGAACACCGGTGAGGCAAAGCGCGAACCGAAGTCCGCGCCTGAATACAAGGCGACCGTGAACGTGTCGCCCGAGGCGCCAAGGAGGCCGCCCGTCACGTAGGCGGAGATGCTGTTGATCGTCGACGCCGAATTCAGATTGAACTCGGCGGCTACGAAATCCGTGCCGTCGAGGAGCGAGGGCATGGCGGTGCTTGGCGTTGTCGGTGTGCCGGTATCCAAGACGAGAGCGGCTTCGGCCCTGCCCGCCGCCGCCGCGATGATGGTAAGCGATACCCACATCAAGAGTTGAGTTTTCATGCGTGATGACTCCAGGGTTGCCGCTTATTGCAGTGACGGTACGGTGTACAGAGTTTTGGTCTGACCGAACGTGTCGCTGAACCCGTTGATCGTCAGGGTCACGAGACCGCTCTCATGCACTTGGACGACGGCCCAGGCGTAATAGCGGTCGGTGGGCTGCGTGAAGACCGGTTCGGCCAGGTTGACGAGCTTGTCGTCAAACGGTGAACCGCCCGAGCCCACGATGACCTGATAGGGGGTATTCTGCGACGTGCCGGTCGGATCAGCATTCTGCGAGAGATCCACGGTGTGCTCATGTCCGCAGAAGTACGTCGCATTGTATTGTGCGATGACGGACCAGAAGGAATTGCGGTACGTAATCGGCGAGGTCGCGTCGAGGCCCGCCGGCCCCGGATTGCCGCCGCTGGCCAGCAGATAGTTGTACGTGAACGCCGGCTTGTGACCGAACACGAAATACTTCACGATGCCGCGAAGTTTCGCATTCGCGAAGTCGGTCGCGAGCCAGTCTGCGGGCGCGATGCCGTCGGCACCCGACGGATCGGTATTGATGATCGCGAAGTGCAAGAGCCCGAGCGTCGTCTGGATGTCGAACGAATACGAGAGATCCACCTGACTGCCGGTGATCGGGCCGTTGTTCGTGCTCGCGACCGCCGCGCTCGAGGCGACGAGACCGCTCACGTTCTGGGCAACGTGGCCGGTGACCGTCTGGAAGCGCGCGTTCGTGACGAGATCCGTGATCAGATCGCCCATGTTGGCGCGAAACGCATTCTCGTTCTCGGTGTACGCGTGAGTCCCGCTCGCGCAGTTGGGGTTGGGGTTCGAGGAACTCCACGGCGACTTCGTGTTATTGCACTGTGTTTCGTGATTGCCGGGCACTGGGATCACGTAAGTCCCGGTTTCGAACGTGTTGCCCACCATGCCGCGCCAATAAGCGTATTGCGTGTATTCGAACACGAAGTCCGGCGACACGGTTGCCGTCGTACTTTGGCTGTTCCAGGTCTGCGGATCGCCGCCGCTCCACACCGTAGTGCCGGTCACCGCAGCGCCCCCCGTGCCCGTCGCACCCGTCCCGGTCGTGACCGGCAGGACCGGCCGACCGTACCCGTAAATGATATCGCCGTTGAAGAACAGCAGATTCGGTTTCTCGGCGCCGATCGTCCGCAGTATGCGCGAGAACGCCTTGGTGTTTTGCAACCACTGCTTGTCCTGGGGCAGCAGCGTGCCCGTGAGATTGGGCAGCAAGGTCGTCTGATCCGGAGCCGCCGGATCCTGGCGGCTATCCCCTACGGTTGCAAAGCTGAATACGACGGGGTCGCTGGCGTGGGCTGCCGAACCCGCCGCGAACGTCGCGACGACGGACATCGCGGCCAAAAGCTTGTTGAGCGAGCGACGGGCGCCCGCCCGGCTCGAATCCGTGAAGAGCATGGAGATCCCCTTGGTGTGTGTGTAGCCACTCGATGTGTGCGTCTGGCGATTCGCTGTGTGTGTGTGCAGCCGCGATCACGTTACAGGTGGCATCTCTCATCAATGTGACGGGAATTTCACACCGGCATGACGGCAACGTATCAAGCGCATGACGGTCTCGAGTCGCTTCTACGACACGGGCGCCTAGATAGGATGGCAGTTGACCGAGTAAGTCGCCCCGGACTGCTGGTCCAAGCCCATCCAATTGCCGACTTGCGCCGGTTGATCGGGAAACACGGTCGTGATCTGGCGGTCCGAGATTTGCTGCTTCTCGCCGTTCTCGAGGTACCAGCCCTGAATCACGGTCGTGCAGCGCAGGATGCGTGGGTCATGGCTGGTCAGAAAGATCGTATAGACGATCTCGTTGTTGTTATAGCCCGCGATTTCCCACTTCGCTTCGCTCGACACCTGCGGACCATCGGCGCCGGCGGCGCCGACGGCGCTCGTCTCCGGCGCGACGCGTTGGATTGGGGCGGCCACACCCATATTCGTAGCCCCGCCTCCTTGCGTCGCCCCGCCTCCTTGCGTCGCCCCGCCTCCTTGCGTCGCCCCGCCTCCTTGCGTCGCCCCGCCTCCTTGCGTCGCCCTGCCTCCTTGCGTAGCCCCGCCTCCTTGCGTAGCCCCGCCTGCTTGCGAAGCCTCGTTCGTTTGCATACGCGAGCCCGCGGGAGTTGCGGGCGCCTCGTCTTCGCCCGTGGCGGTCGCGATTGACGATGCGATCATGAACAGGGCAATCAGTGTTTTCATGACGGTCTCGGTTCAGTCGATTAATAGCGGCTTTTCGGCTGCGCTTTCGCGAGCGACCACACGTAATCGAGCCTTTCGTAGATTCGGCGCGGTGCGCCGTCCGCGTCCCGCTCCTCGAACCACGCGGACTGCGGGAATCCGACGAAGCCGCGGCGCGCCACCGACGCACCATCGGCGGACGAGAGGCTTGGCGTCGCGAAAATCGACAAACGCATGGGCTGTCCCGAGGCGCCGGCGAGGGCCGCGCGCGCATGGCAGGTGATGCAGGAGGAACTGTGCTGAAATCCGGCCTCAAACTCGGAATTGGCGAGCAATAGCGGCCTGCCCTGAGCATCGACCGGACGCGTCAGAGTCCCGCGCAAGCGATAATTTTCCCACACGGTGCCCTCGAGCCCGAGACCGCGCGGAGCCCGATGGCAGTCCCCATCTGCCGCGCCAGCGCGGCCCCCGCAGGCGAAGCGATCGACGGAGGGTAGCTGCCAGCCATCACCACCCGGCAATCGCTGGTTGTCGGCATGTTCGAACGTCGCCCAGAACCAATTGGGCAAATCCTTCGACACGATGTGCAAGGCCGTCAATCCGTAGAGTCGCTGTGTGCCGTCGCGAAGGCGTACGGTCAGACTGTGATATCGCTCCCGCTCTTCAGGGCGTATTTGGCGCCATTTCGCCTTGACCTCGATAGAACCCATGGGAAAGTGCACGCCTTCGGGAGTCGCGATCGCTCGGATCTGGCCTTCGATGTCGTAGAGTTCACGCGCGCGGATAAACTCGAAGGCCCTGCGGTTCATGCGAATCTCCGTGAGACGCGCCGCCGCCGCGAACGGATCGTCGACGTCCTGCATGCGGCCGGCGACGACATGCCTGGCATGCGCAAGCGCTGCGAGCGGCGGGGTCTCGAAGCGCGCTTCGTCCGCGACAGGCCGCCCCGCCCCACGCCGCGCGCCGACCGCGTCCCAGGGTCCAGGGTCGCGGCCGCCGGCGAGGTAGACATCCGATGTGTTACGCCAGGTTTCCCATACGACGGGCTGGTTGGCACTCTTCGAGGGACGCGCGGCCTCGCGCGCATCGATTCCCGGAGCCGCGCCGGCCACGGACGCGTTGAGCGCGGCGAACAAATGCCAGGCATGCTCGTCGGGGTTGTGCAGGATCCATGCCGAGTCGGGCGCCTGCGCCGCGTGAGTCGCGGGACGCGGCGATCGTGCGTCTTGCGAGGCCTTGTGCTCGGGCGGAAGCGCATCGCGATCGGTGAGCGTCTCGAGAAACGCGATCAGATCGTCGATCTCCTCCCCCGTGAGCGCGGGCGGAGAGCCCGGCGCGCGGTTGAGCGGGGCGTCGCGATCGATGTTGTCGGGCGCCGCCGGCGGCAGGTCGTCGTACTTGCGCACGCTGCCGTCGGCGCTGCGCGCGTAGTATTTTTCAGGCGCGAGGTCGCGCTCGACGTAGAACTCGAGCACTTTGCGCAAGTCGTGAAAGACACCATTGTGGAAAAAGGCGTCGCGAATCGCCACATTGCGCAAGCTCGGCGCGCGGAACAAGCCGCAATACTCAGGCCGGTCACGCAGGTCCGCGCGATCCGGGCCGCACAGGCCCAGGTCGTAAAAATTGGGATCCGCATTGGCCGCGATCTCGCGATTGCGCGGCACGCCCACGTTGGCGAAATCGTAATCCGTGAAGGCGGGGGGCACCCCCGCGCGGCTCACGACGAGATGGCAGCTCGCACAATTGCCCTTGTTCGCGTCCTTGAAGAGCGCGACGCCACGCTCTTCGCGTTCACTGAGTTCGAGTTCGCCGCGCAGGAACGCATCGTAGCGGCTCGAGTACGGAAAGAACTCGGCGGGCGTTGCCTGGAAAGCATCGAGCGCGCCGAGCGCCGCATCGAAAGCGCCATCCACATCGCCGAATATGTCCGCGCCGAACAGTGTGCGGAAATCGGCCGCATAGGGGGCTTTGCGCAGGCGCGCGACGACGTCGGCGGGAGATGCATTCGCCATCTCGTTGGCCGCGAGCAGGGGCAATCGCGCTTGGGCTCGGATGCTGCTCGCCCGGCCGTCCCAGGTATAGCCTCCGATCGGAGCAAGATCGCCGTCCGCGAAGTGGTGATCGAGCGCAAAGCTGGGCACGCCTCGCAGGTAGCGCAGCGACGGGACGGCCCGCGTACCGGATTGGTTCATGCCGCGTCCGCCGAACGCGATCGCCCGGCCCGGCGCCGGACCGTACGCATGACGCGGATCGTGGCAGGTTCCACAGGCGAGCTTGCCGGACGCCGACAAAGAGGTATCGAAAAACAGTTTGCGGCCGAGTTCCGCGAGCCGTGCGGAGGATAACGCTGATCCCGGCGCTGGCGCGCTCGGCGCACGCGGGGGATCCGGCGCGCCGGTCGCCGTCGGCGCGAGCGGCGCCCACAGGGTTGCGCACAACACGGCCCAAGCCACTCCGCGGCCGCGAACAGCGGTGAGGGACTCATGATGGTAGCGGTGCATCGCGAGGAGCTTATGAAAGCTTTATGAACGACGCATGACCCCGCCGCGCCGGCGGCGTTGTATGATTCGGTCACTGATGCTTATCACGATCTGCGCCGCGACCTCGGCATCGACGCTCCAGAATTTCCGTCCAGGCCTCGCCCGGTTCATCGTGCCGGCCTTGCTTCTGCTGCCGTTCGCTCTGTTGACCTCCTGTCGCTCGGCCCCCCTGCGCGCCGAACACGCGATGGTGGCGGCCGCAAATCCGCTCGCGGCTCGCGCCGGCTTCGAGGTGCTGCGCGCCGGCGGCTCGGCCGCGGATGCGGCGGTCGCCATCCAGGCCGTACTCGGACTCGTCGAACCCCAGAGTTCAGGACTCGGCGGAGGCGCATTCATTTTGTATTACGATGCACATACGCGTGTCGTGACCGCCTATGCGGGACGCGAAACGGCGCCCGCGGGCGCGGCGCCCGACATGTTCTTGGGTGAGGATCGCCATCCCTTCAGCTATCCCGTCGCAGTCTTGAGCGGCCGCTCGACGGGCGTGCCGGGTGCCGTCGCGGCACTTGGACTCCTGCAGCGCGAACATGGCAGCTTGCGCTGGAAGGAGCTCTTCGGCGCGGCCGAGAGGCTCGCGACGGACGGCTTCGTCGTGAGCCCGCGCCTCGCGGGCTTCATCGTAAGCCGCGCGCCGCAGACCGCAGCGCCGGACGTGATCCGCTATTTCAGCAAACCGGACGGCTCGCGGATCGGCGCGGGCGACGTGCTCAAGAACCCCGCCTATGCCGCGACTTTGCAGCGGCTCGCGAACGGCGGCCCGCGCGCGCTCTACCGGGGCGAGATCGCCGCCGATATCGTGCGTCGCGTCCACGAAGCACCGCTGCCCGGAACCCTGGCGCTCGAGGATCTCGCGCACTACGCGCCGGTCGAAACGGCGGCACTATGCCATGCCTGGCAGACGGTTCGGGTCTGCACGCCCCCCTTGCCTGCGGGCGGCGTCGACGTGCTCGAGGGCTTGCTGCTGCTCGAACACACCGACATCGCAACGCGCGGCCCATCGGACCCCCGTGCCTGGGTCGAACTCGGCGAGACGGAACGACTGCTCTACGCCGACCGGAATCGCTACGTCGGCGATCCGAAATTCGTCGACGTCCCGCTCGCCGGCTTGCTCGATGCCGGTTACATCGCGAACCGCGCGGCACTCATCGGCGATCACATCGCGAGCACCCCGCCCGGGCCCGGCCGGCCGCCGGGCGCCGCCGCTCTCGGACCCGACCGCAGCCTGGAACCCGGCGGCACCACGCATTTCGTGATCCGCGATGCCGCGGGCAACGTCGTGTCGATGACGACGACGGTCGAGAGCATCTTCGGCTCCGGTCGAATGGTGGATGGATTTTTCCTCAATAACCAGCTCACGGATTTCAGTTTCCTGCCGACCGACGAGGCGGGTCGCCCGGTCGCGAATGCCGTTGCGCCGGGCAAGCGGCCTCGCTCGGCGATGTCCCCGACGATCGTGCTCGACGGCTCGAATCGCTTCGTCGAGGCCGTCGGGTCCGCCGGCGGACCTGCGATCATCTCGTATGTGATCAAGACCTTGATCGCGACGCGCGACTGGCACCTGCCCATGCAGGACGCCATCGCGCTGCCGAACCTCGTGGCCCGCGACGCGAATTTCTCCGCCGAAGTCGCGAAGTGGCCTCCGGACTTCGTCGCAGCGCTACAGGCGCGGGGACTCGACGTGCACCTGGGTCAATATGAAGAATCCGGTCTTCAAGGCATCGAGATCGACGCGAACGGCGCACTCGAGGGCGGCGTGGACCCGCGCCGCGAAGGCGTCGTCTTGAGTTATTGAGCAGCGCATGACGAGCCCATCGAACGACCGTCGGCCCACGCCCGCGCCAAGCGAGGCGGCCGCGCCAAGCGAGGCGGCCGCGCCGACCCCGTCTCGGAATCCGCCGACATCGAGGCCGCCCCTGGGCAGCGTCGCGATCGTCGTTTTGGTCATAGGGGTCTTCCTGCTGATCTCGCAGTACGGCTACTCCTCGGCCGAGGGCAAGGGCTGGGGTGCCGCGCTCTCGATCGGGCCCGTTGCCTTGATCGCCGGCGTCCTCGCGTGGCGTTGGCTACCGCGCTGGGCGGCAGCGGCGGCGACCGCCCTCATGGCGTTCTTGCTCGTGCATTACTGGACGTTTCTCAAGACCCACTACGAATGGTCGGATCTCCTGCAGCAGGCTGGCGCTTACGCGATGCTTGCGATCGGGTTCGGGCGCTCGCTGCTCCCGGGACGCGTCCCGACTTGCAGCCAGCTCGCCACACAGCTCCACGGACCCTTGAGCCCCGTCGAACTCGCGTATCTGCAGCGCGCCACGGCGGTGTGGGGGGTGTTCTACGCGCTGCTGGCGACCGCCGTCGTGGCGTTGTTCTTCACGACGCCACCGCGGCTTTGGTCACTGTTCCTGAATTTCGGCACGTTCGGCTTGATCGGCCTGGTGTTCGTCGTGGACCACGCGATTCGCCACCAAGTCTTGCCGCGCCGCCCCGGTGGCGGCATGGTGACGGCGCTCTTGCATGCGCTTACGGGCGGCGGCCGGCAACCCTGACGTCGCGCCTCAAGACCGCGGGCGGCTCACTTCCGAGCACGGCTCATTTCCAAGCACGCGACAGCAGTTCGTCGAGGGCCGCAACAATCAAATCGCCGTCCCCGCTCAATGATCCGACGACATCTCCGAGTTGGTCGACCGGCACTGACACGATTTCGAGCGGATGCAGCACGACGGAGATGCCGCGAACCTTGAAGCTCGGGTTGAATCCGGCGAAGGCAATCTTGCCGATGGCGGTGCTCCGCACGAGCGGCGCGACCACACGGCGTCGATAAGCATCGAATTGGGCCGACTGGACCACGACGACGAACGGGATGCTGTCCTGGTGTCGCCCCGAATTTTGGTGGACGTCGAATTGCGCCATCAGAGCGATGAATATTCGTCGGCAATGGATCCAGAATTTGCATTGAACAAATTCCATCCGGCTACGGTTTCTTCCACCACCTTGGACTTTTGTATTCGCTCACGGCGTTCCCTGGATATGAACTCTGAAAGCAATGACTCCACGACGCCCGAGAGATTGTCGGTCATCGATTTGGCCTGCCTGACCAAGTCCTCGTTCAAACTCAGGTTGACTGCGCGCTTGCGCGCTTTTCCGTCGTAATCAGCTTTCATGGTCGGAATCCTCTCTGCGCATTGTATGCGCATGTTCCTCGTGTGAGCAAGCGCCGGCGCCGCAACTCCTCGCGGCGGCCCGGCGCAGCAGCATTGAATCCCACCACCCGCTCTGGTATCGTACGCGGCCCGAGTGCGAGGATCGGGTCAAATCCTCTTAGCGTTCAAAGGTTTACGCCATGTCGCGAGTCTGCCAAGTCACGGGAAAACGCCCGAAGACCGGAAATACGGTTTCCCATGCGAACAATCGCAAGCGCCGTCGGTTCCTGCCGAACCTGCATACCCACCGTTTCTGGCTCGAGTCGGAAAAGCGCTTCGTGAGCCTGCGGGTCAGCACGCGCGGACTGCGGACGATCGAGAAGCGGGGCGTCGACGTCGTCGTCGCGGACCTGCGCGAACAAGGCGTCAAGGTCTAACGGTCGAACCTAGGATCACCAGCACATGCGCGACAAGATCAAGCTCATTTCATCGGCCGGCACCGGTCACTTCTACACGACGACGAAGAACAAGCGCCTGCATCCGGACAAGATGGAAACGAAGAAATTCGATCCCGTCGTTCGCAAGCACGTGCCTTACAAAGAATCGAAGATCAAGTAGCGCGCTCGGGCGCCGCCATGGGCGATGCCTGAGCTTCCCGAAGTCGAGACCACGCGTCGCGGCATTGCCCCGACTCTCGAGGACAGGCGCGTTCTCCAGGTGATCGTGCGCGAGCGCCGCCTGCGCTGGCCGATTCCGCCGGACCTCGAGTCCCGCATCCAAAGCCAAACGGTTCGCAAGGTCGAGCGACGCGCAAAATACATACTGCTGCGCTTCGACACCGGCACGGTGATCCTGCATCTCGGGATGTCCGGGAGCCTGCGCGTGCTGCGAGCGGGCGTGCTGCCTTTGGCGCACGATCACTGGGACATGGTCATGGAAGGCGGCGCACTGCTGCGCTTCCACGACCCGCGGCGCTTCGGCAGCCTGCATTGGACGGAGGGCGATCCCGACGCTCATCCGCTGCTCGCACGCTTGGCCCCGGAACCTTTGAGCGCCGCGTTCGATGCCGCCTACCTGCATCGCGCGACGCGCCGACGCGGGGTCGCGATCAAACAGTTCATCATGAACTCGCAACTCGTGGTGGGAGTCGGCAACATCTACGCGAGCGAGGCCTTGTTCCGGGCGGGGATTTCGCCGCGCCGCGCGGCCGGCCGGCTCACGCGCGCGCAAAGCGCGGCGCTCGTCGCGGCGATTCGCGCGGTGCTCGGCGAAGCGATTCAGATCGGCGGCACGACCTTGCGGGATTATGTCAACGCCGCCGGCGTGCCCGGCTATTTTCGCCAGCAGCTATTCGTCTACGAGCGTGCCGGCGAGCCCTGCCGCGTATGCGGCGTGCCGATCAAACAGTTCGTGCAGGGCCAGCGCTCGACGTATTGGTGCTCGCGCTGTCAGCGCGGGTGACCGGGGTTCGCCGCGCGCAAGATCAAACCTTGCGGTGGCGCTTGAGCTCGATCTCGACGATGGGGTGCACGAACTCCGACACGTTGCCGCCGAGCACGGCAATCTCGCGCACGAGCGTCGAGGAGATGAACGTGTACTGTTCCTGTGGCGTCATGAACACCGACTCGATTTCGGGCGATAGGTGCCGGCTCATGTTCGCCAATTGAAATTCGAATTCGAAGTCCGACACGGCGCGTAGTCCCCGCACCACGACGGAGAGACCGTTTTGCCGGGCGAAATCGACGGTGAGGCCGCCGTAACCCTTGACCTCGACGTTCGGCACGTCCGCGAGCACGCGGCGCGCCATGTCGACGCGCTGATCGAGCGAGAACATCGGCGCCTTGTTGGGATTCGCCGCGATCGCGACGACGAGCCGGTCGAAAATGCTCGCGGCGCGGCGCACGAGGTCCTGGTGCCCGTTGGTGATCGGATCGAAAGTCCCCGGATAGACGGCCGTTCTTTTATTCATTGCTCGCGGGTCGAAGCCTTGGCGCGAGCCAGATGATACCCCACCTCACCCGCCGACTTCGATTTGAGCATTTCCCAGGCCGGCGGAAGGTCCGGCACTCCGAGCGCGCGCTCGCACTCGAGGTAGACGAGCGCGCCGGGTTTGAGCAGCGGACTCGCCGCAAGCTGTGGGAGGTATTCGGTGAGGTGGTTCTCACCGAAGGGTGGATCGAGGAACACCAGATCGAAGGGCGCAGCCGGCGTGCGCAGAAAGCGCGCCACACCCATTTCAGCCACCTGTCCCCGCGTGCTCGCTTCGAGCCGCGCGAGCTGTTCGCGCAGCATGCGCGCCACCGCGACCGCCTGCTCGACGAACACGAGCTCGGCGGCGCCGCGCGATAGCGCCTCGAGTCCGAGCGCGCCGGACCCCGCGAACAAATCGAGACAGCGCGCGTTGGCGACCGAGTGCTGGAGCCAATTGAACAAGGTTTCGCGGATCCGATCGGGGGTCGGCCGCAGTCCCGGCGAGTCGGGAAATGAGACGCGCCGCCCGCGCCAGGCGCCGCCGATGATCCGCACGGAGTTACGCCCTGCGGGTTTCGGGTCCGGAGTCTTTACGAGTTTCACCGCCCGCATCATACGCGCAACGGCCGAGCGGGCCGGCCGCTCTGCTAAGCTTCGCATCGATGCCGAACGACGCCGACAATCCGCCCCCCGCCGGCTTCTTCAAGCGACTGCGCAACAAGCTCGGCGCGGGCACGTCCTGGGTCACCCAGGGCCTCAGGGAGATGCTGCCCGGCCGCAAGATCGATGCCGCCGCGCTCGAGGAACTCGAGACCCGGCTCATCACCGCGGACGTGGGCGTCGAGGCGACGACCCGCATCTTGGATGATTTGGGCAAGCGCGTGGCGCGCAAGGAATTGAACGACGTCGATGCGCTGCTCGCGGCACTGCACGCGGCGATGGTGGCGATCTTGAAGCCCGTGGAACGCGAACTCCAGGTCGACACGCGCATGAAGCCTTACGTGATCCTCGTCGTCGGCATCAACGGCGCGGGCAAGACGACCACGATCGGCAAGCTCTGCCATCGGCTGCTCGCCGAGCGCCACAGCGTGATGCTCGCCTCCGGCGACACGTTTCGGGCCGCGGCGCGCGAGCAGCTCATGACCTGGGCCGAGCGCAACGGCGTTGCGGTGGTCTCCCAGCAGCACGGCGCGGAACCCGCCGCCGTGATCTTCGACGGCATGCAGGCGGCCCGCGCGCGCAACATCGACGTGCTGATCGCCGATACCGCCGGACGCCTGCACACCCAAACCCACTTGATGGAGGAACTGCGCAAGGTCAAACGCGTGATCGGGCGCCTGGACCCCACGGCGCCGCACGAGGTGCTGCTCGTGCTCGACGGTACGATCGGCCAGAACGCCGTGGCCCAGGCCGAGGAATTCAACAAGGCCATCGGCGTCACGGGACTCGTGATCACGAAGCTCGACGGCAGCGCCAAGGGGGGCGTCGTGTTGGCGATCGCCCAGAAGCTCAATATCCCGATCCGTTTCGTCGGCGTGGGCGAACAAATCGAGGATTTCGGTCCCTTCAAGGCGGAGGACTTCGTGTCCGCTCTGCTGAAGTCCGGATCGGGCGAGTCTGCTTGATCCGCTTCGAGTCCGTGCACAAGCGCTATCCGACCGGGCGCGAAGCGCTGACGGGCGTCTCCTTTCGCATCGAGCGCGGCGATTTCGCGTTTCTCACGGGCCCCTCGGGCGCCGGCAAAAGCAGCATCCTGAAGCTCATCGCGCTCATCGAACGGCCTACGCGCGGCTCCGTGGTCGTCGCCGATCAGAATACGACGGCCGTCACGCCGCGCGCGATCCCCGAGTTCAGGCGCCAGATCGGCATCGTCTTCCAAGATCACAAGCTGCTCCACGATCGGCCGGTCGCCGACAATGTCGCGCTGCCGCTGATCATCGCCGGACTGCCGCGGCGCGAGATCGACAAGCGCGTGCGCGCCGCCCTCGATCAGGTGGGCCTCCTCGGCCGAGAGCAGAGCCGGCCGCTGGAACTGTCGACCGGTGAGCAGCAACGCGTCGGCATTGCGCGCGCCGTGGTCGCGCGGCCGCCGCTGATGATCGCCGACGAACCGACCGGCAACCTGGATCCCGACCTCGCGCTCGAGATCATGCGCCTGTTCAAACGCTTGAACGATGTCGGCGTGACGGTCGTGATCGCGACCCATGACGTGCACTTGATCGACCAATTCAAGTCGCGCCGCATCGTGCTCGGGCTTGGGCGCATCGTGCCCGGCGAGGGCGGGGGCGCCGCCGAACCGCCGGATCCGCGCGCGTGAACGTCGCGGCGTATTTCGCGCGCCACGCCCAGACGCTCCTGGGGTCGCTTGGCCGGCTCGTCGCTCATCCGCTCGCGAGCCTCATGACGATGTCGGTGATCGCGGTCGCCCTTGCCCTGCCCTTGTGCCTCGAACTCATTTTGCAGAATGCCGGTGCGGCCGCCGCCGGATGGAACGACGCGTTCGAACTCTCCGTGTACCTCGATAAATCCGCACCCGTCGCGCGAGCGCAGGCGATCGCCGAGGAACTGAGGCAGCGCACCGACATCGCCACCGTGCGCGTCGTCACGGCGGATCAGGCGCTCGCCGAATTTCGCCAATCCTCCGGGTATGGCGAGGCGCTCGACTCGCTCACCGAGAACCCCTTGCCGAACACGCTCATCGTGACGCCGAGTCTGGCGGCGAGCACCACGGCCGGTACGAGCGCGCTCAAGACCGCGATCGGCGCGATCGCGGACGTCGGCACGGTGCAACTCGATACGGAATGGGTCAAGCGCCTCGTGGCGCTGCTGGACCTCATGCGAGCCATCGTCCGGCTCACGGGCGGACTGCTCGCGGTGGGCGTGCTCGTGATCGTCGGCAATACGATCCGACTCGACATATTCAACCGCCGCGCCGAAATCGAGGTCATGAAGCTCGTCGGTGCCACGGACGGCTTCACGCGCCGCCCGTTCCTCTGGACGGGTATTTGGTATGGCCTGGGAGGCGGACTCATCGCGATCGCCCTCGTGAGCCTGGGTACGATCGTCGTCGCGGGGCCCGTGGCGCGGCTCGCGGCCCTTTACGGCAGTTCGTTCCGCTTGTCGGGCCTTGCCTGGCATACGGCGGGCGGCGTGATTTGCGCGGCGGCAGCGCTCGGATGGTTCGGCTCTTGGATTGCCGCATCGCATCATATTCGTGCCATCAATCCCACATGAGGCCCTTGTGCCCTGCGGATCTCGCCCCCAATGTATTGGTTTCGTTGACCTTTGTGTTGCGTCGCGGCGTGGTGCTCAAGTTCCGGAACTCCCTGCCGATTTAGCACTCCAAAAGGGGGAGTGCTATTATCGGCACTCGGTTTCGGTAGGAGGTTCCCTTTCATGTCTGCAGCCTTGGTTGCCAAGCAAACGGGTCTCGTCTTTGCCGGTCCGGTCGGCAGTCTGGATTCTTATATTGATCGCGTCTCGCAAATCCCCGTGCTCTCGAAAGAGGCCGAGGTGGCGCTCGCGGTCCGTTTTCGCTCGGAAGGCGATCTCGACGCGGCCCGCGAACTCGTGCTGTCGCATCTTCGCTTCGTGGTGCACATCGCCCGTGGCTACTTGGGCTATGGCCTGCCCATGGGCGATCTCGTCCAGGAAGGCAACGTCGGCCTCATGAAGGCTGTGAAGCGCTTCGATCCCACGGTCGGGGTCCGCCTCGTCTCGTTTGCCGTGCATTGGATTCGCGCGGAGATCCACGAGTACGTGCTGCGCAACTGGCGTCTCGTCAAGGTCGCGACCACGAAGTCCCAGCGCAAGCTGTTCTTCAATCTGCGCAAGATGAAGAAAAATCTCACCTGGCTATCCGAAACCGAAACCCAGGCCGTCGCCCGTGATTTGGGCGTCGAGGTCAGCGATGTGCGCGAGATGGAGCAACGCATGTCCGCGCGCGACATGTCCTTCGATCCCGTGCCCGAGGCGGATGAAGAAGACACCTATTCGCCGGCGATGTACCTGCCCGCGAGCAACGCAGACCCCGCGATCGAAGTTGAACGCGAAGAATGGGAAGAGGATTCGACCGATCGGTTGGGCGCCGCCCTCGCCCGGCTCGATGAGCGTAGCCGCAGCATCTTGAAGCGTCGCTGGATGACCGACGACAAGGCGACGCTGCACGAGCTTGCCGACGAGTACGGCATCTCGGCCGAGCGCGTGCGTCAGGTCGAGGTCAACGCGATCAACAAATTGAAGGGCTTGATGGCGCCGGCGGCAATTGCATAGTCGCAGGGTCGCGGCCGGGATCGGCCGCGACCGGTCTCTCAGCCGCCGATTCCCCGTGTTGGTGAGGGGGAGCTTTACAGCAAAGATTCGAACGGTCGCCGCGTCTTCCATCGATAGGTGTGAAAGTCGCGTTGATCGGTAGTCAGAATGCGGCCATGCCCCAAAGACTCGGCGAGAACGACCAGCGATGCGTCTGCCAAGTCCATGGGTAGATCCGCATATCGGCGCAGACGGGCCAGGTTGTGATGAGCCCCTCGGTAAGCCCAGATGCCGCGTGGAGGCAGCGCGCGTGCCAGGCATCGTCCCGATCGACGAGCGCATAGAGAAATCCGGTGTCAGCCAGGATCACTCGGTATGACGGGTTTTGATGCCCCGCGCGACCGCGGCCCGACCTGCGGAACCCTTGGCTGCCACTCCCGAATGGAAGAGATCCTTGGTCCGACTGGAAACGTCACTTCGCCCGCTGCCGCCTTTCTCGGCGCAGGCGAGCAAACGGGTGAGCCGCGGCGGCCTCTCACTCCGCTTCCCGCGCCGCCCGAAAGACGGCGGCATGCAGTTCCGCCGTGCGCTCGCGCGTCGCCGCGTAGCCGCCCGCGAGCACGATCGCGAGCGGCAGGCCCCGTTCCCCGGCGGCGCCGAGCACCAGGCGCTCACGTGCCAGCAAGCCGTCTTCGGACAGCGCCAATTTGCCATAGCGGTCACCACCCACGACGTCGACGCCCGCGACGTAGAACGCAATGTCGGCGCGCGCGGCGGCGAGCACCTGCGGCAGGTTGCGTCCGAGCACGCCCAGATACTCCGCGTCTCCGACACCGTCCTCGAGACCGACATCGAGGGATGAGCGCATCTTGCGCGCGGGATAATTCTTCTCGCCGTGCATCGAGAACGTGAACACCGAGTCGTCGCCCTCGAAGATTGCCGCGGTCCCGTTGCCTTGGTGCACGTCGAGGTCGACGACGACGGCACGCCGGATGGCGCCCTCAGCGCGCAACTGCCGGATCGCTATCGCGACGTCGTTGAGCACGCAGAAGCCCTCGCCATGGTCGGCGAACGCGTGATGCGTGCCGCCCGCGAGATTGGCTGCAAGGCCTTCACCTAGCGCCGAACGCGCCGCGAGCAGCGTGCCCCCGGCGGCGAGCCGGGAGCGCTGCCACAGCGCCGCCGACCACGGCAATCCCAGCCGTCGCTGTTCGGCCGCCGAAAGACCCTCGCCGCTCAATTTGTCGAGATAGTCCGGCGTGTGCACGAGACGCATCGCGGCGACATCCATGGGTTCCGGTTCGACCAGATCCTCATGACGGACCAAACCTTCGGCGAGGAGACGCTCGCGCAACAACGGATACTTGCTCATGGGAAACGGATGGCCCGGCGAGAGCGGCGCCTGATACCCAGGGTGATAGCTGCACTTCATGGGGCGCAGTTAACCTGCAGCGCAACCGGCTTGCAACCGACACCGCGGCGTGTGACCACGGTCGGCACGAAACCCTGCACGAAGAACGGGCGGCGTCTTCATGAAACGAATCAGCGATCTCATGATCCTCATCGATGCGATTGCCTTTCATCCCTTGGATTGCGCCTCCGGGGTACTAATCCAGGGCGAACACGACATTGCAGGCGATTCGGTACCCGAAGAAATCGATCTGAGCGGGCGCCGCATGTTGGTGAACGCGACGGCAATGACCGGGGACGCCACACATGGGAGATGGACCCGTTGCTCCAATGCCTGTCTCAGGACCGACGAATAGGATGGATAACCGCCGATGAAATTGCACGCCGATTATTCTCTCCCCGCTGTGGTCGAGAGTGGCGGGCTGCCCTGGACGACATCGCCGATCGCCGGAGTCGAGCGCCGGATGCTGGAGCGCGATGGCGACGAGGTGTTGCTGTTCGATGCCCCGTGGGAGCGAGTTGTCATGCGGCGGATCGAGCCCGGTTACACTGGACGGACCGAGGCGTTGCCACGAGGGGGCGAGTATTTCGTCGTGGGAGGCGATGTGATCATATGTGCGAAGTCCCACGCTGCGGGAACTTGGTTACGCTTCCCCGCCGGCAGTCAAATCACGTGGGCGAGTGCCGGTGGAGCACTCCTCTACTGCACGACCGGCCATCTCGGTTGATCCCGGTGCACGCCTCTTCCACGTGGGTTCGGTCGATCAGATGTCGAGCCGCCTTCGAGGTCGTAGGCGTGTTCATCTGCGGCAGTCATGGCAGGCCGGGCTTCATGGCGTGATGACGGGCAGACCGGCCGCTTTCCATGCCGCAATGCCCCCTCCCATGTGCGCGGCATGCGACTGACCGGCGGCCACGCGCCGTTCCGCCGCGGTGAGGGACCGCTTCCCGCTCCCGCAATGGAAAACGACCCGCCTCGGCCCATCCTCCGGGAGCGTTTTCGCATCGAAGGTCGACAGGGGATATAACAAGGCCCCGGCAATGCGTTCGGACGCATATTCCGACGGCTCGCGCACGTCGATCAGGAGCAGCTTGCCGGCATGCAGGAGTTGCGCCACTTCGGCAGCATCGAGAGTCTGAATTTGAGTGTGATCGTTGGTCATGATTTATCCTTTCTTGGTGTAGCGTCGAGGCGAGCGTGCACTTCTGCTCCCCGGCCGCAAGCACCGTTGAACCCGCGGCGCGCACCGCGTCAATCCGGATCGTCAGCGCGATTGCTTCAAATCAAGTGGTGACGAAAGTCACTTCCAAACAGCCGCTCTACAGTCGCATGATGAAGCCCGGTACGACGGCGCGCGGAGACGGCGAGATGTTCATTGACGATTCTAGCAGGCTCGAGTGGACCGCATGAGTTCCGGCGATCCCGTGGACAGGGCCGTCATTCGCATCGTCATTGCCGAGGATCAAGCGCTGGTGCGGCGGGGGGCAATGATGCTCTTGTCCATGGAGTCCGACATGGAAGTCGTGGGACAGGCGCGCAATGGGGTCGAGGCGGTAGAACTCGCGCAAGTCCTTCACCCGGACGTTGTGCTTATGGACCTGCACATGCCGCTCAAGGGCGGCGTGGCCGCGACGCGCGAGATTACCAAGGCCCATCCCGGCACGCAGATCCTCGTCTTGACGACATTGGATGACGATGAGACCGTCTTCGAAGCCGTGCGCGCCGGCGCTCAGGCCTATCTGCTCAAGGACGCCAGCGAGGAGGAATTGCTCGAGACCATTCGTGGACTGCGGCGCGGCGAGTCGCGATTGACGCCGCAAATCGCCCGCAAGGTGATGGACCAGTTCCGCCAACTGGCAATCGCAACTTCCGACTCCCACGGCTCCGCGTCGGGGGGTTCGGTTCGCTCGGTTTCGCGATCCCATCCCGACCCGAATGTCGAGCCCCTCAGTGAGAAGGAGGAGCGGCTGCTCGAACTCCTCGCACAGGGAATGACCAATCGTCAGATCGCCGCGGCGATGTCGCTTGCCGAGGGCACGGTCAAGAATTACATCAGCCGCATCATGGAAAAACTGCACGCAAACACGAGGACGGAGCTGGCCCTGTTGTCGAGGCGGTCGTCGCGAGCCGAGTGACGATGCCACCTGATGCAGCTCGAATCCGTGACAAGCGACCGTCGTCACCGCTGCAAAAGTGACGAAAGTCACCGCCTCGAAAGTGACGCAAGTCACCGCGAGTCGTGACTTTCGGCCCCTGACTTCGCTCCAGACCTCGACTACATTGGCTCGATCGCCATCGAGGGTCTTGCATGTCCGTCGTCGAAACCGCCCTGAAACGACCCTACACGGTCGTTGCCGTGCTGATCCTGATCGCGCTTCTGGGAATCGGCGCGGGGCTGCGGATGCCGGTGGACATCTTTCCCGAAATAGACATTCCGGTCGTCGCCGTCGTCTGGACCTACAACGGCATGAGCGCCACCGATATTCAAAACCGCATTCTAACGCTGCATGAGCGCCAGCTCGCGTCCCTCGTGGACGATATCTCGCGCATCGAGGCGGTGAGCTATCAGGGCGTGGGCGTCGAGAAAATCTATCTGCACGAGGGAGCGGACGTGACTCGGGCCGTGTCGCAACTCGCGAGCAGTGCGTTGGTCGTGCTCAAGTATATGCCGCCGAATATCACGCCCCCGCTGGTGCTCCGGTATGGCGCGACCGACGTACCGATCATCCAGCTCAGCTTGTCGAGCAAGTCATTGCCCGACACGAAGCTCAATGACCTCGGCCAGAACATCATTCGCCCCGCGTTGGCGGTCGTCCATGGCGCTGAGGTGCCCTACCCGTACGGCGGCAAGCCCCGGGTGATCATGGCCGATCTCGACATGCAGGCACTGCAGGCGCGAGGCTTGTCGCCGGCGGACGTCAGCGCGGCATTACAGCGTCAAAATGTCATCCTGCCGGCCGGCGACGTCAAGATCGGCGACAAGGATTACCCGCTGGCGATGAACAATTCGCCGAACGTCATCGACGCGATCAATGCGTTCCCGATCAAGCACATCGACGGTCGCACGGTGTTCATGCGCGATGTGGCGCACGTGCATGATGGCTTTCAGGTGCAAACGAACTCGGTGTCGGTGAACGGCACTCCGGGTGCCTTGATGAGCATTCGCAAGACTGGCGGGGTATCGACCTTGGCGGTCATCGACGGGGTGCGCGCGGCGCTCGACGACATCAAGAAGGTGCTGCCCGCCGACGTCTCCGTCAAGGCACTCTTTGACCAGTCGATATTCGTGCGGGCGGCGCTCCGTAGCGTGCTGCTGAGCGCCGCGATGGCCGCGGCCCTTACGGCGATGGTCATCGTCCTCTTCCTGGGGAACGTCCGGCTGTCGGTGATCATTCTCGCGGCGATCCCCCTTTCCATCATCACGGCGGTGCTGTTCATCAAGCTCACCGGTCAGACGCTCAACACCATGACCTTGGGGGGTTTCGCCCTGGCGATCGGTATTCTCGTGGATAACGGCACGGTCGTGATCGAGAACATCGAAAGGCATGTGGGCATGCACGAGCCTCTGCATCAGGCCATCGTAAGGGGGGCGAATGAAGTCGCGATTCCGACCTTCCTCTCGACCTTGTGCATCTGCATCGTGTTCGTACCGGTATTTCTGCTCGAGGGCACCGCTAAATATCTGTTCTCGCCGCTGTCGTTGTCGGTGATCGGTGCGCTGCTCGCGAGCCTCGCCTTGTCCTTTACCATGGTGCCCGTGTTGTTCAATTACCTGATGCGTGGCGCGGTGCACGAGTTCGCCGCGGAAGGCAGCGCCGGCCCCGAGCCGGCGAAAGCCGCGTCGAAGAACGTGCTGGTGCGCTTCCAGGCCGGGTTCGAGCGGGGGTTTGAACGATTCCGGGAAGCGTATCGCGATACCATCTCGTGGGCGCTATCCGAAGCCCGGCTCACGGTGCTCGCGTTCGTCGGGCTCATCATTGTCTCGGCCCTGCTGTTCCCGTTTCTGGGACGCGATTTCTTCCCGCAGGTCGACGCCGGTCAGATGCGCCTGCACGTGCGCGCACCGGCCGGCACGCGCCTCGAGAAGACCCAACAGTACTTCTCGGAAGTGGAGGCGCAGATTCGCAAACTCGTGGGAAACGATCAGGTCGACGTCATGCTCGACAATATCGGTTTGCCCTACAGCGGCATCAACATTGCGCTGAGCGATTCGGCCACTGTCGGCCCGATGGATGGGGAGATCCTCATTTCTCTGACGGAAAAACACGAAGCCACGGCAAAGCTGATCGCCATGCTGCGGCGAGAACTCCCCAAGCGGTTTGCGGAACTCCAATTCTTCTTTCAACCGGCGGACATCGTCGATCAAGTGCTCAACTTCGGGCAGCCGGCACCCATCGACGTGCGGATATCCGGTCCGAATCAGGACGAGGCGTTCGCGCTCGCCTCGAAGGTCGCGCGATCCCTGACGAGCGTGGCGGGGGTCGTCGATTCGCACGTGTTTCAGGTGCCGAACGCGCCGGCTCTCACGGTGAATATGGATCGCACCCTCGCGACCGAGATGGGCGTGACTCAGCAGGAGGCCGCCAGCAACGTGCTCGTGGCGACCAACTCGAGTGCCCAGACTGCGCCCAATTTCTGGGTCGATCCGAGGAACAGCGTGAGTTATCCCTTGGTCGTGCAGGTGCCGACCTATCGCATCGATTCCTCGGAGGACCTCGAAACCCTGCCGGTCACGTCGAGTGCCGGTGCGACGCAGGGACAACTCCTGCTGAACCTCGCGTCGTTCGGTCGCGAATCGCTTCCCCTGGTGGCTTCCCAGCTCAACATACGCCCCGTTTTCGACGTGCATGCGGACGTGCAGGGCCGCGACTTGTACTCGGCGGCGGCGGATATCGACAAGGTGCTCGAGGCGAATCGTCCGGTTGCCGCGAAGTCGCTCAACGTGACTTTGAGCGGACAGGTCGAAACGATGCGCGAGAGCTACACCGGTCTCTTTACGGGCATCGCGCTCGCCATCGTCCTGGTGTACCTGTTTCTCGTCATGAACTTTCAGAGCTGGATCGATCCTCTGATCGTCTTGATGGCCGTGCCATTTGCTTTGGGAGGCGTGTTATGGATGCTGTTCTTGACGCAGACGCCGATGAGCGTTCCCGCACTGATGGGCACCCTCATGTGCATCGGACTCACCACCGCCAACAGTATCCTGGTGGTCAGTTTCGCCAATCAGCGCATGGCGGCCGGGGATGATCCCCTGCGTGCGGCGATCTCCGCGGGCTACACGCGGTTGCGCCCCGTGCTCATGACCGCCGGTGCGATGATCTTGGGTATGGTCCCGATGGCTTTGGGTATCGGGGAGGGAGGTGAACAAAACGCACCCTTGGGCAGGGCGGTCATCGGCGGACTCCTATTTGCAACGCTGGCCACGTTGATCTTCGTGCCGACCATGTACCGCCTGTTGCGGCGTCAGCGGAGCCCCGTCACTGAATCTCACCCGGAAGGTAGTTCCCATGCAATCGCGTGACCCCGCCGATCGAGCGCCGCCCTCCTCACGCGCCCAGCAATCCCATGGCGAATATCCCGACGAAGTGTCGCGGGACGAGGGCAGCGAGAGTGTCGTCGTGTCGACAGGCTTTTCCGCCGGGACCGGGCGGCGTACCAAGCGCGGCGTCGGAATTGGGATCGTGGCCCTGGTCGTCCTCTTCGTCATCGTCTGCATCATGCGATCATGGCATTCGCATTCCGTCGCAAAGGCGAGCGAGACGGCCTATGCGGCGCCGCCGCCGGTCGACGTCGTGATCGCGCGACCGGCCAGTCTCGGCCAGGATCTGGTGCTCCCGGGCGAAACCGCGGCGTGGTATGGCTCGACGATCTATGCGCGCGTCAACGGCTACGTGTCCAAGTGGCTCGTGGATATCGGAGATCATGTGCGCAAGGGCCAGGTGCTCGCGGTCATCGAGACGCCGGAACTCGATGCGGAACTGGAAGCAGCGCGGGCTCAACTCAAATCCTCGCAATCCCAGGTCGTCGCTCGCCAGGCGGAAGCCGAATTCAGCAAGACGACCAATGAGCGGTGGCGGGATTCCCCGAAAGGCGTGGTCTCGGAACAGGAAAGGGATTCGAAGAAGGCGGATTACGAAAGTGCGGTTGCACACCTGTATACCGCCAATGCGCAGGTAAACCTCGACAAGTCCAAAGTCGATCAGTATGCGGCGCTGGCGGAATTCAAGGACGTCAAAGCGCCGTTCGACGGCACGATCACGGAGCGCAAAATCGACGTGGGCAACTTGGTCACGGCGGGCAGCGGCCCGGCCACGACGCCGCTGTATCGCATGGCGCAGACCGATCCCCTGCGTATCTTTGTCGAGGTCCCGCAGAGCGCGGCCGGGGAGCTCATGAACGGCGGCGTGCCGGCCCAGATTCGCGCGCCCGGTGCGGTGGGCGATGTCTTTACCGGGAAAATTGCGCGCTCCGCACAATCCATGAACTCGCAGGCGCGCACGATGCGTGTGGAGGTCGATATGCCGAACGCAAACCATAGGCTCGTGCCCGGCATGTATGTCAATGTGGCTTTCACCCTGCCGCCGCGCGGCCAAGTGGAGGTTCCCGCGGCGGCGCTGATTTTTCGAGCGTCGAGCACGCAGGTCGCGGACGTCGATGACAACGGGAAAATCCGCTTCGAAACCGTCTCCATAGCCCGGGACAACGGCAGTTTGGTCGAACTCTCCTCCGGGGTGAGGCCTGGCGACCGATTGGTGCTCAATATCAGCAGCCAGATTGCTCCAGGACAAACGGTCGCGGTCGACGAGCCCGAGTCCGACAAACGGCCCTTGGGGGCCACGCGTTGATCGTGGCGCCAACATGAAAAGCCGTCTCTTCTTTCTCATCGGATTGATGCTTGCCGTGGCCTCGTGCGCCGTAGGCCCAAGGTACCGAACCCCGACGCCGGATGAACCCCCGGCGTTTGCGGCGCAGCTGAATCCGCCCGCGTCGTCCGGTGTAGCCGCCAGTGTGGCCGCCGGTGCGACGCCCGTCGAGTTGGCAGCGTGGTGGAGGTCCTTGAACGATGAGGAATTGAATTCCTTGGTCGATCGTGCGGTGAGATCGAATCTCGATGTGCAGATCGCGCTCGACCGGCTTCAGCAGGCACGTGCCTACGAAACCGTGATTCTGGGGCACGCGTTGCCCGAGATCGATGCGAGCGGCGCCGCGGGCCGCGGCACCGGCAGCGATTTGACCAAAGGACGCGCGGGACAGGCCTTGCGGTCCGCGGACACGGGCACGGGTTTGCAGCACATCAATACCATCGTCGGATTCGACGCGGCCTGGGAACTGGATCTGTTCGGGAAGTTCCGCCGCGAGTTTCAGGCGGTGCGGGCGGAGACCGACGCGGTGCGGGCAGCCCGCTATGACGTACTGACTTCGGTCATCGGCAACGTGGTTCGGGCCTATGTCGACTTGCGCGGTTTTCAGGTTCGCGCCGGAATCCTGCACCAGGCGAGCGACGTGCTGCGCGAGTCGCTGCGGATCGTGAATATCCGATATGAGCGGGGAATCACCAATGAACTCGACGTTGCGCTCGCGACCCGGGAGCTCGCGACGCTGGAGGGGCAAATCCCGACCGTCGAAGCGGAAGGCAAGGCGGCACAATATACCCTCGCGGTCCTGGTCGGCGAATATCCAGAGAACATGGCGCAAGAGCTCGCCAAACCGGCGATGATACCGACCATGCCGGCTCCGGCCGCTCCGGGCCTGCCCATCGAGTTGCTCAAACGGCGGCCCGATATTCAGCAGGCAGAGCGCGAACTGGCAGCCGCAACGGCAAGGATCGGTGTGGCGACGGCCAATTTGTTTCCGGACGTGACGGTGAGCGCTGCCATCGGCAGCCAGAGTCAAGGGTGGGGCGCGACGCCGAACGTCGCCAAGCACATTTGGTCGTTCGGGCCGGGCGCCATCTGGCCGCTGCTCGACTTTGGCGCCTTGGACGCATCGGTCGAAGTCGCGGACTATGCGGCGCAGGCGAGTCTCGCCAACTATCGCAAAACCATTTTGACCGCGGTGGAGCAAGTGGATGCGTCACTCGACGCCTATGAGGCGCAAGCCTACCGGATGGAGAAGCTCAGCGATGCCATGATCGCGGGCCAACGGGCGGTGGATTTGGCAAGCGCTCGATACAGCCGTGGCCTCACGGATTTCCTGAACGTGGTGGATGCCGAGCGGCAGTTCTATGATCTCCAGGAACAATACGCGGACGCACAGGTGAGTCAGGGGGAGGAGTTTGTGCAGCTCTACAAGAGCCTCGGCGGAGGCTGGCAGGACTATCAGTCGGTGCCGAACATTCGACGGCCGAAGCCGGCGATCATCGCTGCGTTTAGCCGCGTGCTGTCCGCGCATGGACCGTGAGCGCTAGCGGGCTCTCCTCTCGATCGCACTCCCGAACTACTCGACGCTGTAGCCTCGGCCCCTCAAGCAGGCTGCTTGCGCTCGCATATAGTCCGAGCGGTTTGCGGTCGGCTTGGTTGCCGGCCCTCGAGCGGCCGCCGCTTGGATGGGATCAAAGCCGCTCTGGGCCGCCCCCCAATTGCGGCACGCCGCTTTGTCGGTAGCTTGCTGCGCGTCCGTTTGTCCGTTCTTAGGATAAGCGATTGGCTCGGGCGATTGCGTCGCGGCCTGGCGTTGCAGCTCAACAGGAGGATTGACGGTTTGATACTGACCTACACGAGCGTTCCACGCGAAGTAATTGCCGTCGGAATAATAGTAAGGCACCCCATTTGCCCACAGCGTGTCGTAATAGAGCGGTAGCGCCGCAAAATACAGTCCCAGTCCCAGCCCACCCCATCCCCAACCGCCCAACCCATAACCACGCCAGCCATAACCGCCGCGATAGCCTCCGTATCCGCCGTGCCAGCCCCCATATCCGCCACGGTAACCCCCTCCGCGATAACCGCCATAGTGACCCGCGAAACCGCGACCGCCTCCGGAAAAATGCCCCCCTCCGCTGAAGTGACCCCCGCCCCCACCGTGTCCGCCTCCACCGCGCCCCGAATGAGCGGCAGCGAAATTTGCGGGTCCAACGGCGAGGAGTGCCCCCATCGCTACGCCGGAAATCCATTGCATTCGTGTGTTATCCATCGCGACACCTCGACAGAGAGAGAGAATTAACGCGTGGCCCAAACGGGCGATTCCTCGCTCGCGTTACCAGGCGCTACAGGCGTTACCAGCCGTTACCTGTCGGGAGTGGAGTCGGCGCCAACCGCCGCCAAGGGGGCGATCAGGTTCAGAACTGCCAGGATGTTCTTCATGTCCCGCCTCCAGCGACCATTGATTCTCAACGATCCCGGACGAATCCTTGAGCGGCGGCGGCCGCGACTTCGAGTAGGAGACCATCTACAAATCGAGTCGATTGGCTTCCGGACTCGCTGGTCGCGATACGGCAATTATCGGAATGGCGGCTATGTTTGGAAACGTACGGTAGCCTGGGTTGGATTGACATAGCCTCTTCCCGAGTGTTCAGCCATTGTTGAAGCAGCTAGTCCCTGCGCAACAGCCCGCGCCGCGCATCGAGGTCGCCACAGGTCACAGGTCCACAGTCCGCTGCGGGGCTGTCCTTCTACCCATTCCAGAGTGGCTGGGAGCCGAGCCATGCTTGCGAAATTTGCCTTGTCGATCACGTTGGTCTTTTCGCTGGTCCTGCCCCTCAGCGGCGTAGCTGATCAGTTCGGCACGGATAGTGACTTTGTCAGACAGGCAGAGCAATCCGCCAACCAGGAAGTCGCCGACGCAAGCTTGGCGCTCAAGATGTCAAGCCACTCCGATGTGAAACAGGTCGCGACGAATATGCAGCGGGACGGCAACACCGCCAACCGAAGGCTAGCCACTCTGGCGGTCGAAAAAGGTTGGCTCTCCGCGACCTCCGATCGGCCCGACACCGCGAGCAACTACTCCGATCACGATTGGGTTGCCCGCGAGATCAGGGCGCAGCAGGATGCCGTCGCCTTGTACAGGGAAGAGGCTGCCAGTGGCGCCGATACGGATTTGCAGGAATTTGCCCGAGAAACTCTTCCGACCCTCCAGCGCAATCTAGACTCATTGCGGGCGTTACGAAGCTCCTAGAGCGACGACAGTCTCTGGCCGACGAGCGGGAAGTCTCTGGCCGACGAGCGGGAAGTGAACGCGCGAATGTGTTCTTCGCCTGCATTGAGCTGACGCGCCTCATCCTGCGTCTCGTGTAACATCGTTGCGAAATGACCTTGGTCACGAGTTATCGCAGCACGATGGCGGAGCCGGTCGACTTACCTATCAGGGGACTTTGGACACTCGATCCGCGACGCAGTCTCGTCGCGGGTGCGATGTGGTTGATCATCGCGCTCGTGTTTGCTTTTTCCGTCGTGGCCGCTGTCTTGGTCGGCGGTATCGCACGCGAGACGGTCTTCGAGCAGCATGTCCGCCGACTGCAACTCGAGACAGACCAACTGAGCTCGCAACTTGGCCTCGCGCTCGAGGCGCGTCTCGGCGCCATTCGGGCCCTCACCGCGCGGCTCGACGTGGCGCAGACCGATACAAATGCCGGCGATAGTGGCAACTTGTTCCGAACGCTGACCGCGACCTATCCCGAGTTCGACTGGCTCGCCGCGAGCGATAGCCGAGGCGTCATCGTTGCGTCGAATGGTGCGCTGCGCCAGGGCACCGACGTGCATACCGCGCCATGGTTCGCGGCCGCGACGGAAAGACCGTGGCTCGGCGTAATCGAGGAAGCGGCGCAGGGGGCGTCGGCGGCGACCGAGGCTCGCACGAATCCCGCGACCCCCACGGCCCTCGGGACACCCACCCCACCAACGACACACAACGCACCCACGACCGTATCGACCTCCCTCGGTGATTTCGCCCTGCCCGTGCGCGACGCGAACCGACGCTCACTCGGCGTGATCGTGGTGCGGGCGAGCTGGCGACGTGCGGCGCGGCATTTCGAGCGGCTCACGGACGACCGAGATCCGGACGCGGTGACCGAGGTCGTCGTACTCGACCGAGACGGGCGCGTGCTCGTGGGACCGGCGCCGCTGCGCGGCCGAGTCTGGACCGGCGTGCCGATCGGTGGCGGCGCGCCCGGTCCCCCGCCCGCGCCAACTCCTGCGTCGCCGCTCGTGCCGGAGTTCGAACGCCTGCCGGACGGGCGCCAGCTCCTCGTGTCGCGGGTGCCCTTGGGCGGCGGCGACGAGGTCGCCTCGCTCGGCTGGCAAGTGCAGCTCGGCGAGCCGAATGCGCACGTTTATCAGCGTGCCGACGCGGTGGCGGTCCGGATCTTGTGGATATCGCTGGCACTCGGTGCGATCACGGCTCTGCTCGGCATTCGGGGTGCACGTCGGCTCACGCGTCGCCTGCAGCGACTCACGCAGTCGGTGACCCGCATCGGGATGGATGACACATTGCAACTCGATGTGCCGACCGGTGTGGATGAAGTCGCGCGGCTCGGCGCCGCCTTCGCCCATCTCCTCGGCGCCCTGCAAGAGGAGCGGCGCGAACTCGAACGGCGCGTGGCCGAGCGCACCCGCGAGGTGGAGCGCCTCGCGGAGGAGTCGCGTTACGCCGCCATCGTGCGCGAGCGCTTACAGATCGCGCGCGACTTGCACGACACCCTCGCGCATTCGATGATGGCGATGCTCAGCGAGATCCGCCTGTTGCGGCGCCTGGAATCGCGCGATCCCGGCGCGCTCGCGGCGGAGCTGCAGCGGGCCGAGGAAGTTGCCCATGCGGGCCTCGGCGAGGCGCGTAAGGCGATCACGCAGATGCGCTCGAACACCGTGCGGGAAATGGGGCTGGGACCCGCGCTCGCGTCCGCGTTCAATCATTTCATCGATCGCACCGGCCTCACGGGCGAGTTCAGCGCCGACCCGGAGGCGGCGCGATTCGGCGATGAGCGCGGCGAAGTCTTTCTGCGCATTGCGCAGGAAGTCTTCCGCAACGTGGAGCGCCACGCGAAGGCCGCGCGCGTGACGGTGCGGCTCAACCTCCTCACGGGAGCTCGCCTCGTCCTCGACATCGTCGATGACGGCGTCGGATTCGACGTAGAGAGTATCGCGCCCGGCCATTTCGGCCTCTTGGGTTTGCGTGAGCAGGCGGACCTCATCGGCGCGAAAGTCCAGATCGACAGCCGGATCGGTCGAGGCACGAGCGTCGTGCTCGCGGTGGATCTCGCCCCGGTCGCGTTCGGTCTCGGGCCGTGAGCAGACCGAGCCCAACGAGCGCGCAGGCACCGTTCGATCCGACGAGCGTCCCGCCGACCTTGGGCACGCCCGGCGCGCTCCGGTTCTGGTTCACGATCATCGGGACCGGCGCCGGCGCGGGCCTCGCCGCGGGCCTGCTCACCTCGCTGCTCATGGCGGTCGAGCGGTACTTTTGGGGCGGCTCTAACCTGCTGGCCGGAGCCGCGACGGCGCCCCGGTCGCACCATCTCGAAGTGCTGCTCGGTGCCGGTGTGTTGACCGGGTTCGGTCAACTGGTCCTGCACCGCCTGACGAGCGCGAACGGCATCGACATCACCGAAGCGATTACGCGACACGCAGGCCGGCTACCGGCGCTGCGCACGCTGGGTAGCGCCGTCTTGTCGATCCTGGTCGTCGGCATGGGCGCGTCCCTCGGCCGCGAAGGCGCACCCAAGCAATTCGGCGCCGTGATCGCGGATCAGCTCGCGAATCGCGCGCATTTGTCCGACGAGCAGCGTCGCTTGGTGGTCGCCTGCGGCGCGGGTGCCGGCATGGCGGGCGCTTATGGCGTACCGCTCGGCGGCGCCGTGTTCGCGCTCGAAGTATTGCGCGGAGTACTCGCGCTGCGGCTGATCTTACCGGCATTGCTGGCCTCGGCGATCGCGACGTGGGTTTCGTGGCTGCTGTTGCCGAATGCACCCACCTATGTGCTGCCCGCGTTTCCCTTCGGTCCCTCGGTCCTTTGCTGGACCCTATGCGCAGGCCCCTTGATCGGCTGCGCCTCGGTCGGCTACATCCGCCTGATCGCCTGGGCCGATCGGCACAAACCGACCGGTTGGCGCCGGATTGCGGCTCCGATCCTTGCGCTCGGACTCGTCGGGACGCTGTCGATCGAATTTCCCGCGGTGCTCGGCAACGGCAAGGACCTCGCACAACTCGCGTTCACCGGCACAGTGGCGCCTGCGCTGCTCGCCGCACTGATGATCCTGCGACCCTTTACGACGATCCTATGCTTGGGCAGTGGCGTGCCGGGCGGGCTGTTCACACCGAGTCTCGCCTTCGGCGCGATGTTGGGCGGCGGGCTCGGTTGGGCGTGGACCGCGCTCTGGCCGGGCGTGCCGCCCGGCTTGTTCGCGGTGCTCGGCGCCGCGGCCGTCTTGGCCGCGACCACTCATGGTCCGATCTCGGCCGTGGTTCTGCTCATGGAATTGACGGGCCGCGATCGCTCGTTCCTATTGCCCATGATCTTGGTCGTCGTCGTCGCGACAGTGATCGCACGCAGTCTCGACGTGCGTTCGATCTACGACGCTCGATTCAGCGACGGCGAGGTCCGGCAGCAGGTGCGCGAGCGCATGCCAGCGGCGAACTGAGCTTCTTGGCGGCCCCTCTCAGGGCGGCGGAACCTTGCACGCGATGAGGAGGCTGCGGTCGTCGGGTCCGCCCTGCACGGTGTCATAGCCGCGATTGCCGCAGGCTCGTCCCGCCTTCAGCAGGCAGTTGGCGTAGCTATTGAGATAGCCCTCGCAAGTGACGACGTAGCCGCGGCGGCCGTCCGGCGCGTAGGTTGCACGCTCGCTGCTGCAGGCGCCGATGCCGAGCGCCATGATGACAATTCCGAGCAGCCGTCTCGACATGGGTGCGACCTCGATCGACGTGTGATTGCAACCCCTAACAATGACCGCTGGAAATGACAATCATGTGTCAGGCACGCGGGCGCTCAGGCCATCACATAACGTTGACATGATCAGCGTATAGTTCGGCGCCGAAACCGACAGGCGAGGACGACGATGAAACGGATCCGTAGACCGACCTGCACGCGATGGATCGCCGCCATGCTCTGCGCCCTCGCTGCCGTGGGCGAGGGTGCGCACGCCGATGATCTGAGCGGCGTCTTCATGAGCGCCAATGGCGGCCTTGGCACGATCGCCACGGACAATGCACTCTACCAGGACCAGTTGGTCAATCAGACTGCCAGCATTGGTACACTCGGCTTCAACAGCGCCTCCCTGAAAAACCGCAAACCGGCCGAATGGCTGGACGTCGGCTTTATGGTCTGGCCCTACGTCGGGATCGACGTCGCCTACCTTCATCTCGGCGAGTTGGTCAATCAAGCGACGGGGACGTTCACCGCAAGTGCCGGCGGTACGCAATCCGTCGGTGCGACCACCCGGATCCGTTCGGCGGGGCCCGCAGCCGGCCTCTTGGTCCGTCTGCCGCTGCTCGAGCGCCTGGAAGCGCACCTTCGAGTCGCCGATTACTGCGCGCGCACGACGGTGATGAATATCCTCAATGCCAGGACCTACACCAGTATGGAACGGGGGGCGAATGGCTCGAGCCTTTTGCTCGCGCTGGGTGCGGCGTATGCGCTCGGCGAACACTGGTCCGTGCAGATCGATTATCTGCGCATCAACAAAGCCGGCGACAGCACCAAGGTCGTCGATTACGACGCGAACCTCGCGACGCTGGGTGTGAGCTTGTCGTTCTGAGCGGCGCCGCGTCCTGCGACATGGCGTGACGCTTCAAGGAGTTCCCGAGCCCGCGACCCGCTTGACGGTCTCGGTCGTACTGTGCCCATCGAGCAATTCGGCGAGCAGCACCTTCCCGCCGCGCCTCATCACGAGATCGGCGCCGACGACTTGATCGATCCGATAATCGGCACCTTTGACCAGGACATCGGGTGCCAGGACTTCGATGAGCTTGATCGGCGTGTCTTCGTCGAAGATCACGACCGCATCGACCGATTTGACGGCCGCGAGTACGGTCGCGCGCGCCGCTTCCGTCTGCACGGGCCGGGTCGGGCCCTTGAGACGTCGGATCGACGCATCGGAGTTCAATCCGACGACGAGCCGGTCGGCGCTGCCTCGCGCCTGATCCAACAGGGAGATATGTCCGGGATGCAACAGATCGAAACACCCGTTGGCGAAGGCGATCTTCATGCCGCCCTCCCGCCAACGTTGCGCCAGGCGCAGGGCGCTCTCGAGCGAAAAGATCTTGCGCGGATCCTCGGTTGCTCCCGCCTCGGGAAGGTTCGCGAGGATCTCGTCGATCGTGACGGTCGCGGTCCCGCGTTTTCCGACGACGATGCCCGCGGCGACGTTCGCGAGGCCGGCCGCCTGGGCCACGGAGCCGCCGCAGGCGAGTGCGAGCGCGAGCGCCGCAACCACCGTGTCTCCCGCACCGGAAACATCGAAGACCTGGCGCGCCGAAGTCGCCAAATGCACGGCCGGGGCATCGGCTGCGATCACGGACATGCCGTCCTTGCCTCGCGTGATGACCATGACCTCGCAGATACCCGCCGCGAGGCAGACTCGCGCGGCCGCGGCGACCTCTTCCGACGACGCGCAACTCATGCCCGTCGCCTGCTGCAGTTCCAGTCGATTCGGCGTGAGGATCGTCGCGCCTCGATAGCGCGTGAAATCCTTCGATTTAGGATCGACGATGATCGTTTTGCCCAGAGTCCGCGCCATGGCGATCGATGCGCGGGTCACGGACTCGGATAGAACCCCTTTGGCGTAGTCGGACAGTACGATGACGTCGGCGGCCTCGAGCGCCGCGGCGAGCGCCGCGAGCAAACGCGCTTCGACCTCCGGGGCGAGCGGCGCACGACTCTCGCGGTCGGCACGCATGATCTGCTGGCCGTCGGCCACGTAGCGTGTCTTGACGGACGTGGGGCGGGACGCATCGACCGTCAGGTGCGACTCGATCGTCGCCACGGCGTCGAGTTGCCGGCGCAGGTCGGCGGCGAACTCATCGTCTCCGACCACGCCGGCAAGGAGCGCGTGCGCGCCCAAAGCCGCGACATTCCGTGCAACGTTCGCCGCCCCGCCGGGCATGTCGATGCCGGCATCGACGCTCAATACGGGGATCGGCGCTTCGGGCGAAATGCGTTCGACGGAGCCATAGACGAAGCGATCGAGCATGAGATCGCCGAGCACCAATACCCGCACGGTCGCGAAACCGTTCACCAGTGCAGCGAGCGAAGTCGTCGCGGTGTTCATCCGACGAGGCCGAGGCGTTGCTCCAAGGACTTGCAGAGCACGTGGCCGATCAGAATGTGCATCTCCTGGATGCGCGCCGTGACGGCCGAGGGCACGACGATGAGTGCATCGCACAGCGCGGGCATCTTCCCGCCTTCGCCACCCGTGAGTCCCAAGGTCACGAGTCCCGCCTTGCGCGCCATTTCCAGTGCATTCAGCACGTTGGGGCTGTTGCCGGACGTGGAGATGCCGACGGCGACGTCGCCGGGGTTGCCCAGCGCCTCAATTTGACGCGCAAAGATCGCGTGGAAACCGAGATCATTGGCGCAGGCCGTGAGCGCCGAAGAATCCGTCGAGAGCGCGATCGCGGCGATCGGCGCGCGGTTGCTGACATAACGCACGGTGAGCTCAGCGGCGATGTGTTGCGCATCGGCGGCGCTGCCGCCGTTGCCGAACAACAAGATCTTGCGCCGCGCCCGAATGGCGTGCTCGAGCAGGCGGAGCGCCGCTGCGAACGGCTCGGCGACCATCTGTGCGGTCTGATCGAACACCTCGCGGTGTTCGCGCAGTTCGCGCATCAAGAGCGCCGGCCCGTCCGGCGCCGGAAGCGGGTCGTTTGCAGAATCGATCGACATATTCGAGAGGCTCCCCGGAGAGCACTGCGGCGATCCGGTTACGTGGAGCATCATGTTAGCATGCCGAAAAATCGATCGAGAAAATCGCGGTATTGCCGCCTTTTGGGCTGCTTCAGGCCGTCAGAACGCAGCACGCGGACGGAATCGGCCGCTCGCTATCGGTAACCATCGGCACTCAGGCTAAAGCGCCCCCGGACGCCGTCGCAGCGACGATCTGAGCCTGAGGCCCGCGAGCATCGATAGCATTGTCAAACATCCCAGGTCCACGGCGCCGCCACCGTGCGAAGCAGAGGAGGATGGGGGCGTCGTTGCAGTCACGGTCACGGGTGGCGAGGTCGCGGAGCCGCCCGGTCCGGTGCACGTAATGGTCAAGGTCGAGGTCGCTGTTATGGCGACGGCAGTACCCGTGCTGCTCAAGGGCACATTGCCGCTAAATGCAGCGGCCCCGCTCGCCGAGCAACTCGTCGCGTTGGACGAGTTCCAGCTCACTTGTACCGATTGGCCGGCGGACACCGCCGTCGGAGTGGCGCTGAGCGTGACGGTTGGCAGAGTTGGGCTAATGTTGAGCGAATAAAG
>Ga0302320_10002185_pt1 | contig 46558 bp, 38 predicted proteins | sample Bog_T0_3_FD_202130 | JGI IMG/M metagenome (GOLD analysis project Ga0302320, IMG submission 202130) | Peat permafrost microbial communities from Stordalen Mire near Abisko, Sweden - Bog_T0_3 | ecosystem: Environmental > Terrestrial > Soil > Wetlands > Peat | place: Sweden: Abisko, Stordalen Mire...
CCCTCCGCTCCGTTCCCAATTCGGATTCCCACTTGCGCCACTTTAACCCAATCCCATTCGCTCCATTCGCCTGATTCGCTTATTTTTTTGAAAAAGGATTCAAAATGCGGGAAAAGGGACGGGGACACTTAACATTATCCAACAAGGTTGCCTATCCCCTTCTCCAGGATTTTCCACGCGAAGCGGGTTTGAGTGGCTCAGGACGGAGTCTGACCCTCCAGATTTATATCCAAAAAAAGTTTTCACCTCTTGCCTTTTGTCGCGGTTTTCCAAAAGATGATGGGATGGATTTGCCCCGCATCGTCGAATCGTTGCTTTTCGCCACGGATCGGCCCCTGACCCCGAAAGCCATCGCGCACGCGCTGCATCAAGCGGCGAAGTTTTCCCCCTCGCCGGAAACGAGCCCTTATGAAAAGACCACTCCCGCCGAGCTCGACGCCGCCGTCGAGCAATTGAACGCGCAGCTCGCCGCCGATGGATCGAGCCTCATGGTGCAGGGAATCGCGGGCGGGTACGTCCTCAAGACTCGGCCCGAGTTCGCGGTCTGGACGAACAGGCTTTTCGATCAACCCAAAGCGCCGCGGCTCAGCCAGCCCGCGCTGGAAACACTGGCCGTCATCGCGTACCGCCAGCCGATTGGCCGCGCGGAGATCGAGTCGGTGCGCGGCGTCGCGGTGGATGGCGTCGTCGCCACGCTGCTGGAACGCAAAGTGATCCGCGTGGCGGGCCGCTCCGAGCAACCGGGCCGTCCGCTTCTATACGAAACCACACCGCTTTTCCTGGAGCTTTTCGGATTGAAGAATCTCGACGAGCTTCCCAACGCAGATGAATTACGCCGGTTGCAGCCTCCTGAAACCCCTCATGCCCCCGAACAACAACAACTTGACGTCGGCCTTGTCCCGGCAGATGCGGCGCCTGCGCCTGCAGGTGGACCGGATCGACCTCAAGATGCTTCAACTTCTCCAGCAACGGACTAAGCTTTCCGGCCAGATCGGCAAGATGAAACGCCGCCATGGGGCGGTGATCTATGTTCCCGAGCGGGAGCATGAACTTGTCTCGCGCCTGATCCGGCTGAGCAAGGGAGCGCCGTCGGCCCGCGTGGTCGCCGCGCTTTATCGCGAGATTTTGTCGAGTTCCCGCGCCGCGCAGGGCCAGAAGCCCATTGGCCTTTTGCGAGCGCGCGCGCCCATTGTGCTTCCGGCGAGCCGCGCCTGTTTTGGCGCCTGCGCTGAATTCTCTCCCAAAAAAACGTGGGCGGAATTGGTGAAGGGCCTCGACACAGGCGCTCTCTCGCTGGCTTTGTTGACGGGAGACGATTTGATGGCCGCGCTTCGTACACCCCGATGGCGGAGCGAGTTCTCCAGCCGCCTGACGGTGGCGGGTGATTTCCCCCCGGTCTCCGATTCAAACGCGCCGCTGGCCCAAAGAATTTTCATCGTGACGCCCCGCAGGAATGAGGCTGCAGCCGGAGTCGATCAAATGCTTGTTTTAATCGTGTGCAATTCCACGGCAAATGCGATAAAAAGTCTGCTGCACTCCATGTCCGACTTCCCGATCCACGCCGAACAGTTGACATGTCGCCCCGCGCCGGTCCGAAAAGGACTCGCTCTTGCGCTGGCGCGTTTGACCATGGTCCGGCCCGTCAATGCGAACCGCGCGACAAGCCGCTTGCTGGCGGCGGGCAAGTCGGCCGACATTCCCGTCTCGATTCTCGGAACTTACCCAGGAACTGATGCTTATGGCGGATAACCCTCTCCCGCCGAAGAGCGGTCCCATGCCGCCCTTGCCATCCAGTGGCATGGCAGGACGGCCAATGTCCAAGACGACCCAATTGCCGGGCAAGAAGGCCGGGGCGGGAAAATTTGTGGTCATGCTTTCGTCCGTGGCAAAACCGCCACCCGATGACGAGGAGTATGAAGGGCTTTTGGCACCGCCCGCGAAACCCGGTTCGGCGGATTCCCCGCAGCCTGGGCAGACTCCGCCGCCGCTTGCGCCCAAACAGGGCTCGCAGGCACAGCCCCGGCCGAGCGTGACGCCCCATGTCAAGTTGCCGCCGAAGACAACAGTGCTTCCTCAAGTATCGATGCCTGCCAAGCCCCTCATCCCGCCTGTCGAGAAGCCATCCACGTCGAGCAAAATTGCGCCTGCGCCCCTGCCCGCCAAGTGGTCCGAGCCAGCCAAGAACGATCCAAAAAAAGCAGGCGCTCAGCACATTCCGGCGATCAGGTTGAACGAGTCTTCGCTTCAGGCCGATGATCCCGGCGAGTCGATTTTTCCCAAGACCGATCAGCCCGCGCTGAAACCCTCGCCAAAACCGGAAGGCTGGAAGAGCCTCGAACCGGGAGAATTGAATCCGCCCGCGGGAGGCCTGCAAAGCCTGGAGGTTTTTGAGCGCTCGCAATCTGCTTTGGGCAAGTCGGCACCGAAGACTCCGTCTCCCGAAGTAAAGGAGAAAGCCCCTCATCTCGTCGCTCCGCCGTTGCTGCCGCCTACGCGGGTGGCGACTCCGGTGCCGGCAATGGCGGCCCTGCACCCACCGGTTCGCCCGCCGCCGCTGCCACCCCCGAGTGCCAAGCCTTCCGCCGTGACGACGCAGCCGCATCCAGTCGCACCGCCGATGCTCGAAAAAGCGCCCGAACCGCCCAAGGAAAAATTGCCTCAGCCGAATCTCCCGACCGATGCCCGCAAGAGCGACCCGGATATATCCGGATCACCGGTCGTCCAGAAAGTTCCCGCATTGGCGCAACCCGACGCGCCATCGGCGGGCAAGACACCGCCCGCCTTGCCGCCCAAACCCTTGACGCCCCCGGCTTCCGCCACTGTCAAAGGTCCGGGCAATTGGCTGAAAAAGTCGACGCCTCTTGTTCTTTCCTCCTATTCGCCGAAGGTCGAGCCGCCAAAGGTTGTTGAAACCAAACCGGCATTGAAACCTGCGGTATTGCCCAAGAGATCCCTTCCCCTTCCCGGCGAGGCCTTGTCGGAAGTATCCGAAGAGACCATCGATAAGCCCAAGGTGGAAGAGTCTGCAAAAAAGGAAGAGACCGCAAAAAAATCGGACACTCCGGTTCTGGCAGGTGCCCCCCTTTCAGCCACACCAACGCCAATCCCAGAGCCGGCCTCCACCGCCAAGCAGCCCGATGCGCCATCGACCGGCAAAACGCCCGCGCCTGAAAAGCAGGAAAAAACCGAGGCGAAAGTCTCTCCGGGAAAACCGCAACCGGACGTTACCGTTTCCACGAAATCGACCAGGCCCATGCCGGAAACGCGCGTGGCCCGCGCCAAGAAGAGACGCTCGATGGAGACCGTCTTTTTCTGGGCGGTGATTGTGCCTCTCACGGCGGTTGCGCTTTTCATCGGCAGCCTCAATTTCTGCCGGGATACCCGCGTCGAAGGCCAGATCATTCCGCCTCCGGGCATGACCCTCAATACCGAGGTCTGGATCGTCAGCGATTTCCGCGAACTGGCTTCCGGCATTGCGGAGGACCTGGCGGCGGAACGCACGCCGCTGATGCAGGAAATCCAGGAGCGGCAGGATCACGTCCAGCGCGTCCAGGCCGATGTGGCTTCGAGGGAGGAACGCATCCGTCTTGACCAGGAACAAATCCAAGCTTCCAAGGATGAAATCGCCGCCGTCGGCAAACAAGCCGCCGATGCGACGCAGCAGATGTGGGATGGCGAAGGCGCTCAGATCGACGCGGAATACCAGGCTCATTACAATCAATTGAAGCAGGCCATTGCGGACCGGGCCAAATCGCTCAATCTCAAATACCAGCCGGACGAGGCCTTCCCCTCGCCGGAAGTTTGGGCCAACGCCTACCGGCTCGCGCTCTATGACGTTCCCGCCGGCGTCGACGGCGTCAAGGAACACGCGTGGCTTGGGGACGAGATGAAGCAATGGCGGGACTTCCTGAAAACACTCGATGATCGCAAGGAGCAACTGCGCGAAAAGGCCGCGGAGCTCAAGACCGCGACCGGCCCGAAAGTAGCCGACCTCACCGCGAAGATACAGGATTTGCAGCAGCGGCTCGACGGCACATCGGCGGAAGAGGTGCCGCTGAAAGTAGAACTTCAGCAGGCGCAGGCGGACCTGGCACAGGCCCAAGCTGCGGACGCAGGACTGGATGAAAAGTACTACAAACAGCTCGATGCGCTGCCCGAGGAGGCCATCACCAAGCACATTCCTTTGCTCACCAATGGCCGCTTTACATGGATCGACGACGATATCTTTTCCGAAGGCGAAAAGGAGCACGGATATTGGCTATTTGCCCGCGCAACCCGCGCCGACGGACGCCAGTACTGGGCGCTCCATCGTTTCAGCATCTCCAAAAACCAAATGCTCGAACTCACCATCGAGCCAAACGGTTTCATTTCGACGAAAGCCATCCTGCGGCCGAATCTGCCGCCGGAAGAACAAGAGCAGTAAACGGTGCTCCGCAAAACCGCCGCCGTGCGCAAGTTACTGCCCTCCGCAGGAGCCGTCATGCGCAACACCTGGGCATGGCGTCGCTGGATCGCGCCCGGCCAGCAGGAGATGTGGATCGGGAGGCTCCAAGGCGCGAGTTGCGCTTCATGGGCATGCACCGGGATGACTGGGCGGGCGCGGGTTTTGATCGAAGTTTACGTTGAATCACGCGCCGCCGCCGTTGCTCTCTCGCGGCAGTGGGGCGGTCGCGTTCGCGTCGTGAAGGCCCGCGAGTGGATCAAGTCGAATCCTGCGCCTCCCACGCGAATCGGGAGCAGCCTTGAAATTATCCATGAAAAGGCCCGAAGCCGGAAAAAGGCAATTTCTCCTCAGCTTCACATCCCGCATGGAGTTGCTTTTGGCAGCGGCGAACACGCGACGACCTACATGCTGCTGCGAGCTTTGGTCTGCCATGCGCAGTGGGACCGGACAAGCGTTCTCGATCTCGGGACGGGCAGCGGCGTGCTGGCTTTGACCGCGCGACTGCTCGGTGCGCGCACGATTGTGGCGACCGACTTTGATCCCGATGCGGTGCGGACAGCGCGGCAAAATGAGGCGCTTAATTTCCCCAAGCCGCTGATTCGCTGGCGACGCGCCGATGTGAGGCAGCTTCGCGCCTCGGCGCGGTACGATCTCGTGCTGGCGAATCTCTTCAGCGGAATTCTGGGAGAAGCCGCGCCGCAAATCGCAGGTTGCGTGGCACCGGGCGGGCAGCTATGGCTCAGCGGCATTCTCGATTCGCAAAAGCAGGAGGTGATCGCCGCCTATCGCGGCCAGGGGCTGCGATTGATTCGCGCCGTGCATCGCGGCAAATGGATCATGCTCCAATGGACGAAGGCCCGCTCACAATAATGTGCCGTAAAATTGCAATTCAGTGGTGCCTGCGGTTGGAGGCTCGGCGCCACCCTGAAAGGGTGGCAAACATTCAGCCCAGGGTTGGCGCACCAGCGCCTACCCTGGGTAGATGACCAACCGCTCCTACCCTGTAAGGGTTGAATCCATCCTGTTCGAATAGGCCCGCTCCAACCCTTACAGGGTAGGAGCTTCCGCACACCTTTCCCAGGGTAGCGGCGAGGGACAAGTCCCCCCGCGCAACCCTGGGCTGAATGATCGCAACCCCGTTGGGGTTGCAAGACATGTGCGTGAGTTACCGGACTTCACGAGGAAGCGGCCACAGGAGGGGATACGAATACCACCCACGCGAAATAACCGAGGCCGCCCGCCGCTAATAAGGCAAGGAGAGCCAGGATCATCATCCATTTTTGGCCGAGCGAGCCCTTGGCCCTCTTGACGATGGGCGAGGCGTTGACGAAATCCGCCGGGCGGCCACGCGAGGCGCACTCCGCCAGGTTGACGCGCGCGGATGGAGTCGGCATCGGCTGTCCGGGGGGCGCGTGTTCGGAATCGTAGACCAATTCGATATTGCCCAGCCGCAGGATATCGTTGCGGCGGAGCTTTTGCTCCACGACCCGCTCGCCGTTGATCCGGGTGCCGTTGGTCGAGTCGAGGTCCTTGATGACGTAATCGAGGGTGTCGAGCTTGAGCGCCGCATGATGGCCCGAAACGCTGGCGTGCTCGATTTGGATTTTATTATCCGCGAGCCGCCCGACTGTAATTTCTGGGCCGGTGAGAACGAATGATTTCCCGGCAAACTCCGGGGATTGTGCAACTAAACGTGGCATGGTTGCAAACGCTACGGATTTTTGGAGTCCATTTCAATCATTTTGGAGTCCATTTCAATCATTTTACCGAATTCCCGGAAAAAGTAGTTCGCATCGTGCGGCCCCGGCGAGGCCTCGGGGTGATATTGAACGGAAAAAACAGGCTCGGACCGGTGGCGGAGGCCCTCGCTGGTCTGATCGTTAAGATTGATCTGGGTTGTTTCAGCTTCGTCCGGCGGCAGCGACTTGGGATCGACCGCAAACCCGTGATTTTGAGAGGTGATGCTGATCCGGCCCGTGGTCAGGTCTTTGACGGGTTGATTGCCCCCGCGATGCCCGAACTTGAGCTTGAAGGTCTTTCCGCCCAGCGCATAGCCGAGGATTTGGTGGCCCAGGCAAATTCCAAAAATCGGCTTTTTTCCGATGATCGACCGCACCGTCTTGTGGGCGTAGGTGAGCACCGAGGGATCGCCGGGACCGTTGGAGAGAAAAATGCCGTCCGGATCGGTGGAAAGAGCTTCCTCCGCCGTGGCAGTTGCGGGGAAAACGCGCACTTGAAAGCCGACCTGGCGCAACCGGCGCAGGATATTGATCTTGAGTCCGTAATCAAACGCGACGATCCGGTATTTCACGGGCGGGAGGCGTTCAAGATAATCCTCGCCGGTAAGAGCAGGAGCGCCGGGCAGGCGTTTGCCTTGAATCAGGGTCCACTTGCGGCTGAGCTTGCTTTTGGGGTCCCAATCGTAGGCCGCGGCGCAGGTGACTTCCTTGACGAAATCGCGATCGAGATAGGACCACTTTTTGGCGAGATCGACCGCGGCCGCATCGGAAATTTTCTCGGACGTGAGCACGCCGCGCAGAGATCCCTGCGTGCGAAGGCGGAGCGTCAGCGAGCGGGTGTCGATGCCGGTGATGCCGGGAATCTTGTGGCGTTCGAGGTAGGAGGCGAGCGTCTCCTCGCTACGCCAATTGCTGACGACGGGCGAAAGCTCGCGCACGATGAGGCCGGAGACGTGGGGCCGGTCCGACTCGACGTCGAGCGAGTTGATGCCGGTGTTGCCAATGAGCGGATAGGTCATGGCGACGATCTGGCCGCGATACGACGGGTCGGTTAGGATTTCCTGGTAACCGGTCATCGACGTATTGAAGCAGACCTCGCCGTTGGCGGTCAGGGGCGCGCCGAACGACCGGCCGCGCCAGATGCTGCCGTCTTCCAGGGCGAGAAGGGCGGAATTCATGGTCTTCCAATATCGCGGGTTAAGCGCGAAGCTCAAGAAATTGTCACCGAAATTTTGAGGTGGAGGGAAGGCATCTACGGAATTACCAAATTTTCCAAATTAACGGAATTAGACGGGAGGGACAGCAAGGGACGTTGGCAACCGTCAAAACGGGCGGCTAATTGCCTATATCGGAGTTTTGGGGCTCCGGCAGAAAGCGATGCTCCCGAACCGTCCAGTCCTGGGGATTACTTAGTCTCTCATCTCTTCGCGACCACTTGCTGTAGTCTAAACCGGCGGATTGGACCTGCGCCAAAACTGCGTACACGTAATCAATGTATGGAACGTAGTAGTGTCTTTCCCAAGGCTCGCCGTTCTTTGCATACTGGATGATTAAGCACACGCTATCCTCATCCATCGGATGCGTAGAAACCGCTTGCGGCAAGGACGTCATCAGCTCTTTAAAAAGGTCCTGAAAGTTTTTTGGCGGAAGCCAAAGACACCATGCTCCCCCCTCCGTGCGCCCGGTGGGCTTTTCGAGTATCGGTGAACCGAGCGCGGCGAGATAATACGTGGCAACGCCTGTATTGAAAACTTTCAACCCCGAGTCCAATTCGGAACTATCAAAACCCCAGTTTTGAGGTTTTTGGGTCTTAAGCCATTTTGCAATTCGGATTTTTCTGACCAACAGCTCATCTCTTCGCACCCATGAAACTACGAGCACAGCGTCTGGATAGTAGCTATTGTTGAGCGCATTCCTCAAATTGACAGGGCCGTCGCCAATGGGCTGCAATAAGTCGTCCGTTCTATCTAACGCCGCTTTGAAAACGTCATACGAAGAGAAAGATTGGGCTTCCGCTGACGTTGCAAGAATACAAAGAGCAAAGGTGAGAATATTGATTTTCATGAAAAAATAGCTCCATGCTTATGTTTCCGGTTCCATCAGGCTTCCACCAATGACTTCCTGATAAGTCTTGAAATGAAACTTGCAGACCGACTTCAGCGCCTCCGCGCCTGATTTCTTCACGATCTCTTTCGCGGCGGCTTTCACCTGCGCCGATGCGCCCTTGGGCAGCGGCACCCCGACTTTCTCGCCGAGAAATTTCAGACGCGTCAGGAAACCGGCCCGGGCAAGAATCGACGCGGCGGCCACGGCGATGTCGCTTTCTGCCTTGGTGCGCTGTTGCAGGATGATCCCCTTCCCGTGTTCTTTCAGCGCGCGCTGGATGAGGCTCTCATGCGCGAATTTATCCGACAGCGCTCGCGGACATTTCGGCCAGCGCGTGAGCAGGTTCTCGATCACGGTCGCGTGGCCCCAGGCGAGAAGGCTGTTGAGATTCCTGAACTTCACGTAGAGCTCGTTGTATTTCTCCGGCGAAATGACGATGACGTTGCAGCGGTCGAGCGTGATGAGGTCCTTGATGGCGTCGGCGAGGTCGAGCGCCTTCTGGTCGCTGGTAATCTGCTTGCTGTCCTTCACGCCCATGTCGAGAAGTTGCCTCGGCAGATTGCCGTCGACAAACACGCCCGCGATGACCAGCGGGCCAAAGAAATCGCCCTTGCCGCTTTCGTCGATGCCAAGGTGCGGCTGAAACATCTCGGGATTGTGAATTTCGTCGTAGCCGAGCTTCGCCTCGCCGATGATTTCGGGTTCAATCGTGAACTCGACGAACTCCTTCGCGCCCCGGCCCTGCACGAGGAGCTTGCCCGAGGTGTAAGCGTTGACGGTGAGTTTTTGTTTCTGCGCGCCGTAGAGCGTGTAGGGTACTTCGCGAAACGCGAATCCCTTTTCCTCGAGAATGGCGCGAAGCTTCGCCGCTTGCGCGGAGTCGATTTTGAAGGTGAAGCTGGCGGATTCAGACATGCAGATGTAGCGGCGGTCTATGACCGTCGCTGATTTTTTAACAGGAAAACATGAAAGCGGGAAATACAGAAAAAGTTTTTCCTATCTGTCCCATTTCGTCCCATTTGTCCTATCCTCCGCTGGAATGAAGCCCTCCACAACGGAAATGCAGTGGCGAACTTTGCGCACAAAACTTGCCAAGTGGTACGGCGTCGCGAAGCGCGATCTGCCCTGGCGGCGCACAACCGATCCCTACGCCATCACGGTCTCCGAGATCATGCTGCAGCAGACGCAGGTCGCGACGGTGATTCCCTATTACGAGCGGTGGCTGAAGTTATTTCCGACCTGGGGCGCGCTGGCTCGCGCAAAGGAACATGACGTGATCAAGGCGTGGGAGGGCCTCGGCTATTACCGCCGCGCGCGCAACCTGCAGGCGCTGGCGAAGGCCGTCGCGGGGGATGGTGGGGAATTGCCTCGGAGCGCGGATGGACTGCGCGGCTTGCCAGGGATCGGCCCCTACACCGCTGCCGCCGTGGGAAGCATTGCGTTTGGGCTGCCGCTGGCGGTGCTGGACGGAAATGTGATGCGCGTGCTGGCGCGCGCGCTGGCGCTGCGGGATGATATTTCGCGCCCGCAAACGCGAAAGAAATTACAGCAGATCGCGGACGATTTTTTGGATCAACGCGATCCGTCCACGCACAATCAGGCCGTGATGGAATTGGGCGCGACGGTCTGCCTGCCGCGCAAGCCGCTCTGTTTGATTTGTCCGCTGCGAGATGCGTGCAGGGGCCGCGAGCGCGCGGAAGATTTTCCGGTGAAATCGCGCGTGGCGCAGGTGAAGCGCGCCGAAATCGTGGCGATCCTCAAAAAGGGAAAGCGCTTTTACTGCGAGCAGGTCCCCGAGGGAAAACCGTGGCATGGCCTCTGGCGCTTCCCCGATTTCGATCCCGCGCGGATGGAGCAAGGCGAGGTGATTGCGCAGATTAAATATGGCATCACGAAGTATTCCGTAACGATGCAAGCCGTCTCCGCGAAGTGGAGTCCTGCGGACGGCTGTAGGGTAGCCGTCGCACTCCGTGCGACGGGAAGTTATCTCACCGCCGACGAAATGCATGCGCTCGCCTTCGCCGCACCGCATCGGAAGCTGATCGTGAAAATCAAAGACGGCGTTTCTTTACGATGAAAGCTATATGCGAGCTGGGAACAAAAGCTTAGTAATTGCACATCTCTAAGCGCATGGCGGGAATGCCGATGTACAGCAATTGTGCTCTGATCTCTTGGAGTGCTGTTAGCGTGGAGAAAGCAAAGAGGAAAGGCGCGTGCGAAACATAGTAGAAAGAAAAGGCTCCGGCTTCTGTTAGAGAGCGCATTTTGGCTAGACGCTGCTGATCAACCTTAAGGGCATGTTGTCTATGGTGGCTTTGATCGAATGTTATAATGCATCTCGGATTCTGCTGGCGAAGCTGATCGAGAATCGTTGGAATCGAGGTATGCGTTTGCGCTACGGATTGGTTCTTTTCTCCCGGTAAGCGTATGCCTGTATCCGGGTCGTTGAGTATCGAAAAAGATACTGGACGTTGAGAAGAAAGGATCGGAATGCCGGTGAGTCGTGTAAAATCAGACTGTAAGTCGATCTGAATAAATTGTGGATCAGCGTAGAGTGGCGCAGAGTTGGCAAGAACCTGCTGCCACAACCTTTTTACAGCGTCGTAGGAATCTCCGAGGTAGCATCGCTTCATTAGAGGAAGCTAAACCTAACTGCCGAACTGATCCTTCGACAAGCAAGGATGACGGAATTCTTAAAATGCGACTTTTGCAGAGGCCATCCTGCGGGATGGCTGGAAACAAAATTGATCGAGTTTCGCGGAGGTTTCAAGTTGTCCGGGGCACCCAGAAAAGGCAACTGAACTGATCGTTGACTCGGTTCGCTCCCGCGAGCCCTCGCCCTGCGGGATCGCCTGCGGCGATTCGGTCTTGACCGTTCCCAACGGTCAAGATTCGACAAGGATGACGGATTATTTCCCCCACTGGACGGTGATGAGTTCCGCGCCTTCGCCGAGGGGTTCGAGGTTGTAGGTCTCGGCGCTGGCGGGGACGAACCAGCTTGCGCCGCGCTTGAGGGTTTGGTCGTCGATCTTGAGTTCGCCCTGCGCGAGGAAGTGGTATTGGAAGCTGCTCTGGTCGCTGGTCCAGACGCGATATTCGCCGGGGTAGATAAAGGCGCGCTCGACGGTGAAGAAGGGGCACTGGATGACCTTCTCGCTGTGGGGCTGGACGAACTGCGGCTCGTAGTCGTTGAACCGGATCGAGGCAAGCGCCTGCTCGCGGTGAAGGGTGCGGGGTTGGCCCTTGTCGTCGACGCGGCCCCAGTCGTCGACGCGGTAGGTGGTGTCGGAGTTTTGCTGGATTTCGAGAATGACGTTGCCGCCGCCGATGGCATGGACGCGTCCGCTAGGCAGGAACATCGCCTCGCTTTGCTGCGGATGGAGGGCGCCGAGGAGTTGGGGCAGTTCGGGCGTGCCGATGGCCTTCTCAAACTGCGCGCGCGTGACGCCATTTTTCAGGCCGGCGTAAATTTTTGCGTCGGGAGTCGATTCGAGGAAGTACCACATTTCCGTCTTCGGTTCGCCGTCGCCGCCCGGCTGTGGATGGACCTGGACGCTGAGGTTATCCTGGCAATCGAGCAGCTTGATGAGGATGGGAAAGCGCTCGACGTTCGGCGCGCGCGTGCCGAAAATCTCAACCCGTTTTTCCTGCCAGAGGGTGTGGATGGTGGGGTGGGCATCGGGTGCGATGCCGGGCCCCGACTCGATTTCGCTGCACGCCTCGGGCCGGTCGACGAGTTCCCAGCTTTCGCCGATTTTTTTCGTTTCGGGCAGCGCGCGGCCGAAGAGCTTCGATAGGTTTTGGTCGCCCCAGATGCGTTCCTGATAGATGGGTTTGAAGAAGTATGCGTTCATGGTTTCAAAAAGACGGAGGTGCCGGGTTCCACCTTCAACTGCCGGGCGGCGGAGCCCTCATTCATGCTGATTTCGAGGAGGCCGCTGCCGCCGTAGAGCAGGAGAAGGCGGCCTTTTTCCACCTCGCCATAGGTTTTGACGAGAGGAGCGGCGTAGTTTTCCTTGCCGATGGAAATTTTGATGAGGTTGCCGTCCTTGAGCTTGGCGGCCAGGTCGCTGCCGCTGGGCAGGTTGAGGATCACATTGCCATAGCGGTCGATGTGGAGGACTTCGGCAGTGATCACTGTGCCTGAGAAGGTCGGTTGCCTGTCCGGAAGGAGGGTGAGCGTCTTGAGGGGCGAGCCGAGGCGTTCGGGATCGATGCCCGCTGCGAGGTGCGCCGCGACCGGCCCGAAGATGTCGCGCCCATGGAAGGTGCGCGAGACGTCGCCGACGCGAAAGAACTCGGGCTTGTCGAGTTTCCACGCCTTGGAGAATCCTTCATGGGCGAGCACCTGGGTAAAGAGGCCGTTGTCGGGGCCGACGAAGAATTTTCCCTTGGCCGTCTCGAGCAGGATGGGGTCGCGGCTGGTGCCGACCTGGGGATCAACCACGGCGACGAAAATGGTTCCGGCGGGAAATTCCTCGGCGCACTGGTCGAGGAGATAGGATCCCTCGGTCACGTTGAAAGGCGAGACGGTGTGGGTGATGTCGACGAGTCGCGCGCCGGGATTGATGGTAAAAATCACGCCTTTGAGCTGGGCCACGTAGGGGTCCTCCCAGCCGTAGTCGGTGAAAAGGCCGATGACGGGGATGGGGGCCGCGTGGGCTGGGGAAGCTGCGGAAAGACCGATCATGAGGAGTGCAAAACCAAGGATACCAAAGCGGCGAAAGTTTGGCATATCCTCAGAGGCTGTCTGAAAAATTGGCGCAGGTCACGCGGAAAGGTTTTTCCCCTTGGGTGGGAGGACTGAACCCCAACCGGCCCTTAGGGGCAAAAAAAGGGCCTTTGGGGTTCTACCCCCAAAGGCCTCCAATCAGAGATTGTCTCTTGTTGCGCTGCTTACTTCTTTACGTCCTTGGTATCGGTCTGCATGGAAGCAGATTGGGTCGTGGCGGTTTGCTTGCTGCTGTCAGAGGAGCAGGCAGCGATAAGCGAAATCACAACGAATGAAGCGAGACAGATAATTATGTTTTTCATAAGCTGACCATCATGCGAAGAGTGGGTCCAAAATGCAAAATAAATCGCTAGACATTACAGAGAAGAAATCTGGAACAGGCTTGCAATGAGCTACTTCGGAACTGGTGCTGCGAAGGCTCATTTCGGCTTGGAAGCTTGTTGCTGCATGGCCTCCACTTTGGCCAGGTTGACCTGCGCCGCGGTGTAGTCGGGCTTTAGCCGCAAGGCCTCTTTATACTGGGCAATTGCATCGTCCAGCCGCCCCTTGAGGAAAAGAGCCCCGGCAAGGTTATTGTGGGCCTCGGCAAAGTTGGGGTTGATTTCGAGGGCCTTGTGGTATTGCACCATCGCATCGTCCATTTGCCCCTTTTGCGCGAGAATATTAGCAAGATCGTTGTGAGCTTCGGCATGGTTGGGGTCAATTTCGAGGGCCTTTTGGTATTCGGCCATGGCCGCGTCCACATGCCCCTGTTGAGAAAGCGCATTGCCAAGGTTGTTATGGGCCAGGGCATCGTTGGGGTAGATTTCGAGGTCTTTTTGATATTCCTCGATCGCCTCGTTGACCTGCCCCTTTTGAAACAGGGCAACGCCGAGGTTATAATGGGGTTTGGCAAGATGGGGATTGATGGCGACGGCCTTTTGGAACTCGTCCATCGCTTCGTCGATCTTCCCCTTTTCAAAAAGAGCCTCGCCAACATTGCTGTGGGCGATGGAGCAGTTTGGATTTTGGGCCAGCGTATCGGCCCAGAGCGTCTCATCACTCTCATAAGCCCATGCCCGCTGCCAGCTCACGAGGCCAAGGAGCAGCAGGACTCCGGCACAGAGACCTGTTTGCTGCCAGCATCTTCCCGGCATGAGCGCATTCGCCGCCCAGACCATCCCCGCTGCCGCCAGCGCCAGCGGTCCCATGCTGGCCAGATACTGAAAATGATCAAAGACCAGCGAATACCGAAAGATATAGTTATCGACCAATCCAAGCGTGGGAAGGAGGCCCACGATGAAGTAGGCGTAGACAAAAAACCAGGGCCGCAAGGACGATTCGCGTTTGAACCATAAAACAACCATGAGGATCGTCACCGTCAGCAGCGGCAGATAGGAAAGCGACTGCCCGGCATTGATTTCCCAGCCCGGATAGACCGTGATCAAGGGATGGGGCCAAACGAGCTTGCCCAGATAGAACCAGACAGCGTCGCCCGCCATGGCCAATCGATCCGGCCACGAGCGCGCCAATTGGGCGTTGGCCTCCGTCGCAAGCTGCAGCCCTTGCGTCCACATCGATACGAGAGTGGCGGCGACGGACATCAGAATGATCGGCCCTACTTTCACGAAATTGCGCCATTGCCACCGGCCTTGCACCCACCATGCACACAAACAAAGCACCACCGGTAAAATGACCGTGGACGACTTGCTGGCCATCGCCATCGCGGAGAAGAGCAAGGTCAAGACGTAGTCCCAATTGCCTGCGCTTCGCTCGCCAGAAGTGCCTGCCCTTAACCATCTCACAAAGAAAAGAATCGAGAGCAGGAAGAATAAACACGATTGTGTGTTTTTCATCTCAACGATCCACGCGACTGATTCCACCTGCACGGGATGCAAGGCCCAGAGCGCGGCTCCCAGCCATGCGCCCGGCACGCGCAAGCTCCGCAAGACCCGCCAGAGCACGACCGCGCAGACTCCGTGCATCAAGACATTGACCAGATGATATGGCAGCGGAGCGAGACCCCACAGCGCGTGTTCCACCCAAAATGTGGTGAGCGTCAGCGGGCAAATATCAGCGGCTCTAGTCGTCCAGATTTCTTTCAACCCGAGCGGCCCGACAATGACAGGGTTTGCGGTGAGCACCTGATCATCATCCCAGATGTACCCGGCCTGCCAGATCGGCAAGTAGGCAAGGATGACAGCACCAATCAGGAGCAATCCAAAAATCCAATCGCGATTCAACCATACTGGCAGCCCTTGAGCGCCCGCCCCTGCCGCGGCGATTTTTGCGGGAATCTCACGGCTCCGAACGTGCTTTCTTGGGGATCGCTTGGCCATGGGCTCTGGACAGATTTATAGACAGGCATGCCAACAAAGCCAGATTGAAGGGTCGGTTACGGCGAGGCCGATTTTGGCCGCGGCAGCGCCAGCGCTTTCGCGAGATTTTTTTGCGCGTCATCATCGTGGGGATTGAGGCGCATGGCTTCCCGGAACTGGGCTATCGCTTCATCCACCCGCCCTTTTTGCGCAAGAGCAAAGCCAAGATTGTCGTGTCCTTCAGCAAGGTTGGGATTGATTTCGAGAGCCATCTGGTATTGGACCATGGCCTCATCCAGCTGCCCTTTTTTGAAAAGCGCCAGGCCTATGTTATTTCTGGCGCTGGCATAATTGGGTTTGATTTCCAAAGCCATTTGAAATTGCGAAATAGCCTGATCGAACTGCCCTCCTTGCAAGTAAGCAGTGCCGAGATTGTAGTGGGCTTCGACATTCCCGGGATTGATTTCAAGTATATCCTGATATTGGGCAATCGCCTGCTCCACATGGCCTTGGCGTAAGAACGCATCACCAAGATTGCCGTGAGCCGGGACATAGCCGGGATTGATTTCGAGAGCCTGTTGGAACTGGGAGATTGCCTCGTCGATCCGCCCCTTTTGAAGAAGAACCTCGCCAAGATTGCTGTAGGCAAGCCAGCAATTTGGGTTTTTAGCGAGCGTATCTGTCCAGAGCGCCTCTTCGCTCTCATACGCCCAGGTCCGCTGCCAACTCAAGAGGCCAAGAATCAGCGGCAACGCAGCGCACAGGCTCAATCGCAGAATGGATTTTTTGGGAATAACAAAATCCGCCAACAATGTTATTCCCGCTCCGGCCAGCGCCAGCGGTCCCATCCCGGCCAGATATTGAAGATGATCGAACACCAGGGAGTAATGAAAAATAGGATTATAGACCAATCCCAGTATCGGAAGCAGGGCCAACAGGAAATAGGCGGAGGCAAAAAACCAGGGGCGGGACCATGACTTGCGTTCGAGCCATAAAATAAACAGGACGATGATTACCGCGATCAGCGGCAGGTACGATATCCACCGCCCGGCGTCAGCCTCCGGAAACGAATAAATGGTGATCAATGGATGCGGCCATAGAAGTTTGCCCAGGTAAAACCAGACCGCGTCCCCCGCCATTATCAGGCGTTCCGGCCAACTCCGCGCCCATGGGGAATAATCGCCTCCATTCGCCTTCACCGTCCATATCGAGACGGCGCTCGCGGCGAAGGACATGAGAAAGATGGGAGCCACTCTCGCCAGGTTGCGCCAGTGCCAGCGGCCCTCCACCCACCAGGCACACAAGCAAAGGACCACGGGCAAAATCACCGTGGATGATTTGCTCGCCATGGCAAGGGCCGCAAAAAGCAAGGTCAGCGCAGAACTCCAACCGGCTCCGGTTCGTCCATCGCGGCCTCTTTCTTGCAGCCATCTGACAAAGAAAAGGATCGATAGCAGGAAGAATAAACACGACTGCGTGTTTTTCATTTCACTGATCCACGCGACTGATTCGACCTGCACGGGATGCAAAGCCCAGAGCGTGGCTCCCAGCCATGCGCCCGGTATTTGCAAAGCGCGCAATACCCGCCAGAGCGCGACGGCGCATGCCCCATGCATGAAGACGTTGACGACATGATACGGCAGCGGCTTCAAGCCCCATAACGCGTGCTCGATCCAGAATGTCGTCAGCGTCAGCGGACAAATATCGGCGGCGGGCGTCGTCCAGATTTCCTTCAACCCAAGCGGCCCGGTAATGACAGGGTTGCCGGTGACGACCGCTTCGTCATCCCAGATGAAGCCCGCATGCCAGATCGGCAGATAGACAAGAATGACGGCGAAAAGCAGGAGCAGCCCTCGCAGCCAATCGCGGCCGAACCAGAATGGCATTTTTTGAGCGACTGCCCCTGTTGCGGCGATTTTTACGGGAATCTCACGGCTCCGCATCTGCTTTCTTTGGGATCGCTTTGCCATGGGTCTCGCCGATCAGAATGAACCCTTTCCGCTTTCATAGAAGCAGATTTTGCTTCCGGCCATGGCGAGCACGGTCCCGTCGCACGGAGTGCGACGGCTACCATCTGCCTAATCCCTGCGCCCGACGCGCCATGAGCGGGAGGTGATTTCCTCGCGCTCCTCGATGGGATCGAGGAATTCGAGATGGCGGTAAATGGGTGTCGGCTCCGGCACTGTTTTGTCTGCCGAGGCAACTTCGGGATACTCGTAGATATCGCCCTTGTAGTTGCGCAGCACAATGCTATCCGGCGTCCGCGCGACGACGTAGTTGGGGTTGATCGGAATTTTGCCACCGCCGCCGGGACCGTCGATGACGTATTGCGGAATGGCGTAGCCGCTCGTGTGGCCGCGAAGGTTGTCGATGATTTCAAGGCCCTTGCTCACCGATGTGCGCAGGTGTGACGAACCCTGGATGAGGTCGCACTGGTAGAGATAATAGGGCCGCACGCGGGCGCGAAGGAGCTTTTGCACGAGCACTTTCATCACGTCCGAATCGTCATTGACGCCGCGCAGGAGCACCGACTGGTTGCCGAGCGGAATGCCCGCGTCGGCGAGGCGTCCGAGGGCGTCGCGCACCTCCGAGGTCAATTCCTTGGGATGATTCACATGGACGCTCATCCAGAGCGGATGGAATTCCTTCAGCATCGCACAAAGTTCCGGCGTGATGCGCTGGGGCAGGAAGATCGGCACCCGGCTGCCAATGCGGAGAAATTCGATGTGCTCGATGGCCCGAAGACGGCTCAAAAGATTCTTGAGCCGGTCGTCGGAAAGCAGGAGCGCGTCGCCCCCGGACAAAAGCACGTCGCGGACTTCGGTGTGCTTTTGTAAATATTCGATGGCGCGGTCGAAATCGAGTTCAAGTTCCTGCTCGCCGACACCGCTGACGACCCGGCTGCGGGTGCAGTAGCGGCAATAGGAAGCGCAGCGGTCCGTAACGAGAAAGAGAACGCGGTCGGGATAGCGGTGCACCAGCCCGGGCACGGGCATGTCGTGGTCTTCACCGCACGGATCGGCCATGTCGATCGGGTCGTAGGTCATTTCCTCGATGCGCGGAATGACCTGGCGGCGGATCGGACAATCGGGATCGAACGGATCGATCAGGTTAAAAAAGTAGGGTGTGATGCCCATGGCCAGCTTGGTATTGGCGAGGAGCACCCCGGCGTGTTCTTCGCCGGTGAGGTTGATTTTTCCCTTGAGATGCTCGAGCGACTTGACGCTGTGGCGCATCTGCCATTGCCAGTCGTTCCATTGTTCGGGAGTGGCTTCGGGCCAGAAGCCCTGGCCGGGTGAAGTAAAATGACGATGATTCAGGTCGATGGTGTTGGTGTTCATGTGGACTGCGCCGCGAAAAGCGAAGTTCGCAAGGTTGATGAAAAGACGTGCGGCGACTTATAGGCTCTTAAGGTTTGAAAATAACGCGAGTCGCCCATGTGTCAAATAAATGACAATCCCTCCTCTTGGACATCACCCATAGGTATTGCTTCGGCACTCCAATTGGGCCATGCTTATTCTCTTGCAGCGCAACTCTTAACCAAGCGTGACCCAACTCCCCTCCCCCCATCGCCGTTTTCCGACAACGCGACACGTCAAACGTGTCCGGCCCAAGACCTATTCGGTGGCCGTCTATCTGGTCGTGGGGGTCCTCTTGTTGCAGGTCGTGATGTTGATTTCCGTGTTCTGGCTGCGGGCCATGGTCGTGTCGGTGAATGTCAGGCCACCCAACGCACAAGCCAAAGCCGGGGCCCCAACCCTGATCGGCCCCGTGGCGCCACAGCCGGGCGAAACGGCCAATAATCTTAGTGTGCCCCGGCTGCCGAGCCTGACACCTTCCGGGCTGCTGCAGGTACCGGGCGTTGCCGACAAGCTTGCACAGATCGGCACGCTGAACGAAGAGGCGCAGGTGTTTCTGCGGCAGAATGATTACCAATCGGCATCGGATCTCTTGGCGAAAGCGGAGGACATCGATCCTCGCAATCCGACCACGCTGAAGAATCTGGCCGAAACTTACAATTTAATGAATGACTCGCCGCGGGCGAGGGACTACTGGCAGCGGCTGGTCGATCTTGGGCCGGGCGTGGGCACCGTTTATGCCGCCGCGCGGGACCATGTGCTGCTTCTCGATTCGGGGCACGATGCCGATCCGCTGAAGGAGCCTTCCGAACTGGCACGCCAGATTTATGTCGGGGCGGTGGAGAAAACGCCGGTGGAGACGCGCAATGGAGACGCGCAATTTCATGTGCGCGCGGTACTCATGCGCAACAATCCGCAAATGGCCTTTGAGCAGAAAAAGCTCCAGCCCTATGTGATCTTTTATCAGCAGATGCCGGACGGCAGCCTAGTTCCCGACCTCGGCCAGCGCAAGGGCTCCTTCGACGACACGTTTCTTTTCTGGGGCGAGAAAAACCGCGAGCCTTTTGGCGTCGATTACGTCATGCCTGTTCCCGGCACGCCCGGCCCCAACAACACGACAGAGGGCGAATACTACGGTTTTGTGATCGGCATCTATTACGATAAGGTGCTTCAGGATGTCCGCTCGGAACCGAGCGACCTGAGCGCGCGAATGGCGCTGCCGAGGGAGATTGAATAGGCCGCTCGTTGGCAGATAGTCCCCACGTTCTCAATGAAAGCCGGCCTTTGCCATTCCGTCATCCTGAGGTTGCTCCTTCGGCGCTCGGCAAAATGTAGGGGAATTAATTGCGCTATCGCGCAGGCCGTGTCGAAGGATCAGTTCCGCCTTCAACGACTGCCCTGCGCCGGACTCTTCATTCTTCTTTATCTCGGCTTCGCTTGGAATACGCTTAAAGCGGACGAAGGCTACTGGCGTTTTACCGATCCTCCGACTGCGGCCATCGCCGCCAAATATCATTTCACTCCGGATGCCGCGTGGCTGAAACATCTCAGCGGCGCGGCCATTCGCATCAACGGAGCATCGGGCTCGTTTGTCTCCTCCGACGGCCTTGTCATCACCAACCGTCATGTGGGCGAAAGCGCACTTCACAGCCTCAGCACTCCCCGGCACAACTACGAAGAGAACGGCTTTTATGCCCCGACCCGCGCCGACGAGTTGTCGTGCCAGGGAATGGAAATGCTCGTGCTGCAAAATACGCGGGATGTAACCGCGCGGGTCCTTGGCGCGATCAATCCCCATGCAACGCCAGAGGAAGCCGAAGCGGCGCACAAGGCGGTGGTGGCTGAGATTGAAAAGGAATCATTCAATCAAACGGGCCTATATAGCGAAGTGGTGACGTTGTTCGGTGGAGCGCGCTACGATCTCTATCAATACAAAAAATATCCCGACGTCCGGCTCGTTTTCTCGCCCGACTGGCAGATGGCTTCATTTGGAGGCGATCCCGATAATTTCGAGTTTCCACGGTTCGATCTCGATATCTGTCTCTTCCGGATTTACGACCATGGCAAGCCGCTGAAAACCGGGGATTATCTCAAATGGAATTCCGCCGGGCCCGCAAAAGACCAACTCGTTTTCGTGGCGGGTCATCCCGGTTCCTCGCAACGGCTCGTGACGATGGACGAGATCGATTACCAGAGGGATGTTCGCCTGCCGATCATGGTGGACGAGCTGGATCGCATTGAAAAGGCGCTGCGGAAATTCAGCGCGACGAGTTCCGAGCATGGCCGCGAGGCGAGCGAAGCGATTGCCTCCGTTGCCAATTCGCGCAAGGCGTGCCATGGCTTTCTCAACGGGCTGCGCGATCCCGATTTGCTAACGGCCAAGACGCAGGAAGAAATCGATTTTCGAGCTTTGCTCGCACGACATCCTGAACAGAAGGAGGCGCTCGACGCCTATGCGCGCGTGCGCGACGCCGTTCAAGCCGACCGGGACAACTTCAAGGCTTACGAGAGCTACGAGCGATTCGCCTCGCGCAGCGATCTGTTCAACATGGCGCGCACCCTCGTCCGGGCTGCGGCGGAACGGGCCAAACCCAACGGCGAGCGCCTGCCCCCCTACCGCGAGAGCAGTCTTCCCTCCCTCGAATTCCGATTGTTTTCAGGCCGCCCCTACCAGCCCGATTTGGAAGTTTTTTTCCTGGCCGACGGCCTTGAAAATCTTGTGCGGCAGTATGGAGAAACTGATCCGCTTGTGAAAAAGCTGCTGGCGGGAAAATCGCCACACGACCGGGCCGTGGAATTGGTCCGCGAAACAAAACTGGAAGATGTAGCGTTCCGGAAAAAACTCTACTCAGGCGGCGAAAAAGCGCTTCAAGCCATTCCCGATCCTCTTCTCGATTTCGCCGCCGCAATGGATTCCGCCGCCCGGACCGCGCGCAAGATCGACGATGAGGACGACGAGAGCAAGCGTCGCGCTTATGCGGAAATTTACCAGGCGCGCGTGGTGCTGAACCAAGCACCGGCGTATCCCGATGCCACGGGTTCGTTGCGCCTCGCGTATGGCGCGGTGTCGGGCTACGAGGCCGACGGGAAATTCATCGAGCCCCTCACCGATTTTGCGGGACTCTATGCGCGCTCGGCAGAGCATTACAATCAGCCGCCCTTCGATCTGCCCCGCGCGTGGGCCGAAAGCAAACCGAAGCTCAATCCCGCCACACCGTTTAATTTTGTCACCACGGCGGATATTCTCGGAGGCAACTCAGGCAGCCCGGTTGTAAATCAGGCAGGGGAATTTGTCGGGATTATTTTCGACGGCAACGAACCGTCGCTCTCCGGTCGCTACGCCTACGATCCCGCGCAGAATCGTTCCGTGGCTGTCGATAGCGCGGCGATTGTCGAAGCGTTGCGCCAGATTTATCACGCCGATGCCCTGGCGACGGAACTAGAGTCGGGGCATACTGCGCCTTGATTGGTAGGGACTGCCGTCCCTACCGTTTCGCCGCCATGTCGCGCAGGCAATCGGCGATCAGCGCCGTCCAGCCGGTTTGATGTCCGGCCCCGAGACCGCGCCCGTTGTCGCCGTGGAAGTATTCGTTGAAGAGAAGATTATTTCGCCAAAGCGGATCGTTGGCATAGCGGCCCAGCGACGCAGCATAAGGGCGCGCGCCGTCCGGTCCCGGCAGAAAAAGGGACGCGAGCCTCCGCTTGATCTCCCTGGAAACGTCGCACAGGTTCATGAAGCGCCCCGAGCCGGTGGGGCACTCGACCTTGAGCCCATCGCCATAAAAATGGTGGTAGCGTTCGAGCGATTCCACCAGGAGATAATTCATCGGCATCCAGATCGGGCCGCGCCAATTCGAGTTGCCGCCGAAAAGCCCTGTAGTGCTGTCACCCGGCGTATAGTCGACCCGCAAATCCTCGCAGTCCCATTTCAAAATATAGGGATGGTCCTTGTGATAACGGGAGACGGAACGAATGCCGTAGGGAGACAGAAATTCATTTTCGTCGAGCATATACCCCAGCATGCGCACCAGGTGGTCGCGCGAAGGAATGGCCAGCATGCGCGTCGTGGGCGAACCGGTGCCGAGCTCATTGATCCCCGAAATATGGAGCGAAAGCTCCGGCTTGTTTTGAAGGAACCATGTCATCCGTTTTTTGAAATTCGGCAGTCGGTCGATCATTTCGCCGGGAATGACTGCGGCGGCGATCATCGGCAGCAGGCCCACGGTCGACCGGACCTTGAGCGGCACATGGCCGCCATCGAGCATCGAAACGCGGTCGTAGTAAAAGCCGTCTGTTCCATCCCACAAGCCGCAACCGCCAAATGTGTTGATGGCATCCATGATGCTGACGAAATGCTCGAAGAATTTGGACGCAATGTCCTCGTAGACCGCGTCGTTCTGGGCCAGCTCCATCGCCATCGCGAGCATGGTCAGGCAGTAGTTTGCCATCCACGCGGTGCCGTCGGCCTGCTCGAGATAACTGCCGTTGCTCAGCGGCTTGGAGCGGTCAAATACGCCGATGTTGTCGAGGCCGAGAAAGCCTCCCGAAAAGAGATTGCGACCCGAGGAGTCCTTCCGGTTGACCCACCAGGTGAAGTTCATCAGAAGCTTCTGGAAAGCGCTTTCTAGAAAACGGAGATCGCGCGCGCCGCGCGCGCCGGCGATTTTATAAACGCGCCACACGGCCCACGCGTGGACGGGCGGATTGACGTCCGAAAAGGCAAATTCGTAGGCCGGAATCTGCCCGTTGGGATGCATGTACCATTCGCGCAAGAGGAGCTCGAGCTGGCTCTTCGCGAATGCCGAGTCGATGCGCGCAAGCTCGACGGTGTGAAAGGCCAGGTCCCACGCCGCGAACCACGGATACTCCCACGTGTCGGGCATCGAGAGCACATCGCGGCTGAAGACGTGCGGCCATTCCCAGTTCCGGCCATGCGATTGCCGCTCGGGGGCCGGAGGCGGTTGGCCCGGATCGCCCTTGAGCCATCGGGCCACCTCGTAATTGTAAAATTGCATCGACCAGAGCAGCCCGGCCTGCGCCTGGCGCATGATGCGGAATTGCTCGCTCTCCGGCGGATAAGGAAGAGTCTTCGCATAAAAGTTGTCCGCTTCCTCACGCCGTTGGTTGAGCAGGCTGGAAAAAGCATCGCCGAAGCAGGCCTGCTCCCGGGGTGCCTGGCTTTGTTCGACGAGCCGCAGGCGCACGCGCCAACTTTCCCCCGGCGCGATATCCCTCGCGTAGTGAGCGGCCGCTTTTGTCCCGAACTGGCTGGGGTTGATCGCTTCCCTGCGACCGTAAATCACCGCTCGATGGAAGGCGTCCTTTACATAAGGCTGGCTGTTGGGAACGCCGAAGAGACGCTGCATATTGGTCTCGTTTTCGGTGAAAAGAAGCTCGCGACAATCGGCCTGGCAGTCCGGATCGAGAAGAAATAGAAAGTGACCGAGAGTCGCGTGGTCCGTTTCGATACGGCCAACGCCGCGGCGATAAAGCTCGGGGCGGCTCGGCGTCTCCTCGGGTAGCCGTCCCCACGACCAGGTGTTGCGAAACCAGAGCGTCGGCAGGAGATGCAGCGTTGCCGCCTCCGGCCCGCGATTCGTCGCGGTGATCTCGATCAGGATGTCGTCGGGACCGGCCTTGGCGTATTCGATTTCCACGTCGAAATAGCGGTTCTCCGCGAAGGCTTCGGTGTCGGTGATCTCGAACTCAGAGTCGAGCTTCGTGCGCCCGCGATTCATATCGAGCAACTGGTCGTAGGGAAACGCCCGCTGCGGATATTTATAAAGCGCGCGCTGATACGAGTGGGTCGGCAGGCCGTCGAGGTAAAAGTAGGCTTCCTTCACGTCCTCGCCGTGATTGCCCTCCTCATTGGTGAGGCCGAAAAGCCGCTCCTTGAGAATCGGATCGACGCCGTTCCACAGAGCCGGGGCAAAGCAGAGGCGGCATTCGCGGTCGGTGAACCCGAGCAGACCGTCCTCGCCCCAGCGATAGGCGCGGCTGCGCGCGTGATCGTGCGGGAAATAATTCCAGCAATCGCCCTCAGCCGAGTAATCCTCGCGAACCGTGCCCCATTGCCGCTCGGATAAATAGGGCCCCCAACGCTTCCAGTTTTTGGCGCGCGAAGCATCCTCGGCAAGCCGCGTCAGCTCGGGACAATCAACCATGACTTATCTTAGGGCGGGTTTGTCGCAGGGCAAGAGGTCGCGATATTATAGATGCCCTGTCTCCAACTGCTCCCTCACCTTCTGACAATAAGCGGAAATATCCTCGCTTTTCAGCAATGCCGAGACGATGACGACGCGACGCGCTCCGGCGGCGAGCACCTCGGGTAGCGTCTGCTCATTGATCCCGCCGATGCAGAATTGCGGCACGCGCACGGCATCGCGAACGTGGCTGATGAGCGCCGGGCCGACCGGCACGTAATCAGGCTTGGTCGGCGTGGCGTAGATCGGGCCGACACCGATGTAATCCGCGCCTTCCTTTTCCGCCGCGATGGCCTGGTTCAGGCTATGCGTCGATTTGCCCACAATGATGTCGCCACCTGCCTGCGCACGCGCGATGGCCACGGAAAGATCATCCTGGCCGACATGAATTCCGTCCGCGCCGATTTCGGGCACAAGTCCGGGGTGGTCGTTGAGGATGAACAGCACGCCCGCGTCATAGCCCGCCGGTGCGGGGATGATCGCGCGCATCTTTTTGCCCAGCTCGGCGATGGCGGCAAGGGAAAGCTTTTTCGCGCGGAGCTGGATCAGGTCGACGCCACCCAGGACAAGCTGTTCGGTGATATGCGGAACGCGTTCCGGGTCGACGTAGCCGGTGTCGACGATGGCGTAGAGGCGGGCCGTGGCGAGGCGTTGGTCGAGAGTGAGCATGGAGCGAGTGGAGAAAGGGGAAGTAATAGTTAGAGATCCTTCGACAAGCTCAGGATGACAATCTTTTTTCAATAAGTCGCTTCGCGACTCCGCCTACTCTTCCCGCGCGGGCAGAAGCGAGGTGCGCTGCTTGATGAAGGCGTCGATGAAATGGGTGCTGTAACGGCCCCGGCGGAAATCGGGGTCTTTGAGGATAAGCTGGCCGAACGGCACGGTGGTCTTGATGCCGCGAATGACAAACTCGTCGAGCGCGCGCGACATGCGGTCCATCGCCGTGGCGCGGTCGTTGCCAAAGGCGATCAGCTTGCCGATCATCGAGTCGTAATAGGGCGGCACGGTGTAGCCGGCGTAGACGTGGGAATCCCATCGGATGCCATGGCCGCCGGGTGCGTAGAAGAGTTCAATTCTGCCGGGAGAGGGCCGGAAATCGTTGAACGGGTCCTCGGCATTGATGCGCATCTCGATGGCGTGTTTCTGCGGCTGAAGATCGTCGAAATCCTTGCTGAGCTTTTCGCCGAACGCGATGCGGATCTGCTCCTTCACGATGTCGACGCCGTAAACCTCCTCGGTCACCGGATGCTCCACCTGGATGCGGGTGTTCATCTCCATGAAATAGAAATTCTGTTTGTCGTCGACCAGGAATTCGATGGTACCCGCATTTTCGTAATCGACGGCCTGCGCCAGCTTGATCGCGGCGCGGCCCATGGTCTTGCGCACGACGGGCGTGATGAAAGGCGATGGCGATTCCTCCAACAATTTCTGGTTGCGGCGCTGGATCGAGCAGTCCCTCTCTCCAACATGGACGACCTTTTTGTAGCGGTCGGCCAGGATTTGGAATTCGATGTGGTGCGGATTTTCGATGAGCTTTTCGAGATAGAGCGAGCCGTTGTTGAACGCCTTTTCGGCCTCCATCTTGGCCGAGTTGAAGCCCTGGACGAGGCTGACATCGTTGTGCGCCTGCCGCATGCCACGCCCGCCGCCGCCCGCGACCGCCTTGATCATGATCGGATAGCCTATTTGCTTGGCAATCTTGAGCGCTTCCTGGTCGCTTTCGACGACGCCGTTGCTGCCGGGCATGATCGGCACGCCGGCTTTGCGGGCGGTGTCGCGCGCGACCGACTTGTCACCCATTCTGCGGATCGCGTCCGGCTTGGGACCGATGAACTTGATGTTGCAGCTTTCGCAAACCTCGGCGAAGTGGGCGTTTTCGGCGAGGAATCCATAACCGGGATGGATGGCATCGACATCGCCGATTTCGGCCGCGCTGATAATGCGATCTATCTTCAAATAGCTGTCCTGGCTCGAAGCTTTACCGATACAGATTGCTTCATCGGCGAGCTGGACGTGGAGTGAATCGACATCAGCCGTCGAATAGACCGCGAGCGTTTTGATCCCAAGTTCCTTGCAGGCGCGGATGATGCGCAGGGCAATTTCCCCACGATTGGCGATCAGTATTTTATCAAACATGGCTCAGGCGGAAGGGGCTTCGGTGAAACCCGGTTAAACGGGCCCAACGGCGAAGAGGGGTTTGCCGAACTCGACCGGTTTTCCATTTTGGGCCAGGACCTCGACGATGATTCCACGCGTTTCGGCCTTGATTTCGTTCATCACCTTCATGGCCTCGATGATGCACACGACGGTGTCTTCATTTACTTCCTGGCCCACGGTCACATAGGGCGGTGAATCGGGCGAGGGTGAGAGATAAAAGGTGCCGACCATGGGAGAGACAATCTGGGGCTGGGAACTCGCCGCCGCAGGTGGCGGAAGTGGAGTCGCCGCAAAGGGCGCGACTGGTGCAGCCGCCTGCGCAGGGGCGGGAGCGAATGCGGCAACGGGCGCATGATGATGAATCACCTGCGGCGCAGAGTTGGGCGCCGCCGTGGTGGTCCATTCGCCGCCGGGACCGCGTTTGACCCGGAGCTTGAAGTCGCCCTTTTCCAGCTCGAACTCCGAAAGGCCATTTTTCGTCATCAGATCAATAACCGATTTGATTTCCTTGAGGTCCATAGGCTTTGGGTAATTGTGGCAATTACGTGAAAGCCTGTTTTTAGTCGCTAGAACAAAGCAGGTCAAAGGATTTTAACTTTAAGCTTAAAGCCATGGCGTTTACCTTCTGGAGTCGAAATTGAACGCCCTGGCAAAAGCAAAATCTGCTTCTATGGAACCAAAAAGCGTTCATCCTCGGCGGTGAGACCCTATGGCGAGACGATCCAAGAAGAAGGTGGTGCGTAGCGAGATTCCGGCGAAAGCCGCAGGCGCTGCAACTGCGGCCTTACGAATGCCTTCGTGGTTGAGCGGCGACTGGGTTTTGGGATTACTCTTGGTTCTGGCCGTCATTATCACCTATTCACCGGTGTGGCATGCGGGTTTTATTTGGGATGACGATAATCACCTGACCGCCAATCCGTGCATCATCGGGCCGCTCGGATTGAAGGAAATCTGGACGACGAGCGCCGCGCAGATTTGTCCGCTGGTGCTGACTTCGTTTTGGGTCGAGCACGCGCTGTGGGGCCTCGCGCCGCTGCCTTATCACCTCGTGAACGTCTTCATGCACGCGGCGTGCGCGGTTTTGCTTTGGCGGGTGTTGCGGAGCATGCAAATACCCGGCGCGTGGCTGGGGGCAGCGCTCTGGGCGCTGCATCCGGTGCAGGTCGAATCGGTGGCATGGATCACCGAAATGAAAAACACGCAATCGGGGTTGTTCTTCCTGCTCTCGATACTTTTCTTTGTGAAATTGTTGGAGGGACGACCTCCCGGTCGTCCGCGGACGCGCGGGAGCGCGTCCCTCCAGGAAGACCCAAAGAGGAGAGATTGGAACTATGCGTTAACGTTGCTCTTCGCGGCCCTCGCGATGGCGAGCAAATCATCCACGGTGATTCTGCCGGTGGTGTTGTGCATTTGCGCCTGGTGGATGGAGGGCCGCTGGCAATGGCGCAACGTGGCGAGAATGATTCCCCTCTTTCTCATGTCGCTGGCCGCCGGCATCTTATCGCTCTGGACGCAAAACGTGGAGGCCGCCGACGACTTGAAATGGGGCACGCCGACGTGGCCGGAGCGCTTGGCGATGACAGGCGACGCAGTCTGGTTTTACCTCGGTAAACTGGTCTGGCCGTATCCGCTCATGGCGATATATCCGCGTTGGGATATCGATGCGAGCCAGTGGTTCTCGTATCTGCCGCTGATCGCGGTCATCGCCGTCCCGCTCCTCTTGTGGTGGCAACGCGACTCGTGGTCGCGGCCCTGGTTTTTCGCATTCGCGTATTATCTGCTCGGATTGCTTCCGGTGCTCGGACTGGCGGACCGCTACGTCGCCGATCACTACCAGTATCTGGCCGACATGGGACCGCTCGGGCTGGCGGGAGCAGGTCTGGCCCAAATGGCGGAATTCATTCTTCCAAAAAAATCATGGTTTCAACCGGGTTTCAGCGCCGGAGTGCTGCTGATTCTCGGGCTGGTGAGCTGGCAGCGCGCCTGGGTTTATGAAAATCAGGAGACGCTCTGGACCGATACCTTGGCCAAGAATCCAAACTGCTCGGCGGGCTACAATAATCTTGGCCTGGCTTTTTCACAGAATGGGCAGATCGACGACGCGCTGGCCCAATTCCAGAAAGCGCTGGCAATTAATCCCGGCTTTGACAAAGCCCAAAACAACATGGGCACTGCTCTCGCACAAAAAGGGCGGGTGGACGAAGCGATGGTTTATTTTCAAAAGGCCGTGGAAATCAACCCTCAATATGCCGAGGCCCACGGCAACCTGGGTAAGGTTTTTTTGCAAAAGGGGAAGCTGGACGAAGCCATTGTCGAGTACCAAAGAGCTCTGGAAATCAACCCTATCTATGCTGATGCCCACAACAGTCTTGGCGATATTTTTTTTAAAAGGGGTCAATTGGATGAAGCGAAGGCCGAATTTCAAAGGGCCTTGGAAATAAATCCAAACCACGCCGAAGCCCACTATAATCTTGGCTCTGCGCTTTTCCTGAAGGGACAAATTGAAGAGGCAATTGCGCAGTACAAGGAAGCTTTGCGACTGAGGCCTGACTTTAGTGAGGCTCAAAAAAATCTCGCCAAAGCACAGGCCATGGCGCAGTAAGCACCTGGCTCCAGGTAAGGAGGCCTTGCGCAATTATGGTGCATCCCGGCTCGGGGATGCTAGTTTTCCCGACTGATGAATTGTCCCAGGACGCGCAATCTTGTTGCCCTCATCGGGGGCGTTTTTATGGCGCTCGCCGCCGGAGCGCCCGCCCAGGATGCTCCCTCCGGCCTGGCGCATCCGCCCACGCCTCCGCCGGTTGTGACGCCCGCGCCGCCGAAGCCCAAAACACTTTCGCCGGTCATTTGGACGGAGAATCCCAACGTCGTCCAGCGCTTCAATGTCGATGGCGACGCGGCCCGGCAAATGGTCGATAGCGCCGTTCTCAAACTGACCAGCGCGCCCGATCTCGGCACCGCATGGACTCGCCTGGGCATCACGCCGCAGGACATGGTCGGCATCAAGATCACCACCATGGGCGGACCGCTGCTTTCCACCCATCGCCCCATCGTCCAGGCCATTTGCGACGGCCTGCAGGCCGCGGGAGTTCCGCCCTCCCACATTATTATCTGGGACAAGGATGCCTCCGATATGCGGAGCGCCGGCTACACGCCCGTTCTCCCCACCGACTCGCATGTCGGCATCGCCTCCGTTTTCCCCGGCACCGGATACGACCCCGAGGTCGTCTATAAAACGGAAATTCTCGGCACGCTGATCTGGGGCGATTCCGAATTTATCGGCAGTGGCGACAACGTCCTTGCAAATGCCGCCAGCCAGGCCGTAAAAAACAGGGCCTTCGGCGGCAACATCACCAGCGAGCCGGGCGGAGACGACTCGCTCCTCAATCCGTCCGCTCCGCAGACCAGCAACCGCTCCCACTTCGCGCGGCTTGTGACGACCCTCTGCACAAAAATCATCAACGTCCCGGTTCTCACCGACAATGCCTACGTCGGCATCAACGGATGCATGGCCAGCCTCGCCCTTGGCAGCATCGACAATGATCGGCGGTTTCTGGGTGACCCGACTTACGGCGATCCAGCCATCTGCGAAATTCTGAACAATGATTTTATCCGGCGCAAAGTCGTCATCCATATTCTCGACGCCCTCGTTTCCGAATACGCCGGCGGCCCGCGCTTCGATCCCCAATTCACAAAATCCATCGGCGCGATTTATGTCAGCCGCGATCCTGTTGCCATCGACTCGCTCGTCTTGAGGCGATTGGAGCAATGGCGCGCCGCAGACAAGCAGGGACATATCGATCCGATTGGAAAAAATGCCAGCCACGTGCATGACGCCTCTTCCTACGATCTCGGGACCGACGATCCGACGCGCATCCAACTCGTGAGGCTGCCATGAGCGAGCCGACTCCCGCCGCGCAGGCCATGGACCGGCTGCTCGATCTCATGGCGCGTCTGCGCGCACCCGATGGCTGCGTCTGGGACCGTGAGCAGACCCCCGCCACGCTCAAGCCGCAGATGCTGGAGGAATGCTACGAAGTCATCGAAGCCATCGACGCCGGTTCGCCCGGAGACCTGACGGAGGAACTCGGCGACTTGCTGCTTCACATTGTCTTTCAGGCCCAGATCGCGCGCGAGACGGGCCAGTTCGCGTTCGCCGACGTCGCCAATGGAATCGCCGACAAGCTCGTCCGGCGTCACCCGCATGTTTTTGGAGACCAGAAAGTGGCCGATGCGGCGGGCGTGGTTGCGCAATGGCATCAGTTGAAAAAGGCCGAGAAACCGGAACGCGAAAGCGCGCTCGACGGCGTGCCGCGCGCGCTTCCGGCCCTCATGCGAGCCGAGGCCCTGCAAAAGAAAGCGCGCCACGTCGGGTTTGACTGGCCGGATGTCCGGGGCGCGCTCGACAAAGTGCGCGAGGAAGTGGCCGAAGTGACGGCGGAAATCGAATCGGGTCTCGCATCCACCCCCGACGACAAAGCAAAGAAGTTTACGCCCGCTCCGGAAACGGCCGAGGAAATCGGCGATCTCCTTTTTTCCATCGTCAACATGACCCGGCATCTCAAGCTCGATGCCGAGGAACTCCTCACCCGCGCCAACGACAAATTCTCCCGCCGCTTTCGTGCGGTGGAAGCGCAAATGGCAGCCACCGGTAAGGCGATGAACGACTGCACCCTGGAGGAACTTGACGCCGCCTGGAATTCCGTCAAAGCGGAAGGCTAGTCTTCACATTATTTTATTTGGAACCGGCAGCTTGCCGCGCCATCGCCTGCACTTTTGCCAGATTGTTTTGCGCGTCAACATAATCAGGTTTGAGTCGTATGGCCTCTTTGAATTGGGCAATCGCTTCATTCAATTGTCTTTTTACAAAGAAAACACGACCAAGGTTGTTGTGGCCTATGGCGTCGTTAGGGTTGATTTTCAGGGCCTGTTCTAACTGAGCAATCGCTTCATCTACCTGCCCTTTTTGAAATAGAGCAGAGGCCAGATTGTTGTGAGCCTCAGCGTCATAGGGATTGATTTCAAAAGCCCGTTGATACTGGGGAATAGCCTTATCAAGCTGCCCGTTTCGGGAAAAAACCATGCCGAGATTGTTGTACGCCGCCCATGAGTTTGGATTCCTCGCCAACGTATCATTCCATAGCGCCTCATCACTCTCGTAAGCCCAGGTTCGATGCCAACTCAAAACTCCGAGAATGAGCAAGACTCCGGCAGCGAGGGTTGATAGCAGCCACGGCTTCTTCGGAATGACGAAATCCGCCAACCGGACCAGCCCCGCCCCAACCAGCGCCAATGGTCCTATGCTAGCCAAATACTGAAAATGATCAGCGACCAAGGAATAGCGGAAAAAACTCATGTCAACCAACCCTAGAACCGGAAGCATGGCCGTCAGAAAATAGGACCATGCAAAAAAATAGGGTCGTGCCACGGAATCGTATTTGAGCCACAAAATACACAAACTGAGGATTACTGCGAGCAGCGGTAAATACAAAATCCACTGCCCGGCATCGATCACCCCGTACGGATAAATGGTAATCAGGGGATGCGGCCAAAGCAGTTTGCCCAGATAAAACCAGAGGGCGTCACCCGCCGTTGCAATGCGCTGTGGCCAACTCCGCGCCCAATGGGAATCGCTGATCGCCGCCACTTGGAGCCCCTGCGTCCACATTGAGAGGATGCAGGCGGCAATCGACATCAGGAAGACGGGAGCAAGCCTCCACAAGTTGCGCCACTGCCTCCGACCATCGATCCACCAGGCACACAAGCACAGCACCACGGGCAGAATCACCGTGGACGATTTGCTGGCCATCGCCAGCGCGGCGAAGAGCAAAGTTAGGCCATAGTTCCAATTCCTTCCGCCATCATGGTTGATATCTCTTGTTCTCAGCCACCTCACAAAGAAAAGAATCGTCAACAGATAGAACAAACCCGATTGCGTGTTTTTCATTTCGGTGATCCACGCGACCGATTCGACCTGTAACGGATGCAATGCCCAAAGCGCCGAGCCGAGCCAAGCGCCTGGAATTCGCAAGCCAAGCAAAACTCGCCAAAGCAAAACAGCACACGCCGCGTGCAATAACACATTCACGAGGTGATACGGCAGCGGGGCCAATCCCCACAATGCGTGCTCCACCCAGAACGTGGTCAGCGTCAGCGGACAAATATCAGCGGCGCTCGTCGTCCAGATTTCCTTTAACCCGAGCGGGCCAATAATAACGGGGTTTGCAGTGACGAGCAGATCGTCATCCCAAATGAATCCGGCATGCCAGACCGGTGAATAGGTTGCGATGACCGCAACAACCAGAATCAATCCCAAAAGCCAATCGCGCCTGAACCCTGACGGATATCCATGGGCGGCGTTTGACATCGGGACTTGCAAGGAATCGTTGCCATTCACGGTTTCACCGCCTTCTTTTTGAGTCGCGGACAAGTGGGCAGGCCGCCATGCTAGGGTTGCGGAGGAGGAGGAAGGGGCATGTAACCGAGGTCGATCAGGCTGGCGGCATAGAGCTTGAATTTGTCGGGCGCATAAATATTGGCCGCCGACATGAGCCAGCCCCGCGCATCCTCCGTCTTTTGGTGATAGAGATCCCAAGCAGCATTTGAAAAATAATAGGAGGCGTTCGAACCGGCCTGGTTGAAGGCGTCGAGTTCCTTGGCCGCGACGTCTTCGTGGGCGCCGAAAAGATCGCACAGGAAGGCTTTATAGGCGGACAAATCGCCCACATCGGAGTCCTTTTGCAAGGCGAGGAAGCCGGGACGCGCCGCGTCGTACTTCTTTTGCATGAAGCTGAGTTCGGCCAGGTCGAATGTCATCTGGACGTTTTTGTCGTCAAGCTGGTGCGCGGTCTGGTAATCCTTCTCGGCATCGCCCCATTGCTTTCTTTCGGCGTAAATGCCGCCGCGTATCGCATAAGCATTCGGGTTTTGAGGCGCGATCTGGATGACAGCGTTCACTTTATCCATCGCCTCATCGAGTTGTTTTTGCTGCAGCATCTGGAAGGCCTCGCGCAGGGCGTGATTGGCCGCGTCGGTTTGAGCCTGGCTCAGGACGGCGGGAGAGGAGTGAATGGCCGATGCGCCCCCCGGCAGCGATGAAGATGCGTGCTGGGAAGACGTAGACGAGGCGCTGGTTACGGGCTGGGAATCGTGGACCGGGACGTGGCCGGAAAAGAATTGGGTAAGCACCCCCAGCCCGACAAGAAACAGCCCGACCACGATCAAAACATTTCCCACGAGCCTGCGTTGCTTTCGAACTTCGTAGTGAGAGCCGCCCTTTGTCAGGTGAGGATCGGTATTGCGGATAAGAAGAGCGGCGAGACAAAACAGTCCCAAGCCCCCCAAATATAATCCTATCGCGTTCATGCCCGTTCGTTACCTCCGCGCACCGACGCCACGGATAGTGATGCGGCCCTTTATCTATGTTTGTCCGCGCAAGCGCAAGCGCCAAAAGACCAACAGGCGGGAATGCGAAGGAAGGCCAACTCCCTCCCCGGCGCGACCTCGACTATTTCCGAGATAGTCTCTAGTGTGGAAATCATGCCCAGCGCACGACTCATCGACGGCAAATTCATCTCCGGCCAAATCCACTCTGAAACCAAGGCCCGCACACTCGCCCTGCGCGAGAAGCAAGGCGTTACCCCTGGCATCACTTTCGTGCGTGTCGGCGAAGACCCGGCCTCGCGGGCCTACGTCCGGATGAAGGGCGCGAAGGCGGAGGAACTTGGCATCCGCTCCGAGACGATCGTGATGGACGAAAAGACGCAGCAGGCCGAATTGCTCGCGCAGATCGAGCGGCTCAATGCCGACCCAAAAGTCCACGGCATCCTCGTCCAGGCCCCGTTGCCGCGCCACATCAAGGAAGACGCGATTTTCGCCGCCATCGATTTCCGCAAGGATGTCGACGGGTTTCACCCTCTCAATGTCGGCAAGCTTTTGCTCGGCCAAAATCCACTCTTCAAGCCGTGCACACCCGCCGGCGTTCATGAACTGCTCATCCGCAGCGAGGTGCCGCTGAGCGGAGCGGAGGTCGTCATTTTGGGCCGCGGCAATATCGTGGGCAAGCCGATGGCGGCGATCCTCGTGCAAAAGGCACGGCACGCCGACGCGACCGTGACGGTGCTCCATTCGCGCAGCAAAAACATCGCCGAGCATTGCCGCCGCGCCGACATTATCATCGCCGCGATGGGTCAGGCGCTTTTCGTCAAGGCCGACATGGTCAAGCCCGGCGCGGTCGTCATCGATGTCGGGGTCAACCGCGTGGAAGATCCCCACGCGAAGAACGGTTACCGTCTCGTCGGCGATGTCGATTTCGAAGCGATCCTGCAGGTCGCCGGCGCGATCACGCCGAACCCGGGCGGGGTCGGGCCGATGACCATCGCGATGCTTTTGAGCAATACCGTGCGCGCGGCGGAACTGGCGGGCGCCTGCTGAGAGTAAGCTTAATTTCCCATGCGCCTTCACCTCACGCTGGCCCTCATCACCATCCTCGCGCTGGTGTTGACCTTGCGCGCCAATCACGGACACCGATTTACGTTCGCGCAGGTGGAAGGCATGGCGCAAAAACGGGCGGCGGCGAAATATGTTCCGCTGCCCGATGCTCTTCCGCCGCAACTCACAAGGCTGACGCCGGAGCAGGACCGGGGGATTTTTTGGAAGGACACCTATCGGTTGTGGCGGAAAAAGGGCCTTCCGTTCCAGGTCGATTTCTATCATCGGCTCAACGGTAATCCCCCGCCGCACACCTCGCCTCAAATCAACGCCGTGGATAAAAAGGGAAGCCATCCGCTTGCCTATTCGCCGAGCTATTTCAATTTCCTGGATTTCACGGCCCACCCGCCTGCGGAGATCGTTTTCAATCCGCCGCTGCCGGCCACTCTCGGATACGCCGGTTTTTACGTCCGCTATCCCGACATGGGCATCGGCAGCAATGTGAATTCGCTCGACGGCTTCTTTTCCGTTCGTGGCGGAAACTATTTTCGGGTGATCGCGAAGGAGCAGGTCTACGGCCTCTCCGCGCGCGGCCTGGCCATCGACACGGGCATGGAAGGCAAGAAGGAGGAATTTCCCGAGTTCACCGACTGGTGGCTGCATGAACCGGCGCCCAACGCCACGGAGATCGTCCTCGACGCCTTGCTCGACAGCCCGAGCGTTTCCGGCGCCTACGAATTCACCATTCATCCCGGCGCTCCAACCCTGGTCGACGTCCATGCGTCGCTTTTCTTTCGCCAGAATGTGGACCGGCTCGGCATCGCGCCGTTTTCCAGCATGTTTCTCTACGGCGAAAATTCCAAAGATCATTTCGGCGATAACGTTCACCCCGAAATTCATGATTCGGACGGCGTATTGTTGAACACCGGTGCAGGCGAGTGGGACTGGCACCCGCTCCAGCAAGCGACCTTTCTTCAACTTAATTCCTTTGAGGATGAAAATCCGAGGGGCTTCGGCCTGATCCAGCGGGACCGCGATTTTCAGCATTATCAGGACCTCACGAACAAATATAATGTCCGCCCCAGCGCGTGGGTGACGCCGCACGGCAATTGGGGAAAGGGCAAGGTGGAGCTTGTTCAAGCCAACAGCAAAGACGTCAACACCGACAACGTAGCGGTCTTTTGGTGGCCGGACCGGGCCGTCAAGGCCGGAGAACATCTTGATTTGAACTACACGATCGACTTCTACATGAATGATGCCGAGCGGCCTCCGCTCTCCTACTGCAAGCAAACGCTGATTAATTGCCCCGCCCCGCCACCGGCGCCTCTGCCTCCGCCCGTCGCTCCTGCCCCGTCCACAGCAAAACCAGCCGTCGCGGCCCAAGCCAAGCCGCCTTTTGTCGGGCCGCCGCAGCCTCCGCCGGTGCTGCCCACACCGCCGAAGTCGGAGAAACCGCAGCCCTTTGTCGGGCCGCCGATGACACCGCAGCCGCCATTCGGCACGGTGCCAGTGCAGTTCATCGTCGACTTCATGGGCAACGGCATTGAGAGTATGCCCGCCAATCAGCCGCCCAATCTGGATTTAGTCTGTAATCCGCCGGGAACATTTCTTCGCGAGAAAACCGTGGAAAAGAATGGTTATGATAATTCGTGGCGGGTGACCTTTACGATCTACCCGGCCAAACGCTACATTCCGACCGAATTGCGCTGCCGCCTGGTGCGCAACAAAAAGCCCCTCACCGAAACCTGGAACTACACGTGGAATCAATAACGCCGCCGTCGTCAGCCAGAGATCGGGAAGCCTGGAACGAGGCCTATGACCGCCTGATGAATTTTTTGAATACATTCGAGCTGAGCGACCATGCACAGGTCTCGGAACTGGCCTTGAACCTTCTTCACCAGGCGCGGGAGCTTCATCGCAAGGACCCGTCGCGCGAGCCGGTCACCCATGCCATGGCGAATGCGCAAAAACGTTTGGGCGATTGGCTGGCGGCGAGCCTGGGCGAGGAACATCGATCCCCGTCACGCATCATGGCGACCGGCTACATCGCGCTGCTTCTGAGCCAGGTCCATCGGACGGCCCCGGCCTCCGTTCTTGCCAGCCCGCTGCCAGAGGAACTCCGGCAGGCGTTGCGCGAAACGCTGCTGGTCACCGGCCCTGATTTCAACATTTCGAGCATGACGCCGCGCCATCTCGATTACGGGCCGATGCTCCAGATTGCCCGTCAGACATGGCATCGCTGGGACGCGAAAGAACTCGTCATCGCGCTTCTGTTTTGGGCCGGAGTCTATAGCGCCTTTTACTGGTGGCTCTCCCAACGCTTATGAACGACGCCGCTCCTCACACCAATAATTTCGTGGTCCGGCGGTCCATCTTTCTCGGGCTATCGATTCTGCTGACGGCGTCCGGTTTGCTCCTGATGCTCAACAGCTATTCGGGCCAGAAAATATTCTGGGAGGATTACGTCAGCATCGGTGTTTTTCCTCTGCTCTTCAGCCAGATCGCGGTCGGCTTTGTCCTCGCCATGTACGGCTTTTTCGACCGCCTTCGCGGCGGCGACCGCCATCACTTGATGCGTGGCGCGTGGCGCGAGAAGGAAGATTCCATTCCGCTAGCGGCCACGGCCATCGTCATTCCAGTTTACAACGAGGAGGTGGGCCGCATCAGCAAGGGCATCGCCAACATGTGGCGCAGCCTGGAAAAGACCGGCCAGCTCGAACATTTCGACTTCTATATTTGCAGTGATTCGACCGATCCCGACCACTGGGTCGAGGAAGAGTGCGCATGGCTTTCCCTCTGCCAAAGGCTGAACGCCTTTGGAAAAATTTTCTACCGCAAGCGTCGCCATCGCATCAACGGCAAGAGCGGCAACGTGGCCGATTTTTGCCGCCGCTGGGGAAAACGATATCGCTACATGATCGTGCTCGACGCCGACAGCATCATGATCGGGTCGGCGCTAGTCCGGCTCGTGCGCGCGATGGAAGCCAATCCCGAGGCAGGTATCATCCAGACCCAGCCCTACATGGTGCTGGGCCATTCTCTTTTCCGGCGCATCCTGCAATTTTCCAGCCAGGTCTATGGCGGTCTTTTTTCGCAGGGATGCAGCATGGCGCAGATGTCATCGGGGTCCTACTGGGGACACAACGCCATCATCCGCGTCGCGCCGTTCATTGAGTATTGCGATCTACCGCTGCTGCCTGTGCCCGATCCCCGCAGGCGTCATGTTTTAAGCCACGACACGGTGGAAGCGGCCCTGATGCGCCATGCGGGTTACGGCGTGTGGATCGCATATGAGGAGCCGGGCAGTTATGAAGAAGGGCCACCCAACCTGAGCGACATGCTCACGCGCGACCGCCGCTGGTGCGCCGGCAATCTCCAGCATTTCTGGTTTCTGTTTGCCCGCGGCATTGAGATGGGCAGCCGCCTGCAAATCTGGATCGGGCTGATGGGCTATCTCTGCTCGCCGCTCTGGCTGATCTTTCTTATCGCCGGTTCCTTCGGCGCTTATTTCCGGATGCGGTTCCTGACGCTCTCCGCCGACCCGCAGGATTTGGGCGCGGCAACGTCCTCCCACGCAGGATCCCACGTCGGGCTTCTGCTGGGCCTGACCCTGACGCTACTCTTCCTCCCCCGGGTGCTTGGCATTCTGACCACGCTGCCGAAGGCAGCTCAATTCGGCGGGACTTCACGCTTGTTGCTCAGCGCGCTTTTGGAAAATCTTCTCTCCTTTTTCCTGGCACCCGTACTGATGATCTTTCACACCCTCTTCGTCCTGCTCACGCTCTTGGGATGGCAAATCAAATGGACGACGCAAAATCGGGCCGACACGGGCCTTACGATCAAGCATTGCCTTGCGCTTTATGGGTGGTTGAGCTGCCTCGGGTTGATCATGTGTCCGATCTCCGCGTATTACCTCGGAAATGTTTCGTGGTGGCTGGCGCCGATTCTGGCCGGATGGATTCTGGCGCCGTTCCTGGCATGGGTGACGAGCGTACGCCGCATGGGAATGCTCTCCAGGGCCTGCGGGCTTTTCGTCACTCCGGAAGAAGTCCAACCGCCGCCGGAACTTCAGGGCCTCGACGACGACGACGGAGCATCATCGGCGGCGTCCCAATTGTGGGTCCAGGCTTTGCTCAGCCCCTACGTCCAGGCGGTGCATCTTTCGTTGGTGCGGCAGGGGACGTCCAGTAATGGCGTGCCCGTCCAGTTTCTAGCCACGCTTCGCGAGCGCTTGATCCGCGAGGGACCGCAGGCGCTCAATACCAAGGAAAAATCGCGACTGCTTTGGGATGGGGAAACCGTTTTCTGGCTGCACCAGGAACTCTGGTCGCGACCGGCGGCGCAGCTGCATCCGAGCTGGATCAAATTGCAGGCCGGCTGCGCCGGGAGCCCGCTTCTCTCCCATTATTTGACGACCGAGAATTAAGCCGCAGCGGCCTTGCGGCTTTTCTTGGCCGGCAACGGAGTGGTCGATGTGCCCGCTGCGGAAGGAACCTCGATCATTTCATAACCGAGCTTGCCTTCGGCGACTTCCTTCAGCGCGACATCCATGAACGTCAGCTTCGGATCGAACGCGATCAAGGGACGAAAGCCCTGGCCAAGCTGGCGAACGCGCTTGGAGATAATGTTGACGAGAACCTGGGGGCTCTGCACGGTTTTGAGGGCATCTTGAACAAGCGTCTGTTTCATAAAATCATCACCAAAAGATAAAGGGCCAAATTTACGTCAAGCGGAAAAGTTTTAGTTTGCCGTTCAGTCTGGCATAACTCAAGCTTATCTTTTGATGAATTTTTTAGGAGGAGGTTGTTAGGGGGAATGCCCACGGGGTCCTATCGTTGGGGTTGGATCCCGTGGGTTCTGTTGGTTCCTCTTGATCCTGCGACAGGCAAGGAATCTTCTTCACTTGATTAACCGATCATACTCGGCATGGTGGCCAATCCAAATCCAAGTCGCTTCGCTGCCGTTGACTTCCGCGAGCGCGCGGTAGTGATCGCCTATCCGCACCGACCAGACTCTACCCTCCAGGCATTTGAAGTGGAGCGAAGGATGGCGGGGATTCTGCATCCAAAGTTCGTGATTTTTCCGGGCTAAATCCTGTGCCTCCTTCGGCAATGAATTTAGCAGAGTCCAAAACCTTCCCGTGCAAGTCGAAGTCACGGAAATCGGCGAAGGGTGCCCGCTTCACGTTCGCGCTGAGCTTCTTCGAGCAAAAAATCGAGTTTGCCCACCCGGACATCGCGGCGAATCTGATCATCCCACTGCTTTTCGTGAAATGCCTGATACCATTGGTCGAATTGCGCCAAATCTTCCTTGGGAAGGGTCTTGATGGCCGCTTCGATCTCCTTGATGCTCATGGATGGACTCTACGTCGAGACTTTCGTGGAAGCAAGCTGTACAGCTTCATGGTAAACTCCTTGAACAAATCTCCTACTTAGCACGTCATAAGTATAATTCACATCTGAAGGCTGGCTATTCGGGCCAGACCACTATATATAGTATTAGCAAGTCATGAAGCACCCCACCGGTAACGTCAGACCTCGCGGTTTGACTACGCCCAAACAGAAAGTTCGTCTCGACTTGCAGCGCCGACCCAAGCCGGAGCCGGAGGAAGAACTGGCGCTCCGGCAGAAAAGCAATTTCTGGAAATGGGTCGCCTTGGTGGCGTTGTTTCACGTGGCCGCCATCAGCCTGATTTGCTGGTTTTACGAAAAGGCATCCGCCCCGAAGCCACCAGAGCAATTCCTGTCGCTGCTTCCGCAAGGCGACGTGGTCAAAGGGACGCCCGGCGCGCAGGAAGCGCATAAAGCCGGCCCGACAACTTCCGCGCCCGCCGAGCACCATTCTGCCCCGCCGCCTCCGATTCCGGCAATCCAACCCAAGCCGGTCATCCCGCCTCCTGTCGCTCTTCAACCGCCCCCGCCGGTTGAACTCAAACCGCTTCAGCCCAAGCCTATCGTTAAACCCGAAGTCCCAACAACGCTGGCTGATAAACCGATCACTCCACTCAAGCCCGTTACGCCGCCTCCGCCCAAGCCGCCAAAGGTCAAAGTCGATCTCACCCTTGCGGACGCTCCGAACACGGCAGCGGCCAAACCGAAGCCTCCTCTCAAAAAGCCGGAGGCGAAGAAGCCCGACGAATCGCAGGACCATGATCACCAAACATCCGCAAAACCCGACAGCACGGGCTTGAGCAAGGAACAGATCGCCGAAAAACTGGGCGAAAAACTCGATTCCGCCGGAGTCAAGAATGCGACGAAAACCGGCACGAGCGGCTCCGACCATTCCACGGCCAGTCCTTACGCCGATTTCTATGCGATGATCCGCGACCAGGTCATGAGCCAGTGGGAAAGCCCCAATCTGACCGACGAAACCGCAGTCAACCCGATCGTCCAGATTCATGTTGAAAAGGATGGCCGCGTGCCTGTCGAAAGCGTTCATCTGATCCAATCTTCCGGCAATTCGACCTACGATGACTCAGCGGTCACCGCCGCAAAAAACCTCGGTTATCTGCATGAACCCTTGCCGGATGGCTGTCCGCCTGATATTCCCATTACTTTTAAACTTACTCGCTAACGTGAAATTATTGTCCACCTGCTTCTCTCTTGTTCTCCTTGCCGGCGTTTCCGGCTTTCTCACCACCCCACTCCACGGTCAGGTGGTGGTCAACGTCCCCACCCTGCCGCGGGTCGGCGTCTCGATCAGCGGATCGCTCGGAGGCGGTGCGACGGAAATCGTCAGCGCCGATCTCAAGCGCACCGGGATGATCTCGCCGGTGGGCAGCGGCTCGGGCGATTATCTGGCGACCGGCGAGGCGAGCGATTCCGGCGTGACGGGTCGGCTGACGAAAGGCGGCGCGACTGTTTTTGAACAGACCTTTACCGGCGCTGGCCGTCTCGCGGCTCATCAATTCTCCGACGCCATCACGCAGGCCGTCACGGGCCTGCCGGGATTTGCGTCGAGCAAGATCGCCTTTGTCGCCGGGAGCACCCGCACGCAGGAGCTTTATATGGCCGACATCGACGGCTTCAACGTGCGCCAGATTACGCATGACGGCGTGATCTGCGGCAGTCCTTCCTTGAACCATGACGGCACCAAGCTCGCCTGCACGTCGTACAAGGATGGCTATCCCGATGTCTACCTGATCGATCTCACCACAGGCAATCGCACACGCATCGCCTTTTTCCCCGGCATCAATACCGGCCCCTCCTTCTCGCCGGACGGATCGCGGATCGCACTGACCCTGAGCAAGGACGGCAATCCCGAGATTTATACGATGTCGACCGATGGCGGCTCGCTGACGCGCATCACCCGCACCCGGGGGGCGGAGACCTCTCCCTCGTGGTCGCCATCGGGTGACCGGCTGGTCTACTCCTCGGATGATCGCGGCGGCCCGCAGCTTTTCATCAGCAGCGCGTCAGGCACCACCGACGGCGCCGACTGGGACCATCTCGTCACAGGCAATTCGTATTGCACCAAGCCCGACTGGTCGCCGGACGGCAAGTTGATCGCCTTCACTGCGCGCGTCGGCGGCCAATTCCAGATCGGCGTCTTCGATGTGGCCAGGCGCACGGCCCAGCTTGTCCCGACCTCCGGCGGGGAAGACCCGGCATGGACGCGGGATTCGCGCCATCTGGTCTATGCCAACAACGGCCATCTTTACCTCCTCGATACCGCTTCACACCAATCGCTGCCGATCCAATTGGCGGTTGGCGGCTGCGGCGAACCGACCGTCTCCCGTTGAACACCTATAGAAACGATTGCCCTATCCCGCCCTACGTCGTATAACTTACCGTTTGACCCATTAACCCTCGACCCCCACTCATGAATAATAAATGCCGCCTCTCCCTCCTCATCGCCTTAACCTTCGCCCTCGCCGCTTGCGATGACACCAAAGATAAAAATTATACAGGCATGGGTGAAAACGGCGGCCTGCCCACCGATCAGGTGAATCCCGGCGACGTCGGCAGCGGCATCCCCCCATCCGCTCGCGGAAATTTCAATCCCAACGACGCCGATTACCAGACGCTCGCTTCGGACACGGTCTACTTCGAGTTCGATAAATCAACCATCGGCGGCGTGGAGCGCAGCAAGTTGCAGGCGGTCAGCGACTGGTTCAAGGCGAATCCGGGACACTCCCTCTTCCTCGCCGGCCACGCCGACAAACGCGGCACGCCCGAATACAATCGCGCGCTTGGCGAACGGCGCGCGCTGGCCGTGCGCGAATATCTCGTCGGACTCGGCCTGCCCGCGGCATCCCTCTACACGAACAGCTACGGAGCGGACCGGCCCGCCGTTGATGGCGACACCGAAGAGGCTTACGCGAAGAATCGCCGGGTCGAAATCGGCGTGATCGTGCCGAAGCCGTAGAGGGTAGGGACGGCAGTCCCTTGCTGTCCCATTTATTCCAGGGACGCGAAGGGACTCGCGTTCCTACCGAATCATGGACTCCGCTTTCCCCCTCACCTGCTCCTCGTTGCACAAGACGTTTCGCCTTGGGCATACCGATCTCGAAATCCTGCGCGGACTGGAAGCGGCGTTTCCCCCGGCGGGCCTCAATACAATCCAAGGGGCTTCGGGCTCGGGCAAAAGCACGCTGCTGCAAATTCTTGGCGGACTCGAGCGGCCCGATGCGGGCGAGGTGCGCTGGGAGGGCGAATCGATCTACGGATGGTCGCGCGGCAAACTGGCGGCGTGGCGAAATCTCACCGTCGGGTTCGTTTTTCAATCTTACCATCTTTTCCCTGAACTCTCGGCGCTGGAGAACGTCGAATTTCCGGCGCGGCTGGCGCGACAAAGCGATCCGGCCCACGGCGCTCATTTGCTCGATCAGGTCGGCCTTGGCTCGCGCATGCATCACCGGCCCTCCGAGCTTTCCGGCGGCGAACAGCAACGGGTGGCCATCGCACGAGCCCTGCGGAACAACCCGGCGCTTCTCCTGGCCGACGAACCGACCGGCAATCTCGACACAACCACCGGCCACGAGATCATCGACCTGCTCCTTGGCCTTCACGCGGAACGCGGCAACTGCATGATTATCGTGACGCACGATGACCGGATCGCAGCGCTGGGCCAGAGGACGTTTCGGCTGGAAGAGGGTGTTCTGACCAAGTGAATCTCCGCGTTATTTCGTCTGACGCGCGGACTTCTTCTCGGCGACGGCGATTTCTTCGACTGTGTTGCTCTGGTAGCTCCCTTTGCCTGTCGTTTTGTGGAGAGGCTCAGGCCGAAACCGGCGTTGGATTCGGATGTCTTCGGCAACATCAGCATATCTTCTCGTGAACGGATGTCGTTGCGCAAATAGGCGCGTCCGGGATTTAAGCTTGAATCCGGCCCCGTGAAATTTAAGCTATAGCTTCGCGCTACGAAAGGGTATCCCGTTCCGGGGATATTCGTCTGGCGATGGTCTAATGGCGGCCGTAGCTCAATGGTAGAGCTCCAGATTGTGGTTCTGGCTGTTGCGGGTTCGAGCCCCGTCGGTCGCCCCAGCCTCTTTAATCACAAGTCATGGTCGGCATAAGAGAGGTCAAAACTCTTATTGCATAACGGAAAATCAGAAATGCCGGTTTCGCGCACCGCGAGGGCGAGACCCTGCCAGTTGTGGAAGGAGGGGGCCTTGATCTTCACTTGCGAAATTTTGCCACTCGCATCGGTAACCAGAACATGCGCGACTTCGCCGCGATGGCTCTCGGTGAGCGCGATGGTAAAGGCGTTTGAGGCCATTTCCCTGATCGGATGCGGCGGTTTCGACGCGGGAAGATTGTCGAGCTGCTCGAAGATAAACTGGATCGAATCGTGGATTTCCAACGCGCGAAGCTTGGCCCGCGCGTAGACGTCGCCGGATTCGAGCGTGAGCGACGGAATGGAGGAGTAGCGGTAGATGCCGTAAGGAAAATCGGCGCGCGCATCGCTGGCGATTCCACACGCGCGCGCGGCGAGGCCGACGAGACCGGCGGCGCGGGCCTGCTCGATGGTAATGGCGCCGGTTTCTTCAAGACGGGCCAGGGCCGAGGCGGAGTTGAAAAGAAGGGCTTCGACGTCGGGAAATTTCGTGAGGACATCGGTGAGAATGCGTTTGGCTTTTTCCAGCAACGCGTCGTCGAGGTCAAAGCGGACGCCGCCGGGAATGATCCAGCCGCGTCCGAAACGGCTGCCGCAAATCTCGGCACTGAGATTGATAACAGCAGTTCGTAGCGCGCCGAAAGCTGCGGCGGGCAAAGCAAATCCGATATCGGTGGCGATGCCGCTGAGTGTCGACAGGTGCATCGCGACGCGTTCCAGCTCGGCGGCGATGCCCCGCAGGGTCAATTCGCGCAGGGAAGGCGCAACGCCCGCGAGCGCCTCCATTGCCGAGCAAAATGCCGTGGCGTGAGCGATGACCGAGTCGCCCGCGATGGATTCAACAAGAACGAGTTGCTGCGCCCGGTTCTGGCGCGGCAGGAGTTTTTCGACTCCGCGATGCTGATAGCCAAGGTGGATTTCGAGATGCAGGATTTCTTCGCCGTGGCATTGAAACCGGAAATGGCCGGGCTCGATCACGCCCGCGTGTACGGGACCGACGGCGACTTCATGGACTTCTTCGCCTTCAACGCGGTAAAAGATGTAAGGCGTGCCGTCTTTGCGCCAATGGTTCCCCGAGCGCACGGGACGCAGCCAGGCATGTCCCTCGGGCTCGATGCCGGTTTGTTCGTAAAGCTCGCACTCGAAATAATTCATCGAGGGAAAATCGACCGAGAGCGTCGGATAGGAACGCTTTTCGCCGGGAGGGAAAACGGTGTTGGTCAGGCAGAGCCGGCCAGCCGCATTGGGAGCGAGCACGGTCCAAACGCGATGCCCGCCGCCCGGTTCGTCCTGGGCAAACATCGCGACGGGCCGCGCGCCGTTGGCCAGCAGTTCGCGCATGCCCGCGAGCCAGTCTTCGAGGCTGAAGCGAGGCTCGTCGACAAAATGGACCAACTCCAGAGGTCGAAGCGCACGCCATTTCATGAGGTGACTCCAAGAGTAGCCATGATCGAATGCAGCGCGTCAAAGAGCGACGCAGGACGGAAGAGCATGATCGGAATCGAGAGGACGATGGCATAGATGCCCAGCGCA